>Ga0207684_10000341_pt1 | contig 64955 bp, 66 predicted proteins | sample KBSK5501metaG_FD_184342 | JGI IMG/M metagenome (GOLD analysis project Ga0207684, IMG submission 184342) | Corn, switchgrass and miscanthus rhizosphere microbial communities from Kellogg Biological Station, Michigan, USA - KBS K5-50-1 metaG... | ecosystem: Host-associated > Plants > Roots >...
CGCAGCAACGTGCCTTCGAAAGCCGCGACGGTTGCCGTCGTCGCGCGGGCCGTAATGAGGATGGTTCCGACCATGCCGACAAAAGCCAGCAGCACGAAGAAGGGGAGAACAATCTTGTAACGGATACTCCAGCGCCTACGCACCAGTTATTGCCATCATGCCGGCCGATTCTTAAGGACCGCGTTCCAAACGCGAGCAGGTTTGTTACAGACCGCACGGATGTTCGACCGGGATGCTCATGGCTTGAAGCCCCGTTCTGTTCGTGAGGTGGCGACCGGTGCCGAGCGGGCTGTACGCCTCAACCGCGAGGCCTCGACTCTCCGCCCCCGCAATCAGCTTTCGCCGGTACTCGAACGGGCTGAGCTGCACCTGCGGCCATCCGCCAGGGCTCGAACGCGACTCACGGCCGTGCGGGACTTCGTCGCCGTGACAAATCAGAAGCCGCCGGTCCAGCCGTCTATTCCGACGAGCCCGTCAGTGACGGGTTGGTCACAATACTTGACACAAGACTAAGTATTTGGAATAGTTTAACCGTCAAGGCAGTTTGAAGAGTGTGGAATGACCGAAATATCTGATGCATTGATCCGCGATATCCAGGCGGCGATGGGTGACCTCGTCCGCCAGCAGCGCCCGGGACTGTCGCACGAGGTGGTGCAGCTCGACATGCCGATCGGTCAGATGAAGACGCTGTTCATTCTCTGGACCGCTGGAAAGCCTCAGACCATGGGGCAGCTGGCGCACGCGCTCGACGTCAGCCTGGGAACCGTGACCGGCCTCATCGATGGCCTGGTCCAACGGGGCCTCGCTCACCGCGAAGAGGACCCTGCCGACCGGCGCCAGAAGCTCGCCAGCCTCACCCAGACGGCTGAGACCCGCCTGCTGCGCATGGAGCAGGGCAGAAGCCTGCTTATTCAGCGCCTGCTGCGTCGGATGCAGCTCGACGACCTACGGGCCTTGCGCCAGGGATTCGTCGCACTGGCCGCGGCTGCGGGCGCCTCTGTGCCCGCCCGATCCGCCGGCGCTCCCTCGGGATCCGACCCTCGAAGCATTGAAAAGGAGTCGAAGCCCACGACCAAGTCGTCCCATGTCCGCTGAGCTCTCGCGGCGCGTCAAGGTCCTTTCGACCGTGGGGATCATGCTTGCTTTGCTCCTGGCCGCGCTCGACCAGACGATCGTTGGCACGGCGCTGCCGAGAATCGTCGCCGAGTTGAACGGCCTCGACCGCTATTCCTGGCTGATCACGGGTTACCTGGTCTCCTCAACCGTCATCGTCCCCATCGCCGGCAAGCTCGGCGATCTCTTTGGTCGCAAGCCCTTCCTGATCGCCGGCATGGCCGGCTTCGTGGGCGCATCCGCACTCGCCGGACTCTCCCAGGACATGAACCAGCTGATCATCTTCCGGATCATTCAGGGCCTCTTCGGCGGGCTCCTGTTCGCATCGGCCTTCACCGTGCTCGCGGACATCTTCCCGCCCCAGCAGCGGGCACGGATGCAGGGATTGTTTGGCGGTGTCTTCGGTCTGGCCTCGATCGTGGGCCCGGTCGTCGGCGGCTTCCTCACCGACAACCTCGGCTGGCGCTGGGTCTTTTACGTCAACCTGCCGGTCGGGATTCTTGGTGTCCTGCTGGTGGCCGGCTTCCTGCCGTTCGTCCGGACCACAGCCTCCTGGCGCGACATCGACTTCTGGGGATCGGGCGCCCTGGCCGCCGGACTCATCCCGCTTCTGATCGCTCTCTCGCTGGCCGGCCAGCAAGGCTGGGGCTCGGCCGAGGTCCTCGGCCTGCTGGCGCTCGGCCTCGGTATGCTGGTCGTCTTCTTCCTGGTGGAGCAGCGGGTCAAGGAGCCGATCGTACCCTTCCGGCTCTTTAAGAATCGTGTCTTCGCCGTCTCCATGATCGTCGGCTTCCTGAGCGCGCTTGGGATGTTCGGGATGATCATCTTCATCCCGCTGGAGCTTCAGGGCGTGCTGGGGGTCAGCGTCACCAACTCCGGCCTCCTCCTCACGCCCATGATGGGCGGCCTCATTGTGGCCAGCATCGTCTCTGGACAGCTGATGGTCCGGATCAAGCGGTACCACTTCCTGGGGACGGCCGGGCTGCTGCTCGTGATGGCTGGTATCTTCCTGGTCTCGCTGACCACCACGGCGACCCAGCAGTACAGCGTTACGGTCGCCATCATCCTCGTCGGTCTGGGGTTGGGGACGACCTTCCCGCTCTATATCAACGCCGTGCAGAGTGCCCTTCCCCAAAAATTTCTGGGGGTTGGGACCAGCCAGATTCAGTTCTGGCGCAACGTCGGCGGCACCGTCAGCTCTGCGGTGCTGGGGACGATCCTGGCCCAGCGCCTGCCCGGCGCTATCCACGACCAGCTGGCGAAGGTCTCGTTGCCGCCTGGTTTCAAGCTTCCAGCGGGTCTCAGCGGCAGCAATCCCAACGCGCTCCTCAACCCGGCGGCGGTGAAATCCGCTAAGGCCAAGTTGCCGCCACAGTTCGCGTCCCTCTTCGACCAGATCATCCACGCGATTCGCCAAGCGCTGGCCCTCACGCTGCACGACCTGTTCTTGATCGCCCTTGTGCTGATCGTCCTGGCCCTGGTCGCCTCACTCTTCATGCCCGACGTCCCACTGCGCCCACAGCGCCAGCCGGCTGTAGCTGAGGTCCCGGCGAAAGCCGAGGGCGTGGCGTGATGTCCTGGCCGCGACGCAGCTCCAGCAAGACCTGCTGCCCAACATCTCAGTGCCGGAGTTTGTTGTGATAGCGGCCTATCCGGGCGCCTCGCCCGGTATGCTGGACCAGCTGGTGCCGCTGCTACGCCCCGATCAGCCTGCATGAGCAGGTTACGCGAGATCAAGACGTTGCCTGGGCGTCTCGATCATCGGCTTCATCCAGACGATCGCGCGACTGGACGAATTCTTGATCAGTCCTTAGCGTGCATGGAGGCCCGTGCTTAGCCTCGACCTAACGGTTAATCAGACAACCAGCTAGTGGTTCGAATCCGCCACGGGCTATGACCTTATTCCGTTACCCGCAAGTCAGTTCGCGGCGCCGTCGGTCAGGGTAGGCTAGTAAACGAACTCTAGGACCCGGACACTTCCGATGCGGTGCGTCCCCTCGCAGACCTCGACCTGGTCCCCGAGCTTAACGAGTTGCTCGATGTAGCCCTGCACCCCTGGGTCGAATATCCAGCTCGCTTTCGAGGTTTCCCCCGGAAGGATTGAATCCTTCCCGACCAACCTCAGTTCACACATTCCGACCAATACTGGATCGGCGCCACTTTGTTTCAATCTCCAAATCGGGCGGGAGCCTGAGCGCATCGGCTGCCGGCCCGAATCCAGGGCGAACCCAGTCTCTACGCGACGGAACTCGCGCTTGGGGTACTTGGCACCATAGTCCGAGCCAGCCATCGACTGATCCTAATCCGGACGTTAGCAACGAACGCTCCGACTAGTCATGCAGGTGCGCCTGAGCTGCGTTTATGCCTCGGAGGACCATATCGCTTGTTCGATTAGTGTCCGCCATCGGCTACCACTCGCCTTGATGGGTCGGGTCGCCGACGCTTATTGCAGGCTCCCCAGAGCGTCTATATCGAACAACCGCTCCTCCCCGTTCGGCAGCCGGATAGTAAACGTGGACGGCCCGATAAAACGGGGATCACCTAGAAGTTGCGCTTCAGGACTTTCCGGATCGGCTGGTGACCAGCCTCTGGGATAGTGACCCGAACTCGTTCCTCTCGCACCGGTCCAAAGTCCATTTCGTAGACGGCGATGTGGCCGACCACGTGTGTGGCGGCTTCTAGCGGCTCCTGTTCTTCGGTGGTCCACCAGTCGGACCGACCGCAAGCGAGAACGATGTTGCGGCCGTCTGGGGCAAAGACGGGGACCGAGATGTTGTTCGGCGAAGTGTGGTATGCGGCGCCGTCCAGTTGCTTGTTCGCCGCCCGGTGGATCTCCACCAGGATGAATCCGCCGCCATCCTCGCTGATCCACCGGACCGCGGCACGATTACCTGCTGGCGAGGCCCCTACCCAATCCAACCATCCCTTGGCCAGATGCAACTCGCAGGAGGCAAGAGGCTCCCGGTCGGGCCAGCTTGTCAATCGCAGCTCGTAGCCGATCTCTGACTCTGGGATGGTGAGGAATTGGCGGGGATGCCTTGCTGATCCCCTGTAGCCATGAGTGACGGCGACGATCTGGTCACCGCCGGACGTCCAACCGAGCGCAACGGTGTCCTTGGGCTCCCATACCAGCTTGCGCGATTGCGTATCCCAGATGCCGGCACGATCGAGGGGAACGTCGAGAGCCTGCAAAGCGATGTGACGCCCGTCTCGGTGTCGATCGAGAACGGTGCCCGGGCGCTGGCCATGAATCTTCGAATAACGGCTCGACTCCTGCGCAGTTAGCCGCTCCAGACCGATCTCCTGGGTCCCATGGCAGATTAACGTGGGCGCCATCCGGAACCGTCCATTCCCGTCCCCAGATTCGAATGTTCGATTAGTGTCCGCCACGGGCAACTCCCTGCCGCTGGAGCACCCATTCCCGCATTGCAGCGATGGTCAACGTGCACCTAGTTGGCTCATGACCTCCTCCAAGACCGCTGGGGGTAAACGAAGTTTTCCGTCTCCCAACGGGTCGGCGGCGCCAATCAGGAAGAGTGCACGCGCGAGCTCGGCGGATCAACGGACACGCGCGTATCCGCGTCCATCAGTATTGGGGCGTCCAATCGCCTGCGAGCTCCCGGCAGGCGGGTTGTAATTCGCATCGATAAAGGCTGGAAGGTGAGTCACGACCTCCGAGGCCGACGGCAAACACTCTCATTAACGCTTCCCCAGGTAGTTACCTTGGTGTCCGCCATGGGCTACGTAATCGAAGCGCCCAGGGCGAACAAAGCGGCCCACGGCTACACCTGGCGCTCAGTCCGGTAGATGAAAGTGGGCTGGCGCTACATCGGGGTCAAATCAACGGTTTCAATGACGCTCCTCCTTCTGGGCCCAATCCAACGAACGTCCGGCCAGGCAGCAGAAGAACCCAGGGATCCAGATCTGAGTCTGCTGAGATCTCGAGGACCAGACTGCCCAACATCACGAACGCCGGATCATAGGGAGCATCGCGCGAGCGCTCGCGAACCTCAGATATCACATGGCCAACCAGGCTCCGTACCTGGTTGGCCACGTCGGGGTCGTCCCAACTATATAAGCCCGACTGACCGTCCGTAATCTGCCATGGGCAGGTGAGTGCGAGCGACCACCCTGCGCCCGAAAGGGTAAGTGTCGGATCGAACCAGTTCACTTTCTCAATCGTCAGCGGGCCAACCTCTTCCACAGCGGCCTTCAACATGCTAATCATGGTCGAAGTCTCACGTGGGCAGTCTAGACGCCACCTCATGCAATACCAGTCATCTGACTGAAGCGATTGCGTTGTTCGGGCGGAACAATGGGTCAGGTTCCTACATCAAGGGGCAACCAAGGAGAAAGGGAATGGATACGACTCGAGATGGCGAAATGACCGCAATGCTTGCGCGGCTTGGAGGTGCGTGGGGTTGGATCGTGGCTTACGGCGTAGCCACCGTACTGGCGGGCGTCGCGGCGCTCCTGTGGCCGAGCTCCACGCTGGTGGTCATTGCGATCATCTTTGCGGCTCAGCTCCTCGTGGGTGCGGTCTATCAATTTGTCTTCGCGTTCGCGGTTCCGAACGAGAGCGGATGGCTCAGAGCCCTCTTCGCGCTGCTGTCTGTCTTCTCTTTCGTAGTCGCGATCTATTTGTTTGCTCACGTGGGTCTGACGCTTTTGGTGCTTGCGACCGTCATCGGCATCTACTGGATTGCGCTAGGGATCATCGAGCTGTTCCTCGCAATCGGACATTCCGAAATCCGGTGGCGGCCCTGGATCGGGATCACAGGCATCCTCAGCCGCGTCGCCGGAACGGTGGTGGTGATTTTTCCGGTCTCGTCTCTCCTCTTCCTTACGATCTTTCTCGGTTTCTGGCTTGTCATCTTCGGTGTGACGCTGATCGTCAGAGGGGTTGGCCTGCGATCGCCGCCGCACGTGACGAAGCCGGTGGCCCCAAGCCCGGCCGCGTGATCGACGTCCGAGCTAGGGGGTGATCTCCTCGACCTCGAGCGCCCCGCGTAGTTGATTGCGTGAGGTGATGCCGAGCTTGGGGAAGAGCCGATAAAGGTGAAAACCGATGGTGCGGTGCGAGAGAAAGAGGCTCTGCGCGATCTCGCGGTTAGACATCCCGGCGGCGGCCATCTGAGCGATCTGAAGCTCCTGGGGCGTAAGCCGATCGGAAGCGCGCGGCAGACGTTTAGGACTGCTCTCGCCCGAGGCCCGCAGCTCCTGGCTTGCGCGCTCGACGAACGGGGTGGCGCCCATCGCTTGGAATGCATCACGAGCGGCGCGCAGCGGCCCGCGTGACTCGGCGATGCGCCGTTGCCGTCGTAGCCACAGACCGTACGCCAGCTGGCTGCGCGCGACCATGAGGGGGAGGCTGGTGTCCTCGGTGATCGCGGCCTCAAATAACGCCTCGGCTTCGTCATCAGGGGCGACCAGTGCGCGCGCAAACCTCAAGCCAATCTCGAGCACCGGAGACCGCGATTGTGCCGCCACCGGCTCGAGCATCGCGATCGCATCGAGGGCTTCTAGCTCGTGGCCGCTTTGAATCGCAGCTTCGACAAGATCGGCCGCCACCCAAAACTGGGCGTACATGTGGTAGGCGATGTCTTTGGGATTGGAGATGCGCTTTAGGTGTCCATAGGCCACTGAGTGATCACCACGAAGGAGTGCATTGCGTCCGCGGGCGAGCTCGACCAGCGCTAGCAACGGGTTGGCGCCCATGGGCAGCAGCACGCTTTCCGCTTCCTCGGCCAGCGACTCGGCGCGCTCGAAGTCGCCGCGCAAGGCGGTCAGAGTTGCTTCCGCAAGGCGCGCTGCCGGGGCCCAACGGTGCAGCCCAATTTCAATGGCGAGGCCAACCGCCTCATGGGCGGCGGGCAAACCGGAGGCAATATTCCCGAGGTGTACCGCGGCCCAGGCTTGCTCGGCAAGTGCCTGGGCCAGCAAGAGAGGCCGCGCCTGCCGGCGCAGAATGGGTATGGCTGACGAAAACATCCGATGGGCGAGATCGAAGATCCCGAGTGCTTGCGCCGCCTGCCCGAGTACAACAGCCGTCATTGCGTCCGTTACGGCCTCAGCCGTCAGACGCCTCACTGGCTCCAGCAAGATCGCCCCGCGCTCGACAGGTACTGCCAGCGCGAGAGACATGATCAGATGTGGGTCGTCGCGCTCGACCTCTAGTCGGTCTAGAGCGCCAACCACAAGCTCTCGAGTTTGGCGGTCGACATTAGTCCACCAGAGGCGGAGCGCAGCCTGCGAGAACAGCCTCAGCGCGAGTAGTGAATCTCCGGACGATCTGGCCTCGTCAGCCGCGTGCACAAATGAACGAGTCTGCTCGGAGCCGGACCATGACGGTCCATAAACGTCGCGGAGCCACGCAAATAGCGCCCGGCGCGCTGGGTCGAGGTCTGCGAGGTTGACGGACGCGAGAAGCCTCGCAGCGATTTCTTGGCCCCGATCGGCTCCGAGTGCGATCTCGGCCGCTTCCACCAACCGAGCGGCTCGCCGACGCGGATCTACAGACAGCGCTGCCGCCCGATCCAGTGCCGCCACAGCCACGTCAAGCGCCCCTCGCCTTTCCGCATTTGACGCTGCGGCGATGAGATCCTGAGCACGACTTTCGTCCGGACCCATGGCGGCTGCAGCCCTGTGCCAGGCGCGCCGATCCGGGTCGGCGTCCAGAACGTCCCCAAGCGCGGCATGAGCCTGCCTCCGCTCGCCCTCGCTGGCCGCTTGATAGACAGCCGAGCGAAGCAATGGATGCCGAAAACGAACCCGCTCATCCTCGATCGCGACGAGCCGCAGTCTCTGCGCCTGAGCAAACGAGTCAATCGAGACGGGCGTTTGGGCGATCGACTGACCAGCTTGAAGGAACTCGACCAGAGTTCCTGCGGGGTCAATGGCCGCCAGCAGCAACAGCGTGCTGGCCGGCGCGCTGAGACCGGATAATTGCGCACCGAAAGCTCGCTCGAGACGCTGGCTCAGGGGAAGCGGCGTCGCCACATGTGTGACGTCTCTGTCAAGCGCGGTCGGCAGCTCGAGCAAGGCGAGAGGGTTCCCTGCCGAATAGTCGAGCACTAGGGCCCGGACCGGGGGTGAGAGGCCTGGAGTGTTCGCGTCGAGTAGCGCCGTCGAAGTCACGGCGTCAAGGCCGTCCAGGTGGAGCTGGGGGATTCCTGTTCCGTCGATGTGGTTGTCGAGCCCGTCCCTGACCCCGAACGCAACGACGATGGGCTCGGCCTCGACTCGCCGCGCGACGAAAGTGAGCGTCTCGCAGGACGACGGATCGAGCCATTGGGCCTCATCCGCGACGACGAAAACTGGCGACCGGGTGGCCGCTTCTGCGATGAGCTCCAGCACCGCGATGCCGATCATGAATAGGTTGGGGGCGACCGGTTCGGCCATTCCAAACGCAGCACGGAGCGCGGCCCGCTGCGAAGGTTCAAGCCGTGGCATTCCACTCAGGACCGGGCGAAGCAGCTGGTGGAGTCCGGCAAATGGCAGATGCGTTTCTGACTGGGCGCCTGCCGTGGTCAACACCAGCATTCCACGCTCACGCGCCCGTGCCGCTACCTCTGCCAGCAGCGACGACTTACCGATGCCGGCCTCGCCGCGCACTACGATCGCGCTTCCCTTCGATCTGGCGCGATTGATCAGATTCTCGACGAGCGCGATCTCGCGCTCGCGCCCGTAGAGGCGAGTCGCGGAGTTCCCCTGAACCACCCGGAATACAAGTCTATGTCGCGGAGCCGCTGCACGAGGCGGCACTCGGATCGACCCGGGTGCCGGCGGAGGTCGTTGGTTAGTCGCCTTTTCCTGGCATTAGTTCGCGTGTCGCTTTACGAATGCGAGCGCCATGTTGGCCACCTCGCGCCAGCCGTTGTCGATGACAAGCGAGTGACCACGATTGGGAAGCTCGACGAGCTCGGTCACGCCCTGGTTGCGCTTCTGCTTCTTGTAGGCAGCCTCGGCAACCGCGCGGGGGACGGTGTGGTCCTCAGCGCCTTCGATGATCAGGAGCGGTCCGCGGTCGGGGTTGTCGGTGTCGACTTTGGCCTCGGTCCAAGGGTTGAGGTTCTCAGCAGCGGCCTGGAAAACAGTCTCGCCCGACCCCGGGACTGCGAACGTTTCGTACAGCTTCTTGGCCTCGGCTTCGGTAACTACGTTGGCGAAGCCGTAGCGGAACTGTTCGAAGGTGAGCGGGACGGCGCGGTTACGGTTGGCCGGGTTGCCAAGCACTGGTGACGCCGCCTTCAGCGCGGAAATCGGTAGAGGCAGTACGCCGCGGAACGGTGCGGGATCGATTACCACCGTGACCGAGTTGAGGCCGCGTCCGGCGAGGATCTGGGTGACCAACCCTCCAAATGAGTGCCCGATCACCGCAGGCTTCTTCTTGAGCTGGCCGATTACCTCGGTGTAGTGGTTGGCGATCTGCCCAACCGACTTGCGGGCGAACACCTCAGGGTGCGCGTTGGCCTCTTCGATAGTCTCGGGGTCATCGGGCCATCCTGGAGAAACGGGAGGGTAGCCGGCCTGCTCGAAGAGCACGGCCCACCGATCCCAGCTGCTCGGGAGCAGCCATAGGCCATGAACGAAAACGACCGGAGTCCGACCGGTCGCGTTTGCCTTGTCGACCTGCTCGGCGGTGATCTGAGATACGGCATCAACCCTACGGTCACCGGAATCGTTCTGTTGCGTGCGGGACGAGATCATGCCCAATGCTCCTTGTGTAAGAGATGGCTTGTGACCATCCCAGCCTGGTGCGCGGACCGGCACCGCATCTTCTGTCAAACGACTGGACTATGAACCAGTCGTCCGACAGATGCAGGCCCGCCCGCGCTGCGCGCATCCTGCAGGTGAAATGAGCGAAAACTTGAGCCTTGGCCGCATCTTTGGAATCCACGTCGGTCTGAACTGGAGCCTGTTGGTCGTTGCCGCCTTGATCGCATGGAGCCTCGCCACCAGCCTTCTCCCGTCGGCGTCCCCCGGCCAATCTTCCGGCGCCTACTGGACTGCGGGCGTGGTTTCAGCATTCGTGTTCCTGGCCTCGTTGCTTGCCCACGAGCTCGCGCACTCCGTGGTGGCGACCCGCCGCGGGGTCAAGGTCGAGGGGATCACTCTCTGGCTGTTCGGCGGAGTGTCGCGGTTCAGCAGCGAAACGAACTCGCCTGGTGCGCAGGCCCTGATCACTTTTGTCGGACCACTCACAAGCCTCGTGCTGGGCGTTCTGTTCTATCTCGTTGCCGTCGCGGCTGGCGGTGGCGCGCACCCTGGGCTGTTCTCCGCCACCCTCGCCTGGCTGGGTTACATCAACATCTCGCTGGGTGTCTTCAACCTCGTCCCCGCCTTTCCGCTGGATGGGGGCCGGCTGTTGCAGTCGCTCATCTGGCTGCGCACGGGCGATCGTCTACGAGCGACCCGAATCGCAGCCCGGATCGGGATGTTGTTCGCTTACCTTTTGATCGCGTACGGTCTGGCCACTTTCATTTTCGCCGGCAGCCTGATCGGCGGAGTCTGGTCGGTCTTCCTGGGCTGGTTTTTGCTCAGCGCCGCCCGCTCCGAAGAGGTCGGCGGGCTGATCCGTCAGGCGCTGGCCGGGATGACGGTCGCCCAGGTCATGACACCCCGTCCAGTGCAGGCTCCCGACGACATCAGCGTCGACGATGCGCTGCATGGTTATGTGCTCGCCTCACGCCACTCGACCTTTCCAACGCATGACGCGTCCGGCCGGCTCAGTGGACTCCTGACCCTGACAGCTCTGAAGAATGTCGCGGCGGGTGCTCGTCCGACAACCCTGATCAGGCAGATCATCTGTCCGCTCGAGAAGGTGTCCACGGTCAGCCCGGCTGACCCGATCACCGACCTGCTTGCTGTGTCCGATGGCTGCAATGAAGGCCATACCCTTGTTCTCGATGGCGGCCGGTTAGTCGGAATCATCTCTCCCAGCGACATCAACCGACTCCTGCAGAAGTCCGTGTCGGGTCGTTCCCTGGTTCCGGCTGGGAGTGCGTAATGGGCAATTCATCTATGCCGGCGCACCTGACCAGCCTCATCCGTCACTTCACTGATCTCAGGGATGGCGTGGACGGCGGGGCGGCAAGTCGCCGCGACAAAGAAGCGCGTTTCGCTGACGAGGTCGATTTGTTGTCCCCGGTCGCACGTCAAGCGCTCAGCGAGGTAAACACGTTCCTGCTCCTCGATTCGGGAGCAGTCAGCGAGACGGGTCTTCAGCGCTCCCTTGATGGTGGGATGAGCGCGGCATGGGAACTAAGCTGGCCTGAGCAGCGCAATGTAGGAGTGCCTTCGATCTTGCTTCACGCGTATTTCGGCGCCGGGTTCCACCATCCGCACCTGCGCGGAGCAACCGTTGGCGATTGGCCTTTGAACTTGTTCAGTGTCCAAGACGCCACCGATCAGCTCCCGGTTCTGCGCGCCATCGCGACCAGTGACCTGCACAATCTGGTGTTCCAGTCGGACTACCGGATCATTCCCGCCGTCACGAGACCCTACCAAGCCGGTTCCTGACAGCCAAGCTGACACCCATTCTGTCGGACATTGGTAGCCGCCAGCGAACGTCTGCGGATCCTGGCTGTTGACTCTTCACGTTGCGCGGACTTCGCTATCCTCAGCAGCGCACGAGCCGCCCTCCGACACCAGCACGCACGCCCGCGCAGTAAGCGGTAACAACCGGGCTTGCGCCCCAAGTCCGGGCCTTGTTACGACCTCTAACTCAAGGCGCGCACGATACCGACCAAGTTACCTTCCGAGTCCTTGAACCACGCGGCCTCGCCTCCATCCGGCGTCCGAGCAATACCATTCTGGGTGCGCGTCTCTGGGGTGTCATAGTCCTCGAACTCCACGCCCCGCCCCCTCATCGCTTCGACCGCAGCGCGCACATCGGTCACGTGGATGACGGCCTGTGTGAACTCCCCCGACGACGTCGCCCGGGCGGGATACACGAAGAGCTGGCTGACACCATCTCCAACAGCTAGGCCGACCTGCCCATTTCGTGCCTCGAGAAAGGGCGACTCAAGTGCCTGCAGTCCGACTTTCTCGACATAGAACGCTTTGGCTCGGCCCAGGTCGCGTGCCGGTAGCGCCGCCGTGATCCCGGAGGTCTTCATGACTACCCTCCTGTGAGACTGTGCCCCTCCAGGTCCAGACTAAGTGATGACCGGGTCAACCCCGATGCGCTGTGGGCTCCAGCCCGCGCACTGAAGCCACAGCGGCCGCGCAAAGGAGGTTCAGATATGTCCACGACGAGTGTCGACCATCGTGCCACACCGCTGCCGGCGGGGACCAGGGCGCCCGATTTCAAGCTTCCCTCGAGGCCCGCCCGGACCGTGTCGCTCGCCGAGTTCCGGGGTCAGCCCGTGATCCTGGCCTTCTACCCGGAAGACTGGAGCCCGGTTTGCTCCGACCAGATGGCTCTGTACCAGGAGGTGCTCCCCGAGTTCCAGAAGTTCAATGCAGCACTCTTGGGCATTTCGGTGGACGGGGTCTGGAGTCATCTGGCCTTCGCGAAGGATCGGAACCTGCATTTCCCGCTGCTCGCCGACTTCGAACCCAAAGGTAAGGTGGCTCGGGCGTACCACGTCTATCGGGCCAAGGACGGCACGAGCGAGCGGGCCCTGTACGTGATCGATGCGGACGGCATCGTGCGCTGGAGCTATGTATCCCCCGTGGGTGTAAACCCTGGCGTCGACGGAATCCTCCACGCTCTCGAGAACCTGGGGAAGGAGGGCCCCTCATGAGCACAACCCGGTGGAAGGCCGTCCTTACGATGCCCGTCAACAAGGATCGGGACCACGTCGAGGGGCCGGCGGATGCGGCAGTGACGCTCGTCGAGTACGGCGACTACGAGTGTCCCTACTGCGGCGCCGCGTATCCCATCATCAAGGAGGTACAGGCCCGGATGGGTAGGCGGCTCCGCTTCGCGTTTCGCAACTTTCCGATCACGACCTCACATCCCCACGCCAAACGAGCCGCCGAGGCCGCCGAGGCTGCCGCTACCCAGGGCAAGTTCTGGCAAATGCACGACCTCCTGTACGAGAACCAGCGGCGCCTGCGCGATCAGGACCTCCACGCGTACGCCGAGAAGCTCGGCCTCGACGTCGAGCGCTTCGACAAAGAGCTGGCCGCGCACGTCTACGCCGAACGGATCCACGAAGATTTCTTGAGCGGCGTGCGGAGCGGCGTCAACGGCACGCCGACCTTTTACATCAATGGTGCGAGGCACGACGGGTCGTACGAGCTCGAGCCCCTGCTCCGCGCGCTAGAGCGAGCCGGGGCGGCAGAATGAGGGACGAGATGAGGCATGCCGGGCAGCTTCTCACGGCTTTTGAACTCCTGCTGAATCGGGTCTGGCTGCCATCAAGCGGACGACGCCGCCGGCCAGAGCAGAGACGACAGTTCGTCGGCGGTGTGGGAGACCCCGAACACCGACCCGGCCGGCTCGAGGGCCAAGCCCGCTTCGAGCGGCCCGGCACCGACGGCGTCGAAGCCGAGGCGATCGATGAGCTGCATCACCGCAGCGACCGCTGCTCGGTCATCGCCTGCCGCCGCAATGGCGATGCGTCCGGGCGCACCGTGCGGACGCCTGCTTTCGTCGAACTTATAGTAGGCATCGGCGACGCCGGGTACTGGCACGGGCGATCAAATTTGTTATTCGGGGTGATTTCCTCATGGCACTAGCGATTGGCCTCTTGATCCTTAGGGTTGGGGTGGGTCTAACGGTTGCGGCGCACGGCTCGCAGAAGCTGTTCGGCTGGTTCGGTGGAGGTGGCATCGAGAAGACAACGGCCATTATGGCCAGGCAGCGGTTTACGCCGGCCTGGTTTTGGACATGGGTGGCCGCGGTAGGCGAGTTCGGTGGCGGCCTGCTCCTGGCGCTCGGCCTGTTCAGTCCGTTGGGTGGCTTCGGCGTTCTGGGCGCCATGCTGGTCGCCATCGTGGCCAGCCACCTGCACAAGGGGTTCTGGAACCGCAACGGTGGCGTCGAATTTCCATTGATGATCGCCCTGCCGGCCCTGGCGCTCACGTTGATTGGCCCGGGCGCCGTTTCCCTCGACAATCTCCTCAACATTCCACTGCCGGAGCCGGCAAGCTGGATCGTGCTCGCGATCGGGACGCTGCTGACGGTCGCCGCTGCGCTTCGGAGTCGTACGCTGGCAACGCCCGCCGCTGCCGACAGCGTCGGGGCCATCTGACGCCGATCGCTAACGTCGACGCGGTGATGCCCAGCGAACCGTAGATCCACCTCGGCGATTTAGTGAGATGCCAAACGGCAGCTAACGAACGTGCCGCACCGACCGCTCCTCTGGCAGGTCTGGCGCCGACATGATCGCCTCGAAGACCAGGCGGGCCGTTCGCCTGAAGTCATCATCGAGACGGGCCACCCGCACCGGCGGCTCGACGCGATTCATGAAGTAGCGATAGCATGCGGGACTCATCGTGATTGGCCCTCCTTCGCCTCATTTCTTGAGAGCTCCAGAGGTTCCTCCTTTTTGGAATATGTCGCGTTGACGAGCTCAGGCTAGGCGCGATTCGACGAGTTTGAATCGGGGGAACCCCTCGTTTTCGGCTTGCGCCACGTCGATTTAGCTAACGTCACCGGCGATTGGGGGCGTCGGGTTCCAAATCGGACGTAAGTTGTAGGGGTTTCCCCGATTCTGAATCGACGGCCGCAGCGTAGCCTTGGCGCCGTGAAGCAGGAAGCGGTGGACGTGGTCGTAGTTGGCGCTGGGCAGGCGGGCCTTGCGATCAGCCATCAGCTCACGCGGCGAGGCATCGAGCACGTGGTCCTGGAGCAGCATCGGCTGGGAGAGTCGTGGCGCAGCGAGCGCTGGGATTCATTCACGTTGGTGACGCCGAACTGGACCTTGCAATTGCCCGAGTTCCCCTACGCCGGATCCGACCCCGACGGGTTCATGGGCCGCGACGCGGTCGTGGGTTATCTCGAGGCGTACGAGCGATCGTTCCGCCCGCCGGTCCGGACCCGAGTGCGGGTCACCGCGGTTCGGGATCTCGGCTCCGACCTAGTGGTGGAGACGGGCGAGACGCTGATCGGCGCCCGTGCCGTGGTCGTTGCGACCGGAAGCTACCGCCGACCGAAGCTGCCCTCATGGGCATCGCACCTCCCACCGAACGTCGTGCAGGTGCATTCCAGCCAGTACCGCAACCCGGCGCAATTGCCCGACGGCGCCGTGCTGGTGGTGGGGACGGGACAGTCAGGCGTGCAGATCGCGGAAGAGCTGCATGAAGCTGGCCGGCGGCTGTTCCTATCCGTCAGCACCTGCGGGCGCGTGCCGCGCCGCTATCGCGCTAAGGACATCGTCTGGTGGGGAAAGACCGCCGGCCTATATGAGCGAACCATCGACAAGCTGGAGGATCCGGCCGAGGCGTCGGCCTGCCATCCGCAGAGCAGCGGCCGCCGTGGCGGCCACGACATCTATCTGCGGCAGCTGGCGACCGAAGGCGTCCGGTTACTGGGGCGCGTAGCGGTGGCACGCGATGGACGAATCGAGCTGGCGGATGACCTGAGCGACAACCTGCGCAAGAACGACGAATTTGCCGAAAAGATCCTGGCGCAGCTCGACGAGGCAGTCGCGAAGATGGGGATGCCGCTACCCAAGGATGAGAATCCGCGCGGCATCGGGCAGACGGTCGCCGATGAGGTGAATCCGATCCGCGAGCTGGACCTGGCGGGGTCTGAGATCAGCAGCATTGTATGGGCCACCGGATACCAGCCTGACTTCAGCTTCGTCGCCCTGCCGGTGTTCGATGCCGCTGGCCGGCCAGTACAACGTCGAGGCGTCACCGCGATCGAGGGGCTGTACTTCATTGGACTCGAATGGCTGTACAAGCCCAAATCGGGACTGTTGCTTGGCGTCGGCGAGGACGCCGAGTATGTCGCATCGGCGATCGAGGCGCGTTCGAAATCCATCAAAACGGAGGCATCACGATGAGCAAGGAGTCCACCGATATCGAACATCGCAAGGAAAAGCCGTGCCTTTGCCAGTTCGCACCGATCTCCGGCTTATTTCTGCGCCCGACCCACCAACACGACCAGCAGGGCCGCGAGGAACTGAGGTGCCGGCTCTGCGGCCGGACCGGATACCGGACCGCGTAGCCGATCAGCGAACCGCGGCCGGGACGTCGGCGGTGGCGCGCTCGGCGGCGAGCCGGTGGGCAAGCTCGGTACGGGATCGGACGCCGAGCTTGCTGTAGATCCGGCTGAGATGGGCTTCCACCGTTTTCGGGCTCAGGAAGAGGGCCGCGGCGGCCTCGCGATTGGTCGCGCCTTCAGCAACCCGCAGCGCGACCTGCAGCTCCTGAAGCGTCAGCTCGCTGGTGCCGGCGGGTTTCCGCTGTACCGTCTCGCCGGATGCGCGCAGCTCATTGCGTGCGCGCTCGGCCCAGGGCTCGGCGCCCAGCTGGTCAAAGGTCTCGAGCGCGCGGTGCAGTTGGATGCGCGCCTCGGCCCGCTGGCGGGCGCGCCGTAGACGTTCTCCGTAGCACAACTCGCTGCGAGCACGCTCGAACGGCATCCCAGCCCGGTCGTGGAGCTCGATCGACCGGGAAAAGGTCGCATCGAAGTCGTCATCGATCAAGCCACGGCAACGGGCCGCCGCCGCGATGGACCACGTGCCGACAAAGTTGTCCGCCTGGCGCTGAAACTCGTCGAGGGCGGCCTTCGCCTCGTCTAGCCGGCCGGTGTGTACGTACGCTTCAATCAGGTCGGGCCCCTCCTGCACGAGTCCTGGTGCGTTGAAGCCGGCTCTTGGAAGGATCTCGAACACAGGGCGGAGCTTCGTGATCGCCTCCTCATTGCGTCCTGCGCCGAGATCGAGCAAGCCGCCAATCCGCGCCGAGTAGAGGGCGACGACGTTGCGCGCGTGCGGGATGACCGAGCCCATCTGCTGAAGGTGCGCGCGGCATTCAATCTCCATGCCACGCGCGGCCTCGATCCAGGCGAGGCAGGCCAGCGCGTAGACGAGGGAAACCTTGTGACCGAGCTCGCTGGCCAGCGACACCGCCTCTGAGGCCTCTGCCAGGCCCTCCTTCCAACGCCCGGTGCGAAACTCCAGCTCGGAGAGATGGCCGAGCGCATAAGGAAGTGCGCCAGGCGCGCTGGTCGCCCGAGCAGCCTGGATCAGGCGCTCGAGCGGTGTGCGCATGCGGTCCCATTCCTCGAACGCGAGGAACATCGCGGCCGAGTTGATCAACTGCACCGCAAGCGATATCGACTGGCGCTCGTCGATCGCATCCACCGATGCAATCAGCAGCTCACGCGTCCGCTGGTGCTCGCGTCCGGTGGCAACCAGGTGCTTCGCGTACGCGCCAGCAGCGGCGGCCTCAGCCTGGCCGCCCGCGCGACGGCCAACTCGGTAGGCGCGCTCGCTGAGCTGGAGCGCGAAGTCGACGAGGCCCTCGATGCGTCCGTCCTGATCGCCCTCCTGGGTCGCCGTCGTGGTCGCGTCGACCAGCATCAGCGCCGCCTTCTCAGGGTCGGAGCTTTCGATCGCATCGGCGGCCTCGATCAGTAGCCTGCGAGCGGCCGCCGGGGAGCGCGTCCACATCTCGATGCGCGCGCGGCTGTGCAGGATGTCGGCCCGCAAGCTGATGCTTTGTGCCAGCTTGAGTGCCTCATCCAACAGATCGATGCCGTGCGGGGCATGGCCGGCAACATAAGCATCGCTCCCGGCCTCATACAGGCGGCGTGCCCTCGCCTCGTCGTCAAGGCTCAGACGGGCCGCGCGTTCAAAAGCCCGCGTGGCAGCGGCGTAACCGCTGCGTCGCCGCGCCTCGAAACCGGCCTCTTCCAGCACGGTCGCGACCGATTCGTCCGGGCCCTGCGCTGCGGCCGCCAGGTGCCATGCCTTCTCCAACAGGCCGGCTGGCTGGTTGATGGACTGGGCCAGGGCGGCATGGGCAGCACGGCGCTGGGCGGCGGGCGCGCCGTGATAGACGGCCGACCGGATGAGCGGGTGCGAAAACTGAAGACGAAGGCCGTCATTCGTGATCAGGCCGCGATCTTCGACCGAATTCAGCTCGGCCAGGCTGCTGCCCAGCTGCGCGCAGGCCCGGCGGAGCTCGTCGATGGCGCCTGATTGCGAGGCGGCCACGAGAAGGATCGGCGTCTGCGTGGTAGCAGGGAGGCGCGCGACGCGTTCGGCGAATGCCTGCTGAAGCTGGCGGCTGCTCCTGAGTGGCTCCTCGATTGGTGCCGTGCCGTTGAGCTGTTGCGGAGTCAGCTGGCGGACGGTCTCGAGGATCGCCATGGGATTGCCTCCAGTCGCCACGTGGATGCGATCGGCAACCGAAGGCGTAACGCGTTGACCGGCCTCGGCGATCAGCTCCCGCGCCGCCTGCTGATCGAGGCCGCGGAGCTCGAGCGTCGCCACGCCGGCAGGGATGGCGTCCGCAGAATCCCGCAGCGCGAAGAGGAGCGCCACCGCGTCGGCATGAAACCGGCGCGCGGCGAACATAACGGCATCGCGGGATCCGCTGTCCAGCCACTGCAGGTCGTCGATAACCACGAGCAGAGGAGTGCGCTCGGACGCCAGTAAAAGCAGATTCAGGGTCGCCGCGGAAATGGCGAAGGGATCCGACGAGGTGCGAGGTCCGATGGCCAACGCCGCGGCGAGCGCGGCGGACTGTAGTTCCGGCAGTTGGTGGCGATATTCGAGGACCGGATGGAGCAGGTCTGAAAGACCGGAGAAAGGAAGCTCGGCCTCGGCCTCGATTCCGGTCGTGGAGAGAACGATCATGCCCTCGGCCCGGTCCACCGCGTAGCGGAGAAGCGCGCTCTTGCCAACGCCCGCCTCGCCTCTAACCGCGAGCGACGCGCTCACGCTGGAGCGCGCGTGTTCGAGGAGGGCGTCCAGCCGTGCCTGCTCGTCTCGCCTCCCCAGGAGCATCGAGGTCCATGGTAGGGGCGGCGTCGGCGATGTCAAGGTCGAGGGATTCCCCTGATTCAGGACTCCACGATGGGGGGCAGGATGAGCGCAACACCAACAGGAGGAACCACATGGGAAAGCTGACTGATCAGGTCCGACGGCTCAACGCGGCTGTGAATGCGCACGATCTGAATCCGATTGGGGACATGTATGCCGAAGACGGGGAGGTCGTCTGGCCGGGCTTGCCGCCCATGACGGGCCGACAGGCGGTGGTGGCCTTCTATGCCACCCTCCTCGGTGCCTTCCCCGATATCCAGGTCAAGATCCTGCGCATTGTCGATCAGGAAAACGCGGTTGGCGTTGAATACGAAGCTACCGGCACTCACACCGGCCCGCTGGCAGGGCCGGCAGGCGAGCTGCCGCCGACCGGCCGCCAGGTGACGATGCGCGCGGCATCGATCGGGACGGTCGATCACGACGGCCGGATCAAGGTCCAACACGAATATTTCGACCAGGTGGAGCTGCTGACGCAACTTGGCTTGATGCCGGCGCCGGCCGGCGCTAACGCCTAGCGTTGGCCCATGTGGCTGCGCGAACAAACAATCGCCGCTTATTGGTCAGCTTGACGCTGATCAGGGAGGTAACCCGGTGAGGAAACTAATTGCCGCCGCTTGTGCGATCAGAGAGTTTGCGGTTGTCCCTAGGTACCCGACATGTGGTGCACCCTTGGTGGTCCGGGAGAGAACCCGGAAGCATAGCAACTGGCTGCGCTCGAGGCGTCTTATTGTTTGTGCGGCCGTGGCGCTTGCCGGATTGGCAACAACTGCTGTACCGGCGGCTGCCGCCTTTCCTGGCGAGAACGGGCGGATCTCTTTTGCCAGCAACCAGAGCGGCTTTTCGCAGATCTACACGATGAACGCGGGTGGAAGGGATCTCATCCAGCTAACTTTTGCGCCCGGGAACAGCGTCATTTCTGACTGGTCCCCCGACGGCCAGCGGATCGCGTTCGACTCCGACCGGGCCGGGGGGGTGGAAGCCTTTACTATGCGGTCCGACGGGAGCGACGTTCGGCAGCTCACTCATCTCAGCGGATTCACGGGCGATCCATCGTGGTCCCCAGACGGAACTCAGCTGGTATTTGAGAACTTCCCGGGACCCGGATTGTGCTGCACGAACCTGTGGACGATCAACGCCGATGGCACCGGTGTCCGCCAGTTAACCAACTTCTCCGCGAACACCTTCGCAGGGGAGCCCGAGTTCTCCCCGGATGGCCAATTCATCGCGTTCCAGCAGTTCCCAAACGGAATCGGTCCGGGCCAACGCTCTGCAATCTTTGTCATGAGAGCCGACGGAAGCGACATGCGGCAAGTCACGGACATCGCACTCGACGCCGGTCACCCGGAGTGGTCACCCGATGCCTCACGCATCATCTTCAATAACGACTTGACCCAGGCGGTCGGAGACATCTTCACGATCCGGCCGAATGGGACCTGGTTGACGCAGCTCACTGATGTGACTCCGCTTGGGGAAGCCGATTTTCGCCCCGACTATTCTCCCGACGGAACAAGGATTGTGTTCAACCAGTTCATCCCCGGCCAACCGACGAAAGTCTTGGTCATGAACGCGGACGGATCTGGGGCCCACGTCATCAACTTCAACGGCTTTGCCCCCGACTGGGGCCCGCAACCTGAATCAGAGGACACTGAGGCGAGCCGGTAGCTAACGCCTGGCTGATCGCCGTAGCCCGGATGCCGGCGCGATGGCGCCGCATCAGGTGCTGGCTCTCTACACGAAGAGCGGTGGCGTCGTGATCGAAGGTCGCACGGAAGGTTCACGCCTCTCATCCTGGCCAGGGCGCGGCGTGCCGTCGAAGGCCTAGAGAACGGCTCGCCCTGCGACGGGCCGCGGACCAGGGTCCGATAGACCTCTTCGCATGCACCCGCAGCACCAACGCTAGGAAGCATTATGATGGAGCAGGTAACATTGGAGCGCTCCAATATGGACCATTCTACAAGGCACCAAGAGGATGCTAGCCAGCTCCAGGCTGAGATGGCGTCCGACGAGGCGGGCTGCCTCTACGACACCCGGACCCGTCCCATGTTCGACTACCTGGCTGGACAGCGGGATGCCCGACGGTTGGAGGTCTTTCCGGCACTCCGCTGGTGCGCCTACAGGATCCAGCGCTTCATGCAGACGGCGGCCGACCGCTACGGCCTCACGGATGGCGCAGCTCGGGTCCTGATGCAGCTGAAGCACGCCGGGGAAGAGCCACTCGGCGCTCTGGCGGCTGGGATGCATGTCAGCCCGAAGAACATCACGCTCCTCATGGATCAGCTGGAAAAGGACGGACTGGTCCTCCGCGTCCCGGACCCTGCAGATCGGCGCTCGGTCCGGGCGCGGCTGACGGATGAAGGTCAGCGCGTGGTCGGCGAGTTCTGGCGCGAGTTCATGACGCACTCGTTGGAGCTGGTCGAGGACCTGCCCCAGGAGGACCTGGAACGTGTCCGCCACGTCGCCTTGCTGCTGGTGCGGCGGATCGAAGCGCGGTTGGCGCCTACCAATCGCAGTGATCCTTCTTCTGTCGCTCCGACGAGGTCGCGATGAGCGCCTTTACCGAGAAGGAGATCGCGTACCTACGCGGGCAGCGGCTTGGCCGCCTTGCGACGGTCGGCCGCGACGGCTCGCCCCACGTCGTGCCGGTCAGCTTTCACTTCGACGACGAAGCGCAGACGATCGATATCGGCGGTCATCGGTTGAGCCAGTCGAAGAAGTGGCGCGACCTACGGGCCAACCCCCGCGTCGCTTTCGTGGTCGACGATCTTGTCAGCGTCCGGCCATGGACCGTCCGCGGGATGGAAGTCCGTGGCCGCGCTGAATTGAACGAAGAGGGCGGCCACGAACGTTTCGGCGGCGGAGGCTGGGACAGCGTTTGGATCCGCGTCGTGCCCGAGCGAATCATCAGCTGGGGGATCGAGGGGCCGGCGCTCTCGGAGGCTGGACGGAGCGCTCGTTCGGTTGGCAATCAATGAAATTTGATGGTGGAACGGACGCGCCGTTGGCCGAGCCGGCCATCCACATCACCCCTCGCGGCACCCGTGAAGTCCGAATCCGGCTGAGCCGAGAGCCATGACCATTCGAGTCAGCCCGCGTGGCACTCGTGGCGCGGGATTCCCGCGGGCATTGATGAAGATCTTCAAGCTCTTTGGCGCCCAACAGATCCGGATGTTCCGGCGTGACGGCGGGCAGCGTATGGGCTCGAGGATGGGGTTCCCCGTCGTCCTTCTCACGACGCGCGGAGCCAAGACCAGGCAGATGCGGACGACAGTGGTCGGCGGGTTCCCTGATGGAGAGAACTCTTGGCTGGTCGTTGCCGCGCTCGCCGGGGCCGCCGTCCATCCGGCGTGGTTTCTCAACATGGCGAAGCATCCCGACGACATCTGGTTGGAGGTCGGGAAAGAGCGTTTCAAGGTTCACGCCGAGTCGTTGGAAGGCAGCGCGCGCACTGAGGCGCTGGCGCGCATCACGGCAATCGCCCCGCGCATCGGCGGCTACCAGGAAAAAACTGATCGCGCGATTCCCATCGTGCGCCTGACCCGAGAGCTGTCGTGATCCGACTGGCACGCGGAGCGCTTCCGATGGCCGGCACTCGGACGAGCTTCGGAACGCACGTCGTTTCCGCTCGGCGAGTCACATCCACCACGCACGCGATCGAGCTAGAGAAACCGACGTCCTTCAGCTTCCGCGCCACACAGTTCACGTTCCTGCAGTTGATGACCGAGGCGGGTGTGGACGTGCGCCCGATGTCGCTTGCGACCAGCCCTACGCGTCCGCACCTGGAATACGCTGTCCGCCTCTCCAACTCCGGGTACAAGCGCGCCTTCGCGGCTTTGCGGCCAGGGGATGAGGTGGCCGTCTTCGGCCCAATCGGTGACTTTGTGCTACAGGAAACCCGACCCGCGATTCTCGTCGGAGGAGGGATCGGCGTCACGCCCCTCAAAGGCATGGCCGAATATGCAACCGACCGCCAACTGCCCATTCCGATACGGCTCGTGTACAGCAGTCGCAGCGAAGGCGAAATTGCGTACCGAGCCGAGTTGGCGGCGCTGGAAAGGCAGAACCCTCAGTTCCGTGTGTTGCACACGCTCACCGGGGCGGTCGGCCCTCGGTGGGAGGGCCTATCGGGCCGGATCGATCGAAACCTCCTCCGAGAGGCGGCTCGCGATCTCACGGATCCGATCTACTACGTAAGCGGTGCCCCGAGCATGGTGGTGGAGGCGTGGCACCTGCTCCGCGAGGAGGGTATCCCGGCGCAATCAATTGAGGTCGAGTCGTTCCGCGGCTATCGATAGCGTCGAGCCAGCAAGCGCCCCCGCCAGTTTCTGAATTTGGCCAGCCGCAGCCCCACACTGCCCGCCACCGCCACGCCTACCCAGGCCATCCCCCAGCGGAAGGGCGACCACAGTCGGGACTTTCCGCCACAACACTGGGAATTTCCGGCCCGGATGGGATGCAATCTCCCTTGACAGCGTTCCTAGAAACGGTAACGTCTCGTTCGTTGCTTATCGCGCGCCTGTCTTGAGGCGCTCTCACGGAAGAGGAGGATCGTATGTCGTGGTTTCGGCGTTCACTCATGCTTGGCGGTGGTCTTGGGGTCATCACAAGCGCAGTCGTTTCGGGTGGCACTGCAGCGGTTGCGAGTCCAGGCTGGACGGTGAGTCCCGTCATCACCGGTCTCCAGGAACCGCGTGGAGTTGCGTTTGACGGCCTCGGCGGCATGTATGTTGCCGAGACAGGTCTGCCCGCAAGTGGACCGTTCGGCGTCACCAATACCGGCGCCGTTGACAAGTACGTCAGCGATGGGAGAACCTGGCAGCGCAGCTGGTCGACCGGGTTCCTGTCGATCTTCGACCGTTCGCATGGCGAGGCCGAAGCGCTGGGTCCAGAGGGGCTGAGCGCCGTCGGAAGCGGTTGCACCCGTGCCAGCATGGGGGATCGAAATGGTTGCCAGGTGTTGATGATCATGGGCGCATCCCAACAAGGCGTGGTGGCGGGCGGGGGACCCGCGCTACCCGAGATCGGCCACCTGTACCGGCTTGACAGCACGACCGGCGCGAAAACCGACCGGGGCGATATCGGCGACCAGGAATATACGTGGGCCGGCCAGCATGCAAACCTATGGCAAGAATTCCCAGATGCCAACCCATACGGTGTGCTGGTGACGGGCGGTGGTGTCGCCGCGTCGCATACGTTCGTTATCGACGCGGGTGCCAACACCGTTAGCGAAGTTGACAAAGACGGCACCATTCGCGTCATCGCGTACATTCCAAACGAGACGCCCACCCCCGGGCTGCCGACGCGTGACGCCACGCCGACCTGCGCAGCCGAGGGGCCAGACGGCGCCCTTTACATTGGGACGCTGGATCTGCTTCGCAACTTCGCTCCGGGCCAGGGCCAATCGCATGTCTATCGAGTCGACCCCAACGCGCACGAGAACTACTTGACGGCCGCACACCTTTGGGCAAGCGGCCTCACGACCTTGACCGCGTGCACGTTCGATAACGCCGGGAACTTCTGGGCGACCGAGATGTTCAAGTTCGGGTCCGCAGGTCCGCCCGGCGATGCCGTGAGAATTCCGTTCAGCGATCCATCGCAAATCGAGCACGTCGGGGGAGGGCAGCTTCCCTTCCCGGGTGGGATTGCACAGGGCCCCGACGGTGGGATCTATGTCACCGTCTTCTCCACGGGGACAAGCGTTGCCAGCGGGGCGGTCGTCCGACTTTCGCAATCGTGAGCTGATCGCTTAGGCGAGATAGCGTCAATAGGAGGCCCAGCTTGCGGGCTGGGCCTCCCACTCGTCGGATCGTTCCCGTCGCGCCCCCGCCAGTTTTGAATTGGCAAGTAAACACTGACAGGCCATTCGGTTATGGACCGCAGTCGAGTGGCTCAGTGAACGGCTGTGCTGACGGCTTAACTGACGACAGGAGGCCGTGGGAGCCTGGACCTCCGACGCGTTATGGGCGCGAGGGCAAGGACTTCATCATCGTGGCGTCCAAAGGCGGTGCGCCCGACAACCCGCGATGGTTTGCAAACATCAAGGCGAGCCCGGAGGTCGAGTGTGAAGTCGCGCGCGACAAAGGAACTGAGACGTTCAGGGCACGGGCACGCGTCGTCGTCGGCCCGAAGCGAGACCAGCTTTTCAAAGAGATGATCAAGATCTGGCCTTCATACGCCGATTACCAGAGGCGGACGACGCGCCTGATTCCGGTGATCGTGCTGGAACGCCAGACTTAGATCTCGCTGCGAATACTTCAGGACGTGGGGCTGAAGTCGACCTCTTTCGTCTTCACCGTCCCGGCCGTCCGCCCTGGGGCCGTCTGGTAGGTCCAGTACAGATTCGTGTGGGCGATGACCTGGTCGGGTGGGGGCGCCCCCATTCCGTCTGGTCCTCGGTCGTATGGGCGTCGCTGACAAGGGTCGCGTCGTATCCTCTGACGAACGCACCGTGCAGCGTCGAGCGGATGCATGCGTCGGTCTGTGCCCCAACGATGACGAGTCGCCCGACTTCCAGGTCTGACAGCACGGTTTCGAGGTTGGTGTCCTCGAAGGAGTCGCCGTAGTTCTTCTCGACGAGCGGCTCGGCGCCACGTGGAGTCAGCTCCGGCACGATCCGCCAGCGGTCGCTCCCCCTCGCAAGCTGCTCGTCGGAGTGCTGCACCCAGACAACGGGGACCCTTTCCTGCCGGGCTTTGTCGACCAGGCGGCTAATGTTCGCTACCCTAGCGTCGCGCTGGTGAGCCCCCTCGACGACGCCCTGCTGCACGTCGATGACGAGAAGCGCGGTGTTCGGTCGGTTTTCGAATGTGGACATGGATTCATTTTCTCAGCAACCGTCGTCGAGCCGTCGCCAGGACACTTGGGTACGGCGTGGCCTCGGCCGAATCAGGCTTGCGGCGGTGTGCCTTCGTGATCGAGGAGATTCATGCGGGAAGGGATCGCGACCGCGTCCGCCCTTGTCCGCGCGCCGAGGCGGGTGTGTAACGTCCCGACTCCCCAATATCAGCAGACGGTCCTCGACGAGTAGGCGAGTGGGGCCTGCACGCCCACCCAGGCGCCCGGGGGCTTGATCCTTTCGATCAATTACTGCCCGACCGGTAATACGACGTTGAATCCCGCTCCGTAACGCTTCGACCAGCTCCGCGTCTGGGTGAGCCGGCTGACCTCAGCCAGCTGGAGATCCTACCGACGCCACCCAGCCGGCGATCTGCGCCCGCGAGTTGAATCCAAGCTTATTCAGGATGCTGCGCACATGGCTGTCGACGGTGCGCTCTGAAATGAAGAGCCTCGCGCCGATCTGCCTGTTGCTCAGCCCCTCGGCGACGAGCCGTGCGACCTGCGCCTCGCGCTTCCCCAGCAAGTCCGTGCCGCTGCCGTTCGCGGTCGCCGTCGCCGCGGGGGCGACTGGAGCTGGCTCCCCAAGCGCCAGTCGGATCGCCTGATCGCGAGCCAGGCGTTTTCCGGCGTTCACCTCCGAGTCGAACCTAGATCTACCGATCGCGGCGATCGCCGATTCCTCCGCCTGGGCAATAAAGGGGGCAAGGATCGGGATGAGGCTGGCGCCCGCCTGCGTGCGGATCGTCTCGGCCGCTCCCAGCAGCTGCCCGGCGAGGCGAGCCTGACCGCAACCGGCTGCCACGCAGCCCAAGGAGTCCAGCAATGCATATTGTGCGACCCGGTCGTCGATCCGCTGCGCAATCTTGAGCGCCTCCAGGTAGTCGGCTTTTGCCTGCTCGAGATCACCCATGAAGAGGGCCGCGCCGCCCCGATTGAGCAGCATCATCTCGAGGGCGTACAGGTCACCCGCGCCTCGGCTGAGCCGGATACCTTCGGAGGCCGCGGCCTTGACGGATTCAACATCGCCACCGAAGAAGCCATGGAGCGCCCGAGCCTGGAGCAGAGAGATTTGGCCCTGAAGGTCTTCGCTCCCGGTCGCGGCCGCCGCCTCGTCTAGCAAGCGCTCGCCAGCTGCGTGGTCACCGGCGAGGTTCGCCGCGATCGATGCCATCGACAAGGCCTGCGATAGCAACTCGGGATTTGCCAACTTGCGAGCCTGAGTCAACGCCCGTTCGATGGCCGGCTGGGCGGCTGCCGCATCGGCCTTCAACACGGCGAGGAAGGCCCGCAGGAAATAGGCCCAGAACTGCCCTTCCGGATTGCCGGGTCCGCAGGCGACGAGCTCGTCGAGCCAACGGACGCCTTCGGTCGTTGCTCGCGTGATCCAGTACCACGCAACGGCTGTGGCCAGGTCGATTCCGCGGCGGGCATCGCGGCGCGCGACGCAATGGCGAATGACGGCGCGAATGTTGTCGATCTCGAGGTCCATCCACTCGAGCCAGTCCGCAAGTCGATATCGAACTTCGGGTAGCTGCTGCTGGGATTTGGACCAGTAGTAGTCGGTGCATCGCTCTCCCAACACCGCCTCCTCGCGTACCTCACGAAGCTTGAGCACGGCATATTCGCGCATCGTCTCGTGCAGGCGGTAGCACGCGACGCCCCTCACCTCTTCCTTGATCACCAGCGATTTGTCGACAAGTGACGCCAACAGATCCAGGGCTTTCGCTACCGGCACCTCGTCGGAGGTGCAGACGGCCTCGGTGTCTTCGAGCGTGAAGCGCCCGGAAAAGACGCACAACCGCCGCAGCATCGTGCGCTCCGCAGCCGTCAATAGATCGTAGCTCCAGTCGATCGTGGTGCGCAGCGTCTGATGCCGTGGCAGCGCGGCATGGGCGCCTCCGGTGAGCAGGCCGAAGCGGTCGTTCAACCGATCGCGGATCTGCTCGACCGTCAGCACCCTGGTCCGCACGGCGGCAAGCTCGATGGCCAGCGGCAGACCGTCCAGCTGCCGACATAGATCGATGACGGCCGCCTCGTTCGAGGCCGTCAGTTCGAAGCTGCCCGACGCCGCCGCGGCCCGTTCGGTAAATAGCATGATCGCCTCGTTCTGCCGCAGCCGCGCGAGCGGCTGCGTGCCCGAGGCTGCGGGCAGGTCGAGAGGCGGAACGGGAATCACTTGCTCGCCCGGCGCCGACAGCGGCTCGCGGCTCGTGGCAATCACCCGCACAGCTGGAGCCGCGCTTAAGGCTTCCGTTACCAGGCCGGCCGCGGCGTCCAGGAGGTGCTCGCAGTTATCCACTACCAGCAACACTTGCCGATCGCGGAGGTACGAAAGGACCAGCGCCGTCGGCCCGACGGCAGCCTGGTCGCGCAGGTCCAGAGCCGCCATGACGGCGTTGCTCACCAGCTCGGGATCGCGAATGTCGGCGAGCTCGACCAGCCATGTCCCGTCGCGAAACCCACGTCCGAGTTCGGTTGCGACTCGGATCGCGAGGCGGGTCTTGCCCACGCCGCCGGGCCCGACCAGGCTGACCAGGCGAGCCGCGCTCAGCCTCTTTCGAACCTCCGCAAGCTCGCGCCGGCGGCCGATGAAGCTCGTCGCTTCAGCTGGCAGGTTGCCTGACCGGCGGCTGGGCCTGGCCATGCTTACAAGGACGTTACTACGAGCCTGAGTTACGGGAGGCTCGGCCAAGCCCCTGATCAGTAATTCCACGGATTTCAGAACCTATCAAGCTCCCTAGGCTGAGAACATGGCGGGCGAGCTACCAGTCCAGCGAGTCGAGGTGAGTTTCGTTGGCGCGCCGCCCGCATACCAGATCAAGCGTGCGTCGGGAGTCAGCGAGGTCGAAATCGACGGCGCCACCTTGCGCTGTCTGGTCTGCGGGAGCTTTCAGCCATTTCTCGAGGCGCTGCGGGGTCACGAAGTCGTCAGCTTGATGTCAACCTCAGTTCAAGGAGAGTGCGAGCATGCCGCCAACTGACCGGGCCGCGAACATCCAGCCGGCTGACCGAGCCGTCCGCGCGGCGGGTGCCCTTTATCTCCTTCTCGTCGTGACGAGCATCTTCGGCCTCATCGCTACGCAGAGCCTGATCGTTCCGCACGATGCAAGTGCGACGGCCCACAACATCCGTTTCTCCGAGACGCTCTTCCGCCTTGCCCTTGTAAGCTCGCTGATCGCCACGATCGCCTTCGTCTTTCTTGCCAGGGAGCTCTATCGCCTGCTCAGTGGCGTGAACAGGGCGCAGGCGTCGCTGATGGTCGTCCTCGTGTTGCTCTCGGTGCCGATCTCATTCCTCGGCTGGCTGAACCAGATCGCCGCTCTGAGGCTCATCGACGGGCCGGCGCTGTCCGGCATGGCAACGAGTCAGATGAACGGTCTCGCATCGTTCTTCCTCGGCCTGAGCAGCGACACCAGCGCCCTCAACTCCATCTTTTTCGGGCTGTGGCTGCTGCCCTTCGGCCTGCTTGTGATCAAGTCGGGCTTCATCCCAAGGATTCTCGGCTACTTGGTGATCATCGCCGGCGGCGCCTACCTGGTCGGCAGCCTCAACTTTCTTCTCTCGGCTCCGCTCGGCCCGGTCGCTTCCGGCATTGTCACGGTGGGCTATCTCGGGGAATTGGGAGTCGTCGCCTGGCTCGTGTTCCAGGCTGCCCAGGTGCAATTCGGGGGAGGCAAGTCAGTGATCGCAAACCGTACGAAAAACGATTCAAATTTTGCAGGAGGAAACGCATGGTAACCAACTATCCGGTCCAGTTCGACGTCGATTTCCCCGCCCGACCGCTCGATCGGCTCTCGACCGCCTTTCGGATCATCGCCGCCGTCCCGATCCTCATTTTGCTCGGCTTTCTGACCAGCAACACCTTCGAAGGCCATGGCAACCACGACATGACGGTCAGCCTCGCGAGCGGCGCCAGCCTCCTCTTCTTTCCGCTCCTGCTGATGATCCTCTTCCGTCAGAAGTACCCGCGTTGGTGGTTCGACTGGAACCTCAACGTGCTCCGCTTCTCTAACCGCGTCACCGCCTACCTGGCCCTGCTCGACGACCGCTACCCCTCGACCGACGAGGAGCAGTCTGTCCACCTGGACCTGGCCTATCCCGATGCTCGCCAGTTGAACCGCTGGCTGCCCCTGGTCAAATGGTTCCTCGCCATTCCCCACTACGTCGTTCTCTTGTTCCTCGGAATCGGCGCGGTGGTGGCGGTGATTGTGGCCTGGTTCGCCATCATCTTCACGGGGCGGTATCCGGAGAATCTGTTCCGCTTCGTCGTTGGCGTGCTTCGCTGGAGCAATCGCGTCACCACCTATGCGTTTCTGCTGGTCACCGATACCTACCCGCCATTCCAGCTCAGCTGATATGGCGAGGGATTTGGCGGTAATGATGCAAGCCTCGCCTCGCACATGGGCGAGGCTTGCAGGCGTCGCCTACCTGCTTTTCTTCGCGACCGCTATTATCGGCGCGCTCGTCGCCCCGGCATCAGCGGCCCTGGCGCGAGCGCCGACGCCGGGGCAACCGCGAAGCCGAGGCGTCGCTCATGTGGTGGCTTCTCGTGATGGGGGTGAACGCCAACGATGGAATGAGGTCGCTCTCGCCGTCGCCGATGCAAGGGGATGAGGATGGCAACCGCGGTCATACCCCTCCGGTCTGCGGGAATGTCGCCACAGGAGCTCGCCAGGATCGCCGGTTCCCTCTATCTGATCATCATCCTCGCCGGGCTCTTCATCTTCGGCTTCGTGCCGGCGACCATCTTCGCGAGCTTCCTCTCGCCTGATTTCGCCGCTCACCTCGTCCCCTACATCCAGTTGCCCTCCCTTGTTGGAGAGGGATCTCTGTGCCTAACCCTGCTGGCGGGTGCCATCAACGTTCCACGCTGGATGGAGCAAGCGGCATGAAAGCGATCATTTGCCCCAGACCGGGACGTCCCGACGTTCTCCGGCTCGAGGAGATCGATAAGCCGCCAGTCGCCGAAGATGGCGTGCTGGTTCGCGTCCGCGCCTGCTCGGTTAATCCGGTGGACTTCTTTCCTCTGTCGCGCGCAGGCTATACCGCGTACCGGCTCGGCGGGGGCTTCAAACCGAGGCCGCTGGTGCTGGGCACCGACTTTGCCGGGACAGTGGAATCGGTCGGCGAGCGCGTGACTGAGTTCAAACCGGGCGACGAAGTGTTCGGTGGCAAAGATCGCAGCACCTTCGCCGAGTTCGTCTCCCTTCCCGAAAAGGGAGCGGTGGTGGGCAAACCTGCCAACGTCAGCTTTGACCAGGCTGCCGCCGTTCCCGTGGCAGCCATCACGGCATTGCAGGCGCTGCGCGATCACGGACACGTTCGAGAGGGCCAGAGGGTCCTGATCAACGGCGCCTCCGGAGGAGTTGGAAGCTTCGCCATTCAGATCGCGAAGGCCTTCGGAGCACGTGTCACCGCGGTCTGCAGTCCGAGAAACATGGAGACCGCTCGCACCCTCGGCGCGGACCGGGTCATCGACTACACGCGAGAGGATTTCACGCGCAGCGCGGAGCCCTGCGAGTTGTTGATCGACATCGCCGGGAATCACGCATGGTCCGAGTGCAAGCGTGTCATGGCGCCGACCGCCATTTTGGTTGCGACCGGCGGTTCGGCGCACACCGTCTGGGGCGGGAATAGCACCATTCGACATCTGCTCGGCGTGCGCCTGGCGTCGATGCGTGGTACCCAGAGAGCCGCGCTCTTCATCGCAAAGCTCAATAAGGAAGACCTGCTACTTCTGCGGAAGCTACTTTCCGACGGAAAGATAACTCCGGTCATCGATCGGTGCTACGAACTCAACCGGGTCCCCGAGGCATTCGACTACATGGGCGAGGGGCACGCGAAAGGAAAGATCATCATCAACGTATGAGCTGCGCCGGATGAGAGCAGTCGTCTACGACCGGTACGGGCCGCCCGAGGTGCAGCGCCTCGAGGAGGTCCCAACGCCGGTTCCAAGGGGCGATGAAGTCCTGGTCAAGATCCACGCCACAACCGTCAATCGGTTGGACTGTCACACGCGGGAAGCCAACCGGGGCGGCGGCCTTCTTGTCCAGCTGATCAGCCGCATGATCTTTGGCGCCCGCCGGCCGAGGCAGCGGATCCTCGGCACCGAGTTCGCGGGAGAGATCATCGGCGCCGGCCCCGCGGTGCGCGAGTTTGCCGTCGGTGACCACGTCTTCGGGATCACTGGGCTCAATTTCGGTGCGCACGCCGAGTTCATCTGCGTGCGGGAGAGCTCACGAATGGCGCACATGCCCGCCGGGATGAGCTTTACTGACGCCGCGGCGATCTGCGATGGCGCCCTCAACGCCCTGGCGTGTCTGAAGCAAGCACATCTCGTAAAAGGACAGACGATCCTCATTTACGGCGCGTCGGGGGCGATCGGCACCGCCGGAGTTCAGCTCGCCCGGTACTTCGACGTCGACGTCACGGCGGTCTGCGGCACGAAGAACCTCGAACTCATGAGATCGCTCGGAGCCGGCTGGGTCATCGACTACACAAAGGACGACTTCACGAAGAACGGCCAGACCTACGACTTCGTCTTCGATGCCGTCGGCAAGCACTCGTTCAGGAAGTCCAAAAGCTCACTGAAACCGGGCGGCAGCTACCTGGCAACGGATCATTTCGTCAACCTGTGGTTGGCGCTATGGACCTCGCTGGCAGGGGGCAAGAGGGTGCGGTTCTCGATCACCAGTCCGATGCCCACGAAGAAGGATGTCGTCTTCCTCAAGGAGCTAGTCGAAGCCGGAAGATTCCGACCGGTCATCGACCGGCTCTACCCGCTGGAGCAGGTCATCGATGCGACCCGATACGTTGAAACGGAGCAGAAGACCGGAAACGTCGTCCTAACCGTTATCCGGAGCGACCCGTCAGGGACCTCTGCATCAGCCGGCTGATGTCGCTGGGGGAAATGATTCCCACCAGCCGGCCGTTGTCGACGACCAGCGTGCGACCTTCGCTGCAGCCGTCGGAGGTGTTCAGCAGGTTGGTGGCCGGGTCAGCTGGCGTAGCGGTGGACACCTTCTCGAGCGGACAGATGATCTCCTTGATCCGGGTCGTGGGACGAGCGTCCGGGGCGACGTTCTTGAGCGCGGCCATGGTCAAGAGCCCGCTCAGTTGGCCGCTCGCGTCATGAGTCGGAAAGGTCGAATGGCGAGATGTCAGAACGTAGCTGTGTAGCGCCTCTTCGACGCTGATGTCGTCGGGAGCCTGAACAGGATTTGGCGTCATTACGTCGGCGACGCTCACCCTCGACAGCGCCTGGCGAATCAGGCCGCCGGCTTCCTCGGCGCGCGCCGCGCTCAGAAGAAACCAGCCCAGGAACACCGCCCAGACTCCGCCGATGGGGCTGCCCGCGGCGAAAAAGGTGATCAGGCCGTAGGCAATGAAGAGAAAGGCGAAGGCCATGCCGATGCGGGCGGCGATCCTGGTGGCGCGAAGGCGATCGCCGGTGCCTCGCCAGATCAGCGATTGTAGGATCCGGCCTCCGTCCAGCGGAAAGGCGGGCAATAGATTGAAGACCCCGAGCAGGATGTTGATGTAGCCGAGCCAGGCCAGGCTGGCAGATAACAGGGCCGAGTTGGCGCCACCGCCAACCAACGCCCCAGTGATGAGAAAGACGACGCCCAGCAGGAGGCTCGTGAGTGGGCCGACGAAGGTGATCCACGCCTGCGCACCGGGCGAGCTGCTCTCGCTGCTGAACCGAGAGACCCCGCCAAACAGCCAGAGCGTGATGCCCTCGACCTTCACGCCGCGCCTCGTGGCAACGATCGAGTGAGCGAGTTCGTGGGCAAGGAGGGAGGCAAGGTAGACGAAGGCCGACACCACACCGGCCGTCCAGTACGCGGCAGATGTCTGGCCAGGCGCGGCCGCCGGCAGAATCCCCGTTGCGATGCTCCAGGCGATCAGGGCGGCGACAACCAGAAGGCTCCAATTCAGCCCCACGTGGATCCCGGCGATGCGGCCAAGGCTCACGTTCTCGTTCATCGAACTCCAGAGTCAATCATGGCGCAACCAAGGCTTAACCGGGGGTTCCTTGACAAGTGGTCCGGGAGATGGTTAAACGTGGGAAACAGCAAGCCCGACTCTGGAGGGAGGGGAACATGGAATACGCTTGGCTTCGGCGACGCGACTTTCTGGTCATAGGCGGCCAGCTCGAAGGGGAACAGGGATGAGCCGGGCGCTCGGCCTGCGCCGCCTGGGTGTCCTGGCTGGGGCGCTGACCCTGTTGACCGCATGCGGTGGGACTAGCTCGGCGAACACAAGCGCGGCCTCCGCAAAGTCCGCCGCCGACATGGGTGGCATGGACGCGTTGGTTGCAGCAGCTAAGAAAGAGGGCACGCTGAACGTCATTGCGCTCCCTCCCGACTGGGCCAACTACGGCGTGACCATCGCGGCGTTCCAGACCAAGTACGGCATCCACGTTAACTCCGCCGCTCCGAACGACAGCAGCCAGCAGGAGGTCGACGCGATCGGCACCCTCGCTGGCACGACCCGCGCGCCCGACGTTGTTGATGTTGGTATGGCGGTCGCCCTGAAGAACGTCGACCGCTTTGCCCCGTATCAGGTCTCGACGTGGAGCGACATTCCAGCGAGCTCGAAGGAGCCCACCGGCCTGTGGGTCCAGGACTACAGCGGCGCGATGGCGATCGGCTACGACTCCAGCAAGGTGCCGGCCATCACCTCGATTCAGGATCTGCTCGGTTCGGCATTCCAGAGCAAGGTCGCCCTTCCGGGCAACGCGCTGGGCTCGAACCAGGCGGTGAACGCGATCATGGAGGCGAGCCTCAATAACGGTGGCTCGCTCGATGACATCAGCAAGGGCGTCGACTTCTTCAAGCAGCTGAAGGCGAAGGGCAACTGGGTCAATGTGATCGGGACGACGGCCACGGTCAAGGAAGGCACTACGCCGGTCCTCTTTGAGTGGGATTACAACTCCCAGACGCACGTCAAGGACGTCTCGACGTGGAAGCTCTTTTTGCCGGCCAACCCCGTGGTTGCTGCCTACGCGCAGGCCATCAACAAAGGTGCGCCACACCCCGCGGCCGCCCGTTTGTGGGAGGAGTATCTGTACTCGAACGCCGGCCAGAACGAATTTCTCAGGGGCGGTGCACACCCCATTCGCTTTGCGGCTATGACCACGGCAGGGACCGTCGACGCGGCCGCAGCGGCCGCATTGCCACCGGTGAAGGGAACGCCGGTATTCATGAGCGATGATCAGGCGGCGGCGGCCAACGCCTACCTCAAAGACAACTGGTCCAAGGCCATGGGTTGATCGCTACCGCTGATCCGGACGTCAAGACGGCGCGCCGCCCTCGAGAGGGCGGCCGCCGTTTACCGCTTCACTGGATCGGCGCCGTCCCCTTCCTGATCTATGTGGCCGTGTTCCTGCTACTCCCCACTGTGATCGTCGTAGTGGGCGCGTTCGCGGGCAAGGATGGCCCGACCCTGTCCAACTTCAGCGAGCTGAATCAGGAGTTTGTCGTGAACGCCTTTGTCAGTAGCCTCCTCGTCTCCACCGCCAGCGCCATTGTTGGCGCGGTGGCCGGGGCGCTACTGGCATACGCCGTCGCGACCGGAAACCCGCGGGGTGTGCTGCGTCGGGTGGTCACGTCGGCGTGTGGCGTGCTCGCCCAGTTCGGTGGTGTGACGCTGGCCTTCGCCTTCATTGCCACCATAGGCAGCGTGGGCTTTGTCACGTTGTGGCTTCAGGACCGAGGCCTCAACATCTATGCGCATGGCGTCTGGCTCACCGAGCTGCCCGGGCTGGTGCTGGTCTACACCTACTTTCAGATCCCGCTCATGGTGCTGGTCTTTCTGCCCGCGCTCGACGGCATCCGCCCGCAATGGCGCGAGGCGGCCGAGAGCCTCGGTGGCGGCACCTGGCACTACTGGCGTTACGTCGCCGGTCCGCTTCTGGCCCCGGCCTTCCTCGGCGCCACCTTGCTGCTCTTCGCCAACGCCTTCTCCGCGTACGCCACCGCCGCCGCACTCATCAGCCAGGGCAATCCAATCGTGCCAATCGCGATCAGCAACTTTCTGACCAGTGAGACCGGGCGCGCCAACCCGGGGCTCGCGCAAGCACTGGCGCTGGGCATGGTCGTGATCGTGGCGATCGTGATGACGCTGTACGCCCTGCTTCAACGCAGGACATCGCGGTGGCTTCGTTGAACCCATTGCAACAGGTCGTCGCATGACTCGCGCTCGCCGGCTCAGGCTGCGTGTGTTTCGCGTCATCGTGCTCGTCCTGGGTGGCGCCTTCTTCCTCGTTCCGATCGGTGCGATGCTTGAGTTTTCCACCCGAGGCAACCACGTCGGCGCGCCACGCACGCTGGAGGCGTGGACGACGATCGTGACCTACCCCGACCTCCTCGGGGCCATCCGCGACTCGCTGGGTCTCGCCGCGATCACCTCCGTCGCCATGGTGGTCCTGCTGTTGCCGACCATGATCTGGATCCGCCTCCGATTGCCACAGCTGAAGCGGACGATCGAATTCCTCTGCCTCCTGCCCCTCACCATCCCAGCGATCGTCCTCGTGGTCGGGCTATCGCCCGTCTATCGGTGGATGGCGATCAACCTCGTCGACACCATCTTCCTGCTTTCGTTTGCGTACGTCATTCTGGTGCTGCCGTTCGCGTACCGTGCGCTCGACGCCGGGCTTTCCGCAATCGACGTCAAGACACTCTCGGAAGCGGCTCGCAGCCTGGGGGCGGGTTGGGGCACCGTGATGTTCCGCGTCATCGCGCCGAACATGTCCAGCGCGCTCCTCAATGCGTGTCTGCTCTCGGTAGCCCTGGTCTTGGGTGAGTTCACCTTCGCGAACCTGCTCAGCTACCTCAACCTCCAGGTCGAAATCTTCCAACTCGGCCTCGCCAACGCTGGAACGTCGATCGCCGTCGCCGTGGCCTCGCTGCTGTTCGCCTTTATCCTGCTGGTGATTCTGTCGTTCGTCGGCCGGGCGCGGGCGCGTGCGGCTCCTGAGCGCGCCGGGCTCCCGTTCCCAGGCGTGGCTGGAGGAGGTCAGAGGTGACGACTGCGGTCGCGAGCGGCGGGCCGGGGACCGCCACGCGCGCCGGTGTCGAGGTCCGACTCGAGAACCTCCAGCGTCGCTACGCGGGAGTGACCGCGCTCGACGGCCTGAGTCTGACCATGGCCCCGGGCGAGCTGGTCGCCCTGCTCGGGCCATCCGGCTGTGGCAAGACGACGGCACTGCGGCTGGTTGCGGGTCTGGAGCAAGCCGACGGCGGACGGGTGCTCGTCGGTGGTGAAGACGTCACCGGGCAGCCGACCAACAAGCGCGATGTCGGCATGGTATTCCAAGCCTATTCGCTGTTTCCGCACATGACGGCCTGGCAGAACGTGGCCTTCGGCTTGCAGATGCGTAAGGTGGGGGTCAGCCAGCGGCGCCAACGGGCAGTAGAAATGCTCGAGCTCGTCGGGCTGTCCGGCTTCGCCGATCGATTCGCCCACCAGCTGTCCGGCGGCCAGCAGCAGCGCGTGGCACTCGCTCGGGCGCTCGCGATCCAGCCGAAGGTCCTGCTGCTCGATGAGCCGTTATCCGCCCTCGATGCCAAGGTACGGTCGCGGCTGCGCGACGAGATCCGTCGGGTGCAGCTCGAGGTCGGGATCACGACCCTCTTCGTGACACATGACCAGGAGGAGGCTCTCGCCATCGCCGACCGGGTGGGGGTCATGAATTCGGGTCGGATCGAGCAGCTCGGACCGCCGACGGCGATCTACTCGCGGCCGGCGACGCCTTTCGTCGCCGAGTTCGTCGGGCTCACCAATCGCCTACCGGGGGTGGTACGGCGCGGCAGCGTCGAGGTGAGGGGCGCAAGCATTCCGCTCGTCCAGCCTGAGGCTGCCGATGGACCGGCGGTGGCGCTGGTACGACCCGAAGCGGTCACGATTGCGAGCGACGGCGAGGCGGCCATCGGGCCTCTCGTCGGGACTGTGATCGCGACTGCGTTCCTCGGCGCAACTAGTCGGGTGACCGTCGATTTGGGGGACCTGACGGTCCTTGCGCAGCTGCCGACTTCGGAAGCTGCCGCCTACCCGGCGGGTACGCGGGTTCGCGTGGCAATCCGCCCGGACCCGGTGCTCATCGCCCGCGACGAGGCAAAGGCGGAGCGCGCGTAGCGCCCATGAGCAACCGGCAGCCGCAGCCGGTGATCGCGCCGCTCACACGAGCTGCGATTTTTCTGGTCGTGACGGTCAATCCCGGTGATGACCATCACGCGACGGTGCGCTCATTCTGCGAAGACTTCCCCGCGCTCGTGCGCGCGGTTGCGTTCCGTGATCTCGAGGGCTACCTGTCGTGCGTGATCGGATTCGGCTCCGGCGCTTGGGACCAGCTCTTCAAGTCGGCGCGGCCGTCGGGACTCCACGAGTTTCGTGAGTTGCACGCCGGATCGCGCCACGCCATATCAACTCCCGGCGACATCCTCTTCCATATCCGCGCGGCGCGGATGGACCTCTGTTTCGAACTGGCGACGCAGTTCATGGCTCGGCTCAGCGGCGCGGTCTCCCCGGTTGATGAGGTCCATGGCTTTCAGTACTTCGACGACCGTGACCTGATCGGCTTCGTCGACGGCACCGAGAACCCAACTGACCAAGCCGCGGCGGACGCGACGCTGATCGGGGATGAAGATCCCGGCTTCGCCGGGGGTAGCTACGTCATCGTGCAGAAGTACGTCCACGACATCGCCGCGTGGAACGGGCTGTCTACCGAAGCCCAGGAGCGCATCATCGGCCGCACCAAGCTCACTGACATCGAGCTCGACGACGCCGTCAAGCCCACCTCGGCGCACAACGCACTGACCACGATTCAGGAGAACGGCAAAGAAACCAAGATTCTGCGCGACAACATGCCATTCGGCGACGCTGCCCGTGGCGAGTTCGGCACCTACTTCATCGGCTACGCGCGCTCGCCGCGCCCGATCGAGCAGATGCTCGAGAACATGTTCGTCGGTCGCCCACCCGGCAACTACGACCGGCTGCTGGACTTCAGCCGCGCCCTTACCGGCAGCCTTTTCTTCGTCCCCTCCCTGGACTTATTGGACTCGCTCGTGGCGAGCTAAGGTTTGTCCGGGGCTCCCTCGAGAACGAGGCAGTAGCCTCGGCCTTTTTCGGTGACCAGGTTGCACCAGGCCTGAAAAGGAGAGAGCTTCTGTCGCATTCGCGTGATGTAGGTTCGGAGTTGCTCTGCCGACGCCTCAGTCCCCCAGGTTTGGGCAAGGATTTCCTCGGCCCGGAAATATTGGTTGGGACTGGACAAGAAGAATGCCAGGATTTCCCATTCACGTTTGGTGAACCCCACCTCCGTATCGCCCCGCAGGACGACGCGCCGCTCAGCATCGAAGACCAGCCCACCAAGCTCGATCCGCGTCGCGAGCGGAACCAGTGAGCTAGGACTCGGCCCTCGAAGTTCCACTTTGATGGCGCCGATCAAGGCATCCGGCACGAACGGTTTGGGGAGGATTTGCTCGGCCCCTGCCTCGTAGGTTTCCAGCGCTCCCTTGTAGGTTTGATCAAGGATGATCAAGGGTGCCCCGGCGAGGGCGCGAACCTCCTTAACCACCTCTGGATCGATCGGGGATTCGGTATCGGCTCCAATGATGACCAGGTCAAATTTGGTTCCGTCGAGAAGCTTCTTACCTTGTTCGATCTCTGAGACACTGTCCCAGCGTCCTCCCGCGATTTCCACCACGTGGCTGATGACGGATCGGTAGGCCGGATTGCTTTCGATAACTAGGATCCGAGGGAGCCCTGCCTGTTGAGATTTGCCGTCGGCGTCTTTGCTCATTCCCACTTCCTAACCAGCTTTGTTGAAGCACTAGTGTGAACGATTGCACCACGCAACAATTGTTGCGTTCGGCGCGGGCTCGATTTTGCAGACATCTTCCCGGGCCTGTGAGAGATTTGGAGCGCACGATTGATTTCCTTGAGGCAGGGGAGGATCGCTGGCCAGGATTCTCATCGTCGATGACGAACCGGACATCCGGTTCATGATGCGCTTGATCTTCGAGAGGGCCGGCCATAAAGTCACCGAGGCGCGGCACGGCGGGACAGGATTCGACTCGGTCAAATCGTCGCCACCTGACCTCGTCATCACCGACGTGATGATGCCGATCATGGACGGACTCGAATTCATCGAGCGTTTGCGGTCCGATCCGCAGACGTCCGCAATCCCGATCCTGGTCGTGAGCGGCAACTCTCACCTGGCCCCCGCGGCCAACACCCGTCTAACCAAACCATTCCTCGCGCGGGACCTCCTCAACGCCGCGGCTCGTCTTATCGGAGCGAGTGGCCGCTGAGATGGAACGGCTCCGAACCGGGATTCCAGACCTCGATTTGATTCTCGGGGGCGGACTGGAGCCGGGCTCGCTCGTCATGGTTGCCGGCGCCCCGGGGACAGGCAAGACCATTCTTGCCCAGCAGATTTGCTTCGCCAACGCCACGCCTGAGCACAAAGCCCTCTACTACACCACGCTGTCGGAGCCGCACTCGAAGCTCGTCCGGCACCTCGAGCCGTTCGATTTCTTCAAAGCGGCGGATCTCGGCCGGACCGTCGACTTCATCCATCTGGGCGAGCTGGTGCAGGACGCCGGCAAGGATGGGCTCGAGCCTGTCGTGTCAGAGGTGGTGCGACAGTGCTTTGAAACGCGGCCGTCAGTGGTCGTGATCGACAGTGCCAAGGCAATTCGCGACTTCGTCAGCGAACGCGAGCTCCGGGCCGCGCTTTATGGGCTGGCCAGCCGGGTCGCTCACACCGACGCCGTCCTCTTGTTGGTGGGCGAGTACACGCCCGGTGAAATCGAGGGCGGGGTCGAGTTCTCCTTGACGGACGGCATCGTCCAGCTTGCCTACGAGCCCCACGAGCCGTTGGACCGCCGCTGGCTGCGCGTCGTGAAGTTGCGCGGAGGCAACCACCTGGTCGGCAAACACTCCTTTCGTATTGGCCAGGGAGGCTTTGAGGTGTTTCCCCGCCTCGAGACGCTTGCGCCCAACGGCACGGTCGACGCCCACGGGCGGGTCGCGAGCGGCATTCCCAGGCTCGACGAGTTGATGGGAGGCGGGATCAGTTCCGGGCAGTCCACCGTCGTTCTCGGGCCGTCTGGCGCAGGAAAGACCATTTTCGGACTCCGCTTCGCTGCTGAGGGCCTCGAGGCCGGAGAGCGATGCGTCTATGTCTCATTCCAGGAAACGGGGGAGCAGCTCGTTAAGAAGGCTGCCAGCTTTGGCTGGAGTATTGCGGACGCCTGGAAATCGGGGCAGCTCGTCATCCATTACGTTCCGGTCGGAGAACTCGACCTCGATGCCATCGCGGCGGCGCTGCGCCGGGAGCTCAACAGGGGGTCGGTGCGCCGGGTCGTGATCGACAGCTTGGCGGAGCTGGTGTTTGCAGCGCGTGAGGCCGACCGCTTCCCCGCGTATTCGCGCAGCCTCGTGGGATGGATCCGCGCGGCTGGAGCCTCGGTCGTCATCACCAGCGAAACGACCACCCTCGGACCGATGACAGAGCCAATCGGCGGATTGTCGTTCCTCTTTCACAACGTCATCATGCTGCGCTACCTTGAGATAGGCTCCGAGCTTCGCCGGGCGCTCAACATCATCAAGATGCGGACCAGCAACCACGACAAGGGCGTCTTCGAATACGTGATCGACAAGCATGGTCTGACCGTCAAACACCGGTTGGAAGGCGTCACCGGCGTGCTGGGCTGGAGCGCTCTTCGCACCCAGGGTGACGTGGACCGGCCTGGACTGCAGGCGGGGACTCTCGCCAGCCGAAACGTCAGGACGGGCCGTAGTCGACAATCGTGACTGAGTCCTCGGTCATCCGGGTTGGCCGCCCGGGCGCGGTCGGCGCCGACCGTTCGCTCGGGCTATCGACGGCGAGCGTGTGGATCGGGCGAAGAACTTCCGCGAGTCGGTTGGCCGCTTCGGCGGCGGTTCCTTTTCCAACATAGATGTACTTGCGATGCCCGCCATGCGTCCTGGCTTCGCGCTCGACCCGCCCCAGGATCTCCTGGGCGGGGGAGTCGGTGAGATACGGATCAACGATCTCCATCAAGTGCGGCAATCCGGTTCTCGGGAGGCCCTGGCCCCGGTAAACGAAGACGATTGGCTGGTTGTGGGCCACCTCGACGGCAGCTTTTGCGAGCGCGACCGCCGGCCCCGCCTCATTCGGGACGACCGCGAGGACGTTGCACTTTCCGATCCGGCGTGCGCGCGAGATGAGCGTCGGCGAGCGATCATCGCGCAAGATGTGCGGAAAAACGGCCGGCACACCCTGCCGGTGGGCGAGCCGATAGGTGGCCACGCCGATCGCGATGCCGACCAGCGAAAGACCACCGCCAAAGGCGGTCGCCAACGGCTTGGCGAAGAGGTTGGTCACCCAGGCGATGGTGACGGCCGCCGTGGTGATGACCCCAACCACCATCACGACCGCCGAGGCTCGTTCGTGCCAGCGGATCACGTCGAGCGACAGCGAGGTCAGCATGAACGCGCCCAGGAGGCCGAAGGCGTAGATGCCGCCGAGCGTGCCGGTATTGCCGCCGGCGAAAATTACGACCCCGACCGGGATGATGGTGGCAACGGCGATCGCCCAGTGAGGCGTATTGCGCCACCGATTTCGCTGAGCCAGTAGCCGCGGCAGGAACCGCATGCGGGTGAGGGCGAGGAAGACGTGATAGCTGCCGATCAGGGCCGTGTTGCTGGCGAAGATCAGCAGCGACGCGCCGCTGATTGCAACCATCCAGGCCAGCACCGGTCCAGCGGCATAGTCACCGAGAAGCGAGATGAACTGGTCGGGATTGGCCTGACTTCCGTTAAGGGTGGTCGACCATAACGTGAGGAGGGGGCTCGTGAGCGCGATGGTGATCACAACCAGGCCCATCCCCAGGTTGGCGACGCGACGGCGGGGCTCGGCCATGACGGGTGAGAGTTGCGCGATGCTCTCCAGACCGGAAAAAGCGAGAAAGGCGCCCGCGTATCCGGTCAGAACAAAAATCGGCGTCAGCCGCGGTCCGCGTAGTACGTCGCGGACGGCGTCGAAGGCATGGGCCGGCCCAAGATGCACGAGGACCGCTCCCACAACCGTCAGCTGCAGTACCCCGGCAATCACGGCGACCACGGCGCTGGCTTCGGCGCTGGCTCTTACGCCGATGAGGTTGAGAAGCGCGAGGATGACCAACGCCCCTACCGTCGCCAGGACAACGATGGACCCGAGCGATTTGAAGACGACGCTGAGATAGATCACTCCCGAGAGGGCGCTGAGCGCCGCTGTGAGGAAGTAGTCGACGAGGATGAACATGCCGCCGACGAGGCCCACGAAGGGATGAAACGCTCGGGTGCTGACCGTGACCACGCCGCCGCCCTCGGGATATCGAACCGCCACCTCCGCGTACTTGATGGCCAGCAGCACGAAGACCAGCAGCGTCATCGCGACGAAGATCGCCGCCCGGGTTCCGAAACGCCCGTACAGAATGCCGGGTGTGTAGTAGACGGAGGTGCCGATATCGGCGAAGACGACGGCCCAGACCAGGAACGGGCCGATCCGCTGCCGTCGACGAAGGATCCGCTTCGTCTCCCCCTGATCCGGCATTGCTAATAGTGTCGCCCACGGCACCGGTGACAGGTCCGAAGCGGTTTGGCGTTGCATCCAGCAGAATTCGGCTGCCAGGCCACTGGAGGCACGACTTTTGGCAAAACTTCTACGTCCTGAAATGGGCTGGCTCGGTGAGCTCGCGGTGGACCAGGCGCTGGTCATCGGAAGCGGCGGCCGGCTGATTCCATGGATCCCGCTGGTCGACGCCCATGGGGTCGACCGCGCGTACACATGGGACGGGGTTGGGGCGCCGAGCTTTACGCAGATCAAGACCAGTGGTTTTGCGGACGCCGAGGGCCGCCACCGCTGGGATCTGCGGGCAGCTTCGTTCGCGTCGTACCCTCAGTTTTCGGTCGTGCTGGCCCTGATCGATCCGACGTCCAACCAGGTTGGCGACGTGCTCTGGCGCCTGGACTCCACCGTCGTGCGGCGCCTCGCTCGCCGCGAATACGATAAGGCGCTTCGCACCGAGCTCTACCGCCTCGATGCGTCTCCCACGCACGACGACCGGCTCTCTCCCTACCGCTGCACGCAGAGTACGTTATGGCGCGCTTTTGCTCCGGCGGCCGGTCTCCGTCCCGCCGTGGTCCGCCAGCTCCCGGTCCTGCGGATCGACCAGGGAGGCGTGTACGAGTTCGCCATGTTCACCGTGCTTCTGCGGGGGAACCACAAAGATCTGCTGCTATTTCGACCCGCCTTCGACATCAGAGGCCGGGATCTCCTGGTTCAGCTGGTCAACTCGCCATACGCGGCCTTCGTGCAGATCAAGGGCACGGCTCTGCTCTTGGGCAATGACAGGATCCGCTTCCATCTGCGCCGTAACACCTTCGTGCCGGCCGAAGACTTTTGGTGTGCGTTTTACTTCTGGGACAACCGCCGGGCCGCTTTCTTCCCGGAGTGCTGGCTGGTCCCATCGCGCGAGCTGGCGAGGCGGACCGCCCATCAGCGGGATGCTGGCTATCTCACGGTCGATGCTCGGCTCGACCCGTCGCTCGATCAGTGGGCGGACTTTCGACATCCGATCGAGGATCAGGCGGAGGTTCTCCGCCGAGCCTTGCACAGGCTTCGCGCCGCGGCGTAGCGTTGGTGCATGAAGATCATCCGACGAGCCGACGCGCTACGTGACCTCGATCCCCTGGACGCGTCCCACTTCACGGGAAAGGCAGGGTCGTATCCGCTGTTGCCGGCGGCAGCGCCGTTGCCCCCGACCTCCGCGGCGGTTGTTCGGTTCGAAGCGGGCGTGCGAAACCACTGGCATGCCCACGCGGGTGGTCAGCTGATGGTCGCGATCGAAGGCGAGGGCTGGGTGCAGGCTCGCGCTGCCGAGCCTCAATCGATCGAGGTCGGGGACGCGGTCGTGACCGGACCCAACGAGGAGCACTGGCATGGTGCCGGGCGCGGCGGCCCGTTCGCGCATGTTGTGGTCAACATCGGAGAGACGCGCTGGCTTGAGGATTCATAGCGTGCGAGGCGCGGGATGGACGAGGTAGGGACGGCCGAGCGCTGGGCCCCGGCGTGGTGGGCGGTCTTTTTGATTGGTCTCGTGATGTGGGCGGCCGCCTTTGTCGTGGCACGCCTCACACGCAACGTTATCCTGCTGCCGACGATCGTCCTGCTGGGCAGTTTCCTGGTCCCGGTCACCGCCGTGATCTGGTACTTGGATCACGACCCCAGTCCTGCCTTGTCCCCGCGGCGAATCCTGGTGGCCTTCATCATCGCCGGCACGTTCGGCGTCCTGGGTGCGTCGCTGCTCGAATACTGGCTGCGGAGTGCCGGCATCCTGGGCAGCCTCGAGGTCGGCTTGATCGAAGAGGCCGTCAAAGGCGTCTTCATCGTCGTGGTGGCGTTAGGTATCCGCCAATTCCACCTTCGCGATGGCATAGTGCTGGGGGCAACCGTTGGCTTCGGGTTCGCGGCACTGGAGAGCAGCGGTTACGCACTTGCCTCGCTCTTCGTCGTGCAGGGTGGTCACCTCTACCTGTCGCTCACGTCGGTGGTCGTGACCGAGCTGATCCGTGGGGTGCTCTCTCCGTTTGGCCATGGCATGTGGTCGGCGATCCTCGGTGCCGCCATCTTCGCCGCGGCTGCCCGCCACGGCCGGGTCCGTCTATCGGCGATCGTGATCATTGCCTACCTTGCCGTGTCGGTCTTGCACGGTGCCTTCGACTCGATCAACGGTATCGAAGGCTACGTCGTGGTGTCGCTCATCGGGTTGATCCCTCTCGTCTGGTTGTGGCGTCGGGGCGGCGGCGGCGGTGTGTTGCCGCGGCGTCGACCGGTACCGAGCTCGATCACCGTCGCTCGCTAATCCCATGGCGCGCAGGCACGCCGCTAAGGTATCCGCATGGCTGCGCCCAGGGAGGAGGTCATCGAGGCCGCCGGACGGCAGGTGACGATCACAAATCCGGATAAGGTCTTCTTTCCACGCACCGGACATACCAAGTTGGACTTGGTTCGCTACTACATGCGCATGGCCGAGGGCGCGATTCGCGGTGTCTACGGGCGACCCATGGCGCTCAAGCGGTTCGTGAACGGCGCCGAAGGTCCGGCCTTCTTTCAAAAGCGCGCGCCGACCTCGCGGCCCGAATGGATCGAGACCGTCGAGCTGAGCTTTCCTTCTGGCCGGACCGCCGAAGAGATCGTGATCCGGGACGCCGCCCAGCTCGCCTGGATCATCAACCTCGGCTGCATCGACCTCAATCCGCATCCGGTTCGGACCAGCGACCTCGATCATCCCGACGAGCTGCGAATCGACCTCGACCCCGTGCCCGGCGTGTCATGGGCGCAAATTCGGGAGGTGGCCATCGTGTCGCGCGAGGTGCTCAAGGACTTCGGCTTGGTTGGCTGGCCGAAGACGTCGGGCTCGCGCGGCATCCACGTCTATGCTCGCATCGAGCCGCGCTGGACGTTTCCCCAGGTTCGCCGGGCGGCGCTGGCGGTGGCGCGCGAAGTCGAGCGCCGCGCACCCGAGATCGCGACGAGCCGCTGGTGGAAGGAGGAGCGGCACGGCGTGTTCCTCGACTACAACCAGAATGCCAAGGACCGCACGATCGCGTCGGCCTATTCAATTCGCCCGACGCCAGATGCCCGCGTGTCCGCGCCCCTGACCTGGGACGAAGTGCCATCCGCCGAGCTCGAGGCCTTCACCATCGATACCGTCCCTCAACGGTTTGCGCAAATTGGCGACCCGTCGAAAGGCATCGATGAGGCGGTCGGTTCGCTGGAGGCGCTGCTCGAGCTTTCGGCGAAGCACGAGGCGGCCGGCTTCGGGGACGCGCCCTGGCCGCCGCATTTCGTCAAGCAAGAGGGCGAGCCGGCGCGCGTCCAGCTGTCGAGGCGTCGGCGCGAGGATCGACCGGCGGCCGAAAAGGGACAGGTCCCGGCTCCCGCGCCTGGCAAAACGGTCGGCCCCACCGGCCGCCGGCGAACCACCGCGCCACTGATCGAGATCGCCCGTGCGGCGACTGAGGCCGAGGCGCGGGCCGGGCTGCAGCGCTGGCGGGCGCGCCATGCCGAGATCTGGTCGCACCTCGCCCCATCGGATGTCATGGTGGATTCGATGCGCGGGCGCAACACCACGTGGACTCGCATCCGGATCAATCTGCGCAACGTCCCCGAATCCGAGCGGCCACCGCAGGAAGCGCTGGAGGTCGACTACGACCCATGGGCCGGTTACCAGGGGCCCGATCGCTCCGGTCAGCTCGAACGGCCAAAGCGCAAGCGCGAGTAATCCCTTCTGAATTCCCTCCAGCGTGAGTCCCCTCCCCCATGAGTCCCCTCCCCCGTGAGTCCCCTCCCCCGCTTGCGGGGGAGGGTAGGGTGGGGGCCGGCTGGGTGGGGGGCTATTCACCGAGACGCTTTACCTGCATGTGCTGTTTGACGCTCTTGTGGATCACCTTCCACTTGCGACGCTCTTCGATCTGCAACCGCACGTCGGCTTTGACCTCGATCGCGCGCAGCTCGCGCTGCAGCTTGCGATAGCTGGCGAATCGACTCGAGTCCAGACTGCCGCCCTCGAGCGCCGCGATCACGCCGCAGTCAGGTTCGGTCTCATGCCGGCAATCGGTGAACTTGCAACCGAGGCCCAGCTCCTCGATGTCTAGGAACACCTCGGCGAGGGCCTCCGCCCCGGCCCAGAGTTGGATTTCCCGCAAACCAGGCGTGTCGATGATCAGACCCCCGCCGGGCACCTTCAGTAACTGGCGATGACTGGTGGTGTGGCGTCCCTGGCCGCTCTTGTGCACGTCAGCCGTCCGCAGCACCTCCTCACCAACCAGGCGGTTGATCAACGTGGATTTGCCAACACCCGAGGATCCCACCAGTACCGCCGTCTTTCCTCGTGACAGATGAGCGCGCACCGCCTCGATCCCCGCGCCGGTCCGGCCGCTGACCGCGACCGCTGGCACACCGGTCGCAATCGTGGCGAGCTCCGCCTCAAAGGGGTCGGGGTTACCGAGATCGACCTTGGTCAAGACGATGACCGGTGCGGCTCCGCTCTGGTAGGCGACCGTCAATAGCCGCTCGATGCGGCGCAGGTTGAAATCGGTGTCCGCCGAAGTCGCGATGAAGACGAGGTCGACGTTGGCGGCGATGATCTGCTGGGCGGTTTCCGCACCCGGTGCCTCGCGGGTGATGGCGGATTGCCGCGGCAGCACGGCGCGGATCTCGGTGGCCTGCGCTGTCTTGCGAATGCCGACCCAGTCGCCAACTGCGACCTGGCGGGTTGCGCGCAGGGCGTTGCTCAGCGTGGCAACCGGCGCCGCGCCGGCAAGCTGCACGAGGAATTGCGTGCTGTAGTCGGCGGCCAGCCGCCCCGGCTCCAGCTCCTTGTCGTCGAGATCGTCGAATGCGGACGCGAATCGGTCGTTCCAACCGAGCTCATCCAGCTCGGCGCGGTGGTTTGAATTCAAGCTGAGAACCTCCCTGAAGTGGTCAACGGCAAACGGCGCCGGCGCCTTCGCCGAGGGAGGCTGTTCGCGGGTTTAGCTAACGCAACCCTCGGGAGGCGGTCGCCACGAAGGTGCGACGGATAACACTGGCAGCCACGCGGACCTCACCTCCCGATCAGATTTCGAGGGTCGAAGTCTAACACGGCTATCCAACGAGCAGCGGCGCCAGGCGTCGAAGATCGTCGGTCGAGGCCCGATCGGGTGTCAGAGTGAGCACGTTCATCGCCACGTGGTCGGCCCCTGCATCGTGATGCCGTTTCACCTTGTGGGCGATCTCCTGCTCGTCGCCCCACGCGACCAACGCATCGAAGGCTCGGTCGCTGCCTGGCGGCGTGAGCTCATCTTCGGGCCAGCCCAGGCGCACGAGGTTCTGGCGATAGTTCTGCAGCGACAGGTAGGTGCGCATATAGATGTCGCCGGGAAGGCGAGCCGCCTCGCGATTTTTGGCGAAGACGACCGCCTGTTCGGGAGCAAGCAGACGATCTTGTCCCAGGATGCGGCGCGCCTCCCGCGTGTGCTCGACGGGCACGCAGTACGGATGGGCCCCGGCGGTCCGCTCACGGGCCAGTTCGAGCATCTTGACGCCGAGCGCCCCCAGTACGGTCGGCGCGGGCGGATTCGGCTTCGCGGCGCGGTACGGTGCCCTGTCCATCGCGTCGAGGTAGGCACGCATCGCGGCCACGGGGTGTTCGTATTGATGGCCGCGAGCCTGCAGCAGCGGCGCGTGGCTGACGCTGATGCCGAGGACGAACCGTCCTGGCCAGGCCTCAGCCAGCGTTCGGCTGCCGTTCATCATGGCGGTCGCATCCCGCACCCAGATGTTGGCGATGCCGGTTGCGACCGTGATGTGACTGGTCGCCTCGAGGATGATGGCGCAGGCGGCAAAGGGCTCACGACCGAGCGATTCGCCGATCCAGATCGTCCCGAAACCCATCTTCTCGATCTCGGCGACCGTGCGCTGTAGGTCGGGAGTCGACAGATACGCCATCGAGCCGAGCCAGACGCCGGCTCGCCCGAGGCTTACGCCCGCGCGGTCTGCCGTGTGCGTTCCTTGATGAAAGCCAGCATCTGGCGCCAGGCGTCGTCCGAGGCCGCCTTGTGCTCTTCGACGGTGCGGTCGAAGAACGAGTGCGGCGCGCCCTCGTACACCACTTTCTGGTGGGGAACACCTGCTTCCGTGAGCTCTCGGTCGAACTGAACGAAATCCTCAGGCGTCGTGGCCTGGTCGTTGCCGGCCAGGAGCAGCAACAGGGGAGCCTTCATCTGTGGGATGGCATCGCGGACGCGAGACGGGACGCCGTAGAAGCCGATCGCGCCGGCCAGCCCGGGCTGGGCTGCGGACTGCCGCCACGACTGGGCGCCGCCAAAACAGAATCCGACGGTGAACACTGAATCCACGCCGCCGCCCGCGGCCGACCGCAAATAGGCGATGCCGGCGGCGACATCGGCCGCGATCGCGTCGGGCGTCGTTTTTCCGATCGCGGCACGCAAGTCGAAGTTCTCCGGCCGTGCCGACATCCCGGCCGTTCGGTCGATGTAGTCGACCACCACCGCGTCGACGCCCGCCTGGGCGAAGCGCCGCACCAGGTCCTTGTAGAAGGGGTGCACACCGCGCGGGTCGGGAATGACGACGACGCCGGCTCCCGAAGGGGCCGCGGCTCGGGCGGCGTAGGCCCGGAAACGATTGCCATCGGCAGCGGTGAGCACCAGGTCGCCTTCGTCGGTTGAGCCGCCCATGATCGGCGGAAGCGGAGATCGGGCCGCATCTGTGTAGCACATGGGATTTATTCTGGGCCTTCGCAAAGTGCCCGTGCCTGCCTATGATGGAGGGACCGATCACGTTTGGGGGGTAACAAGCATGTCCACCGCGGTAAAGGCGCCGCCAACGACGACCAGCCGTGACAGCCAGTCGCCGGTCCTGGTCGCGATGGCCGACACGTTCATCGGCGGGATGGGGCACCCGGGTTCACCGATCCGGGTGGCCGCCTCGATGGAGGAAACCTTCGCGCGGTTGCCCTCCGAAGGCGACCGCCGCCGGCTTCGCCTGCTGGTCGGAATCCTCAATCGCCGGTCCGGCACCTTTCTCCTGACCGGCCGCCCGGTCCCCTTTCACCGCTGGCCTCGTGAGCGGCGGATTGCGGTCATGTCGTCGTGGGCGGTCAGCCGGTTGAGTTTCCGACGCCAGCTGTTCCAGGTTTTCAAGCGCCTGTCGCTGTTGGCCTTCATCGGTGACACGGAAAATGACGGCACCAATCCGGTATGGCCGGAGATCGGCTACCCGGGACCGGTATCGGCCCCGCCGCCGACGCCCAAAAATATCCGGACGACCACGCTCGACGGCGACACCACGCTGACCTGCGATGCCGTCGTGATCGGGTCTGGTGCGGGTGGCGGGGTGGTGGCGGGCGAACTCGCGGCGGCGGGCAAGGACGTCATCGTGCTCGAGGAGGGCGGCTACTACAACGAGGCCGACTTCAACCAGCTCGAGCTCGCCATGATGCGCAAGCTGTACTTCCAGGGTGGCTTCGCCGCCACGGCCGACGCCTCGATCGCGCTGATCGCGGGTGGCTGTCTTGGCGGCGGCACCGTGGTCAACTACACCACCAGCTTTCGCAGCCCCGACTGGCTTCGGCACGAATGGGCCGATCGCTATGGCCTGACCGCCTTTGCGACCGATGAATTCACCGCATCCTTGGACGCGGTCTACGAACGCCTCGGCGTGAACATCAACCACAGCCGGGTCAGCGCACGGGAGCGGGTGCTGGAACGCGGCCTGCGCAAACTTGGCTGGCATGTCGACCACATGCCGCGGAACGTCCAGGGTTGCACCCAGGATGCCAATTGCGGGTTCTGCAGCTACGGCTGCCAGGTCGGCGCCAAGCAATCGACGCTCAAGACCTACTTGCTCGACGCCTATCGGCGACGAGCCCGCATCGTCGTCAACTGCACGGTCGACCGCGTTATCATCGAAGACGGCCGGGCGGTGGGCGTGCGCGCCACCGTGCGCCAGCCCGAGATGCCGGCCTTCACGTTGATCGTGCGAAGCCGCGCCGTCGTCGCCGCGGCCGGTTCGATCGGAACCCCCGCCCTGCTGCAGCGCTCCGGCGTGCGATCGTCGGCGATCGGCCGGTGGCTCCGGCTGCATCCTGGCGTCGCGGTTCTGGGCGTGTTCGACGAGACGTTACGACCATGGGAGGGCAGTCTTCAAGCCGTCTACTCGGATGAATGGATCAACCTCGATGGTGAGTACCACGGCGTGAAGCTGGAGTCGGGGCCGATGCATCCCGCCATCCTGGCGCACGCGATTCCGTGGCGGGATCCGACCCAATACCAGCGTCTGATGCGGCTGCTCCCACGTATGTCGGTGCTCGCGCCGCTGGTTCGAGACCACGGGGGCGGGCGCGTCACGGCACGGGACGGAGCCGCCCGCGTCGACTACCGGCCTGGGGTCAACGACTTAGCCGACCTGCGTCGAGGCATCAGGGCGGCCGTCCAGGTCATGGAGGCCGGCGGGGCGCGTGAGATTTTCACCGGACAGAGCGCCTATGTCGCCTACCGGCCGGGTCAACGTGGCGGCGTGGAGGGGTTCATGGACGAGGTCGACCGCCACGGCTACGGCCCGGGCCAGATGGGCTACTTCAGCTTCCACCAGATGGGGTCCTGCCGGATGGGCAACGATCCGGCGACGTCGGTGATCGGTCCCGATCACGAGGCGCACTCGGTGAAGGGCCTGTTCGTCGCCGACGCGAGCGCTTTTCCCAGCGCCTCCGGCGTGAATCCGATGATCACCATCATGGCGATGGCGCACCGGGCGTCCCGCTTTATTGCGGCGGCCTGCTGAACGTGCCGACGCAGTGGCTCCCGCTCTTTCCGCTGAACGTCGTGCTCTTCCCGCACATGCCCTTGCCGCTTCATATCTTCGAGCCCCGCTACCGGCAGATGATCGCCGACTGCCTGGAGGAAGGCCACAGTTTCGGCGTGGTCGCCATCCGAGAGGGGGCTGAAACCGGGCCAGCGACACCGTACGACGTAGGCACCCTGGCGAAGATCGTGCGCATCGATCGACTGGACGACGGACGCATGAATTTACTGGTGATGGGCGCGTCGCGCTTCGCGATCGTGCGGACGGCCGACGATCGTCCCTACCTGCGGGGCGAGATTCGAATCATCCCGGAGACCGGCGACGACCTCGACGCCACGGCGCGCCTCACTGAAGCGACGGCGACCACCTTCCGGCAGTACTCCAACCTGCTGCGCCAACTCGTCGGCCAACAGCCTGACGAGGTCGAACCGCCGATGGAGCCGGAGCTGCTCTCTTACCTGATCGCCGCGGCGCTCAACCTGCAGGTACCGGAGAAACAAACCCTGCTCGCGGAGGCACGTACTGACTCGCGTCTTATCCTCGAACTGCGCTTACTGCGCAAAGAGATCGCGCTCCTCAAGCAGATGGTCGCCCACGCCGCGTCCGCGGCCAAGGTGAAGACATCTCTTAACTGATTCTCCCCCGCTCTTTGAGCGATTCACGCCGAATCCGACGGTCTCCCTTTTTAGATGTGCGCGTTCAGTCTTCGTCGCGTCAGGCGCAGATAAGAATACAAAGATCGCGTCGCATGGAGTCATAGCGCTTGACAATTACTGCGGGCCGGCGACGTGATCTCCCACACGAAATGGCAAAGAGCCGCAAAACACGATCCCTTCGACGGACGTTGTTCCAGCCCGTTAGGACCAAGACGCAAATGGTCCGGACGCTCCTCGGATCACCTCGTTGGCGCTTCTGGCCAGGAGTCCTTTGGGCTAAGGACCAACGGAACGCTCGAGAGGTCGATCGTTTCGGTGCACAGCGGCCACAAATTCGGGACGCACGTTGGAAAGCTCTAGGAAGCGTTCGCCGGAAGGGGAGGAGGTATCAAGTTGTCCCCGTAACCCAAAAGCACGCCCGGCAGATTGTGTGACGGCGATCAGTAGGACGAGACACAACAGTCCCCCCAGAGCCAACATTCCGAGGGTTCCTGCATCTGCGCTGTGGAAAACCAACACGGCCAACCACAGGATCAGGGCAAATACGAAGAGGCCGATACATGTCCATTGGGTGGCAAGAAAGCGCCAGCGCGGACCGTCCGCCAGGGGCAGCGCCGCCACAATGCGCGTTGCCAATGCGCGCCGGAATAGAAGATAACTGACCGGTCCAAACATGATCAAGACCGGAACAAGGCCCAAACTTGGACGATCCGAGAAGGTTACCCGGACGCTGCCTGTGGTTGGTCTTCCAGACTTCGCGCAGATCGCCGGAATACGGCCGTTCCGGAAGTCAGCCTCCGATAGAACGACGCGGGCCATCACGTCCTATAACGAGCATGGCAATAACAAACTGCACCCCGTCGGCGTCCAAGAAGACTGCAGTTTGCTGCCGGTAAGGTGCGGACGCATTGCATTAGCGACTAAATGGACTTCAAATGGTTCGGACGAGCAGCCGGGACGGCATATGGATGCCTATTGCTCATTGTCCTAGTCGTCATTGTCGTTTCACTCTTCGCCCACTGGGCAGGCGTTAGCCACCCGTCGCGACCCCCTCTCCCAGGTTGATCTGCCGCGGGTCGCGCTCCATGCCGGCTGAGGGTTGGGGGTGACGGTCACGCGTTGACCCCCAAACACCGCACTCCCGTTCGCCAGGTCTTTGCCTGGCGCCGAGCACGAAGTTGCCGCTCGAGTTGTATGTCGAGGATCGAGTCCTGGAGGGGTTCCAGGGCAACCGCCACGGCGACAAAGGCTCGGACCTCGCTCAGCTAGCCGTCGTACAGGTCCATCACCAGCCGCCACGCGTAGCCGCCGGTCGCGTTGAGGGTGATGGCCTTGACCTGCACCTGTCGGGCCAGGTCAATCGTCATGATCCCGTCCGGCCCTTGCTGGACGCCAGGCTCGATCGCGGCCACGCGCCGGGTGCTGATGCCGTTCACCGGCGCGCTCGTGACATTCGTGTCTTTGAAGGTCACCGCAAGATGGAGGGCATCGGGCTGGCTGATGACCATGGTCGGTAGTCCCGTGCCGTGCATATCGAAGACCAACCGGGTGTAGGCGGCCACAGCGGTCCCGGATCGGATGCGGAACATGGTCTCGCCACCGACCCCGTTCCCCAGCGTGAGGAGCACCGGGGCTGCGGTGGCCGGGATTGGGCTGGGGCTCGGAGAGATGGAAGCGCGCACGGTCGCGGATGGTCGAGCCCTGGCGGTCGCCGCAATCTTCGCTGCACTTGTGCTGCGGTTCAGGACCTTGGAGATCAAGCCGCCCTCGTACAGGACGGCGGCCAACAGGACGCAGGCCGCGGCTCCCAGGCCGACAGCGATCCGCATCGCGTTGTCCGGCTTGGCACCGGAGACGGGGGCTGCCGCCTCGGACACCTGGTCGAAGGGATGGATGTGCTGCTCATCAACCCGGCGCTCGGCCGTCTCCGCCACGATGGCGTCCCATCGCGACGGCTCGGCGTGGACTGGCTCTGGTTGGGGCTCCCATCGATCGGGGTCCGCTTGCGCGGCCCAGTCATGCTCTTCGACCTCGCGATGCGAGTCGACCGGCACCTCGCGCAGCGATGCCGGCCACGCCTCCGCCGGCTGCGGCGCGGCGACTTCAGGCTCGATGGCCGCTTCGGTCGCCTCGGCTTCCAACGGGGCGGGCTCGTCAGGCGCGGGTTCGTAAAACGACTGGGTGGGGACCGGCTCAGTGGGTTTCACCGGCTCGACCTCCTCCGGCTCGGCCATCGTCGGATAGAGGGGCTCCGGCATCGGGGGAAGCCGAGTGGGATGGTCCTGGATGGGCTCGTCGCGGAAGATCTCACGCTCCAGCTCGGTTAGGAGGTCGGGGATGTTACTGATCTCCAGGCGCGCGGGCGACGGCAGATCGGTCGGCACCGGAGCCGGCGGCGCCGGGGCGACGTCGTAAGAGCGGGACCCGGCTTCCGCGCGCAACCGATCCGGGATCGACAGTGCGAAGGCTTCGTCCATCGCGGCCGGTCCCACCACGGCGCTTGGTAGGCGCCCGACCCGCAGTAGCATCTCGCGGAAACCCTCGACCCGCTCGCGGCAGGCTTCGCAGCGCCGCAAGTGGTCGCGGGCCCACTCCAGATCCTTGCCGTCGAGCCGGTCGTCGAGGACTGCGCTCGGGGAAATCCGCGTGCAGCGGTTGCGCTCAAAACTTGATGTAGTCATAGATCTCCCCGAACTCCGCGCGGCTGCGATCGAGCGCGTGCACCAGTTTTTGCGGGGCAACGTCGACGACCTCGGCGAGCTCGTCATATGAGAGCTTGACGAAATCACGGAGCAGGATCATGGCGCGTGCCTCGAACGGCAGGGCGCCCAGCGCGCGTTGCACCGTGTCACGACGGAGCGCCCGTCGCGCTTCGGCCTGGGGAAACCCCGCGAGCGTGACCTGTAGCGAACGGTTGCGGCGAAACCAGCGGCGGGGGCGAAGCGACTGACGGCTGAGCTCGGTCGCGACGCGAAGCACGTCGGCGCGGCGCATGCCTTCGCCCACCGGACGATGGCGCAAGCCGTCCGCAATCTGGCGAAACGCCGCGCACGTGACAGCCGCGGCGCCGTCGATATCGTCCATCAGTCGGGCGACATAGTTGAGAACGAGAGGAAAGTCCGAATAGAACTCGCGTTCCACGGACGCGGCCCGAGCGCTGAATGCTGGCGCTTCGACGTGTACCTGATCCATTACTGGGACGTAGGTCGGATGCCTGCAGTGTAGTCAGGTGGCATCAATCCGTCAACTCGACGAGGTCTCCGATCTCGTAAAGCCGGGCCAGCGCCTCACGCTCCGTTGAGAAAACCCCGACTGGCATGCCGATGTCGGCGACCACGACGCGTCCCGCGTTGGTCGCGCCGCGTAAGCCGGGCTTGGGCGCCACCAGGGTTATGGTGGCCGCCGCTCGGACGCCGCCCTCATGCCCCGCCCCCGTGTCCGCGTCCAATCCCGAAGGCACGTCGACAGCGACGATGGGCATACGGCTCGCATTCATGGCCTCGATGATTCGAGGCGCGGGGTCGCGAAGCGGCATCCGGATCCCGATACCGAACAATCCGTCGATGAGGACATCGGCGGATGGATCGACACCATGGGGCGCTTCTTGCGTGCGGATGCCAAGGGCCTGGACGGTCCGCGCGTGGTGGGCGGCCAGGCTGTTGGGGTCGCGGGCGGACACGATCGACACGCGAACGAGCGCGCCGCGTTGATGGAGGAATCGTGCCGCGACCAGCGCATCGCCGCCGTTGTTGCCCGAGCCGGCAACGACGATGATGCGTTTCCCGCGCACACCGCCTACCACGTCATCGACCACGCGTGCGATCTGCCAGCCCGCCAGCTCCATCAGCTGGATGGGCTCGATCCCGTATCGCGAACTCGCCTGCTCGTCGGCCTGTCTAAGCGCGGCGGACGACATCATCGGGACCCGGCTCCACGGCACCGCCGGCCAGGTCATGTGACCAGCAGCGTCTCGCCTGGAGCCGTGTGGAGTCGCGTCGCCGCCGACCCCTCGCGGAGCGCAAACTCGATCCGGCCGCTGCTGCCAACGAGCGCCACCAGCTCGTTGGGATGAGCCTCCTCGTAGGTTTCGACGGTTCGAACCGGCGCCCCGTTGATCACCTTGATCCGGGCCAGCGCCCGGATGGGCAGGTTGGTGATGACGTTGCCGAAGTGATCACTGTGGAGCACCTGCGCCCGCCATGCTTCGCCCACCTTGGATGCCCAGGCATCGGGAAGGCGCAACGGCTCTTGACGGCGGGCGATGCCGAGCGTGGCCAGCTCCGTTCCAGCGGCGAGTCGCGCCGCCACCGGGCCGAAGACGTCACGCCCGTGAAAGGTGGGAGCCGCCTCAGGCGGCGTCGTCAGCGCCACCGTTTCGCTGATGGGCTCGGTGAGGAAGGTGAAGAGACCGTTGTCGGGCCCGACGAAGAAGTGGTCCGCGGCCTTGAAGGCGATCGCCTTTCGATCCGTGCCCACACCGGGATCGACGACCGCCACATGCACCGTTCCCACCGGAAAGCTTCGCCAGGCGCTATCGAGCAGGAACGCGCCCTGCAGCACCGCGAACGGTCGAACGCCGTGGCTGAGATCGACGAGGGTGGCTTTTGGGAGGACGGCGAGGATGGCGCCCTTCATCGCGCCGACGTAGGCGTCGTCAAGGCCGAAGTCGGTCAGCAGCGTGACGATGCCGCTCGCCTTCATGCCGCCCATGCTATCGCTCGCGCGCGCCGGCAACCGCGCCGGCCAAAAGAAAAGAGCCGCCCTTTTCGGGCGGCTCCTTCTTCAGCCTTTTCGGCCTAGTAATCCGGCATCGAAGGCGCGGGCGCGGCCGGCTTCTTCTCCGGGATGTCCGAGACGAGCGCCTCGGTCGTCAGCAGCATGGCGGCGATACTGGCCGCATTCTGCAGCGCCGAGCGGGTGACCTTGGTCGGATCGACGATACCGGCCTTGATCATGTCCGTGTACTCGCCCTTGTTGGCGTCGAAGCCCTGGCCCTTCGGCAGGCCCCGGACCTTCTCCACCACGACGGAGCCTTCCCAGCCGGCGTTGTTAACGATCTGACGCAGCGGCTCCTCGAGCGCGCGGCGGACCAGCGCCACGCCGGTCGCCTCATCGCCCGTGAGCTTGAGGCTGTCGAGTGAGCTCTGCGCGTGCACCAGGACGGCGCCGCCACCGGGCACGATGCCCTCCTCGACCGCGGCACGGGTGGCAGACACGGCGTCCTCCATCCGGTGCTTCTTCTCCTTGAGCTCGGTCTCGGTTGGGGCGCCAACCTTGATGACGGCGACGCCACCGGCCAGCTTGGCCAGCCGCTCCTGGAGCTTTTCCTTGTCCCAGTCGGAGGTCGTCTTCTCGATCTCGGCCTTGAGTTGGTTGATGCGGCCTTTGATCTGGTCCTGCTTGCCGGCGCCTTCGACGATCGTCGTGTCGTCCTTGGTGATGGTGACGCGGCGGGCCTTGCCCAACTGGTTCAGCTGCACGGAATCGAGCTTGAGCCCGAGCTCCTCGGAGACCACCTGGCCGCCGGTCAGGATGCTGATGTCCTCGAGCATCGCCTTGCGGCGATCACCGAAACCCGGCGCCTTGACGGCGACGGCGGTGAAGGTGCCGCGCAGCTTGTTGACGATGATGGTGGCCTGCGCCTCGCCCTCAACGTCCTCGGCGATGATCAGCAGCGGCTTGCCGCTCTGGACCACCTTCTCCAGCACCGGCAGCAGGTCGGCGACGGCCGAGATCTTCTTGTCGGTGATCAGGATGTACGGATCCTCGAGCACCGCTTCCATGCGGGTCGCGTCGGTCACCATATAGGGCGAGATGTAGCCCTTGTCGAACTGCATGCCGTCGACGAGCTTCAACTCGTCCTCGATGCCGCGCGACTCCTCCACAGTGATGACGCCGTCCTTCCCAACCTTCTCCATCGCGTCGGCGACCATGTCGCCGATTTTGGGATCGCCGGACGAGATGGTCGCGACCTGGGCGATCTTCTCGCGATCGGCAATCTGAACCGACTGCTCCTTGATGGCCTTGACGACCTCGTCGACGGCCTTCTGGATGCCGATTTTCAACAGCATCGGGTTGGCGCCGGCGGTCACGTTGCGCAGCCCCTCGCCGATGATCGCCGCCGCCAGCACGACCGACGTGGTAGTGCCGTCACCGGCGATGTCGTTGGTCTTGCTCGCGACTTCCTTGACGAGCTGGGCGCCCATGTTCTCGAAGGCATCCTCCAGCTCGATCTCCTTCGCAATCGTTACGCCGTCGTTGGTGATGGTCGGGGAACCGAACTTCTTGTCGAGTACGACGTTGCGGCCTTTCGGGCCGATGGTAATTCGAACCGCGTCGGCGACTTTGTCGACACCGCGCTTCAGCGCCGAGCGGGCGTCGGCATCGTAAACCAGTTGCTTCGCCATTGATCGTCCTCCTTTCCTGCTTGTGATGTGTGGGCAACGTGCCAGTATTTACGGGGCGGTAGCTACACGGCATTTTAGCACTCCGGCCCATAGAGTGCTAGCAGTCCCGTGGCGCGAGCGCCAGCCACAGGTGAGTGTCCCTCCCCCTCTGGGGGAGGGCGCGGTCGGGGCTAAGGATCCCCTCGGTAGAATGAAAGACGCCCGCCGCGGGCCCCACCTCCCGGATGAGTATTTCTGGACCTCCCGCCCCCACCCGACGCGTCGGCCGAGCCATGGCCTGGGGCGTCGCCATCGGCGTGGGCGCTGTCGTGCTCCGCGAGCTAGTCCGTCCTCGCGAGCAGTCACCCCTCCTGATCGACTGGGAGCGCGTGGAGCAGATCGCGCTGGCCCGCTCCGGTGAGGCCGGCGACCCGCCCGCCGATCTCAGCCGAGATCAGACCTACCAGCAGATTGCCGCCGAACTCGAGCCCCAGCTGGCGCAGGCGCTTGGCCCAGGCTCGGCGGGGCCGGGTACCCGCGTCTATCCCGGATTGATCGCGGTCGGCCGCCGGCAGTGGGTCCGCTTCAACATTCGGATCTTTCGCCAGATGTTCGAGCCGATCGAGGGCCTTCAGCGGCTGATCCCGGGGTCCCTGCTCCTCAGCTTTGGGCAAAAGGGCCTGACCCGATACCTCGGGTTGATCCTGGGTCTGCTGGCTCGGCGCGTCCTCGGCCAGTACGATCCCGCCCTCCTCGGCCGGGAGCCGGTCGAGACCTCCTCGCTGATCCTCGTCGAACCCAATGTGCAGGCCTGGGCACAAAAGGACAAGCTTCCGGTCGACGAGTTGCGTCGCTGGCTGGCGATGCACGAGATGACCCATGCGTGGGAGTTCCGGGCCCATCCGTGGCTACAGTCGTACCTCGAGGGCCTGCTCAAGCAGGTGCTGGTTGGCGGATTGGCCGATGGCCGCCGCCCCACCCGCCTGGAGTTGCTCCGCACGCTGACGATTGGCATGGGGCAACAGTGGAAGGCGATCGCCAAACTGCAAGCGGTGATGAGCCTGCTGGAGGGCTACAGCAATCTGGTGATGAACGACATTGGTCGCCGCGAGTTGCCGCACTTCGCGCTCCTGGAAGGCGCCTACCGACGGCGGCAGGAGCAGCGCACACCGCTGGAGAAGGCGTTTCTGCGGCTGACCGGCCTCGAGATGAAGATGCGCCAGTACGTCATCGGCGAGCGGTTCTGCCGCGAGGTCCGCGAGGCGGGTGGCCAGGATCTCCTGAGCCGCGTCTGGGAGGGCCCGGAATGGCTGCCGACCATGGCGGAGATTCAACGCCCCCAGCTGTTCATCGACCGCGTCAAATCCCGATGAAACCCACGCGGGGATTCTCCCTCCCCCGCTTGCGGGGGAGGGTCGGGGTGGGGGCTGTAGCTGCCCTGTTGCTCGCTGCGTGCGGCACGCAGGCTGCCCCAAGTACAGGCGGTGCTGTGACTGGGTCGAGCTCAGAGCTGCAGGCGCAGGTAGTCGCGACCGAGATCGTGGTCGGCAACCAGCAGCGCGTTCCAATCGGCATCACCGACCACAACACTCCGGTGAGCGACGCGACGGTCCATGTCCGCTCCTTCGTGCTCGACGGAAACACGGGTGTCTTCAAAGGTGAGTCGGACGCCCCCTTCAGGGGCGAGGGATTGGAGGGTGGCGGCGTCTACGTCGCGCACCTGACCTTCGACAAACCCGGCGACTGGGGGGTGGAGATCACGGCCTCCCGGCCCAACGGCGCCCACACCACCGTGCGGCTCCCGATGAATGTGAGTGCACTGCCAGTCGTGCCGGGGGTGGGCCAGCCGGCGCCGGCGACGCACAATCCGACGGCGAAGGACGTCGCCGACGTCGAGACCATCGACTCCGGGCGCCCGGTGGACGATATGCATCAGCTGTCGATCGCCGATGCCATCCAGCAGCACCGGCCGGCCCTGGTGGTGTTCGCCACCCCAGCGTTCTGCACCAGCCATACCTGCGGACCCGAGGTCAAGGTGGTCCAGAGCCTCGAGCCGGCCTATCGAGACCGGCTGGCCTTTATCCACGTGGAGATCTACCGTGATTTCAAGCCGGATCCGTCCAAGAAGCAGCTGGCGCAGGCCGTGATCGACTGGCGCCTGCAGACGGAGCCCTGGATCTTCCTGATCGATTCCAAGGGGATCATCCAGGCGCGCTTCGAAGGCCCCACCGCGACCGACGAGGTCAAAGCCGCGATCGACCAGCTACTCCACTAGCCAACCCTTCTCTTCCCCTCCCCCGCTTGCGGGGGAGGGTAGGGTGGGGGCGGGGGCTTTACATCTCCTTACTTGGCCGTGAGTGGTCCGTTGCCCTGACTGCGGGCGATCGGTGATACGGTCGCGGCGAGATGGCCGACATGATGTTCGATCTGGTCTGTCAGCACTGCGGCCGGCGCGAGCAGCGTCGCTGGGAGAGTCGAAAGAGCGTCACCGTGACCTACTGCGCGCGGTGCAAGCGCGGCATGTCCGTGGTCGGCATCGCGTTCTTCGCCCCGCACGCCGAGCAGGCCGCCGCCTAAGACCTTCAGCGCTACTCGACGTCGATCAGAAGCTGGCCTTCCTGCACCGTTTCGCCCTCGCGAGCATGAATCTTCGTCACCCGTCCGGCTGAGGGGGCGGTGACCGGGATCTCCATCTTCATCGACTCCAGGATCATCAGGGTCTCGTCGGCCTGGACCGGCTGCCCTTCGCGAACCACAATCTTCCACAGATTGCCCGCGAGTTCAGCCTTGATCTGCACGGGGCCGATTGTCTCACGCGCAACTCGGGTAAGATGGCGACGATTTGCGTAAGAAACGTAGCTACCCCAAGAAGCGCGGCGGCCCTACCACGCTGCGGCCTGGCATCGACACGCTGGAAGCCAAGGAGACCCCGGCCGGCAAAGAGGAGACCATCGAGATGGACGCCGAGGTGGTCGAGCCGCTGCCGAACGCCATGTTCAAGGTCAAGTTGCAGACCGGCCAGACCATCCTCGCCTACACCTCCGGCAAGATGCGGAAGTTCTACATCCGCATCCTGATCGGCGACCGGGTCCGCGTGGACCTCTCGCCCTATGACCTGACGCGCGGCCGGATCATCTTCCGCTACAAGTAAGTAGTCGCGCTAACCTCAGGAGACCGCCATGGCGTGGCTTTACATCTTGATCCTGCTCCTGCTGGCCGCCGGGCTCGTGGGCGCATACCGGGTGCTCGGGACCCCCTCGCGGCTGGCGTCCCGCGATTACAACATCGTGCTCGCGGACGTCGCGACGAGCGTGGAGCGGGCGGCCGGCCGGCTCCGCCAGGCGCTCGACGGCGATCCTGGGAAACTGGAGGATGAGGCCGCCGCCAGCCGGAAAATCTTCCAGACCGGCTACTACCAGACACTCCGGCTGCGCCCCGCAACGGGCCCCGATGCCGGCGCGGCCGCGCGCGCCGAGCTAGGCCGGGCCTGCGAGGCCTATGACTGGGCGAGCCGGATGATCGCGAGCGAGAGCGTGCACAATCCGTTGATCCTGGCGGCGGCGCGCCAGCTCCTCGACGCGGGTGACGCCGCCCTCAAGCAGGCGGCGCTGGAGCTGCCACCGGTGCTTTCGACGCCGGCCGAAAGTGCCGCACCGTAGCGCTAAGCCCGGCTTCCAGGCTGGTCTGCGGCCGCCAGCCCATCACCCTCTCGAGCTTGCGCGCGTCGACCACCGAACGCCGCTGCTCGCCGGGCATGGGCGGCCCGTGCACATCCGCCTGGTTGTTGCCGGAGATCCGCTTCAATAGCTGGAAGATGGTGTTGATGTCGGTCTCCACGCCGGTGCCGACGTTGAACGACCCGACGGCGTCGGAGGTTAACGCGCGGGCGTTTGCCTCGGCGACGTCGCCCACATAGACGAAGTCGCGCGTCTGCTTGCCATCGCCGTTGATGCGGGCGGTCTCCCCACTGAGCAAGCGCTGCGCGAAGATCGCCACCACGCCTGCCTCGCCGTGCGGGTCCTGGCGCGGTCCGTAGACATTGGCATAGCGAAGCGCGGCGTAGGAGAGTCCGTGCAATGCCTGGAACGTCCGTAGGTAGACCTCAGCGGCCAGCTTGGAGGCGCCATAAGGCGAGACCGGCAGCGTCGGGTAATCCTCTGGGGTCGGGATCACGTCCGCCTCGCCGTAAAGCGCGCCCCCGGTCGAGGCGAAGAGGAAGCGCCGCACGCCATGGCGAACGCTGGCCTGCAGCAGGGCCACCGTCCCCAGCACATTCACGCTGGCGTCGAACACCGGGTCCTCGACCGAGCGGCGAACGCTGGCCTGAGCGGCTTGGTGCAGGACGGCCTCGGGGCGTTCAATCTTGAACAATTCGTCGAGCCACGGGGAGTGGACATCCATCTGGTAGAAGCGGGCATCGGGGTGCAGATGCTCGACGTGCCCGGTGGAGAGGTCATCGAGGATCACGACTTCGTGCCCCTCTTTGAGCAGCCGATCGGCAAGGTGCGAGCCAATGAAGCCGGCACCGCCGGTGATCAGGACCTTCATCGCCGGTGGCTCATCAGGAACACGACGAGGCCGACCGCGATCAGGCTCCAGTAACTGATCAGGCGGTCGAGGATGGCGACCGACAGCGCCTGCGACGAGCTGAGACCGAAGAAGACGAGCACGGCGATGATCCCGCCCTCCACCAGCACCAGGCCGCCGGGGAGTGCCGGGATGGTTGTGAGCAGCGAGGCGACCAGCGCGATGAACACGATCTGGGCGATGCTGAGCGAGATGTGAAGCGGCAGCGCCTGGACGACCAGGAACAGACGAGCGGACTCCGCCATCCAAACCAGCACGGTGAGACTGAGCAACAGCGGGAGGCGGCCGGCGAAGGCGCTCAACAGTCCGTGCTTGAAGCGCGTCGCTTGCGCCCGGAGCCGCTCGGGGAGAAAGCGGGAGAGCCGTCCCTCGCTGTAGCGGATGACCAGCAGGCCGACGATCAGTCCGGCGGCGATCAGCAGCCCAACGATGAACGCGGGCACAAATCGTTCGGGCACGGATGCGCGAAAGCTAGCGAGGCCGCTGACCAGCAACAGGCTCATCAGTACGAGGAAGTCGAGCGCGCGCTCGCTGAAGATGGTGCCGAGGCCCTTTGAGCCGGAAATATCGGCCTGCTGCCGCAGCAGGTACGCGCGATAGAAGTCGCCCATCTTCGCGGGCAGCACGCAATTGGCGAACCAGGCCAGGATCACGATGTGAAACAGCTCGCCGAAGCGAAGGGACTCTCCCGTGTTGCGCAGCAGGATCTCCCAGCGAACGGTGCGCACCACGAAAGAGAAGTAGAAGGCCACGATGGCAAGGGCGTAGATCAGCAGGTTGGTCTGCCCGATCGCTCGCAGGCTGGCGCCATAGTCGAGCGGAACGTGCGTCAGGACGACGAAGAGGACGACCGCGAGGATGGCGAAGGATATCAGCGTCCGCGGGTCGAGCAGCCGCTCCCGAAGAGCGGAACTTGGGGCCGCCGCCTCCGGCGGAGGGGCGGCAGACTGCATTTCAGGATTCAACATATCAGGGTCCTAGCCGGCGGCAAGCGCGCTAGTCGGCG
>Ga0207684_10000342_pt1 | contig 64928 bp, 58 predicted proteins | sample KBSK5501metaG_FD_184342 | JGI IMG/M metagenome (GOLD analysis project Ga0207684, IMG submission 184342) | Corn, switchgrass and miscanthus rhizosphere microbial communities from Kellogg Biological Station, Michigan, USA - KBS K5-50-1 metaG... | ecosystem: Host-associated > Plants > Roots >...
CCCGCAGGACCGGCTCGAGGCTCGGGTGGAGATAGGTGACCTCCTCCAGGCCCTGCTTCCGGCGCAGGAACGGGTGGACGGCGTTGCCCTGGATCGGGCCCGGTCGGATGATCGCGACCTCGACGACGAGATCGTCGAGCGACGATGGGCGCGACTTCGGCAGCGTCTGCATCTGGGCTCGGCTCTCGACCTGGAAGACGCCAACCGTGTCGGCCGCCTGGAGCATCGTGAAGACCTCCGGGACCTGCTCCGGCAGGCGATCGAGGTCGAGGCAGACCGCGCAGTCGTGCTCGATCAGCTGGAGCGTCTCGTCGATCGCGGCCAGCATCCCGAGCCCGAGCAGGTCGAGCTTGATCAGCTTGAGCGCCTCGACATCGCGCTTGTCGAACTGAACGACGACGCGATCCGGCATGGTCGCCCGCTCCAGGGGCGCGATGTCGATGAGCGGGGCGGCGGTCACGAGCATCCCGCCGCTGTGGATGCTCAGGTGGCGGGGAAAGCCGTCGATCCGGGCGCAGAACTCGAGCCAGCGCTCCCAGTCCGAGAGGTCCCTCGTCGAGCCGCCGAGTGGCTGCGGCGAGGGGTCGGGCTCGACGCGTGCGACGGATGAGTGGTCCCCGCCGCGGCCCATCGCCGCGGTCCGCGGCGCCGGCGGATCCCAATGAGCCGGCCGTCCCAACCGATCCGTCTTTCGCGGCTCGGTCTCCGGCATCCCGCTCTCCGGATCGATCGCCCGGCGGCCGCCATGGCCGTCGTCGAGCAGGGCCGGCGGGACCATCGCCTCGCCGATATTCCGAGAAGGCGTATTTGACAGCGATCCCGGCGCTTCGGTCGCCGGTGAGGTGCTCATGACCGCGATTTGATGCGTCGTTTCTTGGTCGTTACCTAGATTCTGACTCGATCCGACGCCCAGTTGCTCCGAACTCTCGTCGGATAAGCCTTCTGTGAATATCGGGGCATCAACGCGGCTCAGTCGCTCGCGATCCGCAGCATAGCCGGTCCCCCGACCCGCCCGAAGCCAGGCCACGCTCGCCGGCGTGTCGCCGGGGCCGCCCTCGTCGTCGCCGCGGCGCGCTGGCCGGATCGCGGTCACCGGCGCCAGCGCGTCCGGAAGGGCGCCCCTCTGTCGGCCGATATCAGCCCCGCTGATTCCGCCGGCGGAAGAACGGTCGGAAGCCCTCGGCGATTCAGCCGCCGGAGCTTGGCCGAACGTGACGGCGCCCTCCACACTCCCTTCCCGACTCCCTTCCAGCCCTCCAAGTCCGCCGGGGATCAGTGCGGCTGATATCGACTCGGGCTTGGCGGGATCGGGCAGGTCGCGCAGCCACGCGAACGGCTTCGCCGCTTCGGCCGCGGCGGCCGGCACCGGCGTCGGCGGCTGGCGCCAGGGCGGCACCTTCCCGACGAGCGGCACTCGTGTGTTGAGCTGGCCGAGCCCGTCCACAAGCTGTGCGCCAAGATCCTCTTCGACCCGAGCCGCGTCCTCGGCGCGCGGCAACCGATCCTCGGGCCGATGGCTCGCAGGAGCGTCGCCTCGGACCTCGGAGGGCCGGCCGCCAGCCCGCTCTCGCAGACGCGCACCATGATTCAGCTGGCCCATCCCGTCGACGAGACCGCGCTCGCCCGCCTCGGCCGCGGCCGCCGCCTCCACCGGTAGACCCTCCCCCGGCCGCTTGAAGAACTCGGCAAACCCGCCATCGGCCTCGAGGTCCCGCCGGACCATCACCGAGTCGTAGGTTTCGAGCGCCTTCGCCACCCGGTCGACGAGCGGCCGCGGGAACCCGAGGGCGACCCCCACCTCCCGGACCGCCGACCGCGCCCGGTACGTCACGAGGTTGGCGACCATGCCCGTGTGCTCCGGCCCGTAGCGGCCGTAGACGTACTGGATGACCTCCTCGCGCCGCGCCGAGCTGAAGTCGATGTCGACGTCCGGGTACGTCGTTCGGCCTTCGTTGATGAACCGTTCGAACAGCAGGTTGTGCTGGATCGGCTCGACCCGGCTGATCCCGAGCGTGTAGGCGACGATCGAGCTGGCCGCGCTGCCCCGGCCCTGGGCCGGGATCCCCTGCGTCTTCGCGAACCGCATCAGGTCCCAGCAGATCAGGAAGAACTCCGCGAGCCCGGCCCGCTCGATCACGTCGAGCTCGTGAGCGAGGCGATTCACCACGGCCGAAGTGAGCGGGTGATAGCGCTTCTTCGCGCCGTCCCAGCACAACCCCGACAGGTAGGAGAACGGCGTCTCGCCCTTCGGCACCGGGAAGCCCGGGAAGCGGTACTGCTCGAATCCGAGATCGACCCGGCAGGTGGCCGCGAGCTCGACCGAGCGCTCCATCCCCGCCGCCCAGGCGCGCGCCACCGCCCGCCCGAGCGACCCATCACCCGGTGGCAGCGCCGCCATCTCGGCCGCCGACTTCAGGAACGACTCGCCGTCGGGCCGGCGCAGGTCGGCCAGCCCGTCGAGGGTCCGGCCGTGGCGGATCGCGGTCAGGACGTCCTGGAACTCGCGGCCCTCGGGTCGGGCGTAGTGGACGTCGTTCGTCACGACGACCGGCAGGTCCAGCTCTGCGGCGAGTGCCACCGTCTCGGTCACGAGCCAGTCGTCGTCGGGCAGGCGATGGTGCGACAGCTCGAGGTGGAAGCCGTCTCCGGACGGCCCCCCATAGACAGCCGTGAGGGCCCGCGCCGCCGCCCGCGCCCCGTCGCGATCGCCGACCCGCAACCGTCGGGCGATCTCACCGTCACGACAGCCCGACAGTGCGACGAGCCCCTCGTGATGCTCGGCGAGCAGCGCCTGGTCGAACCGCGGCATCGCCTTTGTCCCGGCCAGGTTCGCCCGCGAGACGAGCCGGCACAGGCTGCGATAGCCGATCGTGTCGCGAGCGAGCAGGACGAGATGCGGTCCGCGCTGCGCCTCGCCGATCCCGCGCCGGTCCTCCTTGACCGCCTCGCGATGGCCGGGCAGGCGAGCCCGTTCGGGGCGCGGCCGATCGGGCTCCCCGTCGCGGGCGGCCGCTCCGGCCTCGGGGCTCCCGGAGGTCCGAGGCGGAGATCCGCGACGCCATCGGCCCGACGGCACGACCACCCGATCCCTGTCGGCGACGATCGCATCCCGCACCTCGACCTCGATCCCGAGAACGGGCTGCAGGCCCGCCTCCTCGTAGGCCGCCTGCCCGCGGACGACGCCGTAGAGACCCTGGTGATCGGTTACCGCGAGGCCCGCCAGGCCGAGCCCGGCCGCCCGCTCGGCGAGCTCGTCGGGCGCCGAGGCGCCGTCGAGGAACGAGAAATTGGTGTGGCAATGGAGCTCGGCATAGGCGGTCATCTGGACAGTCGATGATCGAACGTCTGTTCGATTTGGTCAAGCGGTGGATCCGCAGGATCGGCGGACGGCGCCAAAAATCGCACCCGTTCGACGCAACAGAATCCGCCGATCCGGCGTCTACACCGACAACATGAAGCGCGGTACCTCTCGCCTCGTCGTCGCCACCCTCCGGATCGGATTCCTGGTCGCGCTCGCCGTGATCCTGATCCTGGTCCTCCTGCCGGCGGCGATCGCGGCCCAGGCGGCCGGTCTGCGCTGAACCACACACCGTCCTGGCCTGGGGGCTCGGGACGACTGGGCGACAAACGGTCGAGACGATCGAATGTCGACCTGCTGCAGGATCTGGTGAGCGGGTCCGGCGGCCAGGGACCGTCGTCGTGCTGGGGCATGACGACGGTCCCCTCGTGTTTCACCGCTACGATGAGCGGGTGATCGTGCTTCGCCGATCGGCCGCCAGCACCCTGATTCCGATCCTGGCGTCGACCGTCGTGATCCTGCTGGCCGGCTGCGGGTCGGTCACGACCACCCCCACGCCGGCGGGGAGTCCCGCCCGCTCGGCGCCCGCCCTCACGGCCGTGCCCGGTGGCCGGGCCAGCGCCGTGGCCGGGCCCAGCATCGGCCTCCCGTCGACGACCCAGACCGAGTTCGGCACGATCTTCGACGCGCTGCCGCCGAGCTTCCCGAGGCTGCCCGGCCAGGAGCCGGCCGCCACCGGCTCAGGCGCGACGAGCGGGTCGTTCTCGGCCAACATGACGGTCAGTGACGCACGCAAGATCATCGAGGTATCCCTGGTCTCCGCGGGCTGGACCGTCGCGATCGGCTCGCCGCTCGAGGATGGAACAGTCGTCCTCGAGGCGAAGGGTGGGACGGCGGGGTGCAAGACCGAGGTGCGCTTCACGCCCCTGTCTGGCACAGTCATCATGTCGGTGCTGTACGGCGCGTCCTGCCCGTTCAGCTGATCGCACGGGAGACCGGATCGGCGCATGTCAGAGCTCGCGCAGTCGCGGGCAATCCCTGCTGACGGACCGTTCTCGACGCTCATCCCGTTCGTCGCCTCCGCGGCGATGCGCAACACTCTTGACACGCGGAATCCGGAATCGACAAGTCCGCGTAACGCTCAGCGAACGGCCGTCGTCTACGATTCTGCGGCCGGTGGCGGACCGGCTCATTCGGGAGTGATGGCGTGCAGCAACGATCCACACGCTCCAGTGATGTCCAGGCGCTCGCCTTCGTCGTGGCGCTCTTCGGGCTCCTCCTCGCCTTGACCGTGGTCCTCGGAACGCCGATTCGCTGACGCGGTTCGGATCATCGAACCGACGCGGGAACGCCGGGCCGCGCGCGTCGAATCACCGCCACTCGTGGCAAGATCGGGGTCCTATTCGCCAGTTGCGTGGAATGGTTTCCGATCGACGGGGGGCGACGATGGCGACGGTCGAGGAGGGACTCCGGTCCCAGATCCGGAACATCGAAGCGACCTACGGCCGGTCGATGGACGACTGGATCGCCGTGATCCGGGTCAGCGGGCTCACCCCTCACGGCCAGATCGTCGCGATGCTGAAGTCCGATCACGGGCTGGCCCATGGTGCGGCGAACCGCGTCGCGCTCGTCGCACTCGCCGCTCTCGCGCCCGCCGCCGAGGACGGTGACCCGGTCGAGGCGTTGTTCAAGGATCGCCCGGCGACGGTCCGAGCGATCCATGGGCGGATCTGGCGAGAGATCGATGCGCTCGGGGACGTCGAGGTGGCGGCGAAGAAGGGGTACGTCGGGCTCCGGAGACGAATCCAGTTCGGGATGATCAAGCCGGCGGCTCGACACGTCGATCTGGCTCTGGTCCTGCCAGGCGAACCAGTGACGGACCGGCTCGAGTCCGCCGCGACCTTCAATGCCCTGTTCAGCCATCGAGTCCGTGTCCGAAGCGAAGAAGACGTCGACGACGAGCTCATCGGGTGGATTCGGCGGGCGTACGACCGAGCCGGTTGACCGCGGGCCCGCGAACTCAGTCGTAGAGACGCTCGAGGTGCCAGGTCCCGTCGACGCGGTCGAGGTAGACGAGGGCCAGCCAGCGCGCTCCGACGACCTTGCAGTAGTCGCGCTCGATCGGCTCGCGCCACCACGATTCGGCGACCCGCCAGGCGTTGCAGACCTCGACCGGCTCGCGCTGGCCGTTCCAGCGGATCGCGACCAGACGCCCATCGGCGTCGAGCTCGACATCGATCGCGGGATGCTCGCGAAGGAGCCGGGTCACGGCGCTCGCCACGTCCAACGCCGCTCGGCGAGCGGCGCTTCGGGATCCGTGACGACGGCCTTGCGGACCCGGTCCTCGCCGAACGTCAGCGCGAGCCGGGCCAGTTGCCAGCCGAGCTTCGCCGTCCGCGCTGCCTGCGGTACGAACAGCGACAGCTGCTGACCGACGGCCGGCTCGACGCCGGCCAGCTCCAGCTCGAGCCGCTCGACCGCGGCGGGTGGCGGCGTCTGCTCGAGGCGAGCGAGGAGGAGCCGCTCGATCGCGTCCGCGTCGGCGGTCGGCTCGGGGAAGCGCTGCTCGACGATCAGCTCCCCGGGCGTGCCCGCGCGGGCGAACGCCATCTCGAGCGTGAGGCGAAGCGTGGCCCGGGCGGCGGCCATTCCGCGGGCGTCGATCTGGGCGGCGAGCGCCCCGGCCAGCCGGTGGAGGATGAACCGGAGCGATTCCGTCTCGGCGACCGGCGGGTCGATCGGCAGGGCGAGGATCAGCCGCTCCGGGGCGCGCCGCGGCCGGAACCGCTCGATCTCCTCGCCGCGCGACCGGGCGTGGAGCCGTGCCCCCTCCTCGCCGAACCTGGCGACGAGGGCACTCCGGGGCAATTCCGCCACCGCCCCGATCCGGCGCAACCCGAACCGGGCGAGGCGTGCCCGGACGTCCGGATCCGGCGTGAGCAGCGACGACGGCAACGGCGCCAGGAACCGGGCGTCCCCGCCCGGCTCGACGATCCGGGCGACCGCTGGCTCGGCGTGACCGGCGGCGACCGTCGCCGCGAACCGTGTCCCGGCGATCCCCGGCCGCGGCGCACCCGGCAGGACCGGCTTCACGGCATCCACGAGGCGCTGGACCAGGACCGCGTCCGGGCCCCACAGCCGGTCGAGCCCGTCGGCCTGGAGCTCGATCAGCCCGAACGCGGGGTCGGTCGGATCGGTCGTGCCGGCGAGCCCCGGGCTGAACCGGGCGAGCGTCTCGAAGGCGGCCTCGACGGCCGCCGTGTCGGCGTCGGTCTCCGGATCGAGGAAGGCCGCCTCAGGGGCGAGGCGATGCGCCGACCCGAGCGGGATCCCGCGCCGGACGCCGAGCGCCCGGGCCGCCGGATCCGCGTCGATCACCAGCCCGTCCGTCCACGGCTGGCCGCCGAGAACCACGGGCCGGTCGATCGGGAACGAGTCGGAGTGGCGCGACCGGGCCATCCGGATCGGGAGGTGAGGCCAGTAGAGATGGAGGAGTCGCATGGGTCGGGGTCCGTTGGGTGGTGAGGGCGAAGGCGACGACGGTGCCGGCGGTCTCGACCGGGTCGTCGCGGAGGAGATCCGGGTGGCGGAGACAGCGGTCCCGCTCGCCACCCTCGGCGTAGAGGATCCGGAGCTCCGCCCGTCTCCCCGGCGGCCCGTAGCGGCTGCGGGCCACGAGCGCCTCCGTTCGCTGGCCGACGACGTCGCGGCCGAGCCGGATCCAGGCCCGGCGCGCCATTTCCAGGCGCAACCCGGTCGATTCGGCGACGGCGCTCGCGAGCCCCGGCGTCAACCCCGGCGGCTCGAGGGCGACGAGGAGGGTCTCCGCCCGACGGGCGAGTCCGGCCAGTCGTCGCAGGCGTTCGGCGACCTTGGCCGGCGTCGTGCCCACGGCGGGCCGGGGTGGCAGGTCGATCACGAGGACGTCGACCGATCGACCGGCGAGGAGCATCCCGGCGATCGACAGGCCCTCATCGAGGGTGTCCGGGGTCAGGACGACGAGCCAATCGAGCCGGACGCCGCGGGCGGCGGCCTCGACCGGATCGAGCGCCCGGGCGAGATCGAGCCAGGCGACGATCGCGCCGTCCGCCTGGGCCTCGGCGACGAGGCGGAGGGCGAGGGTGGTCGCGCCGGACGAGGGCGCGCCGCGGAGGGCGACGCTGGCGCTGCGCGGGAGCCCACCCGGCCCGACGATCGCGTCGAGCGCGGGAAAACCGGTCCGGACGATCCGCTCGACGCCGGTCCGCGGCTCACCCGGCGCGGTCGGGAAGGGAGCGGGTCCGTCGTCGACGTCCGGCGGCTCGGCCGGAAGCGGTGCCGTGGCCAGCGCTCCCACGACCCGCGGAGCTGCCGCGCCCCATCGCGTCTGGAGGGACGCCAGAGCAGCCGATACGTCCGGGGAGAGGCTGGCCATCGGACGGCCATTATCGAACAGATGTTCTATCCAGTCAATGGCCTCGTCGGCCCGGTCCCGTCACCCGAGCGTCATCGGGACCCCGTACCGTCCGCCATTACGATGCTCTCGATGCTGCCCCCCGCCCTCCCCGATCGGCCGATCCTCGTCGTCGACGACGACGCCAAGATCGTCCGCCTCGTCCGGACCTACCTCGAGCGAGACGGCTTCGCGGTCGTGACCGCCGCCGACGGGCCGGCCGCCCTCGACGCGATCGAGACCCACCGGCCGGCCCTCGTCGTCCTCGACCTCATGCTCCCGGAGCTCGACGGGCGGGCGGTGATCCGGGCCGTCCGCCGCGACGAGGAGGCCGGCGCGACGCCGATCCTCGTTCTGTCGGCGCGGGGCACGACGATCGATCGGATCGCCGGCCTGGAGGACGGCGCCGACGATTACCTCCCCAAGCCGTTCTCGCCGGCCGAGCTCGTCGTCCGGGTCAAGGCGATCCTTCGTCGGGCGAGTCCGACAGCCGAGGCAACGGAGAACACGCCCGGCCCGACGTCGATCGCCCGACCGCCCGGCGGGCGGATCGCTCACAACGATCTCGTCCTCGACCCCGAGCGCCACGAGGTGACGGTCGGCGGGTCGATGGTCCAGCTCACCCACGTCGAGTTCCGCCTCCTCCAGGCGCTCCTCGAAGCCGACGGCCGGGTGCTCAGCCGCGATCAGCTGCTCGACGCCGTCTGGGGCGCCGACCAGTCCGAGGTCCTCGACCGCACGGTCGACGTCCACATCCGCCGCCTCCGCGACAAGCTCAGCGACGATCCGGACGCCCCGCGCTACGTGGCGACCGTCCGCGGCAGCGGCTACCGCTCCGCGCCGGTCGCGGGCTGAGCGCGGCAGCGGACTCCGGCACCGCCACGATGCGCAACCGCGGGATCGCCACCCGAATCGCCCTCGCCGCGCTCGCCTCGGCTGCGATCGGTCTCGTCATCCTCGCCCTCGGGGTGACCATTGTCGGTGGTCAGGTATTCACCGACCTGATGACGAAGGCCGGCGACTCCGCGGCGCACGCCCGGGCGATGTACGACGAGTCCGTCACGACCGTCGTCATCGCGGCGGTGCTCGTCGCGGCCCTCGCCAGCGTCGGGCTCGCCGTCGTCATGGCCCGCATGCTCGCCCGCCCGCTGCGCGAGTTCGGCGCGGCCGCCCGCCGGATCGCCGACGGCGACTACGCGGCCCGCGTCCCGCGCGACGGTCCCGAGGAGATTGCCAGCCTGGCCGATTCGTTCAACCAGATGGCGGCCAGCCTCGAGGAGCAGGAGCGGATGCGGCGGGACTTCATCGCCAACGCCGCCCACGAGCTGCGGACGCCGTTGACGAACCTGCAGGGCTACCTGGAGGCCCTCCGCGACGGCGTGATCGTCGCCGACCGGTCGACATACGAATCGCTTTGGGATGAGGCCGAGCGGCTCGTTCGCCTGTCCCGGTCGCTCGATTCGCTCGCCGAGGGGGACGCGGCGACGGGCCCGCCGGATCTCGAGGCGATCGACCTCACGGCCGCGGTGCGCTCGGCGATCGACCTGGCCCAGCCGGCGATCGAGCGAGCCGGGCTGCGGCTCGATGTCGACGTTCCGAATACCCTACCCGCGCGGGCCAATCCCGACCATCTCGCCCAGGTCCTCGCCAACCTGCTGTCGAACGCGGTTCGCTACACGCCGCCAGGCGGCACGGTCACCGTCCGGGCGGATCGGCGACCGGGCGATCTGCTCGTGTCGGTCGGCAACAGCGGCGAGCCGATCCCGCCCGACGACCTGGCGCATGTCTTCGAGCGTTTCTACCGGGTCGAGAAGTCCCGCGACCAGGCCCGCGGCGGGGCCGGCATCGGGCTCGCGATCGTCAAGCAGCTCGTCGAGGCGAGCGGCGGTCGGGTGGGCGCGGAGTCGACCGACGGCCAGACGCGGTTCTGGTTCAGCCTGCCGGCGTAGGCTTCGGGAGGCTCGTCTCGGGGATACCCCTCAGGGCAACGCGATCGCGACGAGCCCGACGGCGATCCCAGCCAGGCCGAGCCACTGGATCGGTCGCAGTCGTTCGCCGAGGAACGCGACGGCCGCGAGGATCGTGACGGCGGGCCCGAACGACGACGCGAGCCCGACGAGCCATGTGGACGACTGCTCGAGCCCGATCGAGAGCGAGACCAGGCCGGCGGCGTCGAGGACGCCACCAAGGACCACGAGCATCCAGGCTTGTCGGGTGGGCGGCAGCGGGGCGGCCATGACCGCGCCGAACGCGCGATGCCGGCTCGCGACCGCGACCGCCACGACGCTGACGGTCAGGACCGCGTTCACCGCGCGCGACAGCGCGATCACCGGCAACCAGGCCGAGGTCTCGATCGCCACGGCGAGCCCGATCGTCATCACCGCGAACAGGACGAGCGCGACGACCGCGAAGACGACTCCCGCCCCCGCAAGGTGGCTGCGGCGCCAGCCGTCGTCGAACGCGACGCCGGTCATGACCACGCCGACCGTCGCGACGATCGCGCCCCCGGCCTGGAGGAGCGTCAGGTGCTCGCCACGAACGACGACGGCGAGGAGCACGACGACTCCGCCATACGCGGCCACCATCCCGCTGACGACCGAGATCGGCCCGATCCGCAGGCCCGTGAAATACGAGAGATAGGCCGCCGCCCCGACGACGCCGACGACGGCCGAAACGAGGATTGCCCGCGGATCGCTCGGCAACGCCTGGCCGCTTGCGGCGAGGATTCCGAGCAGGAGGATCGCGCTGACGACCTGCCCGCCCGCGGTGACCGCGAGGCTCCCGACCCGCCGCCCGGCGAGGGCGCTGCCGATATCCATCGTCCCCCACGCGAGGGCGGCACCGAGACCGGCGAGGAGGCCGAAGGACATCGACGGAGGGTACGGGGCCGGTCGGAGCCAGAGGTGGCCCGTGCTACACTTCGGGACCCGTCGGCCCGTCCGCCGCAGACCGGCACGCCGCGCGACGCCGTGGGGATGTAGCTCAGCTGGAAGAGCACCGCGTTCGCATCGCGGGGGTCAGGGGTTCGAGTCCCCTCATCTCCACCACCTACCAAGCTTCCCGCCTGGGCGACACATCGGCGCCGCCTATCTCGGGACGAGCTCCGCTGCCGGCGTCACTCGAGGCGCGGCTTCGACGAGCCTGATCATCTCGTCGGTCAAGCGATGGCTGGTGCGACGCAACTGGATGCCGAGGATGGGGCCGAGCAAACGGAGGGCCCCGCGTGGCTCGATGTGGACCGACACGGTGAAGTCCGTACCGTTGGCGGCGGGAGCCAACGCAAACTCGAGCTCGAAGAGCATCGCCGCGTTGGGCTGTCGAACGGCGACACGGCGGCCGGGCTCGAAGGCGACGACCTCGTACTCGGTCTCGCTCCGACGCCCGAAGTCCTCGCGAACCATGACCGCTCGGCTGCCGAGACGGACGGGCCCCGGCGTCAGTGGTCGGATCTCGAGAACTTCACGTTCCCACCTCGGGTGATTCTGGTAGAGGTTGGTCCCGATGAAGTCGAAGACCTCGTCAGGACTCCTTGAGATGTGTCGCCGAACCGCGTAGCGCATCTGTCGCCTCGGTACATGAGTCTTACGCTAGTGATCATCACTAGTGAATGGCACTGTATAGTGACCTCATGGCGGCCGTCAAGAGCGATTCCTCTTCGAAGCCAACCCGTCGCGACCGGGCCGCGGCGACCCGGCGGCGGGTTGCGGAAGCGGCGTACGCCCGTTTCGCGGCGCTCGGCTACGCGGCGACGACGATGGAGGCGATCGCCGCCGATGCCGGGGTCGCCGTCCAGACCGCGTACTTCATCTTCCACACGAAGGCCGAGCTCCTCGTCGCGGCAATGGTGATCGCGGGTGGCGCGCCGGCCGAAGCTGACGCGGTCATGGAGCGCGATTGGATTCGGCAGGTGATCGACGCGACCGACGGGCCACGCCGGCTCGCCCTGATCGTCGAGCACGGCAACGAGATCTATCGCCGCCTTGCCCCGATGTTCCCCGCGGTACGAGCGGCGGCGTCGGTCGACCCCGACGTCGATCGGGCGTGGCAAACGATCGTCACCGGTCGGCGCCAGGGGATGACGCGAATCGTCGGGTTGATGGCGGAACGAGGGGAGCTTCGGCCCGGGCTCGATCCAGGGCTCGCCGCCGACGTCCTCTTCGGCCTACACCGCGCCGAGGTCTACCTTGCGTTCACGGTCGAATGCGGCTGGAGCGTCGAGCGATACAAGGCCTGGCAGTGGAAGACACTCGTGGACCAGCTCCTGCCGAGCGACGAGGCTCGCACGGCGCTCCTGCCGCCCGGGGACGTCGTCACGGACCTGTCGTTCGCGCGCGATCTGGTCGCCTTTCCCGACTTGGAAGCGTGATCGAGAATCCGAACCGGATCCTCCTGGTCGGGATGATGGGATCCGGCAAGACGACGGTCGGCCGGGAACTCGCGCGGACAACGGGCTGGCCGTTTCTCGACAACGACGCTCTCCTACGCGAGCTGACCGGGCGCGAGCCCGCGGCGATCGACGCAGTGGACGGCGAGGCGGCGCTGCACGCGGCCGAGATCGCGGCGCTGGGCGCAGCGCTCTCCAGACCCGGCCCGGCGATCATCGCCGTCGCGGGCGCGATCGTCGACGACGACGCGGCGAGCATGGAGCTGCGCTCGGGCGCCAATCACGTCGTCTGGCTCCGCGCGAGCCCCCCAACCCTGCGCGTCCGAATCGCCGCAGGGACGGGGCGCCGAGCGGATGCGCGCGATCTCGGCTGGCTGATGGCCCGCGCTCTCGAGCGTGAGCCCCGCTACCTGGCCGTGGCCGACCAGGTGATCGACGTCGAGGACCATCGACCGCGGGCGATCGCCAACGCGATCCTCCTCGCCATGGAGGCGCGGTCGTCCGCCTAGGAGCCGGTCGCCGCGATCGGGGTCAGGACCGGTGTGGTCAGCGCCCCGTGCAATTCGAGCGAATGAGCGCGCAGCCACCGTCGCCAGTCGAGATGGTCCGGCCGGCGTGAGGCAACCACTGCCCAGAACCGGGGCCCGTGGCCGAACACGCTGAGGTGCGCCAGCTCGTGGATGACGACGGTCTCCAGCGCCTCCGGCGGGGCCAGCACCAGCCGCCAGCTGAACATCAGCCGGCCCTGCCGGGAAGCGCTCCCCCAGCGGCTGCGCGGGTCGCGGAGGGCGACCGTCGTCGGCTCGACGCCGAGCGCGATCGCGTGGTCGACGATCGTCGCGTCGATCGCGAAGCGGGCCTGCTCCCGGAACCACGCCTCGAGAACGCGCTCCGGACGATCAGCGTCACGGGCGAGCAAACCCACGTGCAACTCGGGGCCGGCCAGAGTGACGACGCGGGCGACGGACGACCGCCGGCCGGCGGCCGCGCCCGTGACGCGGAGTCGGTGGAGGTCGCCGCGATACCGGATCGACGCACCGTCCGCGAGACCGCCCCGAGCGGACAACTCCGCGCGCTGGCGGGCCTGCCGATCGAGGTGGCGCCGAATCCACGGCTCCCGGTCGCGGAGGAACTCGTCGATCAACCGTTCCGGGTGGGCCCAGCCGCGGCGAGTCGAGGGCGGGATGGTGACGACCAGGCCGAGCTCGGGGTCGATCGTGATCCGGAGACGGCGCGACCGGGCCGATCGGCGGAGGAGGTAGGGCGGTGGCGCCATCGAAGTCGATGGTGCCACATCGGTGGCGGCGCCTAGGCCTCGGCGATAACCCCGATGGAGACGCGGAACCCGGCGCGCCGCTGCTGCGGCGTCATCAGCGTGGACTGACCGACCGGGCCGTCGCCCGGGAACCAGTTCACCCACTCCTCGTTGAACAGGTCGAACTCGGTCGGGTCGCGGAGCGACCAGTTCGCCCAGACGACCTTGTCGAGCGAGCTGCCGACGCCTTCCAGCTTCGCCTTGAGATTGGCGAGACACTGCCGCGCCTGGGCTGTGATCGTGCTGCCCGCGACCTGGCCGGTCGCGGGATCGACCGGACCCATGGCCGAGACATAGACCATGCCGCCGGCCTTGACCGCCCGGCCGTAGCCGAGAGGAAGGGCGACGACCACCGGCGCTGCCTGGGATGTGTCGCCAGCCCCCCAGCGCCCCTTTGATGCGCTGATCCGGCTCGGCTTGGCCTCGTCCTCGGGTGGGATGCCGTACTCCCCGGGGGGAAGGTGGATCCCGGCCTTCTTGAACTGATCCATGAAGGTCGGCCGGATCCCGGTTGGCGCGAGCCCGCCTTGGATCCGACCATCGACGAAGCCCGTCTGCTCGAACGTGAAGATGTCCTGGGTGAGGATCTCGTCGTCCTCGATCCCGTAGACCTCGGTGATGTTGACGATCTTGCGCTGGCCATCCTTGAGGCGAGCCGTGTGGACGATCAAGTCGACCGCCGACGCCATCTGCTCGCGGATCGCCCGCAGCGGCAGCTCGTAACCGGTCATCAGGACCATCGTCTCGAGTCGCCGCAGCATGTCCTTCGGTGTGTTGGCATGGCCGGTCGACAGCGAGCCATCGTGGCCGGTCGTCATGGCCTGGAGCATGTCCAGCGCCTCGCCGGCACGGCACTCCCCGACGATCAGCCGGTCGGCGCGCATGTGCATCGCATTGCGCAGCAGCTGGCGGATCGTGATCTCGCCCTCGCCCTCGAGGTTCGGCGGGCGCGACTCGAGGGTGACCACGTGGTCCTGGCGGAGCTGCAGCTCGGCGGCGTCCTCGATCGTGACGATCCGCTCGTCATTGGGGATGAACGACGACAGGACGTTGAGGGTCGTCGTCTTGCCGGAGCCCGTCCCGCCCGAGACGAAGAGGTTGAGGCGGGCCTCGATGCAAACGCGCAGGAACTCGAACATCTCGGGGGTGGCCGTGCCGAAGCGGATGAGATCGTCGACCGTGTAGGGCTTCGCTGCGAACTTGCGGACGGTGATCACGGGGCCGACGAGCGAGAGGGGCTCGACGATCGCGTTGACCCGCGAGCCATCCGGAAGCCGGGCATCGACCCGCGGGCTCATCTCGTCGATGCGCCGGCCCATCGGGGTGATGATCCGGTCGATGATCCGGAGCACATGCTCGTTGTTCAGGAACGAGCTGTCGACGCGCTCGATCTTCCCGGCTCGCTCGATGTAGACGTGGTTCGGCCCGTTGACCATCACCTCGGTGATCGTCTCATCGTGCAGGAGCGGCTCGAGCGGCCCGAAGCCCGTGACGTCGTCCGCCATCTCATCGACGAGGCGCACCCGCTCATCCCGGGTCACAGCGAAGCCGTGCTGGGCAATGGTCCGATCGACGATGCCCTCGATCTTGGCGTGGACGTCGGTGGCCCCAACCTCGAGGAGCGTGTCGAAGGCACCGATGACCTCGGCCACGAGGAGATGTCGGATCTCGTGGAGCAGCGCCTCCCGGGCCGGCGTCCGCGGCTGCGGAGAAAGCAGGGGCGGCGGGGCCATCACCGGCACCAGCTCGCCCGAACCCGATCCGGCGAGGACCTGCTGCGCCCGTTCCACCCGTCGGAGCAGCGACATGAAGGAGGCCTCCTGAATTGTTGCCGTGACGCGAGGGATGCAGTCCCCGAGCCTCTCGGAGACGACGCCGCGAGAACGCCGGCATCCGAAAGTCCTGGTGACTATAGCTCGACCTTCCCAGGACCTCGTTGCACGGGCGCACCCTTTCGCGATGCCTGGCGGTCGCCTGATGGGAGACTGCGGACCGGTTCGGGGAGGATTGGCGTGGACCTGCGTGGTCGGGCCGGACAGTCGCCGACCATGGTCCGGCCCTGATTCCAGCGGTCCCGATCCTCCATCGCGCGGCAGGATGCGGGGACCGCGATCGATGGCCGGATCCGTGCGCGATGACCTCGCCCGATGGACCGAGCCACGCTCGGCGTGTGCTATCGTTCGCGCTCCGGCGTGGGGCTATAGCTCAGCTGGAAGAGCGTCTGAATGGCATTCAGAAGGTCAGGGGTTCGAGCCCCCTTAGCTCCACCAATCAACCCGTACGCCGACCCTCGACGCCCCTCACCGCTGGATCAGCCGATTCAGCCCGGCCGCGGTGGTTTCTGGCCTCTGATGCCGAGGCGGTCCGCGCATTCACGATCAACCTGCGCTCCGGCAGGCCTGGAGTTGAGGCGCCGTCGACCTCGGCTGTCGCCAGGATTGAAGAAGCCGACGGCGCCGGGCCGCCATCTGGACGCACCGAGAGTTGCCGCACAGGTTCGTGGCCCAACGCGGAAAATCGCGTTGCGCATCGACACCGGACTGCGTAAATCCGGTTGACTGGATGCACCGGCACGCGCAAGATTTTTCCCCGTCTAGCGGCAACGAGACGTGACGCGCCCCAACCGACCGAGTGGACGCCTGTCGCGGGGAATTCGGCAAGCAGCCCGGCCCTAGGCCCCTCCGCCACGCCTCCATTGAAGGAGGACGTATGGCAAACGCACGCATTCTTCGCTGGGTTGGGCCGTTCCTGGTATCTGCGGCCCTCATTGCCCTCGCGCCATCCACCGCCGCTTCATCCGGACCCGCCGTCCGTGGTGGTGGCGTCGTGGACGGACCGCTCGGAATGACATCCCAGCTCGGCTTCACCGCAACCAGTTCGGGTGGCTCCTTTCTGTGTGTGATGGCCGGGCGCTCGGGCGGGTTCCCGTTCGGCCCGTGGACGAGCATTCAGCAGATGCATGTCCAGGGTCGGGTGACGCCCGGGTCGCTCAGCGTCGTGGGCGGCGTCGCCACGTTCAGTGGCACGGCCACGATCCATGTCGTCGGCACGACGTCAAGTGGGCGCCTGGCGATGACGCTGTCGGATGTTCCGTTTACGTCGACACAGGCAGCCGGGGGTGCAGGAGTTGCCTGGCACCTGCTCGACGTGTCTGGCGTGGGCGCGTTCGGTCCCGAAACAATGAAGACGGGACATATCACGATCTGGCCCTGAGGATGCCCGCGGGTCCCCGTGTCGGCGCCTTCGCGCCACCAAAGGAGGAGTCATGAGAATCAAGAAGCTCGGAATCCTCGTCCTGCCAGTCGTTCTGGTGCTCGCCGCGGCCGTGCCACTCTCGGCCGCGGCCGGCGGCGCTCACCACGTGAGGTGGGACATCGTCAACGTGTCACCAATCCCGATCGCTCCACCCCCGCCGGTTACCTTCAACCCCGGCGGTGTGGCCTCTGCTCAGGCTCCTGACGGCGACACGATCACGCTCACCGGGTCCGGCACCTTCGTTGCTCCCGGAGGCATGAACGGGGGCTCGAACGCCGTGACCGGAGGAGGCACCTGGACGACATCGGCCGGGGGGAGTGGGACCTACGAGGTCAAGGAGCTCGTTTCCTGGCAGTTGGCGAGTCCCCAGCCCCTCCTCATCGGGGGCTTCCCAGTTACGGACAACACTGGTGACACGACAGAACGAGCGAACGGGGTGGCTGTCCTGAGGATCGTGTTCTCGGACGGGCAATCGGGAGTCCTCACCGTCGGTTGTCACGGACCGGGAGCGCCGGCCGGAATCTTCGAGGGCATTGCGACCACGAAGGGCTACAAGACGTACTACAACGTCTCAGCCCCGCTTGCGAATGTGAACGCGGGCCGCACGCTCTTCCACGTTCACTAGACCGACTCGAATGGAGGGAGGCGTCGTGGCGCCTCCCTCCCTCCGGCACCTGAACAACGGCCGGAAACGAGGCCCTCGATGAAGCAGCGGCCCGATCCGTATCCGATCCATGTCATTGGACCCCCTTCCCGGTCGATGAACGCCATCTCTCGGCGGCAGTTCCTCATTGCCGCCGGCGCCGGCGGCACCCTTCTGTTGCTCACGGGCGCACAGGCGACGGCCGCCGCGGCGGTGAAGTCTCGCGGCAGTGTCGTGCTCCTGTGGAACGAGGCGTTCCTCCAGGGAGTGCGCGAATCGAAGCTGGGTCCGCCGATGGTGGCTCGCGCTCTCGCGATCGCCCACACGTGCATGTACGACGCCTGGGTCGCCTACGACCACAAGGCCGTCGGAACGCGCCTGGGCAGGGCGCTTCGTCTGCCGCCTCCCGACTGCACCCTCGCGAACCGCGAACAGGCGATCAGCTTCGCTGCCTATCGGGCAGCGGTCGACCTGTTCCCGAGGAGTACGACGACGGTCTTCGACCCGCTGATGCGGAGCCTGGGCTTCGACGGAGCCGACCTCTCCACGGATCGCGCGACGCCCACAGGAGTCGGCAACATCGCGGCTCTGGCCGTGCTCGACTTCCATCACACGGACGGAGCAAACCAACTCGGCGACATCCTCGGCGGCACGCCCGGCGTTCCGTACGCTGACTACACGGGCTACGCGTCCGTGAACGATCCGATGGACATTCGCCTTCCCTTTGACCCGACCACCGTGCACGACCCCAACGTCTGGCAGCCTCTGCGTTACGTGGACGGTGGCGGGAACGTGGTGACGCCAGGGTTCGTCGGTGCCCAATGGCAGCATGTCTCGACGTTCGCCATCACTCCGGGATCGCAACGCTCGACCATGGGCCCGGCGAGGTTCGGATCGGCCGAGTACGTCGCTCAAGCCCGGGCCCTGCTCGACATCAGTGCTGGACTGACCGACGAACAGAAAATGATCGCCGAGTACTGGGCGGATGGGCCGCACTCCGAGCTTCCGCCCGGGCACTGGAATCTGATTGCCCAGTTCGTCTCTCGTCGCGACCACCACGGACTCCACTCCCGCGGGGTCGAACAGGATGTGAAGCTGTTCTTCGCGCTGACGAACGCGATCGCCGACGCGGGCTGCTGCGCGTGGGACAACAAGCGTGCGTTCAACTCGGTGCGGCCGATCACGGCGATCCGGACGCTCTTCGCGGGCCAATCGGTTCGCGCCTGGGCCGGCCCGGGCCAGGGTGCGCGGACGATGGACGGGGCGGCGTGGTTTCCCTACCAGCCGACGACATTCCCCACTCCGCCATTCCCGGAGTATTCGTCCGGGCACAGCAATTTCAGCGCGGCCGGCGCCGAGATCCTCAGGCTCTTCACCGGCAGCGACCGCTTCGGCGGCTCGACGGTCCTGGCCGCCGGGAGCTCGAAGGTAGAGCCAGGGACGGTCCCGTCGACCGACATCACGCTCTCCTGGGCGACCTTCTCCGACGCGGCAAACCAGGCCGGCCTGTCTCGCCGCTACGGCGGGATCCACTTCGAGCAGGGCGACCTCGACGCCCGGGCAACGGGGCGGATCGCCGCTCGCATGGCCTGGGACAAAGCCCGGTCGTATTGGGAGGGCGCCTAGCGCGGTCGAGGGCGTGCGCGCAGACGTCTACGACGTCATCAACGTCAACAAGCCGGTACCAGAGAGCCGCGCCAACGCCTACCTCGCTCAGGAGCCTCTCCGAACCCGCGTGGATCCGCCGGGGGGTCCATGCTTGGCGCGCAAACCCCTGCGTTATACTTCGCGCTCGGGCCGATACCGTGGCTCCGCCAAGATCGCCCGTAACGCCGACCATTCGACGACCCCCTGCCGGCGGCGGGGGGTCGGTTGATATCAACGACGATCAGGCTTGCCGACGTGACCGACACGACCGAGACCCAGACCACCGCGAAGACCGACGCGACCGACCGGACGCGGGTCGAGCGCTATGACGCAAGCGCGATCGAGCCGCGCTGGCAGCAGCGCTGGGCGGAGCTCGGGATGCATCGGACCGACCTCCATGACACGTCACGCAAGAAGTTCTACCTGCTGACGATGTACCCGTATCCCTCGGGTGACATCCACATCGGCCATTGGTACATCATCACGCCGACCGACGCGATCGCCCGCTTCCATCGGATGCACGGCGAGAACGTGTTCCTGCCCATCGGGTTCGACGCGTTCGGCCTGCCGGCCGAGAACGCCGCGATCAAGAACAACATCAATCCGCGCGACTGGACGATGCGCAACATCGACAACATGCGGCGCCAGCTGCGGTCGATGGGCGCGACGTTCGATTGGGAGGCGGAGGTCGTCACGGCCGACCCCGCGTACTACCGCTGGAACCAGTGGTTCTTCCTCCAGTTCCTGAAGGCCGGACTGGCCTACCGAGCGACGTCGCCGGTCGACTGGTGCCCCAATGACGGCACGTTGGCCCGCGAGCAGGTCGAAGGCGCGGACCGCCACTGCTGGCGGTGCGGCGCGAAGGTCGAGAAGCGCGACCTCGCCCAGTGGTACCTGAAGGTCACCGACTACGCCGACGAGCTGCTCGACTTCAGCGGCCTGCAGTGGCCGGAGCCGATCAAGACACAGCAGACGAACTGGATCGGCCGGAGCGAAGGCGGTGAGATCGTCTTCGAAACCGCGCCGTCCGATCATCACGCGGGCGGCGCCGAGCTGCGCGTCTTCACGACCCGCCCGGACACGCTGTTCGGGGCGACGTTCATGGTCCTCGCCCCGGAGCATCCCCTCGTCGGAGAGCTGACCGCACCGGACCGCAAGGCCGAGGTCGACGCCTACGTCGCCCAGGCGGCAAACCGGACGGAGATCGACCGACTGTCCACCGATCGCGAGAAGACCGGCGTCGCCCTCGGGGCCGACGCGATCAACCCGGTCAACGACGAACGAATCCCGATCTTCGTCGCCGACTACGTCCTCGGTGGCTATGGGACGGGGGCGATCATGGCGGTCCCGGCCCACGACGAGCGCGACTTCGCGTTCGCGCTGAAATACGGCCTGCCGATCCGTCGCGTCGTCGCCGCGCCGGGCGCGGAGGATGGCGCGCTCGACGGCGCGTATGTCGCCCATTCGCCGGACGAGCGGCTCGTCGACAGCGGCACGTTCAGCGGCCTGCCGGCCGACGAGGGCGGTGCGGCGATCGTGGGCTGGCTCGAAGCGCAGGGCAAGGGCAAGGCGGCCGTCACGTACCGCCTCCGCGACTGGCTGATCAGCCGCCAGCGCTACTGGGGCGCCCCGATCCCGGTCATCTATTGCGACAAGGACGGGATCGTGCCGGTGCCCGAAGAAGATCTCCCGGTTCGCCTGCCCGACACCGTCGACTATCGCGGCAGCGGCGAGAACCCGCTGAATCGCGATGCGGCGTTCCTGAACGTCGAGTGCCCGGTCTGTGGCGGCCCCGCGAAGCGCGAGACCGACACGATGGACACGTTCGTCGACTCGTCGTGGTACTGGTTCCGCTACCTGTCACCGGAGAAGTCCGGTGCGCCGATCGAGCGCGAGCTCGTCAGGGGCTGGACCCCGGTCGACCAGTACACGGGCGGCTCGGAGCATGCGGTCATGCATCTGCTCTACGCCCGCGAGTGGACGAAGATGATGCGCGACATCGGCCTCGTTGATCAGGACGAGCCCTTCAAGCGCCTCTTCAACCAGGGCCAGATCCTGGGCATGGACGGCGAGCGGATGTCGAAGTCCCGCGGCAACACCGAGGATCCCGATGCGCTCGTCGCGCGCTACGGCGCCGACACGATCCGCCTGTTCCTGATGTTCATGGGACCGTGGGACCAGGGTGGACCGTGGAGCCCGACCGGGATCGGCGGCGTTCACCGCTTCCTGAACCGGCTCTGGACGATCACCCTCGATCCGCACGGCCGCGAGCGGGGCGATCCGGCGAGCGGCACCTTGCCGGCCGGCATCGACGAGGCTGCGGCGCGGCTACAGATCCGCCAGGCGGCCCATCGGACGCTGCGTGGCGTGACGGCCGACTACGAGGCGTTCCACTTCAACACGATGATCGCGAAGCTGATGGAGCTGGCCAACCTCCTGATGCGCTTCCGTGGCTCCGAGGTCGCGGGATCGCCGGAGTGGGATGAGGCCATCCGCCTGTCGCTGCTGATGCTGGCCCCTGCCGCGCCGCACATCACCGAGGAGCTGTGGTCGCGCCGGCTTGCCGAGAGGGGCGCCAGGTGGTCGTCGATTCACGCCGAGACCTGGCCGGCCGTGGACGAGTCGGCGGTCGTGGAGGCGACGCGAGAGGTCCCGATCCAGGTCAACGGCAAGCTCCGTGACAAGCTCGTCGTGGCCGCCGACATCGACGCCGCGGCGCTCGAGGCAGCGGTTCTGGCCAGCGACCGCGTCCGGGCGATCCTGGCCGGACGACCGCCCCTGAAGGTCATCCAGGCCGGCGGTGGCAAGCTCGTCAACGTCGTCGTCCGCGACGCCGACCCGACCTGAACGAGTGGCGCCCGCCGACGACGACGACCTCGAGCGCAACGTTGACCGCCTGCTCGCCGAGCATCCGCCCGAGCTGCAAGCCATCGAGCGGGCGCTTCGCGCGACGATCCGCGCCGCGTTTCCGGGAGCCGTCGAGCAGGTCGACTTCGGCAACAAGCTGATCGCGTTCGGCCGGTCGATGAAGATCCGCGGACTCCTCTTCGCGATCATCGCCCACAAGGGCCACGTCAACCTCCAGCTCGCCGACGGGGCGCTCCTGCCGGACCCGGCGGGCCTCATCGAGGGCACCGGCAGGCGGATTCGTCACGTCAAGATCCGCTCGGTCGAGGCCGTCGCGTCGCCGGCGGTGCAAGGGATCATCGCGGCCCAGCTCGCCGCTCGCCCCGATGCCTGACGAGTCCGGCCGCGGCCGTCAGACGGGCATCGCGGCAGTCTCGTGGGGCGAGGCGCGGATCGACCGGTTCTGGATCGGCCCGGACGGCGACCTCCTCCACGCGGTTTCCGACGGCTCCGCCTGGCTCGCGACCGAGTCGCTAGGAGGGACGATGGTCTCGACGCCGGGCGTGACGGCGTGGGCGGTGGATCAGCTCCAGGTGTTCGCCGTGTTCTCGGACGGCGCGCTGTGGAACCGCTACTGGGATGGCGCCGCGTGGCATGGCTGGGAGTCGCTCGGCGGCGATCTTGAGCCAGCCGCCGGAGCGGCCGCGTCATCGTGGTCGGCCGACCGGATCGATGTCTGGGCGGTCGGGACCGACGGCCGGACGTGGCACCGGTTCTGGGACGGCAGCCGCTGGGTCGACTGGGAGCAGCTCGAGGGCTGAACGCGCGTCGGTCAGGCAGGACACGCGTGCGTACGCCATCGGGACCGCCGTAGGATTCAGGCCCCGCCCCTCGCCCTTCGGAGTCCGCGATGCCCGATATTCGCCTTGGCGCGCTCTGCTGGAACCAGTACACCGATTGGCCGTCCCTGCTCGCGGCCGGCGAGCGCGCCGAGACCCTGGGATACGACAGCCTCTGGACGTGGGACCACCTCTATCCGATCGTCGGCAGCAGCGACGGCCCGATCCACGAGGGCTGGCTGACCCTGGCAGCGTGGGCCCAGGCGACCGAGCGGATCCGGATCGGACTCATGGTCGGGGCGAACACGTTTCGCCAGCCGGCGCTGACCGCGAAGTTGGCGACGACACTCGACCACATCTCCGGCGGCCGGGCGACGCTCGGCATCGGGGCGGCATGGTTCGAGGAGGAGCACCTCGCCTACGGCCTGGAGTTCGGCGAGGGCTTTCCTGAGCGGCTGCGCTGGCTCGCCGAGGCGCTCCCGGTCCTGCGCGGGATGCTGCACGGCGAAACCCCGACGGCGAAGGGCCCGCACTACCGGACTCGGGCGGTTCGCAACGATCCGCCGCCGATCCAGGATCGGCTGCCGCTGCTGATCGGGGGCGGCGGTGAGCGGGTGACGCTCAAGCTCGTCGCCCGGTACGCCGACGCGAACAACGTCGGCGGCGGCATCGACAAGGTCCGTCACAAGGAACAGGTTCTGCTCCGCCACTGCGACGCGGTCGGGCGCGACCCGGCCGAGATCGAGCGAACGGCGGGGCTCGGCGTCGTGGTCATCCGCGATACGCGGACGGAGGCAAGGGCGGTTGCCGACGCGATCTTCGCCGGAAACGGACAGGCGACCCCGTGGGAGAACCAGCCGGTCGGGACGGCCGAGGACGTGGCGGCTTTCATCGCGCCGTATCTCGAGATCGGCTATCACCACCTGATCGCCGGCTTCCCGAGCCCCTACGACGAGGAGTCGATGACGCGCCTCGCAACCGAGGTCCGGCCGATGCTCGGCGCGAGGGCGTAGACCCGGCCCGTCTTGAGCTCGAGGTCCTCGAGCTCGGTCGTCGTCCGGACGTCGTAGCAGGCCAGCTCCGAAAGGCCGTCGCCCGGCAGGTAGCGGCGACCGGGATCGCCGATGAGGACGTCGATTCCGCGATCGCCTGCCCGCCGCAGCCAGGGCACGACCCGATCCGCGAGGCCGGCCTCGTAGCAGACGTCGCCGGCGAGCATGACGTCGACGTCGGGCGGCTCGTCGTCCAGGAAGTCGCGCAGGACAGCCGTCACCCGGCCGCGGTTGGCCCGTGCATTGAGCTCGATCGCGGCGGCGGCGAAGGGATCGATGTCCGCACCCGAGACGGACGAGGCGCCCGCGCGGAGCGCAGCGATCGCGCACAGCCCGGAACCTGAGGCCAGGTCGAGAACTCGCCGGCCGGCGACGGCTTCGGGGTGGTCGCGGAGGTAATGCCCGATCGCGAGCCCGCCGGCCCAGGCGAACGCCCAGTACGGCAAAGCGGCGTCGGGGTCGTCGGTCTCGACCTGGACCGCATGCCAGAGCGACAGCACGTCGTCGGCGAGGTGCAAGCGGATCTCAGCGAGCCCGGGAACCGGTTGGACGCGCGTGTGGCGACGAATGAAGGCGCGGGTGGCGGCGGCCATGACCGCACTCTACCGAGGCGTGGCCTCCGCCGACTCGCGCTGGCGCGCCCGGTGCCGCTGGGCCTTCGCTCGGTTGCCGCAGGTCGCCATGTCGCACCAGCGGCGGTGACCGGCCCGCGACTCGTCGTAGAAGAGCCAGCGGCAGGTGTCGTTGGCGCAGATCCGGATCCGATCGTCGTGACCGTTGCCGATCTCGCGGACGATCGGCTCGGCGATCCGGGCCAGGAGATCGTCGACAGCATCGCCGACATGACTATGGCCGAGCCGGACGCCGTCGTCGGCGGACACGAGTTCGATCCGCTCACGGGAGGCGAGCGCCCGGTTGACCTCGTCGATCGCCGTTCGCGGCGGCGGCTCCTCGTGGGCGACGGCGTGGGCGACCTCACGGAGGGCGGTCCTGGTCGTGATCAGACGAGCGAGCAGCGCCTCCCGCGCGGCGGCCGAGCGGGCAAGGCCGGTGATCGCCGTTGCGTCGGCCGCGACGCCGGCATCCGCGAGCCACGTCAGCGCCGTATCGAGCGTGGTCAGTCGCTCGACCAGTGCACCGTTTTCCAGCTCGATGGTGTTCAGGAAGTCGAAGGCAGCCTCGAGCGGGACCGCGTCATGGATGTGCTCGCTCATCGCGGGCCGGTGGGTGGTGCTGGTCTTGTTCACATAACCACTCTATATCGCTTGACAGGTTACGCGCAAGAGGCTACAGTAACAACGTAACCACAATGCATCGATAGACCGGTTATCACGCCGGAGACGGGAGAGTCTGATGGACGCTCTGATCACCTTCGCCGCAATCATCGTCGGGCTCATCGGACTCGACTTCGCGTCGTCCCTTTGGGGAGCCGACAGCCGCGACACGATCGGCGACGACCACGCTCGTTGACCCACGGGCGCGCGCTCGCCCAGGAGAACATGACATGCGGTCCCACTACACCTTCATCGCCCTCGAGCTGGCCCGTGAGCGCGCGGCCGAGGCAAACGCCCAACGCCTGTTCACGCACCCGGGCGAGCCGCGGACGTCCGGGCTCCGGCGGATGCTTGCCAGGATCTCCCTGGCCGTATCGCGGGCGATCGACGCGCGGGCCGATGAGCGGGCGGCCAACGCCGAGGCCGGTCGCGTCCCGAGCGGCGACGCCATGATCAGCCTGCTGGGCGGCCGACACCGCAGCTAAGCCACAGATAAGCCGCGGCGGCTAAGGTGCCGCCAGACGCCCCGCCGACGTCGGAAGTGCCCCCAACGTCGCGGGGCGTCGTGCTGTCCGCCGCGGCTCGCGACCCCTGCTGCCGCCCGCCGCGGAGGATCGATGGACCAGACCGCGGCGCCGTGGCGAGCTCTCGAGGATGAGGCGCCGGCCGCCGGCGGCCTGCCGTCCGCGTCGACTGCGGCGGAGTCGAACCGTCCTCGTCCGACCTGGTTTGTCGCTGCCCTGTTCGTCGCGATCGCTGTGGGTGGCGCAGCGATGTGGCTCGTCGCGACGAGCGGCAACGGCACAGTCGGCGTCGAGGGCGGCGGGCCCGGTCCGGTTCGATCGGATCGCGGTGGACTCGTCGGCGGTTCGACGCCGTCCACGAAGGTCGATCTCGTCGTCGACGTCCAGGGCGCCGTCGTTCGGCCGGGAATCGTTCACCTGCCCGTTGGGGCGCGGGTCGCGGACGCGATCGCGGCGGCCGGCGGATACGGACCGCGCGTCGCGGCCGATCGTGTCGGGCAGACGCTCAACCTCGCCGCTCTGGTCAGGGACGGCGACCAGGTGATCGTGCCGTCGCGTGACGATCGACCGGCGCCAGCGGGCGGTGGAGCGGCATCTGGCGGCGGAGGAGGGCCGGTCGACCTGAACCGAGCCACGGTCGCCGAGCTGGACGCGTTGCCCGGGATCGGGCCCGTGACGGCCGCGAAGATCGTCGCCGCTCGCGATGAACGGGCGTTCGCCTCTATCGACGACCTCCGGACGCGCAAAATCCTCGGCGCCGCGACGTTCGACAAGGTCAAGAACCTGGTCGTCGTCCGATGATGGTCGGACTTCGGCGCTGCCGACCTCTGCGATTGTGAGCGCGAGCGGCTGGCTGGCGATCGGGACGGTCCTCGCGGCGCTCGTTGCGCCGGGAGTCGGGTCGCCGATCGTGGCCGCAACCGCCGCGGCAACGGCCCTCGGCGCGATCGGCGCATCGCGCTTCGATCGCGGTCGAGCCCGTCGAGGTCGGACGAGCTACCGGCCGGCGCTGGCGATCGCGTTCGGGGCGCTCGCGATCGGGATCCGCCTGTTGACGAGCCCGGTCGACATCGGCGCGGACCACGGCAATGACCTCCCGGATGGACGCGGGCCGTGGACGGCGATCGTCGAGGCGCGCGGCTCGGATCGGGACGGGCAGCAGGTCGCGACCGTGCGCATCGCGGCGGATGTCGGCGAACCAAAACGTGGCGGAGCGACGCGCTCGTGGCTGGTCGCCGCGACGCTCCCCCGCTATCCCGAGATCGAGCCCGGTCTTGTCGTGATCCTCGATGGCGCCCTCGAGGCGCCGCCGGTCGGGCCGTACGGCGACTACCTCCGGCGCATCGACGTCGTCGCGACGGTCCGATCGCGGACCGTGCGGGTGGACGGCGCGCTGAGCGGACCGGCCGCCGCGCTCGAGCGGCTCCGGCGCGGAGCCGGCGACGCGCTCGCCGCCGCGATCCCGGAGCCCGAGGCCGGGCTTGCGGCCGGAATCGTGATCGGGCTGCGCGACCGGGTCGATCGCGACCTCGCCGCGGACTTCACGACCGTCGGTGCGAGCCACGTGGTGGCGATCTCGGGCTGGAATATCGCCATTGTCGCGGCGACCGTGGCGGCCCTGGCCCGTCGCCTCGGCCGGCGCCGGCGATCGCTGATCCTCGCCGTGGCGATCGTCGTCTACGTCCTGTTCGCCGGCGCGTCCCCGTCGGTTGTCCGCGCGGCGGCGATGGCCGGCGTCGTGCTGCTGGCGCGCGAGACGGGCCGGGCGGGTCGGGCGGCCGCCGCGCTCGGCTGGGCGGCCGCGATCCTCCTGGTCGTCGAGCCGAGCCTGGTCCTCGATGCCGGGTTCCAGCTGTCGACCCTCGCGACGGCCGGCATTCTGGCCTGGGCCGACGGGCTGGATCGCCCGCTCCGAACCGTTGCCGGTGGGCGCCTTCCCGGCTGGCTGGCCGAATCGCTGGCGGTTTCGCTCGCGGCCCAGGCCGCGACGCTCCCGGTCGTGCTTGCAACATTCGGGCGGCTGGCGATCGTCTCGCCCCTCATCAACCTCGCGGTCGTGCCGCTGGTCGCTCCGGCCATGGCGGCCGCGTTGATCGCCCTTCTCGGTGGCGCGGTCGCCGTGCTCGGAGGACCGGCCATCGTGGCGACGGTCGCCGGCCTGCCCGCCTGGGTCCTGTTGACGGCGATGTGCACGGTCATCCGGGCCGGCGCGGCGCTGCCGGTCGCCAGCATCACGCTCGGACCACCGTGGACGATCGTGACGGCCATCGCCGTCGCCGTGGTCCCGACCTCCGTGGTCGTTGTCCGGCGGCGATGGTTGGTTCCGCGGCGACGTGCCACGCCTCGCTGCGTGAGCGCAGCCACGTTGCCGGCACGCGTCGTTCGGGCGCCAGACAGCGGTCGGCGATCGGTTCCGGTTCGCGCCGCGGCCATCGCTCTCGCCGTTGCGGTCGGCGCGCTCGGTCTGGCGGCCGCCCATCGAGCCGACGGCACGACCCGGATCACCGTGCTCGACGTCGGCCAGGGCGATTCGATCCTGGTCGAGGGCGGTCGCGGCGGCCGGATGCTGATCGACGGAGGCCCGGATCCCGACCGGCTGCTCGTCGAGCTCGACCGGCGGCTGCCACCGTGGGACCGGCGGATCGACATCCTTGTCCTGACCCATCCCCACGAGGACCACGTCGCCGGCCTGCCGCTCCTCGTCGAGCGGTACCGGATCGGCCGGACGTTCGAGACCGGGATGCGTGGCCCCGGGCCCGGCTACAGCGCGTTCGCCCGCGACCTCGCCGCCCCGACCGCACCGCCCGACGAGATCCTCGCGACCGGGGCCCGCATCGCTCTCGACGACATCCGCTTCCGCGTCCTCTGGCCGGATCCCGGCCGCGTCCCGCGTGAGCCGCCGGATGGCGGACGCGGGATCAACGATGTCTCGATCGTCCTCCTCGGGGAGGTGGCGGGTCGGCGGATCCTGCTGACCGGCGACGTCGAGGATGACATCGATCCGCTCCTCGCTCAGCGCGGCCTGCCGCCAATCGACATCCTGAAGGTCGCCCACCACGGCAGCGCGACGGCATCGACGCCGGCGTTCCTGGGCGCAGTCACGCCGCGGGTCGCGATCGTGTCGGCCGGGGCAGGCAACCCGTACGGCCACCCGGCTCGGTCGACGATCGATCGGCTCGCCGCGACCGGGGCCCGCGTCCTGCGGACCGACAGGGACGGATCGGTCGCCGTCTCGATTGCTGTCGACGGAACGATTGCCGTCGCCACCAGCGGCGCCCGCAAGACCACTGCGGTGCCGCTCGACCCGGAGGCGCGGGTCGCTGCAGCGACGGCGCCGATCCCTCGACTCGTCGCGGCGGCCGTCGCGTTCAGCTGCGGGATACCATCGAGCCGATGAGCACCGCGCGCGTGGCGTACTTCTTCGGCGACGACGATTTGACGATCGATCGGGCGGTCAAGCGATTCGGGCAGGAGGTGGCGGCCGGCGGTGAGCCGCTCGAGCGCTGGGACCTGCGTGGCTCCCGGAACACCGCGGCTACCCAGATCGGCGAGCTCCACGGCCGGGTTGCGACCTCGACGATGTTCGGCGGCGGGACGCTGGCGGTCGTCACCAACGCTGGTGCGCTCACGGTGACCAACGACGATCGCGATGCCTTCCTGGCCCTCGTCCCGCTCGTCGCCGACGGCAACGCCCTCGTGATCGTCGAGCAAAGCCAGAGCGGTGCGAAGTACCCGGGCCAGACGAACCTCGCCGAAGCGGTTCGCGGCGCCGGCGGCGCGGTGCGCGGGATCGAATCACCGAAGGAGGGCGCCCTCGCGGCGTGGATCGACGGCGAGGCCCGCGATCGCGGGATTCAGCTCGCTGGCGGGGCGGCGAAGGAGCTGGCAACGAGGGTCGGCGGCTTCGTCCGCGAGGGCGACGCGGAGCGGCGCGACCAGACGCGACGGGCGTCGATGGAGCTCGACAAGCTCGCGCTCTACCGACCCGAAGGGATCGTCTCGCCCGACGATGTCCGGGCGCTCGTGGCCGAGGCCGTGCCGGGGAGTGCCTGGGCGCTGGCGGACGCGGTCGCGGAGCGCCAGGCTGCCAAGGCGCTCGAACTGCTCGATGCGCTCGCCGAGACGATGGCGGAGCCGGTGATCGTTGTCGTCCTCCATCGCAGGATCCGCGAGCTGCTCGAGCTCCAGGACCGCATCCCCAGCGCGAAGACGCTCGCAGCGGCGGCGATCGCGATGGGAATCAAGAGCGATTTCCGGGCGCGCCGGCTGGCTGAGCAGGCGCGCAAGTGGCGCCCGGACGAGCTGATCGCCGCTCTGGAGGGGTTGCTCGAGCTCGACGCGGTCGTCAAGGGTGCCCCGGGTCGCGGTGGCGGCGACGCCCGGCATCGCCTGGCATTCGCGCTCTGGATCGGTGACCACGTCGCCCCGACCGGGGCGACGCAAGCGGTCGGCCTGGGCCAGCGCTAGTCGAGCGTCGAGGCGGACCACGCAAAATCGGCCGCAACGATCGTCGTCGCGCAGGCGCGAGGATGGCAGGGCGACGCCGAGGAGCGGAGCGAGCAGGCTCGGATGCCTCTGAGCCAGCACCGCAGGCGGCAACGCCGCCATTCGTCGTTCCGGCGCGACAGCCGACCCGACGGCGTTCGTCGTGCTGGGCGAGGCTGGCAAGGCGGCGGCAAGGACCGGAGCGAGCGACCTCGGATGGTCGTAAGCGACGACCGCTGGCGGCAACGCCGCCAGCGTCGTTCCGGCGCGACAGCCGACCCGACGGCGTTCGTCGTGCTGGGGCGAGGCTGGCAAGGCGGCGGCGAGGACCGGAGGGTGCGACCTCGGATGGTCGTGAGCGAGGACCGCAGCGGCCAACGCCGCCAGCGTTGTTCCGGCGCGACAGCCGGAAGTCTCGCTACTCAGTCAGCGGAGGACCAGGCCTGTTCCTGGACGACGAGATCGCTCTCGATCGCGAAGACGCAGCGCCCGTCGCGGAGGTCGAGCAGCTCGATCAGCTCGGGATCGATGTAGAGCTGGTGACAGTCCTCGCAGAGCCCACCGGGGATGCCGAAGCAGAGCCGCTCCGTCCGATCCGACATCCGGAACGTCGTGTCGAACCGGGTCGTGATCAGGCGGCGACTGCAACCGGGGCATCGCTCGCGAAGTTGGGACATCGGCGGATCTGCTGAGCCTCGCGACCGGGTCGATCGTCGATCGACCACCTGCCACGGATGCTGCGGTCCCGCATCGCCTGCCGACATGACCCGACGGTACCGCCGGCGGGGCGGTACTCGGGCTAGGGCTCAAGCCCAGAATCGAGGTGGAAGAGCCGCCGCTACTGAACGCGAAGCACGGTCCGGGCTTCCGACCAGTGCTTCTCGAGGGAGTAGTACTCCCGTTCGGGTGGCGTGAAGACGTGGACGACGACCGCCCCGAAGTCGACCAGGACCCAGTGCGACGACGCGGTCCCTTCCCGGCCGATCGGGCGGACCTTCTCGACCCTCATCCCATCGATGACCCCGTCGGCGATGGCGTCGAGCTGGCGCTCGGAGCCACCGGAGCAGATCACGAACGCGTCGGCCAGCGTCGTCAGGCCGGTCAGGTCGAGGAGGATGATGTCCGCGGCCTTCTTGTCCTCGGCCAGCTCGACGATCCGCCGGGCGATGTCGAGGGATGGCCGTTCGGCCGCCGGCACGGCGGTCGCGGCCGCGGCAGCCGCACCGGCTGCATCGCGGCTCGGCAGGCCGTCCGGACGGGGCGGGTGGGCCGGTGCAGACACTGCATCGGCGGGCGTCCCGGTGAAGGGCGCGGGGTCAGTCACGGTCGGTTCATCCTCCTGGGGGTCGGGGTGACGATACAGCCGATACGCCCTGATGGCCTCGGCGACGCCGGGTGGGACGAGGCCGACGAGCGATTCACCCGCTCCCGCGCGGCGCCGAACGTCCGAGGCCGATACGTCGACCCGCGGACCGTCGATGACGACGATCCGGTCCTCGCGACCGGGGAAGGTCGCCGAAATCCAGGCCGGATCGGGTGGTTCGTGGCCGGACCGCGGAGCGACGGCCACACGGGCCAGGTCGAGCAGCCGCCACGGTTCGTGCCAGGTCGCCAGTCCGGCAAACGATTCCGACGACAGGATCACGGTGAGATCCGGCTCACGGCCGGCAGCCCGCTCGGCGGCGGCGAGGGCGGCGACGGTGTCGACTGTCCACGACGGGCCGTCCCGGTCGAGCTCGATGCGGCTGGCGGAGAGCCGTGGCTCGCCGGCGATCCCCGCCTCGACCAGAGCCCAGCGGACGCTGCCGGGGCTGATGGGCCGATCGCGCTTGTGGGGCGGCACGGCGGCTGGGACGACGAGGACCCGGTCCAGCCCCAGCTGGTCGCGGGCCGCCCGCGCCAGTGCCAGGTGGCCGTCATGGAATGGGTCGAAGGTGCCACCCAGGATCCCGATCGATCCCGGTCGCACCGGGACCTGCCGTGGCGTCCCCGTCACCGCTCCTCCCAGGGCTGTGCCTCCCATGCCAGCTCCGTCGCGCCGATCCGGACGAGATCACCGGTCGCGATTCCGGCCCGGCGCAGCTCGTCGTCGATCCCCAGACGGGCGAGATCGCGCTGGAAGCGCTCGGCCGACTCCTCGACGCCGAAATTCGTCTGCGCGGCGATCCGCTCGATCCGCTTGCCGCGGACGCGGAAGACCCCCTCCTCGAGCCGCTCCACGCTGAACCCATCGCCGATCGCCTCGATCCGATGGACGACGACACCCGCCGGCTCGGGCGGCGCCTCGAGCTCGTCGGCGCCGGGCAGCAGATCGGCGATCCGATCGCGCAACGCGTCGAGACCCGTTCCATCGATCGCCGAGATCGCGACCACGTCCTGCCCGTCGACGAGGCGGGCGTCGCGGAAGGCCGGCCAGGCGTCGATGGCGGTCGGCCGGTCGAGCTTGTTGAACGCCACGAGGATCGGCTTCTCGAGCAGAGCTGGGTCGTGCGCCCGGAGCTCGTCGCGGATCACGTCGAAATCCCAGCCCGGGTCGCGTCCCGAGCCGTCGACGAGGTGGATCAGGATCCGGGTCCGCTCGACATGACGAAGGAATGCGTGGCCGAGGCCGGCCCCGAGCGAGGCCCCCTCGATCAGCCCGGGCACGTCGGCGACGGTCGGTCGACGTTGATCGCCCGCCGGGTCGGCGGGACCTGCCAGGTCCATCACCCCGAGGTTCGGCTCGAGGGTCGTGAACGGATAGTCGGCGATCTTCGGCGTGGCGGCCGTCAGGGCGGCGAGCAGGGTCGACTTGCCGGCGTTCGGCAGCCCGACCAGCCCGATATCGGCGATCAGCCGGAGCTCGAGGCGGAGCCAGCGCTCCTCGCCGGGCTCGCCCTTCTGGGCGTGCTTCGGCGCCTGGTGGGTCGAGGTCTTGAAGTGGGTATTGCCGAGCCCGCCGCGACCGCCGCGCGCGATCATCGCCACCTGACCGACGGCGACCAGGTCGGCGAGCAGCTCGCCGGTCTCGTCGTCGAAAATCGCGGTGCCGGGTGGGACGCCAACCACGAGGTCGCCGCCTGCCGCGCCATGCCGTCGCGCTCCGGAGCCGCGGCCGCCCGACGCAGCCTTGAAGTGGTGCTTGAAGCGGAAGTCGCGAAGCGTCGTCTGTCCCGCATCGACCTGGACGTGGATCGAGCCCCCACGACCGCCGTCGCCACCATCCGGTCCGCCCCGCGGGACGTGGGCTTCCTTGCGGAACGTCGCCGCCCCGTCACCGCCCGCGCCGGCCTTGACGAAGATTTTGACGCGGTCGAGAAACATCAGCGGGATTGTCGCATCCGAGGGTCCGACCACGGTCGCCACCGATCGGTCGTCGCGAGGACGGCTGACGATCGGTTCCCGGCAGCCGGGCCCGCGCCGCGTCGTCGGCCCTCCTCCGTGCCGACGACGCGTCGCTGGGCGGGTCAGTCGATCAGAAGTAGTTCAGCGGGTTGACCCGAACTCCGCCGTCCCAGACCGGGCCGATCCAGACCTCGAAGTGACAGTGCGGACCTGTGGCGTTGCCGGTCATCCCGACCCGCCCGACACGCTGGCCGCGTGCGACGGACTGACCGCGCCCGACGGAGATCGACGACATGTGGTTGTAGGTCGTATACAGACCCGAGCCGTGAGCCAGCCAGACCTGGTAGCCGCCGCCGTTGTCCTTCCAGCCGGCGAAGATCACCGTTCCGGACGCGGCGGCGAGGACGGGGGTGCCCATGTCGGCGGCGATGTCGATCGCGTAGTGGCCGTAGTGGAAGTACTGGCTGATGTACCCGCCGGGAACGGGCCAGAGGAAACGGCCGCCGGTGTACTGGGCAGGCGGCCGGGTCGTGCCGCCGCCGCCTGACGAGTGGACGACCGTTCGCTTGGCCGGTGTCGGCGCCGGTTTCGGGGCCGGGATCTGGGCCGACCGCGCGCCGGGGATCGTCAGGGTCTGGCCGACGACGAGGACCGGATCCGTGAGCCCGTTGACGTCGATGATGTCGGCCGGATCGGAGTGGTATCGCGCCGCCAGCGACTCGAGGGTGTCGGTCGTCCCGACCGTGATCACGAGCCCATTGACCGGCGGGATCGTCAGGAGCTGGCCGATCTTGAGGGTGTCCTTGTTCGTGAGGCTGTTCGCCCACCACACGGTCATCATCGTCACGTGGAACTTCGCGGCGATCCCCGTCAGGGTGTCGCCGGAGCGGACGCGATAGGTCCGCAGCAGCTCCGCGCCGTCCGCGACGGTCGTGTCGACCGAAACCGGCTTCAGCAGCGTCCCGTCGGAGCCGAAGGGCCCGTCGATCGGGGCCTGGTCCGCAGACCCGAGGCCCAGCGAATTGTCGGCCTGGATGGCGCCGTCGACGCCCGTGACGGAGCCTTCGCCCGCGACCCTGTCGTCGATCCCGCCTTGCGGGGCATTCGCGAGGCCGGAGACCGCCCCGCCAAGGGCGATCCGCGGTTCGATTCCCGGACCGTTCGTGTTGCCGGTCGAGCCCGAGGCGACGTTCGCGCCGATGTTGCTGAGGACCATCGCAACGGCCACGAGCGCGACGGCGGTGGCGGTGACGAGGCGTTCACCGGATAGGCTCGGCCGCCCGATCGATCCGGCGCGAATCGTGCGGCCGATCGAGATGCTGCGTCGCTGGAACGTGACGGCCGCCGCTGAACGATGGCCGGGGTCGGGTCGCAGGCGCGCGATGAGGCGCTGCACACCGACCGTTGCGTTGCGCAATACGGTCTCCTGATGAAACCGGACGGTCAACGCGGGGATGGAAAAAGCGCGTAGGGAAGAGGGGCGCTTGGGTCGGGGACCGTCCGGAAGGTCGCGTCTTCGAGCTGGGGGTCTCTGTCCGCGGCCGAGCCCGCATGCAGCGAGCTGTCGACTTCGCGGCGAACCGTAACAGACACGTAACGACGGCGCAAATAGCGGTGGTACCTAGAAACGCCGGCTGTCGCACCTGCGCACGCCATCGCGGCGTTGCGCCCTGCGCTGACGGACGCATGCGCGACGAACGCAGGTGACGCTCTAGTGCATTGGCGGCGGAGGCGGGCCGGCTGGCCGCGCGATGGGCGGCCGCGGGCTAAGAGGCTTCGAGGCTCTTCGTCAGGGAGCCGAGGAACTGGACGTTGTTCTCGGTCTTGGAGAGCCGGTTGAGCAGGAGCTCGATGCCCTCGTTCGTGCCGACGGCCGACAGCATCCGGCGCATCGTCCAGACCATCTTGAGGACGGGCTCCTCGAGGAGCAGCTCCTCACGGCGGGTGCCGGAGCGCTGAACGTCGATCGCCGGGAAGATCCGCTTCTCGGCCAGCTTCCGATCGAGGATGAGCTCCGAGTTGCCGGTGCCCTTGAACTCCTCGTAGATCACGTCGTCCATCCGCGAACCGGTGTCGACGAGGCAGGTCGCGATCACCGTCAACGAGCCGCCCTCCTCGATGTTCCGGGCGGCGCCGAAGAAGCGCTTCGGAGGATAAAGGGCGATCGGATCGATGCCGCCCGACAGCGTCCGGCCGGACGGCGGGAGGGCCAGGTTGTAGGCGCGGGCGAGGCGGGTGATCGAGTCGAGCAGGATCACGACGTCGCGGCCGGTCTCGACCTGGCGCTTGGCGATCTCGAGGGCCATCTCGGCGACGTGGGTGTGGTTCTCGGTCGGCTCGTCGAAGGTCGACGAGATGACTTCGCCCTTGACGCCGCGCCGCATGTCGGTGACTTCCTCGGGCCGCTCGCCGATCAGGGCGACCATGAGGAGGATGTCCGGATAGTTGGTGCTGATGCCGTTCGCGATGTGCTTGAGAAGCATCGTCTTGCCGGCCTTCGGCGGGCTGACGATCAAGGCGCGCTGGCCCTTGCCGAGCGGATTGACGATGTTGATCAGGCGCTGGCTGAGGTTCTTCGGGTCGTTCTCGAGATTGATCAGCTCGAGGGGGAAGATCGGGGTCAGGTCGCCGAAGACGGGTCGCCGTCGGGCGGTGTCGGAGTCGACGCCGTTGACCGCGTCGACCCGGAGCATGCCCCAGTACTTCTCGGCCTCGCGCGGGGCCCGAACCGCGCCGCTGACCCGGTCGCCGATGCGGAGGCCGAAGCGGCGAACCTGGCTCGAGCTGACGTAGACGTCGTCCGGGCTCGGCAGCAGGCCGTGGCGGCGCATGAAGCCGAAGCCTTCGTCGACGATGTCGAGGATCCCGCTCGCGTAGGCGTGGCCGGCGCGCTCCGTCTGGCGCTCGAGGATGCGCTCGACGAGATCGTCCTTGCGCTCCTGGGTGCCGGTCTCGAGCTCGAGGTCACGACCGACGGCACGGAGCTCGTTGACGCTCATCTCGCGGAGGTCGGTCACGTCGAGGTCGTTTCGCTCGCGCGCGGCCTCGAGCTCCTGCTGCTCCTCGTACTCGGTGACGGGGGCGCGCGAGGAGACCTGGTTGCGGCGGCGTGGCCGCCGATTCCGGGAGCGCTGGTCGGGACCGAGTTGGGGCATGAGCCTTGGAATTCCCTCAGGAGAAACGGGTACGGGAAGGGGTGGGCCGGGTCCGGGCTGGGTTTCGCGCGGAATCAAGCCGCTGCGCAGGCCGGTCTGGGATGGTTTGACTATACGCTGTCGGTCGCGGCCACGTCAACGCACGGGATCCAACCAGACGAGGGACGCCCATGACCCACCGAGATGCGAAGACCGCGCGAGGCGCCCTCCGATGAACCGGCTCGCTGGTCGTGCCTGCCTGGTCACCGGATCGACCGGGATCGCCGCAGCGGCGACCACGCGGCTCGCCGCGGAAGGCGCCGATACCTTCGTCGTGTCGCGAACGGCCGATCACGCGCGCGAGCTTGCCGAGCGGATCGTGACTGCCGGTGGCTCGTGCGACTGGATGGCCGCGGACCTGACCGTCCAGGACGCGGTCGATGCCGCGGTCGCGGCCTGCGCCGAACGCTACGGACGGATCGACGGCCTGTTCTCCGTCGCCGGTGGGAGCGGGCGGCGTTTCGGGGACGGCCCGATCCACACCGTCGGACGGGATGCCTGGGACCGGACCCTTGCGCTGAACCTGACGACCCAGGCCCTGGTGTGCCGAGCCGTCGTCGCGCGGATGCGGAGCCAGGAGCCGAACAGCTCGGGGACGCGCGGCTCGATCCTGCTGATGGGCAGCGTCACGGCCACCGATCCCGCGCCGGAGTTCTTCGCGACGCACGCATATGCGGCCGCGAAGGGTGCGATCAACGCCCTGATGACGACGATGGCCGCGGCCTACTTGCCGGACCGGATCCGGGTGAATGTCGTCGCCCCAGGCCTCACTGCGACGCCGATGGCTCGCCGGGCGGCGGAGGACCCGGCGATCCGAGCGTATGGTGCGCGGAAGCAGCCGCTCGCGGGCGCGTTGATGGACCCGGACGAGGTCGCCCACGCGGCCGTCTTCCTCCTTTCCGACGAGTCACGCGCCATCACGGGCCAGGTCCTCAAGATCGACGGAGGCTGGTCGGTCGCGTCGGCGTCGCCGCTGCCGGGCGACGCGCGGTGAGGGTCCTCGGCCTGACGATCGAGCCCGCCGCGTGACCTTCGCCCGGACCGTCCTCGGCGATGTGCCGCTCGGCGCCCTCGGGGCAACGTACGCGCACGAGCACCTCGTCATCGACGGCGGCCGTCCGGTCGAGATATCCCCGGACTTCCTCCTGGCGGACCTGGACCGCCTGACGCGGGAGGTCACGACCGCCCGGGATGCCGGACTCGGGACGGCGGTCGACGCGATGCCGGCCGACTGCGGGCGCAATCCGACGAAGTTGGCCGAGCTCTCGCGACGATCCGGCGTCCACATCGTCGCCGCGACCGGGCTCCACCACGAGAAGTTCTACGGGGCGTCCCACTGGAGCACGCGAGCCTCGGAGCAGGAGCTGGCCGACCTCTTCGTCGCCGACATCGAGGTCGGGATCGACGAGCGCGATTACGGCGGGCCGATCGTGCGCCGGACCGATGTTCGAGCCGGCATCGTCAAGGTCGCCGGGAGCGAAGGCGGGCCGTCGGCTCGGGACGTTCCGATCTTCCGCGCCGCCGCGCTCGCTCACGCGCGGACCGGGGTGCCCGTCCACACCCACTGCGAGGCGGGCAGCGGCGCGCTCGAGCAGATCCGCCTGCTCGTCGATGCCGGCGTGCCGGGAGATCGGATCTCGCTGAGCCACGTCGACAAGGTCGTCGACCGCGGCTATCACCGCGACCTGTTCGCCGCAGGCGCGTTCGCCGTCTACGACCAGGCCTTCCGCTGGGGCGACCGCCCGAACGGGACGCTCCAGCTGCTCGAATGGGCGGCGGAGGACGGCCACCTGAGCCAGGTCATGCTCGGCATGGACGCCGCGCGCCAGGGCTACTACCGGGCATTCGGCGGCGAGCCCGGTCTGTCGTACCTCCTCCGCGAATTCAGCGACGCGATGGAGGCCCGCGGCCTGACGGAGACGATGCGGCGGGCGCTCTTCGTCGACAATCCAGCCTCCGCATTCGCGTTCATGCCACGGGAGGCCACCGGGTGACGACAGAGCCGCTCCTGACCAGCGTCGTCGGGTCGCACGCCCATCCCGGCTGGTTCGCCCACGCGATCGCGGCGGCGCAGCGCGGAGAGTACGGGCCAGCCGACCTCACGGAGCTGCTCGACGACGGGGTCGACCTCGCGATCCGCGACCAGGAACGAGCCGGGATCGACGTGATCAGCGACGGCGAGATGCGCCGGGCGGGCTTCTTCACGGCGGAGTTCTACCGCCATCTAACCGGCGTTCGAGCGCTGCCGCCGGATCGCCGGCTCGGGGTCGGCGCCCACGACGGCATGCACCGGTACGCCGTCGTCGAGCCGATCGCCGCGCCGGACGGGCTGGGCGTCGTGGGCGAGTTCACGGCTGCACGGTCGCGGACCTCGCGCCCGCTCAAGGTCACGCTACCCGGGCCGTACACCCTGTCGGGTCGCCTGGATCACGGCCCGGGGGAGGTCTACGCCTCGCGCGTTGGCGCCGCGGAGGCGTTCGTCCCGATCCTCCAGGCGGAGCTCCGCGGCCTCGTCGAAGCCGGGGCGACGATCATCCAGATCGACGAGCCGTCACCGGCCATCCACCCCGACGCACCGGCCGATTTCGTCGCCCTCTTCAACGCGGCCATCGAGCCTGCTGCCGGCCGGGCCCGCCTCGGCGCGCATCTCTGCTTCGGCAACTTCCTCGGCCGGCCGCTTGCGCCGCGCTCGTACGGCCCGATCCTTCAGGCGATGCTCGGCTTCGCCGTCGACGAGCTCGTGCTCGAGTTCGCCAACCGCGAGATGGCCGAGGTCGAGATCCTGCGCGAGATCACCGACGCCGGGCGGGACATCGCGGCCGGCGTCATCGACGTCAAGAACAGCCACGTCGAAACGCCCGCCGAGGTCGCCGCCCGGATCGACGCGATCCTCGCGACCGGCGTTCCGCCGGACCGCCTCACGCTCGTCCCGGACTGCGGCTTCAGCCAGACCGCCCGCCACCTTGCGACCGCCAAGCTCCATGCCCTTGTCGCCGGCCGCGACCTCGTCCGCGGTCGACCGGTCGCATAGTTCGACGACAGGAGGAGACCCCGCGATGCAGGCCCACCACGTCACGATGCTCGGCACCGGGTTGATCGGCGACTTCTACACCGCGACCCTCCACGGCCAGCGCGGTCGCGACCATGTCCGGGTCGTCTTCTCGAAATCGGAAGAGCGTGGCGCGGCCTTCGCCGAGCGCTGGTCGATCCCGGAACACACGACCGACCTGAAAGCCGCGATCGAGCACGACGATACGGACGTCGTGGTCGTCGGGTTGCCGAATTACCTCCACGAAGAGGTCGTCGCGCTGGCCGCGGCGGCGGGCAAGGCCGTCCTCTGCACGAAGCCGCTCGGCCGAACCGCCGAGGAGGCACGCCGGATGCTCGAGGTCGTCGAGAGGGCGGGCGTCTTCGGCGGCTATCTCGAGGACCTCTGCTACACGCCGAAAACGCTGAAGGCGGTCGCATCGGTCCAGGCCGGGGCGATCGGCGACGTCACCTGGGTCCGCTCCCGCGAGACCCATCCCGGGCCCCACAGCGCCTGGTTCTGGGATGGCCGGCTGACCGGCGGCGGCGCGATCATCGATCTCGGCTGCCACTGCATCGAGATCATCCGAAGCTTCGTGGGCAAGGGCAACCGGCCGGTCGAGGTGATGTGCACGACCGACACGCTCGTCCACCCGATCGATGACGAGGACAACGCGATCGCCCTGATCCGGTTCGAGTCGGGCGCGATCGGGCAGTTCGAGGTGAGCTGGACGTTCCGAGGTGGGATGGACCTCCGCGACGAGGTCGCGGGCACGCACGGCACGATCTGGTTGAACCACTTCCTGCGGACCGGGTTCGAGATGTTCAGCGCGGGCGGCGGCGGTGGGTACGTCGCAGAGAAGGCCGAGACGTCGGCTGGCTGGCTGTTCCCGGTCGGCGACGAGGCGTCCGAGCTCGGCTATGTCGACATGTTCAGCGACATGTTCGGAGCGATGGAGGAGGGCCGGCCCCCGCGCGAGACCTTCTACGACGGCTACGTCGTGAACGCGGTCATGGACGCCGCCTATCGCTCGGCGAAGAGCCGCGCATGGGAGCAGGTCGATCTCTTCGAATGGCGTGGTGGCGCCACGGCCAGGATCGCGAAGACGCCTGAGACGTGGGAGGGCCAGACCGTGATCAAGCGCGAGCTCCTACCGGACGGCCGGACGAAGCTGATCCTCAAGGACCCGGCGTCGGGCGACTACACCGATCGGATCGTCGCCGGGGGTTGACCAGATCTGGCGGTTCCGTTGCGGCTCAGCTCGCCGCAAGATCCGTCGGGTCCCCCGCGGCCAGCCACAGGCCGATTGCGTCGCGGGAGAACAGCTCGTCCACGACCATCGACGAGGCGCCGATGACGCCCGCCAGTCCGCCCAGCGAGGAGCGCTGGATCAGCAGGTCCCGGGTCGCGAGGGGCAGCGACCGCCGGTAGACCGTCTCGCGAATCGAGGCGAGAAGCTGGTCCGGGCTGTTGGCGACGCCGCCGCCGATGACGATCAGCGACGGGTTGAAGAAGTTGACGACGCTCGCGAGCATCGAGCCAACCCGCCGGCCGGCCGCCTGGAGCATCGCGACGGCAACCGGGTCGCCGGACGACGCGGCACGGGCGACATCCTCGGCGGTCACTCGCCCACGCTGGTCCAGCGCCGTCTGGAGCCGCTGCGATCGACCGTCGCGGGCAGCCTCTCCGCCGGCCCGGCCGAGGGCTCCACCACCGGACAGGGCCTCGAGACAGCCAATGTTCCCGCACCGGCAGATCACCGCCGGATCGTCGGTGACCTGGATGTGGCCGACATCGCCGGCACTCCCCTGGGCGCCGCGATGGAGCCGGCCGCCGGAGATGATCCCGGCCCCGATCCCGGTCCCGATCTTCACGACGACGACGTCGTCGTGTCCGGCCGCCACCCCGGAGCGCGACTCGCCGAGGGCGAGGACGTTGACGTCGTTGTCAACCCAGACGGGGGCGCCGTAGCGAGTCGCGAATCGCTCGCGGATCGGATAGCCGTCCCAGCCCGGCATGATCGGTGGCGAGATCGGCCGGCCGGTGGCGAATTCGACCGGGCCAGGGACGGCGATCCCGATCCCCCACAGCCGGCCGGGGACGGCGTGGGTCGTCGCGACCAGCTGGTCAAACAGCTCGTCGACGCGCCCGAGCCCGACGTCCGGCCCGGCCTCGATCTCGGCCGGCTCGTCGTGGTGGCCGAGGATCCGGCCGTCGAGCGTCGTGAGCGCGACGTCGACGCTCGTCGCCCCGAGATCGGCCACGAGGAGGTGCCCGGCGTCACCCCGGAATGTGAGCTGGCGCGGCGGTCGGCCGCCCGTCGAAGGTCCCGGATCACCCTCGACGACCAGGGCGCGCTCGATCAGCTCGCCGACCCGCTGGGCGACGATCGCACGCCCGAGCCCGGTCCGCTCGACGAGCTCGGAGCGGGACCGCGATCGTCCCAGCCGGATCTCGTCGAGGACGAGCACGAGCGCATCGAGGGCTTCGTCGGGCAGCGCACCGGTCATGCCTGGATCATACGGCGCGACATCGCGCGTCAAACGACTTTTGCACTTGACGCGCGAAAGTCGGACCGCCACCATGCGAACCACCCGGGTGGCCCCCGTCGCGGAATGAACCGTTGTGTTTGTCTCGATCGCGGCGGAGATCCGCTTGCTACCATCGTCGAGCGATCTAGATCGTCTAGACAACTCGTTGACGCCTTTGGCGCCGTCACGTCAGGGAGCTGGATGAGCAGGTTCGCCGACATCGGTGCCGCGGTCATCGGGACCGGCTTCATCGGGACCGTCCACGTCGAGCAACTCCGCCGGATCGGTGTCGACGTGCGCGGCGTCCTCGGCAGCACCCCCGAGCGCGGTGCCGCGCGGGCCGACGCGCTGAGCGTCCGCCACGCCTACGCGGACCTGGACGAGATCCTCGCCGACCCATCGGTCGACGTCGTTCACGTCACGTCGCCGAACCACCTCCACGTCCCCCAGTCGTCGGCGATCCTCGCCGCCGGCAAGCACGTCATCTGCGAGAAGCCGCTGGCGATGACTGCCGCCGAGTCTGCCGGCCTCGTGGCCCGGGCGGCGACGAGCGGGCGGATCAACGCGGTCAACTTCAACATCCGGTTCTACCCGCTACACCAGCATATGCGCGAAGCGATTGCCGGCGGCCAGCTCGGCGAGGTCCGGTTCGTGACCGGTCACTACTTCCAGGACTGGCTTCTCCATGACACCGACTGGAACTGGCGCCTGGAGCCCGACAAGGGCGGCGCGCTCCGCGCGGTCGGTGACATCGGCTCGCACTGGCTGGATCTCATGGCGTTCGTGACGGGTCTGCCGATCGTCTCGGTGATGGCCGACCTCGCGACGTTCGTGACGGCCCGTCAGGAACCGACCGGTCCGGTCGAGACGTTCTCGACCGAACGATCTGCGCACACGGTCACTCGGCTGATGGGCACCGAGGACGCGGCGACGCTCCTCCTCCGCTTCGCCAACGGTGCCCGCGGCTCGGTGGCCGTGTCGCAGATCTCGGCCGGGCGCAAGAACTCGCTGCAGTGGGAGATCGCCGGGTCCGACGGCGCCGCCTGGTGGGATTCGGAGACGCCGGATCACCTCTGGCTCGGCCATCGCGACCGGCCGAACGAGCTCCTGCTCCGCAACCCGGCGCTCATGAGCACCGCCGGTCGCGCCGCGGCTGCGCTGCCCGGCGGTCATGTCGAGGGCTTCGGCGACACGTTCGGAGCGCTGTTCCGGGCGATCTACGCCGATGTTCTCGTCGGGCGCCCCGACCCCGACCCGCCCTACGCCGACTTTGCCGCGGGGCACGACGAGATGCTCGTCAACGACGCGATCGCCGAGAGCTCGCGTGCCGGCCGCTGGATCGACGTCGATCGGAGCCAGACCGGCGCCCGCCAATCGGCCGTTCCGGAGGAGGTCCGAACTTCATGAAGCTGGGCCTGATGACCGCCGCGCTCGGCGGCATGGAGCTCGACGCGCTCGCCGAGTGGGCCGCCGCCGAGCGGTTCCAGACGCTCGAGATCGCCTGCTGGCCGAAGGTCACCGGCGACAACCGCCGGTATGCGGGCGTTACCCACATCGACGTGGACGCGCTCGACGCTGCGGGCGCCGCGGCGATCCATAGCCAGCTGGACCGACGCGGGCTCGAGATCAGCTCGCTCGCCTACTACCCGAACAACCTCGATCCCGACCCCGCAGTCCGGGCCGCGGCTCACGACCACCTGCGCAAGGTCATCGTCGCCGCAGACGTCCTCGGCGTGCAGCTGGTCGGGACGTTCATCGGACGCGACCAGCACCGGTCGGTGGCGGACAACCTCGTGGAGGTCGCGAAGGTCTGGCCGGATCTCGTCCGGTTCGCCGGGCAGCACGGGGTCACGATCGTCATCGAGAACTGCCCGATGATCTTCTCGGCCGATGAATGGCCGGGCGGCAAGAACCTCGCCTACTCCCCGGCGATCTGGCGGCGGCTGTTCGAGATCGTCGATGCCGACAACTTCGGCCTCAACCTCGATCCATCGCACCTCGTCTGGCAGTTCATCGACTACGAGCGAGCCGTCCGCGAATTCGGCTCGCGGATCCACCACGTCCATGCCAAGGACATGGAGATCGACCGGAACGGCCTCTTCGAGCACGGCGTGATGTCGACCGGCGTCGGCTGGCAGATCCCGCGGCTGCCCGGCCTCGGGGAGATCCGCTGGGAACGGTTCATCGCCGCGCTGTACGCGGTCGGCTATCAGGGCGCGATCTCGATCGAGCACGAGGACCGCTCGTTCGAAGGCACCGAGGACCTGGTGAAGCGAGGCTTCCTCCTCGCCCGCGATGTCCTGCGGCCATTGGTGGTATGACGCCATGACGTTCACCGTCGAGAACCTGACCGAACGACAGATTGCCAAAACCATCGACCACTCCCTCTTGAGGCCCGAGCTCGACGACGCCTTCGTCGAGGCCGGCTGCCGGCTCGCGGCCGAGTACGACGTCGCCTCGGTGTGCGTCCGGCCCGTGGACGTCCGGCGGGCGGCGGCGATCCTCGCCGGGACCGACGTCAAGGTGGGCACGGTCGTCGGTTTTCCGCACGGCAGCTCCAGGACGGCGACGAAGGTCTTCGAGGCGCAGCGGGCGCTTGAGGACGGCGCGGCCGAGCTCGACATGGTCATCGACATCGGTGCCCTCAAGTCCGGTCGCGATCTCGGCGTCCAGGCCGACATCGCCGCCCTCGTCGAGACGGCCCACGCCGGCGCCGCGATCGTCAAGGTGATCTTCGAGAACCATTACCTGACCCCGGACGAGATCGTCCGGGCCTGCCACCTGAGTGAGGCGGCGGGCGCCGAGTTCGTCAAGACCTCGACCGGCTTCGCGGCGTCGGGAGCGACCCACGAGGACCTGACGCTGATGCGGCGGTCCGTGTCGGACCACGTCCAGGTCAAGGCGGCCGGCGGGGTCCGGACGCTCGACGCCCTGATCGACGTGATGAACCTCGGGGTCACGCGCGTCGGCGCGACGGCGACGAAGACGATCATCGACGACTTTCGGGCCCGGCGGGCCGGCGCACCTCCGGTCGCGACGGTGGCCGGCGAGTCCGGCTACTGAACCGGCGTCGATGACGATGGCCCTGCCGCCGACCCGGAGCCTGCCTTGGATGGCCGCGGCCGTCGACCTGCTCCAGCGTCTCGCCGACACCCAGGCCGAGGCGATCGAGACCGCCAGCCAGTGGGCGGCCGAGGCCATCGCCGCCGACGGCCTCGTCCACCTCTTCGGGACCGGCCACTCGCGGATCCCGGTCGAGGAGATGTTCCCCCGTTACGGCTCGTACCCGGGCTTCAACCCGATCGTTGAGCTGTCCATGACCTTCCATACCCAGGTGGTCGGCTCCAACGGCCAGCGCCAGGCCATGTTCATCGAGCGGACGCCCGGGCTGGCCGAGGTGATCCTTTCCAACTTCACGTTCGGTCCGAAGGACGTGATGATCGTGTTCTCGGCCGGCGGGACGACCGCGGTCCCGGTCGAACTCGCCCGTGCATCGCGCCGGCGCGGCCTCCGGGTGATCGCGGTGACCTCGGTCCGCCAGTCGATGTCGTCGGCGGTCGATCCGGTCGTGGGCAGCCGGCTCCTCGATGAGGCCGATCTCGTGATCGACCTGTGCACGCCCCCGGCCGATGCGATGATCGACGTTCCGGGTCTGGAGACCCCGGTCGGCCCCGGCTCGACGGTGACCGCCGTCGCCATTGTCAACTCCATCAAGGTCCGCACCGCCGAGCTGCTCACCGAGCGCGGAGCGATGCCGCCGGTTCTCACCCGGGCGTCGGTCGTAGGCGCCGATCGCTCACACGACCTGTTCGAGGAGGCCTACCGAGAGCACGCGCGGCGGATCGCTCGCGCCATCGCGAGGGAGGGTTGATGGCGACCAGCGGCTGGCGCAGGAGGTGAGGCGGATCAAACGCACCGCTCGCTCCCCCATCCGAGGGGAAGGCAGTTCGGCGACGCGACCAGATCGGCGCGTCGATCGCAGGACGGAGGAGAACGCATGACAAGGGCATCGACACCCATCAGAATGCTCGTCGGTCTGGCGGCCATTGCGGTCGTCGCGGCGGCATGCAGCTCGAGCCCGGGCGCTTCGGGCGCCGTGGCCGCAAAGGCCCCGTACTCGATCGGGTATTCCAACGGCGGCGGCGTGGGCAACGGCTTCCGGGAGGAGCAGGTCTGCACCGCGAAGGCCGAGGGCGCCGCCCTGGGTAAGGACAAGATCTCCGGGATCACCGTCATTCACCGCAACACGGACGCTGCCGGACAGCTGTCCGACCTGCGCACGCTGATCTCGCAGAACGTCAACGCGATCGTGTTCAACCCGAACGACCCCGACGCGCTCAACCCGGCACTTGCCGAGGCGCATGCGAAGGGAATCGTGACCGTCTCGGTTGACGCCTACGTCACCGACCCGAACACGTGGAACCTCTACAACAACCAGGTCAAGTACGCGTACCTTGGCGCCACGTGGCTGTTCAAGCAGCTCGGCGGCAAGGGCACCGTCTGGTACACCCGCGGCCTCGCCGGCCATCCGGCCGACTCCGACCGCGACATCGGGTTCCAGCAGGCGCTGAAGGAAAACAAGGGCATCACTGTTGCCAACCCGGGCGGCACGTTCACCGGCTGGGATCCGGCCACGGCCACCCAGATCACCAACGACTTCATCGCCAGCGGCGGCTATGACAAGGTGCAGGGCATCTGGGCGTCCGGCATGGGCTCGCAGATCGTCGACGCACTCAAGGCCGCCAACAAGAAGTTCGTGCCGATCGCCGACGCGGACATCGGCGCGATGGTCACCAAGCTGCTCGATCCCACGGGCTACCCGGGCCTCGTCGGCGCGGCGGTGAGCAACACCGCGGCTGTCGGCGGTGCCGGCGTGAACATGGCCTACAAGCTGCTGTCGGGTGCAAAGGTGGACCCGTCGGCCGGTGCCGGGCGACCGAACACTGTCCTGCTCGACCCCCAGATCCTCGACAACACCACGGACAAGGGCAAGGCCGACCTCAAGGCATGGACCACCGTGCCCGGCATGGACCCGCTCTGGCCGCTGGCGCTTTCGATCCCGAACTGGACCGACTACGACCCCAACGGGGTCCCGGCGTCCTGCAAGGGCGCGTAGTCCCAACGTCGTTCAACGGGGACGCCGGCCGAGCCGGCGTCCCCATTCGTCCCCTCAACCAGGAACCGATGACCGCCACGATCACCGACCTGCTGCTCGAGGCAAGCGACGTCTCCAAGACGTACGGCGCCGTGGTCGCGCTCGCTCACGCGTCGCTCTCGGTCCGGCCCGGCGAGGTCCACGCGCTCATGGGCGCGAACGGCGCCGGCAAGAGCACGTTCGTCAAGATCCTGACGGGCGCGGTCACGCCCGATACGGGCCGGATCGTCGTCCGCGGCCGGGAGCGCTCATCGCACTCGCCGGCGGATGCACGCCGGAACGGGATCGTCTCGGTATACCAGGAACCCGCCGTCATTCCCGATCTCGACATCCGTGACAACCTCCGCCTGACGCAGACGCCGCTGGAGCCATTCCGGCGCTGGCTCAGCGAGCTCGGGCTCGAGAAGCTGAACCTCTCGACCCTCGCGCGGCGGCTGCCCCTCGCGTCGCTCCGGATCGTCGACCTGGCCCGCGCGCTGGCGATCGATCCCGACGTCCTGCTGCTCGACGAGATCACGGCCGCGCTGCCAGCGAACCTGACCGAACGCGTGCTCCAGGTCGTCCAGCGCCAGGGCGCGGATCGATCGGTCATCTTCATCTCGCACCGGCTCATCGAGATCGCCGCCGTGTGCAATCGCGCCACCGTCCTGCGCAACGGCGAGACCGTCGGCGTGGTCGACGTCACCGCGGGCTCAGAGGACAGGATGGTCGAACTCATGCTTGGCGAGGTCGTGGCGGCGCTCGGCCAGCGCGAGGACTCGGCTGCGACGGCTAGCTACCGCAGCGGGCAGGCCCCGCGCGTCGAGGCACGCGAGCTCAGCGACGATCGGCGGCTGCGCGACGCGACGTTCGAGCTCTATCCGGGAGAAGTCCTTGGCGTCGTCGCGCTCGAAGGCCAGGGGCAGGACGAGCTGTTCGACATCCTGGCGGGCGCCGAACGGCCGGCGAGCGGCACGCTGCTCGTGGACAGCAGGCCGGTTTCGTTCCGCCATCCGGCGGACGCGATCCGGATCGGCATGGTCTATGTCGCGGCCGACCGGGCCGAGGCACTGCTGATGCAGCGCTCCGTGCGGGAGAACATCTCACTCCCGTTCTCCGCGCGCGTTACGACATGGGGCTGGATCGACCGGGGTCGGGAGGGACGGAAGGTCGATGCGGCGGTCAACACCCTCCAGATCGACGCCCGGGCCGGCAGCGAGGTTCGACGCCTGTCGGGCGGCAATCAGCAGAAGGTCACGATCGCGCGGTGGGTGGCGAGCGGCGTCAAGACGATGCTGTGCTTCGATCCCACGCGCGGGATCGACATTCGGACGAAGAACCAGATCTACGTGCTGCTGCGCGAGCTTGCCGCCGCGGGGACAGCAATCCTGCTGTACACCTCGGAGCTGAAGGAGATCCAGCTCGCCTGTGACCGGGTGATCGTCATTTTCGGCGGTCGGGTGGTTGCCGAGATGCCTGCCGCCGGCGCCGACGAGGCGGCCCTGCTGCGCGCAGCGCACAACCTCAAGCCGGGCGCCGAGCTGCCGGAGGAAATCGTCGCCGCGACGTCGGTCGAGCTTGCGCCGGTCGAGAGCGCCGTCGACCCTGGGTCGGCTCCGTCGTCGAGGGAACCATGAGCGCGATGGCCACGAGCATGGATCAATCGCGTTCAAGTCCGATCGACACGGTCAGGACCTTCGGGCGCAACAACGCGTGGACGCTTGGTCTGCTCGGCTTCCTGGCGGTGCTGCTCGCCTTCACGAAGGTCGTGAACCCCAACTACAGCCTTGGCAGCCTGTCGAGCACGGCGACCTCCGTGCTACCGCTGGCGTTCGCCGCCGTGGCGCAGGCGATCGTCGTCATCTCCGGCGGCATCGACCTGTCCATCAGCTCGCAGATGGCTCTCACGAGCTGCGTCGCGGCCACGATGATGAAGGACAACCCCGGCGATGGCATGGCCGTGCTGATCGTCATCGGGGTGCTCGGGCTCGGGCTGCTGCTGGGCGCGGTCAACGGCGCGTTGGTCGTGCTGACGAAGGTGCCCGACATCGTCGTCACCCTGTCGACCTACTTCGTCTGGGCTGGCTTTGCCCTGCTCGTTCGGCCGGCGCCGGGTGGCAGCGCCGCGCAGTGGCTCAAGGATCTCGTCGTCGGGCCCGCCGGGATCGAGCTGCTGCCCAAGGCCGCCATCGTCCTGGTCGTCATCGTCGCGGTGGTCTGGATCCCCCTCTCACGCTCGCGCCTGGGGATCTCGCTCTACGCGATCGGCAGCAACCCGCTGGCCGCGTTCCGGAGCGGGGTGCCGGTCAACCGAACGAAGTTCCTCTCCTACGTCGTTACCGGCCTGGTCGCCGCGTTCGCCGGGCTGTCGCTGACGGCCAGTACCGGCATCGGGAGCCCCGTGCCAGAGCCGACGTACGTGCTGATCAGCATCGGCGCGGTGGTGCTCGGCGGGGTCAGCCTGGCCGGCGGCATCGGCGGCGTGTTCGGGCCGCTCGTCGCCGTGGTCGTCCTCCAGCTGATCCGCGACGACATGACGTTCATGCGGGTGAACCCCAACTACGGCCTCGTCGCCCAGGGCTTCATCCTGATCGGCGTGCTGATGGCCGGCAGCTTCATCCAGATGCGGAGGAGCCGGGCGTGACCGCGGCCACCGATACCGCCAGGGACCGCCCGTGGCTGCGCAGAGCCGCATGGCGGAACGTGTTGCGTGACTACCCACTCATCCCGCTGACGATCCTGCTGGTCCTCCTGGTCCTGACCGTCGAGCTCGCGCGACCGGGGACGGTCAGCGCGAACTGGGCGGCCTTCACGGTGCGACAGGCGGCCGTGCTGGCGATCCTTGCCGCTTGCCAGACGCTGACCATGCTCACCGGCGGGATCGACCTGTCCATCGGCTACATCGCGTCGATGGCTGGGTTCGTCACCGCGACGTTCGTCCACCAACCGGGCGGCTGGGCCTTCGGGGTCGTCGTCGCCATGGCCGCCTCGGCACTGGCCGGCCTGGTCAGTGGGATCGGCATCGGCATCTTCCGCGTTCACCCGCTGATCATGACGCTGGGCATGGGCCTCATCGTGTTCGGCTTCTCCAACGTCTGGCAGCTCCAGAGCGTGCAGACGGGAGCGGGCGTGCCGGCGGAGCTGCGCACGCTCGGCACGGGTCTGACCGCCGACGTGATCCCCAACGACCTGGCCGTGTTCGTGCCAGTCGCGGTGCTGCTCATCCTTCTCTTGCGACGAACCGGCTACGGCCGGATGCTGTATGCGATTGGCGACAACCCCGTTGCGGCCCGCCTGTCCGGCGTCCGCTCGTGGCAGGTGCTCGTGGTGCTGTACGTGCTCTCGGCCCTGCTGGCCGCCATCGCCGGGCTGCTCCAGTCCGGCCTGTCGAACACGGCGAGCGTGACGCTCGTCACGCCGTACCTGCTGCCGTCGGTGGCCGCCGCGGTCATCGGCGGGACGTCGATCCTCGGCGGCCGCGGCGGCTACTCGGGCACGATCGTGGGCGCCTTGATCCTGACCGTGCTCGCCGGCTTCCTGAGCATCATCTTGCCCGAACCGTGGCGCCAGATCGTCTTCGGCTCGATCGTGGTGTTGGTCGCGGCCGCGTACACGCGAGCAACGGCTGCGAGCTGAGCGGGGTTTGGGGGTCAGGCAGCCGATGATCGAGGAGAGTGCGACCCGCCACCTCGGGCTCGACCTGGGTGGAACGAACATCAAGTGGGCGGTCGTCGAGCGTGGCGGCGACGCCTGGGCGACGATCGCCACGGACCACGTCGGCACCCCGCGCACGGCCGGACCCGAGGCGATCGTCGCGGCGCTCGCGTCGGTCGGGCACGATGCGATCGCGCGCTGCCCGGGCATCACGACTGTCGGGATCGGCATCCCCGGCCTGTACGACCCGGTTGCGGGCACGACCCGCTTCCTCGTCAACGTCCCGGGCGACTGGGCCGGCCGGCCTGTGGCCGGCCCGGTCGGCGAGGCGCTCGGGCTGCCGGCGTTCCTCATCAACGACGCTCGGGCGTTCGGGCTCGCGGAGCTCCGGCTCGGCGCCGGGCGGGGCGCCTCGTCGATGATCGGGCTGACGCTCGGGACGGGCGTGGGCGGTGTCATCGCCGTCGACGGCCACGTCCTCCAGGGCCACGACGGCACGACCGGCGAGCTCGGCCACCAGACCATCGATCCCGACGGGCCGTGGTGCGGCTGCGGCAACCGGGGCTGCCTCGAGGCATTCGCCCGGGCCGATCAGATCGCCGCCGCCTGCGGCACAGCGACGGCCGAGGAGGGCATCGCCCGGGCCCGGGCGGGCGATGCCCGCGCCGTGGACGGCCTGACCGAGATCGGACGATATCTCGGGATCGGGATCGGCAACATGATCGCGGTGCTCGCACCGGACCGGGTCGTCCTCGGCGGCGGGATCTCCGTCGCGACGGACCTCCTCATCGAGCCGATCCGCGCGGAGCTGCGGCGGCGCGTCCATACCACCTCACTCGACTCGGTCGAGATCGTCGCGGCGGAGCTCGGGACGTGGGCCGGGGCGGTCGGCGCGGCGATCCACGGGGCCGAGCATTCGGTCAGGCCCGAGCCGGTGGGCTCGAGCGTCGACGCGGTCGTCGCGGGAGCCGGCATCGGCGCGGGGGGTGGGCGGACCGGGACCGGGGGGCCGCGCGACGGAGCCAGGTCGATTCCGGGCGAGGCGCGATGACCGCCGCGACCTACCTCCCGCAGTACCGCCAGATCGAGCAGGCGTTGCGCGAGCGCGTCTCGAACCTCCACCCCGGCGAGCGCCTCCCGTCCGACGCGGACCTCTGCGCCGAGTTCGGGGTCAGCCGGATGACCGCGCGCAACGCGATGGAGCGGCTCGCCGCGGACGGCCTGATCCGGCGAGAGCCCGGGCGCGGCAGCTTCGTCGCCGACCCGCCGGCCCATCGCCGGGCCAACCGCCTGATGACCTTCACCCAGGAGATGCTCCGCGCCGGCCGCGTCCCGACCTCGCGGCTGCTGATCCGCGTCATCCGTCCCTCGACCGCGGCCGAGGCCTCCCGGCTCGACATCCCGGTCCACGAACCGGTGGTGAGCCTCCGTCGCTTGCGCCTCGCCGACGGCGAGCCGATCGCGCTCGAATCGACCGTGCTCATCGGCGCCTGCGCGCGGGCGGTGATGCACGCGGACCTCGCGAACGGGTCGCTCCACGAGGCGCTCCGGTTCGGCGGGTTCGTTCCGTCGCGCGGATCCGGCACGATCGTCGCCGCCGCGGCGACGGCCGAGGAGGCGCGTCTGCTCGGGATCCGGACCGGTGACCCGTTGTTGGTCGAGCGGCGCGTCGTCCGCGACCCCCACGGGCGGCCGATCGAGGCGACCGACTCGTCCTACCCGGCCGACCGCTACGCGCTCGACGTCACGTTCGAGGTCGAGGGTCGGACCGGGCCTGCGGCACCGGTCGAGCGCTGAAGGTGGCGCGCCAGGTGGTCGAAGGCCGGCTCGTCATCGACGACCGCGTGGCCGCCGGCCGGCTCGTCGTCGAGGACGGCGTGATCGCGGAGGTGGAGCTCGCGGGGACGCCGGCCCGTTCTGTCGACTACATCGCACCCGGCTTCGTCGACATCCACGTCCACGGCGCCGGCGGCCACGATGCGATGGGAGGCGGCGCCGCCCTCAACGGGATGGCCGGCCATCTTCTCCGGCACGGGGTGACCTCATTCCTGCCGACCGCGGTCAGCGCATCGCTGCCGGCGCTCGGCCGCTTCGCGGACGACGTCCGGGGCTGGATGTCAACTGCGGCGCCAGACGGCGCGGAGCCGCTCGGGTTCAACCTCGAGGGCCCGTTCCTCGCGCCCGCCCGCCGCGGGGCCCACGACCCCGCCGTCCTCCGCATCCCGGCCGACGTCGATCGGGCCGAGCTCGAGCCCCTCCTCGAGGGCCTCCGCGTGATCACGATCGCCCCCGAGCTGCCGGGTGCCGTCGAGCTGATCGGCTGGCTCCGCGGGCGGGGCGTCGTGGCCTCGATCGGCCACTCGGCGGCGACGCTTGCGGAGGGCCGGGCGGGGATCACGGCTGGCGCGATGTCGACGACGCATCTCTTCAACGCCATGACCGGGGTCGACCACCGCGAGCCGGGCCTCGCGGTCGCGGCGCTCGGCGACGACCCGCTGTGGGTCGAGCTGATCGCCGACGGCGAGCACGTCCACCCCGCACTCTGGCCAATCATCACCCGCACGAAGCCCGACGGGCGCCTCGTCCTCGTCAGCGACGCGATCCCGCTCGCGGGGACCGGCGACGGCCGGGGAACGATCGGCGGCCTCGAGATCGAGGTCGTCGGGACGCGGGCGACCCTCCTCGGGACCGACACGCTGGCGGGATCGGTGATCGCGCTCGACACGGCCGTCCGGAACCTCGTCGAAGCGGGCTTCGGGCTGCCGTTCGCGGTCGCGGCCGCGAGCCGCAACCCGCTCGCCCTGCTCGGCGTCGCCGACCGCGGCCGTCTCGCGGTGGGCCAGCGGGCCGATCTGGTCGAGCTGGACGAATCCCTCCGGGTGCGCCGGGTCATGCGCGGCGGGGCGTGGTTCGCGGGCGTGGCCGGCTGACCGAAGCCACGGCACGAGGCCGCGCGACCGAGCTTCAGCGGGCCGGCATCGCGACGAACGTCCGCTCGATGTCGTCGAGCGTCCGGAGCGTGGCCGCCTCGACGACGTCGAGGTAGCGGCGGCCGAACTCGACGTTCGACTCGCGGGCGTCACCCCATGTCCCCGAGTGCGTCGCCCGGTGGACGGAGCCCGGGGTCGAGAAGAAGAACGCGGTGTGGACGGCCGCGCCGCTGGTGACGTCCGGGAACGGCGGCATCTCGGCGTTCGCCACGTCGAGATCGACGAGTCCGGGATCGATGGCCATCACCGCCGACGTCTCGCCCTTGTTCGCGTGGAGGCCGTTCGCCGGGTCGAAGAACTCGGTCGCCTCGGCCTCGTGCATGCCGTCCCAGTAGTTGACCGGGAACGCCCGGACGCCCGGTGGGAGCCGCGGCGCCGCGTTGGCGCAGGCGTAGGCGATCGCGAGGGTGTTGTCGTAGTGGCCGTTCAGAAAGACGATCCGCCGGAACCCGGCGGTGGCGAGCGACACCGCGATGTCCTCGATCAGGGCCATGAAGGTCGGGATCCGGATCTGGACGAGCCCGGTGAAGCCGGTGTGCGGGTAGGACAGGCCGTAGTTGATCGCCGGCGCGACGACCGCGCCGATCCGCGGCGCGACCCGCCGGGCGACCTCGGTCGGGACGAGGACGTCGGTCAGGAGCGGGCCGTGCGGCCCGTGCTGCTCGGTCGAGCCCGTCGGCACGATGACGGTGTCATGGCCGGCGGCGAGGAACGCATCGACCTCCGGGCTGGTCATCTCACCCAGGAACACGGTTGGCGGCTTCATCGGTGGGATCCTCCTGCTCGTTCGCGGGTCACATGACGGTCGTGGTCAGCTCGCCGATCCCCTCGATCCAGCACGTGACGACGTCGCCGGGTTCGAGATGGCGGTCGGGGCCGGGCGGCGTGGCGAAGCGGGGCGGCGTGCCGGTCGCGATCAGGTCGCCGGGACGCAGGACGAGGTGGCGGCTGAGGAACGCGATGATCTCCGCGATCGAGAACCGCAGCGACGACGTCCGCCCGTCCTGGATGGGCTCGCCGTTGATCGTGCAGCCGAGTCGCAGGTCGGCGGGATCGAGGTCCGCGGCCGCGACCACGTGCGGTCCGACCGGACAGAACCCGGGCATCGACTTGCCGAGGAGCCACTGGTCGCCGTCGAGCCAGGCGTCGCGCGACGAGACGTCGTTGACGACGGTATAGCCGAGCACGTGGCGCAGGGCCTCGCCGGGCGCGACGTTCCACGCCTCCGTGCCGATGACGACCCCGAGCTCGACCTCGGCGTCGACATTCGCGCTGATCGTCCGGTCCCAGCCGAGCGGACCGCCGCCGATCCGGATCGAGCTCGGCGCCTTGCCGTAGATCAGCGGGCGCTCCGGGCCGGTCCCCGGCGCCTCACCGGGAGCCCGGTAGTTCAGGCCGACCGTGTAGATGGCACCGGGCTTGGGAACCGGAAGCGACACCGGGTCAGGCCCGGACCGCGGGATCGGCAAGCAGGGGCGCAACGGCTGCCCGCATCACATGAGCCATGCCCCCGACGCCGGTCCACCGCTCGAAGGCGATCGCCGCCTGGGCGATCAGCATCTCCGACCCGTTGGCCGCCCGCAGCCCGCGGGCACGCGCAGCCGCCACCAGCGGCGTCTCGGCCGGGACGTAGACGAGATCGAAGACGGTCGCGTCCGACGGGAGCACCTGCACATCGAATGGCGCCCGCGGATCGACCATGCCGATGGTCGTCGCATTGACCGCCACGTCCGCGGTCTGCAGCGCATCGATCACGTCCGGTCCGTCCAGCGGCATGGCGGCACGCTCCGCGGTCCCGACGCCCGCGAACCGCTCGAGCAGGCGGGTCGCGGTCGTCACGGTCCGGTTGGCGATCGTCACCCGGCGCGCGCCTGCGGTCAGGCACGCGAACACCACCGCATGCGCCGCACCACCGGCGCCGCCGACGACGACCTCCGCTCCATCGAGCGGCCGGCCCATGGCGAGCTCGATCCCCACCCGGAAGCCCGGCGCGTCCGTGTTGAACCCGATCAATCGCCCGCCGTCGGTCCGGACGACGTTGTTCACCGCGCCGATCGTCCGGGCGTCGCCCTCGACCTCATCGACGAGGCTCGCGACGAGCGGCTTGTAAGGCGCGGTCACGCCGAGCCCCAGGTACTCCGGCCAGCGTGCGGCAGCGACCGCGGGCGCCACGTCCGGCTCGTCGATTTCCGCGATGACGTACTCCGCGTCGATGCCGGCCGCGGCGAACGCGGCGTTGTGCATGACGACCGAGTGCCGGCGCCGGAGCGGCTTGCCGAGGAGGGCGACCCGGCGCGTCACGAGCGGATCACGACGCCACGGCGACCGGGTTGCGGTTGGGCCGGCGGACGGGCCCGGCGGTCGGCGGGAAGGTCACGTTCGGGATGATCTCGCGGACCCAGTCCTCGAGCTGGATCGGGTTAGGGGTCATCGTGTGCAGGATGAACTGCTCGACGCCGGCGTCGACCCGGGCCTGGAGCGAGGCGACGATCTCGTCCGGGGTCCCGAAGAGGTAGACCGACTCGAGGTAGCTCGGGCCGCGCTCGCCGCTCATGACCTTGAGGAACGCCCGGTGCTGTTCTTCGCGCGCCCTCGCCGGGTCGTTCGTCAGCACGAGATGCAGGAAGTTCTCGTGGGCGACGGACAGCTCGCCCGCATCCTGGCCGTGCGCGGCGAAGTACGCCTGGAGCTCGTCCCAGTCGCGCCGGATGTCGGGCGGTGGGCAAGTCGGGCGCGGGATCCAGCCGTCGGCGCGGAGGGTTCGCGCCTTGACCGACTCGACGAACATCGGAACGTCCGGCGACTTCGGGTTGGCAAGCTGCGAGCCACCGCCGACCCAGAGCGCCGGCCGCTGCCCGGTCCGCGGCTCGATGAACACGTCGTCGACCGAGTAGTAGCGCCCGCGGTAGGTGACCGTCTCGCCTGCGAGGAGCGGCAGCATGATGTCGAGCATCTCGTCGGTCCGCTTGCCGCGCTCGGACTTGTGGACGCCGACCGCCTCGTACTCGGCGTCGTTCCAACCGACGCCGGCGCCGAGGACCACGCGGTTGTCGGACAGGAACTGGAGGGTCGCCAGCTCCTTGGCGAGGAGGACCGGGTTGCGGAGCGGCATGATCAGGATCGACGTCCCGAGGCGAACCCGCTCGGTCACCCCGGCGGCGACCGCGAGCGTCAGGATCGGCTCCAGCCAGTTGACCGAGTAGAAGCGTTTGCCGACGAGGAGATGGTCGGTGATGAACAGCGAGTCGAACCCGAGCTCCTCGACCGTCCGGGCGAACGCCTTGATCCCGCGGGCACGCTCCGGGCCGTCACCCTCCCAGACATAGGAGGGCAGGAAGACCCCGAACCGGCCGACGTCGCTCACCGGGCAGGTCTCCTTCGCGGCGGCCTCACCGGCCGCGGTACTCGGGTTGGCGCTTCTCGACGAACGACCGGGCGCCCTCCAGGAGGTCATCGGTCGCGAAGATCCGGACGGATGTCTCGACCTCCGCCGCGTGGCCGTCGGCGAGCGACCGATCGAGGGCCGCGTCGACGAGGGCCTTGACCGCTCGGACCGCGAGAGGCCCTCGCTCGGCGATCTCGTCGCCGATGGCGCGCGCGCGAGCGATGGCCTGGCCGGCGGGCACGACCTCGTTGACGAGGCCGATCCGCTCCGCCTCCGCAGCGTCGATCACGCGCCCGGTCAGGAGCAGCTCCTTGGCCCGGGCGATTCCGACGATCCGCGGCAGTCGTTGCGTCCCGCCCGTGCCTGGCGTGACCGCGAGGCGGACCTCCGGCAGGCCCAGCCTGGCCCGCTCGGATGCAATCCGGAGATCACAGCACAGGGCCAGCTCCAGGCCGCCACCCAGCGCGTTCCCTTCGATCGCGGCAATCGTCGGCATCGGCAGCCCGGCCAGCCGCTGGGCGACCCGCGCCTCCATCTCGAACCGCTCGCTCCCGCCGGACGCGCGATGGGCCTCGAACTCCCGGACGTCCGAGCCGACGGAGAACGCCCGCTCGCCGCGGCCGGTGACGATGACGGCGCGGACGTCGCCGGGCGCCGCGCCGTCGAGCTCGGCGAGCGCCGCCTCGAGCGCCACGAGGAGCTCCCGGTCGACGATGTTCAGCGGTGGGTGGTCGAGCTCGAGGATCGCGACGCGGTCGAGCGTGAGGTGGACGCGATCGGTCACGTCGGCTGCCCGAAGTCGGTGGCCAGGCCCATCGGCCCAGCGGCGTAGATCCGGGCGTCCATCGGCCGGACGTCGGCGGCGATCCGCGGTCGGAAGCCCATCTGCCCGAGGACGTCCCGCTCCAGATCGATTCCCGGGGCGACCTCGGTCAGGACGAGCCCCTCGTCGGTCAGGGCGAACACCGCGCGGTCGGTGATGTAGCGGACCTGCTGGCCGCGCTCCCGTGCCAGCCGCCCGTTGAACGACAGCTGGCGGACCTCCGGGACGAACTTCGGAAGGCTGCCCTCGGTGACGACCCGTACGCCGTCGCCGTCGATCGCGAGCTCCAGCCCCTGGGCGGTCAGCGTCCCGACGAAGTTGATCCGTGGCGTGCGGGCGCTGATGTTCGGGAAGCCGCCCGGGCCGCGGACCCGGCCCTCGAAGGCATGGACGTTGACGTTTCCCTCGGCGTCGATCTCGGCGAAGGACAGGCTCGCAATGTCGAGCCCGCCGCCGTCGTAGAAGTCGAACATGTAGGGCTGGTCGATCATCGCCTGGTAGTTGAACCCGGCCCCGCCCTCGTTGCCGGCGACTGGCACCCCGCCAAAGATCCCCTGCTCGACGGTGAGCACGAGCTGGTCCGTGATCCCCTCCTCCCAGGCGACCCTCCCGATGAGCTGGCTGATCCCGAACCCCAGATTGCAGATCGCGCCGCGCGGGAACTCCAGGAGCGAGCGTCGGGCGATGATCTTGCGGACGTCGAGCGGCAGCGGCGGCTCCGGCCGGACCGGCCGGCGCTGGGCCCCCGCGTAGTACGGCGAGTCGCGGGTGATGTAGGTCTGCCATTGGTCGGAATCGACATAGACGTGGTCGACCAGCGCCGCCGGCACCTTGACGTCGCGCAGGCGGAGGCTGCCGCGCGTCGCGAGCTGGCGGACCTGGGCGATCACGATCCCGCCGCTGTTCCGGGCGGCCATCGCCATTGCGAGCATCTCGCCCTGGACCGCCTCGCCCTCCATCGTCAGGTTGCCGTCCTCGTCGGCCGTCGTCCCGCGGATGACCGCGACGTCGATCGGAAAGGCGTGGAAGAGGAGCCACTCCTCGCCGCGGAGGGTCACAACCTCGACGAGGTCCTCCGTCGTCCTGGCATTCTGCTTGCCGCCGGTCTGGCGCGGATCGACGTACGTGCCGAGTCCGACGTGGGTCACGAGACCCGGGCGCCTGGCGGCGATCTCGCGCATCAGCTGCGACAGGACGCCCTGCGGGAAGGAATACGACTCGATCTCGTTCGCCTCGACAAGCGCCCCGAGGCGCGGCTCGTTGCCGATGTTGCTGCCGATCGTCCGGCGCTGCAGGCCCGGTAGGCCCAGCTGCGAGAACCCGCGGTCCGCGAAGTCGCCGATCCCGACGACCCGGACGGTCGTGAGGTCGCGCGGGTGGCCGGTCTCGGTGAACACCGCGGCGAGCTCGTCGATGAACCGCTGCGGCAGCGCGTGGCCGGCGCCCGACCCGCCGACGACGACCGTCGCGCCGTCCTTGACGAGCCCGACCGCGTCGCGGACCTCGATGACCTTGCTCACGTGTTCGTCATTCGCGATCGATCCTCACGGCATGTACCCGCCGGCATTCGGGTTCAGGGTCTGCCCGGTGAACAGGCTCGCGGCATCGGACAGGAGGAAGATCACGGCGTCGGCAACCTCGTCGGCCCGCCCGAACCGCCCGAGCGCCATGTCGCGCAGCCGGCGCCGACCCTCCTCGCTCTCGACGAGGTCGGTCGTCATGTCGGTGACCGTCACGCCCGGCGCGACGGCGTTGATCCGGATCCCGCGGGAGCCGAACTCCCGGGCGAGCGAACGGGTGAGGCCGATCAGCCCGGCTTTCGCCGCGCTGTACGCGGCGGTCTCGGCGATGCCCATCTGGCCGAGCCGCGACGCGATGTTCACGATGGATCCGCCGCCTTGCTCCAGCATCGGAGTGATGGCCGCCCGGCAGGTGTGGAAGGCCGCGCTGAGATCCGTGGCGATCACGGCGTCCCATTCGCCGGCGGTGATCTCGAGGAACGGCCCGACCTGGGTCAGCCCGGCGTTGTTGACGAGCGCGTCGATCCGTCCGAACCGCTCCACGACCCGGCCCACGAGGGCCTCCGCCTCCGCGCCGTCGGCGACGTCCGCTGCGAACCCCTCGGCCTCGCCACCGACGTTCCGGACGCGCGCGATCGTCGCCTCGGCCGCGTCCGAGGCGTGGAGGTAGTGGACAGCCACGCGCGCACCGGCCACCGCGGCCTTCACCGCGATCTCGGCGCCGATCCCGCGGCTGCTGCCGGTGACGAGGACCACGCGATCGGCGAGGGCGTCGCTCATCGTGCGGCCGGTCCGGTCGAGCCGCGGAGGACGACCTCGGTCGGCAGGTGGATCGGCGCCGGCTGTTCGCCGGCCAGGAGCCGTTCCGCGAGCTCGAACCCTCGCCGGCCCAGCTCGCGCAGCGGGAGCCGAACGGTCGACAAGCTCGGGGCGGTCAGCGCGGCGGTGGAGATATCGTCGAAGCCGGCGACCGACACCTGGCCCGGGACGTCCACGCCGAGCTCGGCCAGGCGCCGGAGCGCGCCGATCGCAAGCAGGTCGTTCGCGCAGCAGATCGCGGTGACATCGACCCCGTCGGCGCGGAGCGTGTCGACCGCCAGCGCGCCGCCCTCTCGGTTGAAGGTCGACCGGACCACGAGCCGCTCGTCGAACGCGATCCCGGCGGCCGCGAGACCGCGGCGGTAGCCCGCGAGCCGCTCACGGGCCACTAACAACGACCGCGGGCCGGCGAAGAAGGCGATGTGACGGTGCCCGAGCCCGGCGAGTGCGGCGACCATCGCCGCCACCCCGGCCTCGTTGTCCACGCCGACCTCGGGCTCGCCGAGGGCGTGGGGCGAGAGATGGACGATCGCGGCGCCGTCGGCGCGCATCGCGGCGACATGCCGCTCGATGTCCTCGGTCAGGGCCGGGTCGTCAAGCCCGCTGCCGGCGAACACGACCGCCGCGGCGCGGATCGAGCGGAGCAGGCGGACATACGAGCGCTCGCGCTCGGCGTCGCGTTCGGAGCTGCAGGTGATCACGAGGAACCCGGCGGCTGACGCGCCGTCCTCGACGCCCCGGACGACCTCGGCGAAGTACGGGTCGGTGATGTCGTGGACGATCACCGCGACGACGGGGACGCGGCTCTTCAGGAGCCCCCGCGCCAGGGCGTTCGGAACGTAGTCCAGGGTGCGGGCGGCCTCCAGGACGCGTTCGCGGGTCGCGGCACTGACGGGATAGTCCGCTGACGAGACGACCCGCGAAGCCGTGGCCGCGGACACGCCGGCTAGCCGGGCGACTTCCGTGATCGATGCCATCGGGTGGTTGGTCGTCCGCTCAGTACGGGTACGGATACGAGCGCGGGTCATCCCGCACGGTCACCCACTGCCACTCGGTGAACTCGTCCCAGTTCGCCGCGCCGCCGAACCGCGCGCCGTTGCCCGATGCGCCCATCCCGCCGAACGGGATCGTCGCCTCGTCGTTCACGGTCTGATCGTTCACGTGGACCATCCCCGACTTCATCCGCTGGGCGAGCGCGAGGCCGCGCGAGATCGACCTGGAGTAGACCGCGCCAGTGAGGCCGTACTCGCTGTCGTTCGCGAGCGCCAGGGCCTCGTCGTCCGTGTCGAAGACGACGACCGGGGCGACCGGGCCGAAGATCTCCTCGCGCCAGGCAGCCTGGTCGGTCGTGACGCCGGTCAGGACGGTCGGCCGGTAGAAGAGGCCCTCGTGCGTCCCGCCGGTGACGACATGCGCGCCGCCCTCGATCGAGCGGCGGACGATCCCGTCAACGCGCTCGAGCTGGCGCTGATTGACGATCGGCCCGAGGTCGACCTCCTCGCGGTACGGGTCGCCGAGCCGCAGCCGGTCGGCCTTCTCCTTCAGCAGGTCGACGTAATCGCCGGCGACGCTCCGATGGACGATGTGGCGGCCGGTCGCGAAGCAGACCTGGCCCTGGAACTGGAAGGACGCGAAGGCACCGGCGGACGCGGCTGCTTCGAGGTCGGCATCGTCGAGGACGACGAAGGCGTTGTTCCCGCCGAGCTCCAGCGACACGCGTTTCAGGAGGCCGCCGGCGAGCTGCCCGACGCGGCGCCCGGCGCCGGTCGACCCCGTGAACGACACCCGGTTCACGTTCGGGTCGGTGACGATCGCCTCGCCCGTCTCGGCGCCGCCGACGACGATCTGGAGCAGGCCCTCGGGCAGGCCCGCTTCGCGGAAGATCGCGGCGAAGACCGCGCCGCCGCAGACCGGCGTCTGCGGATCCGGCTTGAGGATCACGGCGTTGCCGACCGCGAGGGCGGGGGCCACGACCCGCATCCCGAGCACGCTGGGGGAGTTCCAGGGCGTGATCGCGCCGATGATGCCGGCCGGAACGCGCCGCAGCATCGACAGCCGCCCGGGGACGACGCTCGGGACGAGCTGGCCGTACGGCTGGAACGGCATCGTCGCCGCGGCGTTCAGCTCGCCCACGGCGAAGTTCTGCTCGTGGTGCATCTTCCCGTGGACCGCGCCGGTCTCGCGCTGGGTCCACGTCCCGAACTCCGGCCGGTGGGCCTCGTAGATCTCGGCGGCGCGGCGGAGGATCGCGGCGCGCTGGTCGTAGCTCGTGTCCGCCCAGGCGGGCTGGGCGGCCGCCGCGGCGGCCGCGGCGCGGGCGACGTCGTCCGGCGTGGATTGGGCCAGCGTCAGGAGCGACCGGCCGGTCGCTGGCTCCCGAGTCTCCCGCGGCTCGCCGGTGCCGGGTCGCCAGTCGCCGAGGAACGGATCGAGCCAGCCCACGCCGACCGCACCGCCGCCGCTCGCCATCGTGTCAGGCGCCGTCGTGGCCATCGTCTGCTCCTTCCCGCTGGGCGGCGAACCGCTCCGCGTACGTCCTCGGCGCGTCGCTCACGACCGCGCGCGTACCCGTCGCGGGGTCGCGCCAGACCGGTCCGCGGGCGAGGACCGCGTCGATCAGGCCCTCCTCGAGATAGGGCGGCAGCTCCCACGACCTGATCGTGAGCGCCTCCTGGCCGGGGTAGCCGATCAGCTCCCGGACATGTTTGTCGGTGTAATAGCCCGCGACGATCGCGAGCTGGAGCGCGCCGAGGGCCGCCGGATCGTCCCGGCTCAGTGTGTCGAGACGCGCCTGCGGGTCGTCGCCCAGACCGGGACGGAGGGCGGCCTGGACCACCTCGACGAGGTCAGGGCGCGCGGTAAGGACGAACCGGAGGCGCTCGTCGGTGAGGACGTCGGCGGCCGAGGGCATTCCGTGAGCGGCCGGGATCAGCCGCTCGGCGACCGCGGAGAGGGCGGCTCGCTCGTCCGGGCCGAGGGCGGCGAGCGGATCTGCCGGAGCATTCGTGCTCATGCCGGCACCTGCTGCTCGAAGCGGGTCTCGACCATGTGGTCCGCCGCACGGAGGGCGATCGACACGATCGTCGATGTCGGGTTGACCCCGGACGAGGTCACGAAGCAGGAGCCGTCGACGACGTACAGGTTCGGCACGTCGTGGGTCCGGTTCCAACGATCGAGCACCGAGGTTCTCGGGTCGTCGCCCATCCGCGCCGTCCCGAGGAGGTGCCAGCCGGAATAGCGCATGAGCCGGTCGACCTCGATCTTGTATGCGCCTGCCGCGTCCATCGATTCCTTCGCCCGCTCGATGTGGAAATCGAGCATCCGGCGGGCGTTGTCCGCCATCGCGTAGTGGATCTCGGGCGCGGGGATGCCCGACGAGTCGGTGATGGACGACGACAGCCGGACCTGGTTCGCCTCGTCCGGCAGATCCTCGGCGAAGAGGCCCCAGTTCGCGCCATGTCCGAGATGCGTCTTCACGTGGGTGTGGTGCTCGGGTCCCCACGCCTGCTCGCCGGCCCGGCTCGGGAGGGCCGCGTTGATCGGGCCGCCGGTCGGGGCGAGACCCCAGCGGGCCCCGCGGACGAAGCCGCGCTTCTCGTCGGTCTCGTAGAACTCGAGCGACTCGATCAGGTCGCCGAACTGGCCTGCCCAACTCGTGAGCGGCTCTTCGAACAACCCCGCGACGTTCGCGAACGGGTGCATCATCAGGCGCCTGCCGACGAGGCCGGACGAGTTCGCGAGCCCGTCCGGCTGGCGGGCGCTCGCCGAGAGAAGCAACAGCCGCGGCGTGCCGATCGCATTCGCCGCAAGGACGACGACCTTCGCCTCCTGGAGGTGCTCTTCCCCGTCCCGGTCGATCCAGGTCGCACCGGTCGCGAGGCCGTGGTCGTTCGTCTCGATCCTGCTCACCCGGGCGCCCGTGATGAGCTTCGCGCCCAGTCCGATCGTCTTCGGCCAGTGGGTCAGGTCGGTCGAAGCCTTGGCGCCCTCGTTGCAACCCGACTGGCACGTGCTCCGCTGCACGCACGGCCGGCGACCGTCGTACGGGGTCGAGTTGATCGAGTTGAACTCGGGCCACCAGTGCCAGCCGAGCTTCGTCATGCCGCGGGCGACCTTCATCCCGGCGGCGCCGATCGGGAGCGGCGGCATCGGCGCGTCCTCGGTGTCCGGCGGGTAGGCCGGGTCGCCAGGCAGCCCGGACACGCCGAACTGGCGATCGGTCCGGTAGAAGTAGGGCAGGAGCTCGAAGTAGTCGATCGGCCAGTCGTCGGCAACGCCGTCGAGGCTTCGGACGCGGAAGTCCGACGGGAGGGCGCGCGGCCAGGCGCCGGCGAAGATGATCGTCGAGCCGCCGACCGCGTTGTACATGAGCGGTGAGACCGGGGTGTCGTCCTCGACGATCGGGTAGTCGGCGGCGAGGCCGCGGATGTTCGGGCTCGTTGCCCAGTCCTTGCGGGCCTTGAGCTCCCAGTCGAGCTTGTTCCCTGGGTAGTCCGCGCGGTCGAGCCAGTCGCCCTGCTCGAGGCAGACG
>Ga0207684_10000343_pt1 | contig 64775 bp, 67 predicted proteins | sample KBSK5501metaG_FD_184342 | JGI IMG/M metagenome (GOLD analysis project Ga0207684, IMG submission 184342) | Corn, switchgrass and miscanthus rhizosphere microbial communities from Kellogg Biological Station, Michigan, USA - KBS K5-50-1 metaG... | ecosystem: Host-associated > Plants > Roots >...
GCAAATTCTGTTGAAACGTAACTTCATGCACAGACGCATATTATCACCTGCAGACCAGATCTTGCATCATCCCACACAAACTGCCGCCCCCGAACACGCGATAGCGTCCGCCGCGCCAGCGGCTTCGTCCAAATCGTTATTGCGCAATCAATTTCTCCGCAACCACGTGTGAGATAGCCCGCCACCCGGAAATACCTGGCCTAATTTTAGCCATCCCATCTTGGCAAAACTGCCGGCACACGCTTGCGATACATAGCGAATGGCTCTCCGAACCTGTTCTCCAGCTCCGCATCCTCCATCCGAATCATCACCGCGCCGGTGGCGACAGCGAACCCTGTCAGCACCCAACACACAACCAACCCCGTGCCCGCGCTCCACGCCAGCATTTCGCACAGATGTGCCAGATACACCGGATGCCGCACCCGCGCCCGAATCCCGGTGGTCATCAATCGCTGCTCGCGGTGTCCAGGCAGAACCTCCGGCAGTCCGCCCAGCAGTGCCCAACTGAAGTGCGCTCCCGCCTGGCGGTAGATCCAGAAGCCCAAGGCGAACAGCAACCCCGCCGGAATCCAACTCCAAACCCTGTCATAGAGTGCCCTGCTCCGCCAAGGCGCCGTCAGCACACCCAGCCCAACCCACATTCCCATCCAGACCGGCACCAACACAGCATAGGGCGAGCCTGCCCGCGTCCGCCAGTAATCTGCCCGGGGATGGATCATCAGCCAGAACAACGGAATCGTCGCGTACACTACGCACACCATCCATCCCGCCGTTCGCAGAACCGACAGCATGTTCCAATTTTAGTCTGGTGTGCTGCTCGACCTTCAATCCAATACTCTGCCGTTGCAGTATCCGCGCCGTGTCTTTCTGTGGCACATTAGAAGACCCATGTCCCCGCCCATCGATTCCAAGGCCGGAACAGTTGCCTTCACTCATCCCGACTTCACGCTTTTTCAAATTGCGCGCTTCCTCATCGTGGCTGCGGTTGAAATGCAGGCCATTGCCGTTGGCTGGCAAGTCTACGAGATTACCCGGCGTCCGCTGGACCTCGGCCTGGTCGGCTTGGCTCAGTTCCTGCCCGGCATACTACTGTTCCCCATCTCCGGCCACACGTCAGACCGCTTTGAGCGCCGCAACGTGCTCACGGCCTGTTATGCCGGATACGCGGTGTGCTCCGTGCTTCTACTGGTGATCGCGAAAAGCCGGGCACATTCCATAGTCTCAATATACGTGGTGCTGGTGCTGATCGGCAGCGTCCGCTCCTTCAATGGAACCGCCAGCCGCGCGATCCTGCCGCAATTGGTACCGGAGGAGCACTTCCCCAACGCCCTTGGCTGGAACGCAACCACGTTTCAAGCCGCCACAATTCTTGGGCCGTCGATGGGAGGCATTCTCTACGGGCTCTTCCGCGGGCCTTCGGCGGTATACGTCGCTGCCACACTAACCGCCATGGGAGCGTTTTTTTCCACGTTGCGAATTAAAACCAGCCCGCGACCGCACGGCGAGCCGATGACATTCAAAACCGTCTTCGCCGGACTGCGCTTCATCTGGCGCGAGAAACTGATTTTGGGGGCGATCTCACTCGACCTTTTCGCCGTGCTGCTCGGAGGCGCTGTCGCCCTGCTTCCGGTATACGCGCGAGCGATTCTCCATACCGGCCCTTGGGGTTTGGGATTATTGCGCACCGCTCCCGGAGTCGGAGCATCCATCATGGCGGTGCTGCTGGCGCACCGTCCGCTGCGCGGCCGCGCCGGGGTTACTTTGCTATGGTCGGTCGCGGGATTCGGCATCTTCACCATTCTGTTCGGGGTTTCTCGCAGCCTGCTGTTGTCATTGGCCGCGTTGCTTCTGCTGGGTGCCTCCGACATGATCAGCGTCATCATCCGCGCAACCTTGGTTCAGCTCCGTACGCCCGACGAAATGCGCGGGCGGGTCACTGCCGTCGACATGGTTTTTATCGGCACCTCGAATGAATTTGGCCAGTTCGAGTCGGGGCTCACGGCGCAGTGGTTTGGAACCGTGCCAGCGGTAGTTCTGGGCGGAGTGGGGACGTTAGTCGTGATCGCGCTATGGGCCTGGCTTTTTCCCGAACTCAGAAAAGCCGGTGAGTTGACCGCGACATCAAATACGACAGACGATCGTGACCTGGAAACCGTATGAATCCTTGTAGTCGTTTAAGCCACGGCCATAAAGGGCGCTTCTCTTCGGCTCAGCAGCCTTCCTCACGCACTTCTGCGAGAGTGCTTTTCCGACGCCCGCACCATGACCATCGTTCTACTTACCACGGATCACGGTCTTCGCCGCCCCCATGTTCTCGTAGCGGTCGTAAACGCGCACCACGATCACATGCTCCGAAGCGGCCGCGACACCGTTTTTTCCCGCATCGAGGGTCACTTTGAAATCGTAGTTTTCCGTCTTCGCATCCGAAAGCTGGCCTACCGGCTCCACGTAATTCCACTCTCCGGCATCCACCGAGTACTCGGCTCGCTTGATCTGGGAAAAGCCGTCTCCGGCGCGGAAAGTCACATGAATCGGTCCGCCCTCCACCGCCGCCGCCAAATTCTCGATTCGCGGCGGAGTAGTATCCACCTCAAATCGCCGGCTTACTTTCTCTGCCGTCAAAGCTTCACCGGGAGAATGCGATGGCGCGTCCGAAGCCACAACTTTCACCGTGTAACCGCCGTCCGGCAGCAGGCTGGCGTCGAAAGAATAGGCCTTGTCAGTCAGATTGTCCTTCAGCAGGAGCCAGCGCGTTTCGCCGTCGCCACGGTAGTAAACCGAATACACGAGCTGATCGTCATTTTCATCGTGCGCGCTCCATTTCACTCCAACCGAGTCGCGATCGTGGGTGCTGGGCACGGAGGATTCAAAGTGTGAACCAGAAGATCCGCCAGCATCGGTTGCCAGGCTGCTCCCAGCCGATTTCGGCGTAGGCTGGTAACGCAGGCCCATCTGCACGCTGACATCGTCAATCTCGGGCGCGACGTTCTTTGGCAGATAATTCAGCGTAACGCTATCCACCCCCGGCGCGGGATTTCCTGCATGCAGCACCGCTTTCCACTGGGCATACCGTGCAGCAGGAATGCCAGATTGCCCATCTTTCGTGACGTCTACTTTTTTCCACGGGCCCCAGTTGCGGTCAGGATTGTCCACATTTCCGCTGCGCACAAAGATCTCTACGTTGCCCGCGCCGCGGAGTTCCGTGCGCCCCCAGCGCGAGAAAACTCTGGCATCGAAAACATCGCTCTGATAACTCCCTTCTGCCTCAGAGCCTGCACCGAGCACAAACATTTTGCCCAGATTGCTGGTTGCGGCATAGAGTCCGCCTCCGGGCGCCTGGACAAATGCCGTCACCTGCGAGGCTGCCGCCTTCAACAGATCGACGAAATCGTCCTGACCGGTAATGGCAAAGACGTGTCCGCGATTCCCCGTCCCTGCCAGCAGATGACCTTGCGAATCGAAGGCCAGCGCATAAACAATGTCGTCGCGCGAAGTCCACATTCGTCCGGGCGAGCCATCCGGAGCAATGCGGTACACTTCCGACCCGCCGCTCGATCCGCCTCCGGGAAAAGGAAATGGCCCAGTCGTCGCAGGAGCTGTGGGAGCCATGGTGATGTTGAGTCCAGGCGCCTGCGGCCCCGGGCTCTGCGGCGCACCCGTGGTCAGATTAATGGTCGGCGGAATAATTCCGGAGGTCCCTGCGCTTGCTCCTCGTTTCTCACCCACCCCCGCGGCATAAATGTTTCCTGCCCGGTCGACGGCTAGCGCCGTGATCTCTTTCTTCGGAGCGCTGTACAGCACAAAGCCTTCCCCCGCTGGTGAAATCCGATAGACCAAACCGCTTCCATCCGACCCTGCAATCAGGCTCCCCTGCGCGTCAAAAGCCAGCACCCGGACGTGAGTTTCATCACTTTTGAAAAATACCGAGTGCTCTCCCCGGGCTGTGACCCGGTAGATTTCCCCGTGATCGCCAGTCGCGATGAACAGATTGCCCGCCTTGTCCAGCGCGAGATCCCATATGTACTTCGTGCCTGGAGCAAAGTAAACTGACCAACTCCACGAAGGATCGACCACCGGTTTTGCAGCTTCTTTCGTGGCCCCAGGGGTCGCAGACTTGTTGTCATCCCCTTTCGTGGCGTCAGCTTTGCCACTCGGCTTGTGTTCAAGCTTGTAAACTTTTCCATCCGGGGCAGTGGCAGCGTAGATCACCCCATTGGCGCCCACCTGCAGCGCCTGTACTTGCAGCTCCTGCGGCTCAAAAATGATGGCAGCCTGCCCGTTCGGTGTGATGCGATACACGCGCGCGGGCGCGCCTGTGGCCGCGTAAACGTTGCCGGCATCGTCCGCCGCAATCGCCCAGATGTACGTGGAAGGCGTGGCATACAATGCCTTGAATGCAGGCGCCAACTCCAAGCCACCCGAGCCGCGAATCGCTACGCCCGCAGCCGTGCCCTTGGCCAGTTCCTCAAACTTCGACTGTTCCCAGGTATGCGTGCCTTCGGCAAGTCCGGCGGGGACGAACACCATTACAAGAGAAATGAGCAGAGCCGTACGAACAAGAATCAAATCTGAAGAAATAGACGATTTATGCAAGTTTTTGCCTCTGGGAGTCATGTTCGGAAGGATGGTTCAGATTATCACGTCGCGAGGCCAACATTCCCACGCCCCTCGGCCACTGGTAAGGATCCATGAGTGAATAGGAGTGAATAGGCCCGGGTGCATAGTCCAACGCCATCACGTGATATGGTAGGATTTTGATGTCCTCTTCGCGCCCAGACTCGAGAACATATCCGAGAAGAGACCTGCTGCGGATTCTCGCTCAGAAGTCCTTTCGCTTGGGAGAGTTCAAGCTCTCCTCCGGCGGCACCAGCGACTACTACATCGACTGCCGCAGTACCACGCTCGACGCCAAAGGCTCGCGCCTCACCGGAGAAGTTTTCACTGAGGAGATCCGGCGGCGCGGATGGAAGCCCGCCGCCATCGGCGGCCTCACCATGGGCGCTGACCCCATCGTTACTGCCGTTTCCGTGGTCAGCGGCGAACTAAACGGGTTTCTCGTACGCAAAGCAGAAAAACAACACGGCACCGGCCAGCGCATCGAGGGCTTTCGCGAAAAGGGAGCCTGCGTCGTGATCGTCGACGATGTCTGCACCACCGGAGCCTCAACCGTGCAAGCGATCGAAGCTGCCCGCGAATTCGGTTTCGAAGTTGTTGGAGCAATGTGCCTGGTGGAGCGCGAGGAAGCGAAGGGCCGGCCCAACCTGGAGAAGACCGCTGCGCCCGCGCCGTTTGTCTCGATCTTCACCGCCGGCGAAGTGCGCACCGAACACGCAATGCAAAACGACGACACCTCGCCTGCAATCTTCGCGGTGGCTGCAGTGTGCCAGCTCTGCGGACGCCCGGCGGTCACCAACAACCCGCGCAGTCGCTGCGCAGCCCACAAAGGGTAGCGTCCTCGGATTGCCTGATAATCTGACGTGGTTAACGGAGAACCGAGAACTGAGAGGGCGCGAGCTGAGACCTGCTTCATGATCCAAACCCTGGAATGGACCGACCAAGGCGTCCGCTTCATCGACCAGACGAAGCTGCCCATGGAAGAAACCTACGTCACGTGCAAGACGCATGAACAGGTGGCCGACGTCATCCGCACCATGGTCGTCCGCGGCGCACCCGCTATCGGCGTTGCCGCCGCCATGGGCATCGCTCTGGCTGTCAAGAATTCGAAAGCCGAAACCGTCCGGGACCTGAAGCGAGATTTCGATCAGGCGTGCGCTGTCATTGGCAAGACGCGCCCCACCGCCGTGAATCTGTTCTGGGCCATTCGCCGCATGCAGGAAAAATTGGAGCGCATTCGCATCCGCCCTCTCGCCCAAATCAAGCACACGCTGATCGAAGAAGCCCAGCGCATGCACGCCGAGGACATCGCCGCCAACCAGGCCATGGGACGCCACGGCGCCACCCTCATGCCCTCCGAAGGAGGAGTGCTCACCCACTGCAACGCCGGCGCGCTGGCCACCTGCGGATACGGCACAGCCCTCGGGGTCATCCGCGCCGCGGTCGAACAAGGTAAGAGAATCCACGTCTTCGCCGACGAGACTCGCCCCTTCCTGCAAGGCTCACGCCTCACCGCGTGGGAACTGATGAAAGATGGAATCCCGACCACAGTGATTTCCGACAACATGGCCGGTGCCATGATGAGCCAGGGCAAAATCGGAGCCATCGTCGTCGGAGCCGACCGCATCGCCGCCAACGGAGACGTCGCCAACAAAATCGGCACCTACACGGTCGCAGTCCTAGGCAAAGAACACGGAATTCCGTTCTACGTTGCCGCGCCTTTTTCCACCATCGATCTCGCCACACCCGACGGCAGCAAAATTCCCATAGAGCAACGCAACGCCAAAGAAGTCACCCACATCGCCGGAAAACAGATGGTCCCCGACGGCGTCGAAATCGAGAATCCCGCCTTCGACGTCACCCCCGCAAAATACGTAACCGCCATCATCACCGAGCGAGGAATTGCCCGCGCCCCCTATGAAGAATGCCTGCGCCGCCTGGCGGGCAAAGAATCAAGCGTTGAAGTCTAGCCACTTCACGCACCCAAAAATGGTCACGGTGGGACAGCAGCCCCTAACCTAAGGACCAGACGCTGAAACCTTCCCGCATCTTGTACGGAACTTCCGACCCCAGCCGGCCGTATTATTCCTTGGAAAGAAAAGGGGTCCTCCCATGTTCACGTTCCTCCTGTGGTGCATCCTTTTCGTGCTCTGCTGGCCATTGGCCATGCTGGCGTTGATCGCGTATCCCTTCATCTGGCTGCTACTGCTCCCCTTCCGCATCCTGGGAGTCGCTGTCCACGCAGTTCTGGAGATGGTTTATCTAGCCATCACGCTACCCTTCCGCCTGCTGGCAGCGCCGTTTCGGATCTAAATGGTTGAGGATTTTCAGTAGCGGCAACCGATGTCGTAGAGACGTTGCCTGCAACGTTTCGCTTGGCAGCAGAAAGACGTAGCAGGTCTCTACGATGGCGCATATCTCTGGTAGAAACCGGCGAAACGCCCCCTAACTTTCCATCACCTTCAAACTCGAACTAACCAGCAGCCTCGCCTCAGTAACTCGCTGCACATCCTCCGCGGTCAAACCCGGAGCCACTTCCTCCAGCACCAGCCCATCCTTGGTCACGCGGATGTATGCCATCTCGGTGACAATCGTATCCACGACCTTCACTCCAGTCAGCGGCAGCGTGCATTTCTTCAGAATCTTCGGCGCGCCTTCGCGAGTTGTGTGCTCCATGGCGACGATCACCCGCCGCGCGCTGGCCACCAGATCCATCGCCCCGCCCATGCCTTTCACCATTTTCCCCGGGATCATCCAATTCGCCAGCGTGCCTTCCTCGTCCACTTCCATCGCCCCCAGCACGCTCAAATCAATATGCCCGCCGCGAATCATGGCAAACGAATCGGCGCTGGAAAAATATGCCGTGCCCGCCATCTCGCTCACCGTCTCCTTGCCCGCATTAATTAAGTCGGCGTCTTCCTGCCCCTCGATCGGATAAGGCCCAATCCCCAACATCCCGTTCTCCGACTGAAGAATGACTTCAATCCCTGGCGGCACATGGTTCGCAATGAGCGTCGGCATGCCAATCCCGAGGTTCACATAAAACCCATCCCGCAACTCCCGCGCAATGCGCTTCACAATACGCTCACGCCTGTCGACGTCTTTGGCCGGCTTCGTCATCTTTAGTTCTTGCTAGGTGTCCCGCAATCCCACCCTTTGTCAGCCTGAGCCAAGCGAAGGACCCCTGCAACCTGTCGCCCCCACCAGCGTATCAAGGAGTTCTTCCCCCACTCTCCACCGAAGCTCTCAAACAGCGCCCGCCTTCCGCACCGTCCGCCTCTCAATCCGCTTCTCATACAACTCACCCGGGAAAATACGCTTCACATACACGCTGGGGGTGTGAATCTGATCCCCATCCAACTCGCCCGCTTTCACCAAATGCTCCACTTCGGCAATCGTCACCTTAGCCGCCGTCGCCATCATGGGATTAAAATTCCGCGCCGTCTTTCGGTAAACCAGATTCCCCAGGGCGTCACCCTTCCAAGCCTTCACGAAGGCAAAGTCAGCATTCAGTCCGCGCTCCATCACGTACATTCGCCCGTCGAACTCTCGGGTTTCTTTTCCTTCCGCTACAATTGTCCCAACTCCGGTGGGAGTAAAAAACGCCGGAATGCCCGCGCCGCCCGCGCGAATGCGCTCAGAAAATGTCCCCTGTGGCACCAGGTCAAGCTTGATGGTGCCCTTCAAAACCATTTCTTCCAGCAACCGGTTCTCGCCCACATAAGTACCAATGTGATGCCGAATCTGACCCGCGGCCAGCAGCAGACCGTTGCCAACTCCATCCACGCCCACGTTGTTGCTGATGGTGGTCAGATTCTTCGAGCCCTTGCGGACCAGCGCGCGAATTAGGTTCTCCGGCATACCGCACAGCCCAAATCCGCCGATCATAATCGTGGCGCCGTCAAACACGTCGCGAATGGCCTCGTCCGCACTGGCCACAACTTTGTTCATCGCGAGGAGGATTCTAAATGAAAACTGATCATCGAGACACGGGAAGGGGTTGTTGATTTTTGATTGGAAACCACAAACTCTAATCCCTGGAGATTTTGGTCGCAACAATCAAAAATCAACAATCAACAATTTTTTCTGCCAGCCCCAACCCGCTTCAACTTGTGCGCCCGTTCAAACTCATCCATCAATTGCCGCGAAGCCAAATTCTCCCGGATGTGCGCCAGCCGTTGCTCCACTTTGAACAGTGCGTTCTCAAGATTCTTGCGGTTGGTGATGGCAATGTCTCGCCACATCGAGTAAGGACTCGCTGAAATCCGCGTCATCTCTCGTAGCGCGCGTCCGCCAGCGGGAAGCAATGGAGCGGCTTCCCCAAATTCATCCACCAGTGTCGCCGCCAGAGCCGTGGACACCATCTGCGGCAAGTGGCTGATCCAGGCGCAAACCCGATCGTGCTCCTCCGGCGGCAGCATCGCGATCCGCGCTCCCACCTGGTCCACCCAACCCGCAAACTCGGCAAACAATCCTTCGTGAAGATTCTGGTCCGGCAGCGGAGTGAAAAACCATACCGCTCCCTGAAACAAGTCCGGATCGGCATATTCCACGCCGCCGTGTTCTTTCCCAGCCATCGGGTGCCCCGCCAGAAAGCGCCGCCCCGCATTCCGCCCAAAAACTTTCAGAGCCTGCTCAGCGACCGCGGCTTTTGTGCTGCCTACGTCAGTGAGCAGCGTGCGTAGGGGAAGCGCCGGACTCAATCGCTGAATCAAATCGATGATCGACAGCACGGGCGTGGCCAACATCACGACTTGACTGCCCACAACCGACCCCCCCAAATCCGAATAGCCATCGTCGATTGCGCCGCGGTTCCGCGCACGCTCCAGCACCGGATCCCGGTCGCATCCGACAATTCGCCCGGGAAATCGACGCCTCTTCAGAGCCAGCCCGAACGATCCGCCAATCAGACCAGTCCCGACGATAGTGATTTGTCGAATCGCCATGAATCAATCACTTGCACCATCGAGTCACAGAGAACCAAACAACCCATCAGACGTGAGGATCTTGCGTGGAAGATGTTCGATCGCGGGAAGCGCGATCAGCTCCAGCCGTTCGTAGTTGCCTTTCTCGATGTCTCGGTGAAAAAATGGTTATCCGATCTTCCGTCCCACTGCCGGCGCGATCAGCCGCAACTGGTCCATCAACTTCGCGAACTGCTCTGGAAACAGCGACTGCGCCCCATCAGACAGCGCATGATCCGGATCGCAATGCACTTCGATCAGCAGCGCATCCGCCCCCGCCGCGACCGAGGCCCGAGCCATGGGAGCAACTTTGTCCCGGCGCCCGGTTCCATGCGAAGGGTCGGCAGTCATGGGCAAATGCGAAAGCTTGTGAATGATCGGGATTGCCGAAATATCCATGGTATTGCGCGTGTAAGTCTCGAACGTGCGGATGCCGCGCTCGCACAAGACCACATCGTAGTTTCCGCCGGCCATGATGTATTCCGCGGAAAGCAGAAGCTCTTCCAATGTCGCGGCGATTCCGCGCTTCAGCAACACCGGCTTGCGAACTTTTCCTAGCTCGCGCAGCAAATTGAAGTTCTGCATGTTGCGCGCACCGACCTGCAAGATATCGACATAAGGCAGCATCAGCGCAATCTGCGAAATCTCCATGACTTCGCTAATCACCAGCAGCGTGAATTTGTCGCCCGCCTCGCGCAGCAGCTTGAGCGCCTCTTCGCCGTGTCCTTGAAACGAATAGGGAGAGCTGCGCGGCTTGAACGCCCCACCCCGCAGCACCCGCGCTCCCACCTTCGCCACTGCTTCGGCTGTGTTGAAGAGCTGTTCGCGCGATTCCACCGAGCACGGACCCGCCATCACCACCACCTCGTTGCCGCCTATCTCCACGCCATTTGCGAGTCTCAGAATCGTGCCCTCCGGCCGGAAACTCCGTCCCGCCAGCTTGTAAGGCGCGCTTATTCGGTGGACCTCCTGGACGCCGGGCAGGAGTTCAAGGTTGCGGATGTCGAAGTCCACCTGCGAGCCCACCGCTCCCAGCACGGTCATGCGCGCGCCCGTGGAACGGTGTACCTCGAAGCCCATCTTCACCAAGTGTTCAATCACCTGCTGAATCTGGCCCTCATTCGCCGATTCTTGCATTGCAACGATCATAAGAATGCTTCTGGCGTCTGGCTCCTAGCTCGTAGCCACCCCGACGAAGTCGCCGCTGAAAAGCAAGCTCGACTGGCTGAGTGTTGATTGCTAGTCCGTCGGCTCCAACTCCGTCTCTGCCCCTTCCTGCTTCCCCGCTTCCGCTCGCGGAACAATCTCATCCTTCTGAATATTCCGCATCACATCCATGATGCGCTCATAGATACGCACCAGTTCGCGATTTGGCAAGGGCCCCGAATTTATCTGCTGCACATTGGAAAAAACAGCCTGCTCCCGCTCCGGCTCGTAAACCGGCAAACTCGTATTCCGCTTCAGACGCCCGATTTCCTGTGCCGCCTGCGCACGCTGACTCAGCAAGTCCACCAGCCGCCGGTCCAGCTCATCGATCTTCTTTCGCCAATCTGCGATGTCCATGAAAAGCAGCTCTCAGAAAGCAGCTCTCACCTGTCAGCCTTCAGCTCTCAGCAAGAACAAGTCCACCGAATAGTCCTCGACCACTCTAGCCTATGGAGACTGCTCAGCATCATGTTGTCTTAGCGGAAGGCTGAGAGCGGACCGCTGACAGCTTCCCCACGAATTCTCCCACGGCAGCCGCCTCCCGTCCCCGATTCCGCTCGATCGTCTCGACAATCGCGCTGCCCACCACGGCCGCATCCGCAAACTCGCCCACCTCGGCGAATTGCTCCGCAGTCGATACGCCGAATCCAACCGCCACCGGAAGCTTCGTATATTTCCGCAGGCGTCGCACCAGCGTCTTGGCGTCGCCGGCCAGCTCCTGCCGTGCACCGGTTACGCCGGTTCGCGATACCGCATAAACGAATCCGGTAGATGCCTCCGCCACACGCTTCAGTCGCTCGTCCGTGCTGGTCGGCGCAGCCAGAAAAATCGTGGCTAGGTCAGTCTGCCGCATCTCCCGCAAATATTGCCCGGCTTCTTCCACCGGCAAATCCGTAAGCAGCGCGCCGTCAAGGCCCGCATGCCGGGTCACTCTACAGAATTTCTCCAGCCCCATTCGCAGAATAGGATTCAAATAGGAAAATACAATCAACCCCGTCGACTGCGCCTGCTCCCGAATTTCCGCCGCCAGCTTGAGCACCTGTCGCAACGAGGTGCCGTGTTTGAGTGCCCGTTCGCTGGCTCGCTGGATCACCGGCCCATCCGCCACCGGATCGCTGAAGGGCACGCCCAGCTCGATCACATCCGCCCCGGCCTCAATCGCCGCCAGCACGATCTCGCGCGTCGTCGCCAGATCCGGATCGCCGCACGTGACGTACACCACGAGCGCCGGCTTTTTGTGGAAGATCAGAGGCATGGAGAAGAATTGTTGATTTTTGCTTGTTGATTGTTGATTAAAAACCACAACTTAGCGTGCATTAGATTTTCATTCAACAATGAAAAATCAACCATCAACAATTAGCTTCATCTTCCCTCATCCTTCGAGCTTGAGACTCTCCCGCATGATCCCAATGTCCTTATCTCCCCGCCCCGAAACATTCACAATCACTACCTCCGACTTCTTCATCTTCGGCGCGCGCTGCACCACTTCTGCCACGGCATGCGCTGACTCGAGCGCCGGAATAATTCCTTCAGTTCGCGCCAGTAGCGTCGTCGCTTCCAGCGCCTCCGCATCCGACGCCGGCACGTACTCCGCCCGCCCCGCATCTCTCAACGCCGCATGTTCCGGCCCAATCGACGGATAATCCAGCCCCGCCGAAATCGAATGCGTCAAAGCGATCTGCCCCGCCTCATCTTGCAGCACGTAAGAATACGTTCCCTGCAAGACGCCCGGCGAACCTCCGCGAAACCGCGCTGCGTGATCCCCCAGGGCCTCGCCGCGTCCGCCCGCTTCCACGCCGATCAGCTTCACTTTATTATCCTTGATGAACTCATAAAAAATTCCGATCGCGTTTGATCCTCCTCCCACGCACGCGATGACCGCGGTGGGAAGCTTGCCCTCTGCTTTCAGAATCTGTGCCCGCGCCTCACGACCAATCACGCGATGGAAGTCCCGCACCATCGTGGGATACGGATGCGCCCCCAGTACGCTTCCCAACAAATAATGTGTAGTGCGGACATTCGTCACCCAGTCGCGCATTGCCTCGTTGATCGCATCTTTCAACGTTCGCGATCCCGACTCCACGCCACGTACCTCCGCCCCCAGCAACCGCATGCGGAACACGTTCAACTCCTGCCGCCGCATATCCTCGGTGCCCATGTACACGACGCACTCAAATCCCAGCAGCGCACACACGGTCGCGGTGGCGACCCCGTGCTGCCCCGCACCAGTCTCGGCAATCACGCGCCGCTTGCCCATGCGCTCCACCAGCAACCCCTGCCCCAGACAGTTGTTGATCTTGTGCGCCCCGGTATGCAGCAGATCCTCGCGCTTCAAATAAATCTTCGCCCCACCCAATTCTTTCGTCAGCCGTCGCGCAAAAAACAACGGCGTCGGACGCCCCGCATAAGTCCGCAGCAACTCCTCCAGCCGCCGCTGAAATTTCCGATCCCGCTTCGCCTTCGCATATGCGGATTCCAATTCCTCCAGGGCCGACATCAGAGTCTCCGGCACATACCGTCCGCCATAAACCCCAAACCGGCCGAGCTCGCTCACTGAATTCTTCGGACGCGGGTTCCCCACCCGGGCGCGCTCTTCGCGCAGGGTGGGGATTTTGACTTTCACTTTCGTTCTAGGAACCGTCGCCATTGCTAGCACGCTTTCCGATCGGTTTCCCGCACGGCCCTCACAAACGCGCGCACTTTCTCGGGATCTTTCTTCCCCGGCCTCGCCTCCACGCCCGAAGCCACGTCCACGCCCCACGGCTTCAGAACCCCGATCGCGTCTCCAACGTTCGCCGGAGTCAATCCGCCGGCGACGATTAGCTTCACACCACCCTGCCGCATTCCTTCCGCAATGGGTACGGCCCTGTTCCAGTCAAAGGTCTTGCCCGTACCTCCCGGCTGACGCAGGTCGCCCGAATCCAGGACAATCGTGTCCAACAACCCTTGCGGAAGCGAAAATTGCTTTGGAAGATTCCTTTTCCATTTTGCGAAATCTGCCGCCAAACCCTTGATTTCCTCTTCCTCTTCAAGGAATCGGGCCACGGGCAAAGCCACATAGATCTTCGGGGGGACCGGAAGGCAATCTATACCGGTCGCCTTAGCATTCTTAGGCTGACCTCTAGCCTCGAAGCCAAAGTATTGCTGCACCGATGTGAGTCCTACATTCAGAACAACCCGCGGCCATTCGTCCGCAGACTCACCGACGAATACTCCAACTTTCTCAACCCTCGCCGGCAGCTTCGTCACAATTTCCCGCGCCGTCTCCACACCAATGTTCCGCGGACTCTTCTCATAAAACACGAACCCCAGCGCGTCCGCGCCAGCGTCGACCGCCGTCAGCGCATCCTCCAAATTCGTCGTCCCACAAATCTTGATCCAAGTCATGAAATCAGTTGTCAGAAGCCGGTAAAAAGATTTCTGCTTCCGACTCGCTCTTACCGCGCACTCGGAACTCGGTACTCGTCACTCCGAACTGCTTGCAGCAATTCCCGCAGCGCATCCCCGGGCCGCTCCGCCCTCATTAGCGACTCCCCCACAAGAAATGCTTGATACCCCGAGGCCCGCAGCCGCGCAATATCCGACCCCGACCGAATTCCGCTCTCCGCCACGCGCACCACATTCTTGGGAAAACTCTCAGCCAACTGGAACGTCGTCTCCGCATCCACCTTGAAAGTCCGCAAGTCGCGGGTGTTCACGCCGATAAGATCACATCCCGCATTCAGCGCTCGCTGCAACTCTTCCTCATTGTGAATCTCACACAAAACCTCGAGTCCGCGTTCCCCGGCCCTTCGCTCCAGAGTCACCAACTCTGCCTGCTCCAGCGCCGCCACGATCAGCAGCACCGCATCGGCGCAATTGGCCCGTGCTTCCAGCAATTGAAACTCATCCACAATAAAATCCTTGCGCAAGCACGGCAGCTTGGTCGCACTCGAAGCTCGCCGCAGATTCTCCACTGACCCCTGAAAGAACTCTTCGTCGGTCAGCACCGACAGTGCTGCTGCCCCCGCAGCCTCCAGTTCCCGCGCCAACCCGGCGGCGTCAAACTCCGCCCGAATCAGGCCCTTCGACGGCGATGCCTTCTTCAACTCCGCAATCACCGCCACACCATTCTGGCTCTTCAACTCCAGCGCCCGCCGAAATCCCCGAGGAGCGTGCCGCGCCGCCCGCCTCTCCAGTTCATGCAAATCAGCGGCACGTTTCGCAGCAGCAACTCTGACACGCGTGCGAGCCACAATGTCATCAAGAAAGGCAGGCATAACGAATCTAGGGATTATAAGGGAGTGTCTGCGAATGCGTCCGCTGCGGGTCGGGTGCAGTTTGGACTCTGCGATCTGGGCCCTATCGGCGACATCCCGAGCGTAGCCCTTTTTCCGGCGGAGCGAGGGATCTCGTGTGCATCGCCACGGCTTTCACACTCACACCGCATGCTCTCGACGTCCACTTGAGCCTCTTTGCGGGCATGAGTTTGAGCGTCAGCGAAGAGGGGAGCCCGCAGGCGAAATCCTGAGCGCAGCCAAGGACTCGGATCAGAAGAGATCTGGTGCCATCGAAGGGACTCGAACCCCCACACCCTTGCGGGTACATGGACCTGAACCATGCGCGTCTGCCAATTCCGCCACGATGGCCTGGATACTACTCCGGCAGCTTCCGCCACCTCGGCAGAAGTGGGACGGATGCGGCGACCATAAGGCCGCTCCAGGAAAGAACTGCATTTCTATTCTACAGGCGCATCGACCTCTGTCAAACGCACCGGGCCGCCTCGCAGTTAGCAGCGCGCCAGCTTTTCAACTCCCAGCGTCGGCTCCCCCATGAAGCCTGAAGCCTGCTCCTATCCTTCCAGCTTCGCCGTCATGGTGATATTCGCTTTCAGCACTTTCGATACCGGACATCCGCTCTTCGCATTCTCCGCTGCCTTGTTGAACGCCGCGGCGTCGGCCTTCGGCACCCGCGCCGAAACATCGAGATGCACGGCCGTGATCGCCCACCCCGAGTCCAGCTTCTCCATTGTCAAGGTGGCCGTGGTCGAGATGCTCTCGGCTGTCAGATTGGCTCCGCCCAGTTGCCCGGAAAGCGCCATGGAAAAGCAAGCGGCGTGCGCCGCCGCAATCAATTCTTCAGGATTCGTTCCCGGAGTATTTTCAAACCTGGTTGCAAACGAATAAGGAGTATTATTCAGAACTCCGCTCGTCGCCGATACGGTTCCTTTGCCGTCCTTCAGTCCGCCCTTCCAAACAGCACTAGCCTTGCGTTGCATTCGCTTCTCCTCACTCATGAATTGGAAATGAAGACCCGTTTGTCATTGTAGACCGTGGCGGTGATCAGCCGTCAGGCCGTCACAGAATTTAAAGTCATTGTTGCTGCAAGGAGTGAAGGCTGCGGGCCCCACGGGCTTTTCATTCAACAATCAAAAATCAACAATCGACAATTCGGCCATCAGTTTCCAGCCCTCGCTGGCGGCAAATTGCTATTCCAGCAATCAGCCACGATCAACCACGCCCCCAAGCGGCGCCATACCTTCACGTACTTGCCGCGATCGGCCAGCATAGAACCGTTAGTCTGTCGAATGGCCAGACTATAACGCCCGATTTCCATCGCCATATCACCGGAATAATCCACTCGCATTGTTTCCACGCGCAGGCCTTCGTACCCGGCCTCGCCAAATTGCCGTAGCAGGTGCTCCACCGCTTTGAGTCCAAACGCGGGATCGCGATGCGGCGCCATGAACACACCATCAGGCGCGAACAGCGCCGCCACCTGATCATAATTTCCCGTGTTGAAAGAGGTTACAAAATCCTGAGTAAGACCGCGGATAACGGACTCCACATCCAGAAACGGACGCGAGTCCGCAAGGGAACTCGAGTAGGGCCGGTACATCTACTACCTCCTGGGGGGAAGGCATCAGGTGAAAGATTCAGTGCCAGGGAATGATTCACCCGTTTAAACTCGCTCATTTTAGCGCAAAAGAGGAAAGTTTTGTTACTGGGAAATTAATTTAATCAATCAAAACGGAGAGACACCCACGATTTACGTTTCCTCCACCATTCGCATCTCACTCGCTCGGTGATTCCTGGATACCGCGGAGACCCGCATGCCGGCAACAAAGAGGTCCAGAAAGAAACGATCGAGCTCTCGAGCCCAAAAGCCCAGCACGAATAAACGTAGCACCAAACGGTGGGTCGCCGGAGTCAAGACCGTTTCCACCTTTCCTCCGAAAGGTCTCTTCACTAAGGACGCTGTCACCATCGCCAAGACGCTCGCTTCGAAGAAGGTTTCGCCCAAAGGACCAGGCTCCGGAATGCGGATGCTTGCCTATTTCATTAATCGCGCGGGACGCGGCCTCAGCCCGTTTCGGCGCCAAGTGTTGGAGCGGGCTAAGCGAATCCTCTCGCAACAGACGGAAGACAAAAGACCAACGAACGCCCGAGAGCGGCCTGATCGGCGCAGCAACCTTATATCAAGTGCTACTCTCAGAGGTCAATCCCTCGCTCGAGATCGCCACTCCAGTCTTTCCGCGGCATCCCGGTTGCCTGTAAGAGCATCTCAACAGGGGCCAATTTGTCGCTTGCATGACTCAGTAAAAAACCCGTTGTCATGGGTCCGCGTACCACCAAATTCGGCCGTGATGGAGCAAACTATGACACTCTACGCGTTTGTCAGTACCGCAACCCTGGCTTTGCTTTTGGGGACTTCTGCCGTGGCCCATGCCCAGCAGGATGAAGTGAAGCCACCGCGACAGGATGAAGCCAAACCGGAAGCACAACCCGCGTCCCACGAAGCTAAACCCCCACGCCCGGATGAGGCTAAGCCGCCGCGTCAGGAAGAAGGCAAACCTCCGAAGCTGGACGAAAACAAGCCGCCCAAGCATGAGGAATCGAAACCTTCGCATGAGCAGGCCAAACCCGCTTCGCCCGAGCATCCTCAGCAACAGGCTGAACACAATCACCCCGCGGGTCAAGGGAACGCCAAGCGTGGCGGCCATATTCCGGACGATAAGTTCCACGCCCAATTCGGCCGCCAGCATACTTTCGTCGTCAACCGTCCTGTGGTCGTCAAAGGTCAGCCCCGCTTTCAGTACGGCGGCTACTGGTTTGAGATCGTTGACCCCTGGCCCGTCGAGTGGGCTTACACCGACGACGTTTACCTTGACTACGTCGATGGAGACTATTTTCTTTTTGATCTACTCCATCCCGGCGTTCGCGTCGTTGTCTTCGTCGTGATGTGAGGGCGGAAGCATGACGTTGATGAGGCATTCGGATTTCAGGAGAAACCGCTCTTTCTTCTACAACCCGGCTTCTGAGGTCCGGGCTATTCTGTTCTTGATCTTCGGGGCTGGTTTGCGGCAGAGGACGAGGCTAGGCAGACCACGGATGACCACTGCCAAAAGCAGCCATCAGGACGAGGGCGTCGTAGAAGCTCGTGGTCTCACGGCACCGCAGATCTTCGACGCTGCCGCCGCGAACGCCCGCGAAGAGTTACGCCGCTCCGATCGTAAGCCGGCCTTCTCCGGAATTGCGGGCGGACTTACGATCGGTTTAACCGCGCTTGGCGTCGCCACAGTTCGCTCCATGGTGCCGAACGAAGCACGTCATCACCGCTAGCCGGTGGACGATCGGTCCGGCTCGCCATGATTTATTTACTGGCCTTCGTTGTCGGGATCGGCCGCTTTGCCCATTAGTGTTGCCGGCAGCTGCGAGGTAGCGTCCGTTGTCATCGCCGGCATGCTCTCTCTCCGCTTACTTTCACTGGATCTTTCCGGCGATAGGGGGCAACATTTGCGGCGGCGTGTTTATCGTCAGCCTGCTTAACTACGGCCAGGTGAAGGAGCTTTAATTCCTGTCGTCGCTTGACGCATCTGCTGCGCCCGGCATCCAACCTGCGTCCCTATGTCTCTCGGTCACCAACTCGCTTGGCTCATGATCTTGTCCATACCCGTGGCCTGCGTTTCCTGGACCATCACCCACGAGGAAGTTTTTCGCGAGCCTCGCGAATATTGCCAGCGTGAATCCAAGCTTGCCCGAAGCCTGTCTCGAGGCAAGTTTTTCTCTGTCTTAACCTGGGAATATTGTTTCAGCCATTACTTCGCGGCGCTATTCCTCATCATCACCCGCTTCAAGCTGCTTTATGCCGATTGGCGCGGATACCTCGTCGCCCTCTTCGCCCTCGTCTGGGTTGCCAATCAGTACATGAGCATATACAACCGCCTTGGCCTCGACATCAAGCACGAGCAGGTCGAAATCCTGGCCAAGCAAGAGGATGTAAACCTAGGGCGCAAAAATGTCAGCGGCAAAGCGGCCTAGGCAGCGGATCGAGTGCACACCTTAGGGGCCTTTTCCTGCAAACATTTGAGGGTCCGTCTGACACCCAAAACTCCCATTGTCCCAAAGGAAACCTATGTCATTGTTGCTATTCGCCCTCTCACGCTTCCGACATATTTTCACCGCGCTCACGCTCTGCACCCCGGCAGCACTGCAAGTTGCTTGCGGCGGTGGAGGGAGCACCATAGTCCAGACGCCAGTACCCAGCAATCAGCCCACCTTCAGCCATGTAGTGCTGTTAGTGGAGGAAAGTCACAGCTACTCCGAAGTCATTGGCAACTCCTCAATGCCGAATTTCAACAGCCTGGCGGCGCAATATGGCTTAGCGACGCAATCTTTCGCTGACCTCGCTAACAACGCGTTGCCACAATACTCATTCATCGCACCCAACGTTGATGACGACGCGCACAACGGCAGCCTCGCCCAGGCCGATACCTGGCTGCAGAGCAATGTCATCGTGCCGCTGACCGCCAGTCCTGCCTTTCAGAGCACGCTGCTGATCATTACCTTCGACGAGGGCAATCAAGCCGACCTCGACCACGGGGGGGGACACATCGCCACCGTCATGGTCAACCCCAAAGCCAAAAAAGGATTCCGGTCCACCAACACCTACCAGCATCAGAGCACATTGCGCCTGATTCTGGCCGGCTCCGGAGTCAATAGTTTTCCCGGCCTCTCGGCAGTCGCTCCCGACATGACCGAGTTTTTCACCGGACCGTAGATTCTTGCCTCAAGCGGGAGATCAATGCGGCTGCTGAGGCTGCTGCGGCAGCGGCAGAACCTTGTAGCGTTCATCCACCCACGCCGGAAACCGTGGAGATCCCTGCGGAGGTTTCCCCATCGTGATCGCCCAATGATCCAGCCATCCCGTCCCTTCTTCTCCAACGAAAGTATCCGGAAGTCCGTAGGCCTGATCGCTCAGCGCATCTTCCAACGTGATCAACCGGTATCCGCGCTTGCGTATTACATCGACGAGCTCGTTGAAGTGCTCGGCCTCCATTTGATTAGCGTGCAAAAGCAAAATCTGTTTGGGCTGATATCCAAGCAACTGCTGGGACAACTGTTCGGAATAGGCGAACTCCGCATCGGTATACGCCAGATACTCTTTCACGAGTTCCTGCTGGGTTGCGGTATCTCCGCGTTTCTTGGACTCTTCGTACACACCGCCAAAATTCCAGTCCCACGCGTCCACCGTCACCGGAGCAATTCTGTATCCGCGCTCCGCTAAAAAAGCCTCCGCTTCGCGCCGGATAAGGAGGTCGCGTCCAGTGTCCAGGTACGGATGCCGAAAGTATCTGAGCTTCTTGGTGTGCTGTGCCAGCAGAAGCTTGAGCACGGATTCGCCCTGCACCACATCGTCTTCCCAAGCCTTCAACCCAACCTGATTCAGCGACATGTGACTATAAGTGTGGTTGCCGAGATCAAAACCTGCGTCGAGCCACATCTGGAGAGCCTTGATCCGTTCGTCCACCTCGCCCCACTTGTAGACTTTTTTCTCGTTCACGAATCCTACGGCGGGAATTTTCTGTTGCTGCAAAGCGGCCAGCAACTTTGTCGTCATCTCGGTGATCGCCGCCGCAGGCATCCGGTCTGAGTTGGCCGCCGGCAGGTCATCGATCGTGATCGCAACCTGCCGATCCGGCGGAGGCGACTGAGCTGCCACCGAGGCCGGAAAAACCAGGCGTGCAAAAACGGCCCCCGTCACAACACACGACAGCAATACGCATTGCAACCAACGCGATAGTTCCATGAAAACAGTCCTCCTGCGTGGCAAAGGCGCGAAGTTCGAAAAACAAATCCTTCGACGAGCGGCCTTTCCGCGGCTCGGACATTAAAGCATGAAACGATTGAATCATGGCATTCGGGAGCTGATTTCTTCAGCCGCCTCTGCACTAGTTCGGGGACGGGCTTGCGCCGCGGCCGCTATTGTTACTTGACGGGGGGTCTGTGGGGAACGGCGACGCCGGGTTGCAGGCCTGTATTAATGCATATCGCTCGCAGCTGCCGTAGGACGCCATGGGAGCGAATCCCGCGGCGCGGTTGACTATCGACCTGGCTGCCGGAGACCGCCACCTGATTGGAATCTGCCAGAAGGCGAGCAGCAGCTGGCTGCTGACGTCAACGCCGGTGTTGGATTATGCCAATGCCATGGTGCCCAATAAGCAGCCCAGCACGTCCGGGGCAGAGTCCAACTGGCAGGAGCATATTGATGGCAAGCCACACTACAGTCCTCCGATTCCGCCAATTGCGCCGGCGAGGTTCACGGGAAGCTTGTACATCGTGACTGGCCGGAACCCTGCTCCGGAGTGCACAAACTTCGGCGTTTCGCTGGAGAGCAGCACGGGAAGCTATGTTAGGAGTGTAGTGCCGAATGGCGCTGGAACTACGTCTGCGATGCTGGGCTATATGTTCTGGGCGGCCGAGTGTCAAGGTTACGCGCTCGATTTGCACACTCCACCGAACCCGTGCGAGGGTGGAGTCGGAGTGAGAGGGAGAACTTATAACGTTGCGTTCCCTATGCCACCACTGCGGCAAAACTAGGTTGTTGGTGAGGGCGACGAGCGGTGCACGCAACGCTGAATCGCCAACCTTCCCGAGAGCGGGTAATCTTCCGCCTTCATTCTTGTTGGTGAGATTAGAGACGTAGCAAGCTACGTCTCTACGGGTGCTTTTGTGAGTTCTTCCGACGTCTGTTATGGAGTGCCGGAAGGAGCTCCCGCGACCTGCCAGGCGAAGGCCAGAAATGACGAGGCTGACAAGTCGATGGCCGGCTCCACGGTGGAATAGGACTGCACCTTGTCCTGATAAACGGCGCCATTGCCATTGAACTTAGCGAATACGTCGACGCCGTTCGGAGGACAGGCCACCATTCCAGTGAGCGTGCCCTTGGCGGCGAAGGAATTCGGGCCTTCGACCACAGCGCCGAGAAGAATTGGCGGCTTGCCATTGGTGGATCCGACGATGTTTGCCACTTGGTGCTGCATGCAGTCAGGGAAGGTGGTGCCATCTCCTACGATCAGAGAGGTGCCCCAGGCGTTGGCTCCGAGAATGTTGTTGAGCCAGCGGTTGCCATATGCTGCATACGTCGTGCCGGCGGTCAAGTTGTCGTACTCATCCGCCATCACGGCCAGCCCGCCTCCGTGTGACGTGGTGTCATAAACATTCCACGGAAAACCGAAGCCGAAGGGATCTTTGGCGGCCTGGGTGGCGGCTTTGGTCAATTGCTTGTTCATGTCGGAGAGCAGAGCCGCTCTCGAAACTGCGAGGCCGTTGGGATTTCCGGCCAGCGTGATAGCGCGGTAGAGCTCAAAGTGGGCCAATCCGCTGACGTCATAAAGATTGAGTGTGTCGGCCGCGTCATTGGGTCCGGTGATATAGGCGTGGGCCCATTGCGCCGCGAGCCGCAGGTAGTACATGGGATCGGTGTGAGGAAGGCCAGCGGGCAAGTTCGTGGCACCCTGCAACGCAAAATAAAGTTCGGTGGCGCCTAGTTCGAGATCGTCACGCCATTCTGTTTCGGGATAGAAATCGAAGGGCCCGACGGTGAGGAGTTTGCCGCTGGGCGCGGTGTTGGCGAGGTCGAAAATGTGTTCGGCGGAAAGCAGGCATTGGTTGGCGTATGCCGAGTTGCTTACGGCAAAAACTTTGTAGCAGAGGGCGAAGTCGGCGGCCAGGCGTCCGGCGATGTTTGGACTGATCTGTGCGCCCGCTCCTCCGGGGTTGACAAAGACCGGGCGATGGCAGACGTACTGGTAGGGGGAGTTGCAATTTGAGTAGTTGTCATCGGCCTGGGGGAGGCGCCAGATATCGTGATCGCCGGCGTAGGCGCGGCCTCCGGAACCAACCCCAACCTGGTAGTAAAGCGTCTTGGTGCCGTCGGCCCACATTTTCTGTAGCCAGTCGAGGCCGAACTGGGCCTCGGCGGTGAAATTGGAGGTGCTTGATCCGGCTCCCAATTGATTGGGAAAGTCGCGCACGCCGACGAGCATCATGGCGACGGTGTAGCTGTGGGTCTCGACGAACTTGAGGTAGTCGCCAGCGTCCCACCATCCGCCGGAAGCGTCGATGATTGCACCGGTGGGAGTAAGCGGCCCGGCGTTGTCTTTCTTATCGAAGGTGGGCGTGAAATACACCTTCGCGCTTTGGTCATTCAGGTGTCCGGGGGCGGTGCGCAGCGCGTTGGGAATATAATTCGGGCCGTCGCGCGAGGTTTGGTAGTAGTACAGGGCGTTGCCCAGCGGCTTGGAATAAAGGTTCGCGGCTGTATCTATCTTGAATTGGGGAGAGCTGGCGGCGATCGGCGTCGTCACCGAGAGGGTGTAAGTGCCTGAGGTTGTGACCGAATCAAAATCCACCGGATAGACGTTGGTGAAGCTACCCCAGGCGCCGAGAGAGGAGCCGACTGGCGCTGAATACACAGTGACCCCGCTGGAATTTTTTAAAAGGAAAGTTGCGCCGGCCTCTGAGCCCGCGGCCATCAGATAGGCTCGTTTCGATGAGCCGGAGACATAGCCGACCTGGTTCACGCGGATGAAAGCGCTTTGAGCCTGCGCCGCCGGGAATAGTGTAAGGACGATTGTTGCCACTATTGCTCGTGAGAGAATGGACGAAAGCGGGGAACCAATGGAACACAGCCCAGTGGAACGCGGAATCATCATGGCTTGCCTCCTTTGCAGTAAACCCTTTCATTGAAACGGATGAATACTGTTCCTGAACCGATGGCATTGAGAAGGGTTGAAGGCGCTGATCCTGCCGGGAGTGGAGACTCCATTGGTGGCCGCCTCCCCCCGGAGGTCCCTGGCCCTGGCGCCTTTTGCTATTCTGCGTGGGTGGGGGACGAGATCTCTGTTGAACCGGGACATGCCGGGCTTTGTGCGAATTGCCGCCATGTGCGGCGGGTGCAATCGGACCGCGGGTCGGTGTTTGTGAGGTGTGAGCTGGCGCTCAGGGATGCGCGGTTTGAGAAATATCCGAGATTGCCAGTGTTGGTATGCGCGGGATATGAGCGGAGAGATGATCCTCCTGCCTCTGCCGAGCCGGAATGATTTAAGAAAGATGGCGACGAATCACGCTGGCTGGAGTTCGAAGGCGGGATAGCTTTCGGTCAGTTTCGCGAAGGCTTCGAGCGGGGATCCGGCCGGGACAGGGAAATAGCGCTGGACTTCGCGGCGGAAAGTGTCGAGATAGGCTTTGAGGATTTCTGGTTTCTCGGCCGGCGTTAGAGGACGCAGGCGGTATTTCTGGCGAGTGCTTCCCTTCTTCAGCGTGACTTCTCCGGCGGCTTCGGCGTTGCGAACCCATTGTGTCCGGCCGCGAGGAGCGACCAGGAAGCGCTTGCCACGGAGTTCGAGGAGGTTGATGGGCGTTGAATAAATCTTTCCGCTCTTACGTCCGCGAACCTGGAGCAGGTAGTTGTAGGGGAATCCCAGGCCGAGTCCGACGAAGAATCCGAAGATGCGATTGAAGAGGCGTTCAACAGGAGAGGGCACGCGGAATTCCGGTGTGGTGCGCGGCATGGGTTAGTGATTCTTTAAGGATGGGCTTAGGTTCAACCTGTGTCGTGGAGCAAAGTGTAAGGAGCGAACCGAACGCGCGATTATTGCCTCGCAAAGAACGCGGCGCTTCGCGCGGCAAAAAGCGCTCCTCCGGATGACAATCGAAAGCCTGCGGCAAGGACGTTTCTCTGGCCGCCCGCAGTGCACCAAAGGCTACGAGCTGAAGGCTAAGAGCCAACGGCTAATAGCTGATTTTTATTGACATTCGCCTTCCATTCGCCAACAATGGCGGGCATGGCGATCACACGCAGGCAGCGGCAAATTTATGACTTCATTTCGCGCTTTGTGGCCGAGAATGGCTACTCCCCGTCGTTTGACGAGATTGGCAAGGGGATGAAGCTGAGTTCGTTGGCCACGGTTCACAAGCACATCACGAACCTGGAGAAGAAAGGGCTGCTTACGCGGGACTACAACCGCAGCCGGTCGATTGACCTGCTGCCACCCAAGGGACGCCTCAAGCAGGCCATGAGCGTGAACACCGCAGTGGTGCTGCCGCTGGTGGGGCGCATCGCTGCCGGGCAGCCTATCGAGGCAATGCAGACTTCGGAGACTATTTCGCTGGCCGACTTCGTCCGGTCAAAAGAGGTTTTTGTGCTGGAGGTGCGTGGCGATTCCATGCAGGATGAGCACATCCTGGACGGCGACTATGTGTTGGTGGAGAAATCGAAGACGGCGCACAACGGCGACATCGTAGTCGCGCTGGTGGATTTGAGTGACGCCACGCTGAAACGGTTTTACCGCGAAGGTGACAACATCCGCTTGCAACCTTCGAACGTGAATATGAAGCCGATCATCGTGCCCGCGGCGTCGGTGGAAATTCAGGGGCGGGTGATCGGAGTACTGAGGAAGTATTAGTTGAGTAAGGAGCTTCCAGCTTCTAGCTGCTAGCTTAGGAATCTGGCAATCCGCTTATTTGCCGACACTCCCCCTGCGCGAGCTAAAACTGACGCCATTATCGTACATGATCTGTGTCTTGGCCGGTTGTGTGGGGCCGAGGCAGCGTCGAGCCCAATCACTCGAATGTGTGCTACGGCCCTTTCAGGCTATTTGCCCTATGCCCCGGCCCTGCGGCGCCAATATAGTCAAAGTTCAACGCGTAAGCCTTTTCGCCGGGGTCGTAGTATAGGTCCCAGTCAAAGCTATTCGGAAGCGCTAAACGATCCAGAAGGTGCCCAAGGGCCGTCCGGGCTGCCTCGTTCTCGACGCCCTCGATCGTCCTCCACTTCGCTAGGTGATTGCTGGGACGCCTGAGCCGACCCAAATCTTATAACCCGTCTGCTTGCTGACCTGGTTGCAGATCGCCTCAAGCAGTTGGCCACCATGGCGCGGGCCTTGCGGTATGGTGATCACGGTGTCGAGAATTGAATTTTGCTTAACTCGATTTCCCGCTACATCCAGCACGTCGACCGGTACAATATGCAGTCGACTCCCGTCTCGCACCACACCGAAAGTCGGGCCGCCCAGCATCCCATATTCCCGGAGCATCCTCGCTATCGTAGCTTCAGCAGCCTCGGGACTACGGAGATCGTTTGGCGCGTAGACAAAACTGAAGGGCCTGCCCTGCGGAACAAGCGTGCGGTGGCCGTACTTCATCTCCGCCTCCGATATATTGCGAGCAACCCCGGCGGTAACGTCCTGGATGTCCGCGAGGTTGCTGTAGCGGGGATCCTCGTAAGTGATCGATATCTCTCGTGCTGCCGGATTTGATTTATGAGCGTTGAAATTGGACGCGACAAGTCGCCCGGGTCGCTGGCGATCGTGACCGAGTCCTGGGCAATCGCGACCAGGGTAAGCGTTCCGAAGAGCAGCGTTAACAAGAACAGGCGATGCATGTCAGCCTGCTGTCGTGTTGGTTGCAACCTGACCATTGCGTATGCTCGTAACTGTGGGAGCGGTGATATCGCCACCGAGACTGTTGACCTCGTAGGGGACACCGTAGAAACTCACGCCATTATTGTCGGTATAGGGACCGTATTTAGAAGGATCGTTCGGCGCACAGGCTGGCAGGATTATGCTCTCAGAGTGATCGGCGGCCAAGCTGTCAGAAGATGCAGGACAAGTCACTCACGCCGTTTAAACAACATCGTCCACAAGGACAGCGCCCGAGAGTAACTCCGGACGCCAGTTCTCTAAGAACTATGAAGAGCGGCAAGAGGCAGGGGATCACCCGACGTGCTTGTCAATGGCCTGCGCAATGGCGTCCTTGGGCCGGTAGCCGACAAGTTGCTCGACCACCTGCCCGGCCTTGAACACCAGCAGCGTCGGGATTCCGGTGACTTTGTAGCGCATCGGGGTGGCGCTGTTGGAGTCGACATCCATTTTGCCGACTTTGAGTTTGCCCTGATAGTCCTTGGCCAATTCGTCGACGATGGGGGCTAGAGCGCGGCAGGGACCGCACCACGTTGCCCAGAAATCCACCAGCACGGGCGTATCTGATTTCAAAACATCCTGGTCGAAGTTCGCATCGGTCACTTCGACAATTCCGTTGCCTGCCATTTTTTCTTCTCCTCGTTGTAACGTCGCGCTGTCGGCCGACGCTCACATCGAGCTTGCGTTGCCGGGTCCGGCGATCTGTGTATAAATGCATACCCCGTTTGGGGGACGAACTATTATCGCATTGGTTTGATGCCTAAAGCCGGGCGAAGGTCGCAAAAACGACCCTTGGTCAGAGAGTTGATTAGATGCAGGGGTGAGGCGTCCCGCGACCCGGCCGCACCATGGTAACCGCCGCTACCGACGGGACTTCAGGAAGGTGACGACCTACCAGCGTTCGGGCTCAGGCAGACGACTCCACGACGGCACTCCGTTTTTCTGGCTTCCGTTGGTGAGCAACCAGAAAAGCTCTCCGGGAGTCGCCTGCTTCACGCGGAACGAATGCAAGTTGGGCCTCATGTGTTTGCGATCGACTTTGCCCTGGCCATTATCTCCGTGGCATTTGGCGCAGTGCTGGTGAAAGATTTTGCTGCCGGCGGCAGTGGCATCGGGCGCGTTGGCGAGAGGGTTGATGCGGTCCCTTTCATTGTCGGGAACGCGGAGCAGCCAATACTCCGTCACCCGCCTTCGCAAAAAGGCTGACCGTTAGCGCCAGAACCAAAATGATCCTTGCAAGCCAATGCTTATTCATGGCCGCCTCGCTTCAGCCTGGAAAGAACCTGTTCTATTTCGTAGGAGATCATAAAGCGGAATAGGAAACCGTGACTGTTGCTGTTGAGGCCGAAGTTGGGAGAGAGACGCAGCGTGGCAGCGCTAGGGATATTCCAGGTGACGACTGGGCCGGCGTAGTGTGAGGTGTCGCGCAGGCCGAAGCTGTGGCGCTCTCCAAGGCCGCCGTACATTTCGGCGCCCAGAGCGAAGTTTTCGCGGCAGAAAGTGCAAGACTCCGCAGTCGCGGCAAGAGCCAAAGCGCGGCTCGCTCCCAGGGCATAACCGAATTCCCAGGGGGAGCCGGAAAGATTTTTCTCGGCGATGACGTTTTCCGAGACGTTCCAAGCTTTGAAGTTGCTGGACAAGATCAGCTTGAATTCGGCCTCGCGTTTTCTCTCGCTGCGGTCGTTGCGGCCCAGAAAGTCGGCGCGGCCGTCGTGGCCGACGACTTCGAGCAAAACTTTGTCGGCGCCGTTGATGTTTTCGAATTCGAAATAGAGAATCGGGTTGATCCAGTGTTCGCGAGCAACGGGCGAACACGATTCTCCCATCGGAAGCCAGTGAACACGGTGCTCTGGCCAGCGGTGGTTTGGCCGTCGAGGTAGAGCTCGGTGGACCACCAGGTTTTGACTCCGTACTCCAACTCCAGAGCGGTGGCTGCGAAAGCATCGCCACCCTTGGGTGAGCCGGTGATGCTCTTCGCGGCAATCTCGAGATTGTCGGGCTCTTCCAGTTCGTGCGAATAGGTGATGAAGTAATTGTCCTGAGCGTGGGCGGGGAGAAAACCCAGCCCGAGAACGGCAAAGAATATCCAGTGCGAACGTTTGAAGAATAGGGGCATCATTACTTGCAACTGAGTCGCATCTAGGAATAACCTCAACTATGATGCCGGACTGGCAACCGAGCTGTCCAGCATTGAGCAAAGATTTGAGCAAAGATTTCGTCGCAGCCGAGATGCGACTAGTTGCGACAGCTCACGAGGGCGATTGCCATGCCACTTCCCCAAACTGAAATGCCGGGACGATTGCAGGCGTTTTGCGCCGAGCGCGGTATCCGTATGACCCAGCAGCGGCGCGCTATTCTCAGCGTCATGGAGACAACCAAGAAGCATCTGGATGCGGCGCAACCTGCGCAGAGCGCAGCGCCTGGATGCTCTGGATGCTTCGGTGGACCGCAGCACGGTTTACCGCACGCTGCAATTGCTCAAATGGCCGGGATTAATTGATGAGCTCGACTTGATGCACATTCACGGCGAGGGACATTATTACGAGCGCAAATTGAACCGCGACCACATTCACATGGCATGTTTGCGCTGCGGCAAAATTTCACAGTTCGTTAGTGATGTATTTGAACAGCTTAAGCAGCAGGTGGAGAGCGACTGTCGTTTTCGCATCGTTGTATCCAGGCTGGAGATTGGCGGGTACTGCAACACGTGCCGGAAGAGGTAGGTTAGCGGCTAAGTGTGCTCGCAGGGAATGATCGGGAAAAGCAAAACCGCAGCGGCTAAAGCCGGGCCTCTATTCGGGGACTTATGCGACTGAAGTCGTGCCCTCCTCGAAGGCTATCGGGATCGGACTTCTCGGCAGGTCAAAATCGCCAAACTTAAACGGCCTTCCGGCCGATCATACGATCCACCGAGGCCACGCCTGATCCCGAGAATGCGAGGCACAGGGTAGCGGCCAGCAGGGTGAGGGGAAATTCGAAACCTGCGGGACCAAAAAATCCCTTCTTCAAGTGCACCAGAAGGACGGCGACCGCCATGTCGAATGCGAGCAACAGGGCAACAATGCGGGTAAAAAGCCCCAGGATCAGTGCAATGCCGCCGAAGAATTCGAGCAGCGTCAGCAGGACGGCAGCGGCTTGTGGCGCTGGAATCCGGAGTGAGGCCAAGAATCCGGCTACATTGTGAAATCCCATGAAGAACTTTTGTCCACCGTGCATCATAAACACAACGCCGACCACGACACGAAGCACGGTGATTCCCCAGGAGCGCATGTCTGAGCCGTCGGTCATCATAAAGTCTCCTTAAGGCGGACCGGTGTGAATTCTTAATTCGGTATTGGGCAGGCGGAATTGTAGCACTCGTAGGGTGGGCTCAGACCTTCCATTTCGCGGGGGCATCGCCCGAGCAAAACTAGATTGCACCAGGCGCAGGATCCTCGCTCCGCCTGAAAAACGGCTGCCCTCAGGATGACTCCGTTGGAGTGGAGACGGTCAGAACGAAGATCCCGGGTTCAAGAACGCAATAAAAAAGCGCCCTGGACTTTTCAGTCAAGGACGCCTCGGCAGCCCTCCCCCAGAACTGCCAAACCACGAGATGGATAGTAGAGGCAGCCTCCTGTGGTGTAAACGTCACTTTGGTAACGGGAAATTTTTTTGCAGTAACCGCAGTTGCGAGTGTCTGAAGTAACTTCTGAGCGAGAGGGGCAACGCGTTCGCAGCCGTGCTAGTTCGGTGCTAATAAAAGAGAAAAGTGATCGAAGCGGTATTCGCGACGGCCTTCGGTTACTAGCGGCTTGATCGCGCCGGAGTTGACTTTTTCCACAGCGTCGTGAAGACGGAGAAGGTACACGGGGTCGGCCACGGGCACATTGTGGCCGGGCAACAGGAGCTTCAGAGATGCCGTCAAGCGTGCCAGCTTGCTTACGGACCTCGCGTAGGCGGGGAAATCGGTTTCGGGAGTGAACAGGTAAATCGGACCGAGATAGAACGTATCGCCAGTGAAGAGAAGTCGGTTCCTGCGATCCAGCAGGCAGAGCGAATCTGGCGTGTGGCCGGGGGTGAAGATTATTTCCAGATCTCGGTCACCGAGGGCGATGCGTTCTCCATCTTTGATCCAGTGCGAGGCGCGCCAGGGCCGTATGGCATAGGAAGTGGGTGTCACTCCTGTGGGGAGCGGACCGCAGAGGCGGTCAGGGGCGAGCGCGTCGCGGGAATAAACGTTGGACCGGCCTTGGGCGTTGGCGCGAGCGAAGGGAACATCCTCGTTCATGATGTCGGCGAGCAATGCGCCAGCCAGTTCCGCGTTGCCGCCGGTGTGGTCGAAATGAGTGTGTGAGTTGAGAACAGTTACAGGCAGCGGCGTGAGTTGGCGGACCACTTGGCTGATCGCGCCGACACCGAGGCCAGTGTCGAACAGGAGTGCGCGACGCTGGCCTAGAATCAAATAGGAAATCACCTCTTCGAATTGATGCGGCTCGTAGATGGCGAAGACTCCGGAGCGAATGCGGTAGACCTCGAACCAGGAGTTATGCGCGTCGACCAGTTCGAGATTTTTGTACTGGGGACGCGGCAGCTCGCGGCACCACTCCGGGCGAAGCGGTTCGCCCCCCGTTTGCGCGGATAGCGCGGCCGAGAACAGCAGAGATGCAGTGAGGAGCGAGAGGCTGACCAGCGTGGGCTTCGCGCGAGAACCCGTGGATAGCGTCATCGCTTCTGCCAGGAATGGCCGGCGTCGGATGTGGTCCAGATTTCTGGGTGGGACGTCGTGAGCTTGCCGTTCTGCTGATCGGTGAATTCTATGGAGAGTATGTCTCCGCTCAGAGTTACACCGGCTGCGGCAGGGATGACGCGTGTCCAGGTCTCGCCGCCGTCGCTGGAGTGATAGAGAATGCCGCTCATGCCTCCGGCCCAGACTTCCCCACCTGCGGCCGAAACGGCGCGGAAGACTGTCCTCCCCGTGAAACTTGCTTCGGGGGAGCTGCTTCCAGCCTTTTTGGCTCTAGCGGTCTCTGTCTGTGGAGGCGCATTGCGCGTCTGGACATAGTTGGTACTCAGTGCTGACGGTGCGTTGACGTTTACATCCCTCCACGTCTTTCCTCCGTCGACAGAACGTTGCAAGACGCCGAGGGGAGAGATGGTCCAGCGGGATGCGGGTGCGCTGTAAACCTCTGCGACTTCCGATTGAGGGGGCATCGGCGCGCGCGCTTCCGTCGGCGCAGCCGCGGCGGGCGGAGCGGAAAGATCTCCGTTCGACAGCGGAGGTTTAGCTTTCGCGACTTGGGCCTTATCGAGAGAGAGTTCTGATTGTGGTTGATCGTCAACCGTCGCCGGTTCGGCTTGCAGGGCTGGGGCTGGGGCGGTAACCTGTACGGTCTCAGAAGTGGCGCCTGGCCCTGAGGATCGAGGCGGTAGCTGCTTTTGAGCCACTGCGGGCGCGTCCGCGGAGTTCTTAAGAGACCGCGCGAAGTTAAGATCGCGCGGAGGTGCGGCCATGGCGAATTTTGCTTCCCGTCCCGTCGAACTTCCTGCAGCGCCAGCAGCAGTGCCAGGATAAAGTCGGCTAGCTTTCGCACTCTCTCCGCGGCTGGGTTGTGGTGCAACGCGAGATGCGATGCCGGGAGCAAACTTTTCCTGGTCGGTGTCTGTTTTCGAAGCGGCGCGCGTTTCTTGCTCCAGGTTGCGGCCTGGCACACGATCTCTTTTCACGCGGCCGTCTTCCACGCGATCGCTTGCGAGATGACCGGCGGGAGTAGGAGTAGTAGCCGCCACTTCCTGGCGAGACAGGGCGCTGTCAGCCACGTGCATCAAGTGGCGCTCTCGCAATTGAACAATTCCGACGGAAGCGGCGAGGGCGATGCCGGCGGCGACGACTCCCCAGCGCAGGAACCAGCCCGTGCGCCAGGCCGTGCCAGCAGACCTGCCCACGACAGTTGTCTCCTTGGTGGCGGGAAGTGCTAAGGCGACGATCTCGCGGCAGTCTCCACAACCAGCCAGGTGGTCAGTCACATGCGCTCGCTCGGAGTCTGGCAGCGACTTCTCGGCGAAGGCGGTGAGCACGTCGGCGTCTGGGTGGAGGTTTGACGCATTCGTCGGGCCTTGCAGCCGTTGGCGCACGATTTTGGGAAGATGGGGCATTTTAGCTTTTGGCTCTCGGCTTTTAGCTCTTAGCTTGGAGCACGTAAATATCATCCGGACTCTGTTCCTTTTTGAGGCGAGGTTCTTTCGCCCCTCCGGGGGCTCGTTACTCTTTAATGTCTGCTTCCCGCGGCTTACGCCCCTTCGACCGGCTCAGGGCAAGCTGTGGGCTGCATTCTTACGCCGCTCGGCGGCTTTTCTTGCCCGTTTCTCTTGTTCGTTTCTCTGCTCAGCGGCTGATTCCTTCTGCATTTCCGGTCTCTTGCAATGGCGCAACCTGGCCGCCCTCCGATCAGGAGTTTGAACCTATGCCGGGTCCTGGCCGGGCTCTGGCTTCTACCGTTTTGACTTCCACCGTCTTCTCTGAGAACGCGCGATCTGGGGATTCTTGCGCCAGCCTGCGGCGGATGTCCAGCCGCAGGTCTCGGACGTCGACGTCCAAGGCTTCCTCGGCTTGACGACGGCTTAGGCCGCGGCGGGTCAGGCCGGCCAGGATCTGTTTGCGCAACGATTTCGCCAGCTTGTCGAGCTTGCGGCTGATCGTCGATTCGTGGACGCCCAGCATTCGGGCAATGTCGGCCAAGGTACGTCCATCTAGAAAATACGCGGCCAAGACCAGTCGATCTTCGCTGGAGAGCGCGGCCAAAGCCTCGTCGGTGGCGGATTCCAACTGGGAGTCGGGAGATGCCACGGGCGCAGGATCGGGAGCCTGAAACTGGACTCCGTCTTCATTCTCTTCATCAAGGCTGACGAGGCGCTTCTGGCGGCGATAGCGATTTACATATTCCTGCGCGAGAACGGTGCGCAGCCAGCCTTCGAGAGATCCGCGGCCAGTGTAGGAAGAAAGTTTGCACAGGCGCTTGCCGTCTCGCGTGGTGGTGCCGTAGAGATCGGCATACAGGGTGTCGGCCAGCTCGCGCGCAGCCGAGTCTTCACGCGCGATGCGCAGGGCTGACTGGTAGAGTTTTTCACGATAGCGAGTCAGGAAAAGCTCCCAGGCGAATTCGTGGCCAGCGGCGCAGGCGCGGGCAAGAGCTAGTTCCTCAAGGCGCAGGGTGAGGAAGAATGCACGAGCTTCGGTCTCATTGGCTGAGGCGGGGAGAAACTTTTCTCCAATTTCGCAGAGAATGAGGGCGAAGGATTCCTGGGTCAAGCCCAGTTTTTGGCAATCCGCCTTCGCGTGGAGTTCGGCTCGCAGTGCGGCTACTGCCGATGGCACGGCGGAGACTTGGTTAGCGATGGTCATTCGGTGTGGTAATCAGCTAGCTCCGAGGCTAAAGCCTGCGCTCACATTGGGCTTTTAGAGCCCGACTAAAGTCGTGCCCTGAAACGAAGCGAGCACTTCCGCACTCGTGCCTTTGATACAAGTCCAGTATTTCCGCAGGCTGCAAAGTTGTGCCCTCCCCAGCCTGCGTTGAATTGGTGACGTCCCTCTTCCGATGCTATCAACTATTTAGACGCATGAGGCGTGAATTTTGTTCGCAAGGACCGCTGCCACTGCCGTTCTTCGGGCGAAGTGCAAAGGGCGGTGCGCCCCGGAATGGCGAAGGACCTTTCTGCGAGCGGGACGCATTGGTTTGCCCTGCTGGGGAGGAACCCTATGAAATCGAAAATGTCTCTGGTGGTCACTCTGTCGGCGATCGTGGGTGGATGGCTGCTGACAGGGCCGCGTGTGGTGCGAGCAGGTGAGGCGGTATCTGCTTCAGGATACAAAGTGCTGGAGCCTATCCGGCATGGAAATTTGACTGTGTTTCCGGTGCTTGCCTCGAAGTCTTATCCCACGGGCGAATTCCTGACTCTCGACGAAGGACTCCGATCGGGAGAAGTTGTGGTGACGGAATATGGAAATGTGCGGGGATTGATCCGGCGGCACCCTCCTGGGATAACCCCGGCGATTCAGCGTGAGGGCGCGGAAGTGAATCGACTCGTGCTGGTTAATAACTCCCGGCGGCCGTTGTTGCTGCTGGCTGGCGAGATTGTGGCCGGAGGGAAGCAGGATCGCGTGATCGGAAAAGATCGGATTGTGCCGGCGGAGAGCGATCCCGTGGACTTAAGCGTGTTTTGCGTCGAGCCGGGACGGTGGGTGGCGACTAGCGAGCAGTTCGGGGCGTCGGGGTCGATGTATGGCCTGAAGCCTGGAAGCGGCGGGGGCGTGATTGGCGGAACCCTAATGGCGCAGCCGTCGGTGCGAGCGAAGGCCATGGCGGATAAAGATCAGAGTCAGGTTTGGGCGGAGGTGAGAAAGCAACAGTCTGCGATCGCCGTAGAGTTGCAGAACAGCGCTCCCGCTGCAGCTCCCGCAGTTGCGAGCACGAGCTCCTATGCACGGGTCATGGAGAACGCAGAAGTGAAGAAACAAGTGGACGCGGTCGCGAAACCGATTGAGCAGAACTATCAGAGCTTGATCAAACAACTGCGCGACCGCAATGCAGTGGGTGTGGTGGTGGCGATGAATGGAAGAATCATTTGGGCGGACGTGTTTGCCAGCACGAGTCTGCTGGAAAAATACTGGCCGAAGCTGGTGCGGTCGTATGCGTCAGAAGCGGTGGTGACTCGGGCCAAGGCCGCGGAAGTCGGCGAGAAACAGGCGCAGGCGTTTCTTGAAGACATGGATGGACGCAAGGAGACGATCGAGAGCGAGCCGGGAATTTATCGCCACACGGAGGTCAACGGCGATGGATTCAAAGTGTTCGCGCTGACGTCGCTGCTGCCGAAGACTGGATTTGATGTGCACGTAGCCAAGATGGCGGACTGAGGACGGCTGTTGATCAGGTGATCGGGGGTTGCTGCCACTGATCACCAGCCACCGGACGTTGATCTCTCAACTGCCAGCAGGACGTGGAATGAAATTGGAAGTTACGGCACAAGCTCCAAACACCACACCATCTCCCTGCAAACCTTGCCCGTAGCCAAGGTCGTGCCCTGGAGATGGCCAGAGCGGCCGACCATGACTTCCGCCAGGGGATACACGCCATCGCTTCCTCCGCTGAAGCTATACAGCACTCTTTCCCTCCAGCTCTCGTTCGAGGGAATCAGGGGGAAGACTGTGCCGATGCATACCTTCCGCCGGCGTAGGTCGTGCTCAAGAGAGCTCCACGCGAGTCGAATATGAGTTGGCCTGCCGGTTCTGCACCATCTCTGCCGTTGCTGAAGCGATGGAGAACGGCTTCGCTCCAAGTGCCGCACTTCCCCCACATGAACGACCTCCGAGCAACGTCATCCGATGACAGAGCGACGCGCTCGGGTTGGTGTCAAGCACACAATCATGCAGCGGGAAGAACTGTATGTGAGCTATGAGAACCGATCAGTCGCTATGGGACGAAGCGTACCAATTGCGCCAGGCAGCGGAGTCGTTGGGAAGACGCTGTCCCGTAATGTCGGTGAGGGCCTGAAATGCCCAGGCATGGGTTTGCGCGTCGAGCGACGGATCGTCTGTATAGTTGAGCAACTGCGGCACCGCGGTCAGGCGTTGCTCCTGGGTCAACATACCGGACTGGGCCAGGCTGCACGCAGCGCGCTCGCGCACCAGGGGTGATGGATCGTTGTGCATGGCTTGCAGTAGAGGGGTGATTGTCGAGGCAGTACCGACAAGGGCGAGCCCTTCGGCGGCCCAGCGGCGAGAGTCTTCGTTATTCTTGTTGTTTTTGTCTTTATTCTGCAAATGTGAGCTGAGAACTTCGACCACTCGTTCGGTCTCGACTCCGCGATTTCCCATCAAGCCCAACGTCCACAATGCCCAGATTTTCCTCGCGTGATCGGAGGAGTTGGATTGCTTGACCAGATTGTCCAGGCTGGACTCGCTCTTGGTTAAACCGGACGCGGCTAATTCAACTTCGACGGCCGAGGTCCGCACGTGCATGTCGGTGGAGTTAAGCGCGGCAGTGGTGAGTGTGCTAAGTCGGGAATCCCATTTCAGCCTTCCGCGCCATTGATCGACGCGCGACGTGATTTGATCGGGAGCATTATCATCGCGGCTGACGGCGCGCTCGAGAAGAGCCTCAGCCTGTGCCTGCGGCTGCTGACGGTCGAGATCACGAGTTGCAATCCTGGATGAATTAGCGACCTCGGGCCTGTCGTGCGACGAGAACAGACTGGCGATGTGATTCCAAGCGGCCAGAGCGCTGCCAACGTTTCCGACCAGCAGTGCCATCAAGACTCCGGCTGCGATAGCTACGGAAGGACCGATGCGACGGGCAAACTGGGAACGCGCGCTAGTCTCCTTTGCGGATGCATGCGTTGCGCCAGTCGCGATATCAGAGCTCGGACCGAGAGTTTCATAGTCAGGCGTGGGCTGCAGACGGGGATCGGCAGCGGGCACAGTTGCGGCTCGCTGGCCCAGTTCCGGCGGGATGAGCGGAGAGACATCCATTGTGAAAGTCTAGGGGAGGCCGAAAATAGGGTAAAGTTACTTCCGGGCATCCCACACCACTTAGGATTAGATGCAAGATCGCGGCCACCAGAATCTGGAAACTGGCATCTGATTCCCAAGCCGCCGTCACCCGAGGCTAATTTCCCGGAGGAAATTTTATGCAGCAAGAAGCTACGCAGGCGAGACGCATGTGCAGTTGGCTTTGGGTGCCGGTGGCAGCTCTTTTACTCGCAGCTGCGGCCGTGGCCGCGGCTGGCCCTGGATATCACATCATTGCAACTTATAAGTTGGGCGGCGATGGCGGTTGGGACTACTTGACGGTGGATGCCGCGGCGCGGCGGCTTTACATTTCGCGCGCGACACATGTAATGGTGGTCGATGCCGACAGTGGAAAAAGTGTGGGCGACATTGCGGACACTCCAGGCGTGCATGGCATTGCGCTGGCATCGGAGCTGGGCCGCGGCTTCGTCAGCAACGGCCGCGAAGGCACGGTGAGCATTTTCGATCCCAAGACGCTGGCGACAAGCAGCAAAGTGAAGGTTGGCGACAATCCGGATGCGATACTTTACGACAGCGCAACCAAGCGGGTTTTTGCTTTCAACGGCAGAAGCCAGGATGCAACCGCATTGGATGCAGCCAAGGGGACGGTGCTGGGCACCATCAAGCTGGGCGGGAAGCCGGAGTTCGCGGCGAGCGATGGCAAGGGCGAAATATTCGTGAACATTGAAGACAAGAGCGAACTGTTGGCGATCGATGCGAACCAGCTGGAGGTCAAGACGAGGTGGCCACTGGCGCCGTGCACGGAACCCAGCGGACTTGCCCTGGACCGCAAGAATCGACGCCTGTTTGTTGGCTGTGATAACAAAATGATGGCGGTGGTGAATGCCGATAATGGCAAGGTCATCAGGACACTGCCGATCGGTGAAGGCGTGGATGCGACTTGGTTCGACGATGAAACCAACCTGGCTTTTGCATCGTGCGGCGAGGGCGTGCTGACCGTGGTGCGCGAGGAATCGCCTGATACGTTCAGCGTGGCCGAGAATGTGCCCACCCAGCAGGGCGCTCGCACTCTGGCCCTCGATTCGAAGACGCACAACGTATGGGTGGTAACTGCGAAATTCGGGCCACCGCCTGCTGCCACGCCGGACAACCCTCATCCCCGGCGCTCGATTGTTCCGGACACCTTCGTAGCGCTGGTCATCGGCAAATGAAAAAATATCTGAGTCCAGGGCGTGCGGTGATGTGGTGTGGACTGTTCGTCCTGCTGCAGACTCTTCTGCTGCAAATGTGCGCTGCTTACTCCGTACTGACACACGAGCAGGTCGTAGACATTGTGTGGAAGGACCAGATTCAGCCCCTGATTAAGAAGCGCTTTCCCAGCGTGACGGAAGAAGATTTTCGTAAAGCTCACGCCTTTGCCTATGGTGGGTCGCTGATCCAGGACATGGGCTACTACCCGTTCGGCAGCAAGTACTTCAGCGACTTGACGCACTACGTTCGCAGCGGCGACTTCATAGAATACCTTCTCAGCGAGTCTTCCGATGTTAATGAATACGCTTTTGCTTTAGGAGCCCTGGCTCACTATTCCGCGGACAATGTAGGTCACCCCACAATCAACAAAGTTGTGGCCATCGAGTTCCCAAAACTTCGCCGCAAGCATGGGGATGAAGTCACTTACTATGACAATCCCAAGGCGCATATCCGCACGGAATTTGGATTCGATGTGACGCAGGTGGCGAAGAACCACTATACGTCGGACCGCTATCATGACTTCATCGGTTTTGAAGTTTCGCAGGCGCTGATCGAACGAGCGTTTCAGAAGACCTACGGCATGCCGCTTAGCGACGTTGTTTCCAATGAGGACATGGCGATTGGCACGTTCCGCCGTGCCATCAGCCAGATTATTCCAGAAATGACCCGGGTGGCGCTGGTAGCGCGGAAGAAGGAAATTGTGGCCGATACTCCGAATTTCAGAGAGCGGCAATTTCGCTACTATCTGTCGCGGACCAACTATCAGAAGGAATGGGGGAAAGGATACCGTCGTCCGGGATTCGGAACACGCTTGCTGGCATTCTTTTTGAAGTTCGTGCCCAAGATTGGTCCTTTCAAGGCTCTCGACTTTAAGATCCCAACCGTGCAGACCGAAAGCATGTATGTGACCAGCGTCGATAAGACGGTGGAGAACTATACGCAACTTTTGCATGAGGCTGGGGCAGGCGATCTGAAACTAACTAATACTGACTTCGATACAGGCCGACGAGCACACGCTGGGGAATATCCGCTGACGGACAAGACCTATGCTCATCTGCTGGATCAACTGGCGACACACAACTTCGACCAGGTGACGCCTGAGTTGCGAGATAACATTCTCGCTTTTTATGCTGATCCGAATGCTCCGGTTCCGACCAAGAAAAAGCCTAAGGATGGGCAAAAGACGATGGACGAATTGGAGAGGCTCAAGTCGCTTTCCATCACGGAAAAACCGAATACCCAAGAGACCAGCCGCTTTTAGACAGCTCTAATTAGCAGACGGGCGGCACAATTTCGGATGTTTTGACCTCGGCGGGCGCGCTAGAACTTTCCAACTAGCGAAGTACCGGTGTCGTCGAGCGGCGCAGGCAAATCCAGCAGCGGTCCGCCAAAATCCGATTTCCCCTCTTATGCCGTTCAAAGGTTCATCTTCGCATCCCGATAACTCGTAGGACCGTTCGGTTGGAATGTATGGGGTGAGGCGTATGATCTGGCCACTTTTTCTCGCAATCGAGGCTTTAACCTTCGATTTTTTGGACGCGATGACGGCGTTTTTGACTCTAAGCATTTTTGAGGGAAGCGGGAAGAATTCGCCCCGGACTTGTGGATGGCGCGGATTGATCCGGGCGGCGATTTCAAGTTTGTACCCGGACAGTACGCCACTCTGGGAATTGAGAAAGATGGCAAGCGCATCGAGCGCCCCTATTCGATCGTCTCGCCCCCGGCGGAGCAGGAGATTGAGTTCTTCTTTGAGCTTGTGCCGGAAGGAGCTCTCACTCCCCTGCTATACAAACTGCAGTCCGGGGATGAATTGCTGATGAGAAAAGTCCCGAAGGGACGGTTCTTGCTGGAAATGCACACCGGTCGTAGCAATCATCTGCTGGTTTCAACGGTGACCGGCGTGGCGCCGTTCGTAAGCTACGTGCGAACTTTGCACAAAGCGTGGAAAGAGGGAAACTTCGATGGCTCGCACAAACTGTACCTGCTCAACGGTGCGAACCGTCCATGGGAGTTCGGGTATCGGCATGAGCTGCTGCGATTCGCACAGGAAATTCCGTGGTTCACGTGCGTGCCCACGCTGAGCCGTCCCTGGGAGCACGGAGATGGGACGGGAGAGATGGGCCGCGCCGACGACGTTCTACGAAAGTAGGCCGACCAGTGGGGGCTGGATGCCGGCAATACCATTGCGTATCTCTGCGGCCATCCGGAAATGATCGCGCACAGCAAGGCCATCCTGAAGCGGCGGGGATTTCTAGACAAGGAAGCGATCAAGGAAGAGATCTACTGGGTTCCGGCGAAATAGTACCCAGGCCCCAATGGCGAGTCAAGGTGACGCCGAAGGTGTTCGCCTCGGAACTAGGCCTCACGAATTGTCGAGTTATCGTCTTCGGGTTGGCTACATCCAAAGGCATTTACGTCGGGATTCTCATCCAGGGCGAGATGGCCGAGCTCTGGGGAAAAAACTCAAGAGCCGAAGAAGCACCAGCCAGCGCGGGGATCTTCGCTTTTCGGAAATCGATTACCTCCCGCGGAAGAATGGAGAAGCTCAGAAATTTCTGTACCAGACGCGAATCGGCGCAGCGATGCGCATTCGCGGCACGGGTGAAAGCAGGGGGAAAACATGATGAGGAGAGTGGCCCAGCGGACGTCCGCTCTCCAGTTTGGTCAGAGGCGCCAAAAATCCCTAATCGAGTTTGGTTCCCTCTACTGGAAGTACCACCGAGCGGTGAGGGCATCCGCTTCGTCACCTGGTACGATGGAATGGGATCGCGTATCGGATTTGGTCTGGAATGACATTCTGTCCTTTTCTCGCCCGGGTGGCTGTCCAACTCAAATGGGGTATCCAGTGGCGCGGCGGCTTCAAACACGGTTTATATACCATTCGTCCGCCGCAATGGCTCGGGCGGTGAACCCGGAGAATGAGCTCGAATGAGCAGTGGAACTGATCAGCTTTCGGCCGGGGCGAATACTACAAGCACGACTAATTCCTCTGTGATGTCGTAGAAGCGGTGCTCAACTCCGGCAGCAACAAAAATCACGCTCCCTTCACTTACCGCTTGGTCTTCTGATTGCTCTTCCTGCGCTTGGCCTCCGACAGCTTGCTGGTTGGAACCGACGCGCATGCGGGCGTGACCGCGGACCACGTAGTACAGTTCGTCTTCATGGTGTGGCTTCTGTGGATCCGTTCTTCCGGCGGGAAGGACGTAAAGTCCGGCGCTCATGGCTGGTACATGGAGAAACTCGCGGTAAAGCTTGCCGCTTGGCCCGCGTTCTGCCTCGACTTCTGCGAGGGTGCGAAACGAGCTGCTCACGCGAAAATTCCCCCGAAGACCAGATCAGTGAATTGTGGAATTAGATTCTGCGTTTGTAAATCGCCTTCAGGCTTGTACCACTGATAGATCCAGTTAATCATGCCCAGAAGTGCGAAGGCCGCGGCCCGCGGACTGACTTTGCTGGCGGTTTGCCGCGTTTGCTGAGTTTCTTTTTGAGCTTCCGCCTTTTGCACGTCCGCGATTAGGTTTTCTACGAAGTGGACGTAGTCCTTCTTGCGAGAGTTGATCCGCTTGCGCAGGGCGGGTGGGAGAGGATGGTTTTCGTGCAGCATGACGGTGATCTCGCGATCACGCGGGCTGAGAACAACCTCGATGTGCAACCTAATTAAGGCGCGAAGGCGCTCTTCCTTATCGGCAATGCCGCGCACGGGATTGATCACCCGCTCCTGAGTGATATCCATGGCGTGGTTCATGATCTCGAACAGTATCTCGTCCTTGCTTTGAAAGTGATGGTAGAGGCCGCCCTTGCTGAGCTTGAGCGCGGCCGCTACGTCGTTCATGGAGGTGGCGTCATAGCCGCGCTGCTGAAAAAGGCGGGCAGCAGTGCGCAGGATTTCCTGCCGAGAGTCAACCAGGGTTTCACGAGCCATCGCGTGACATGGTAAACATTCGTGGCCGGGAATGCCAATGCAGACGATCTTTTAATACTTATAAAAACCTCGGCCACTCTTGCGTCCCAGCCAACCTGCATCCACCATTTTGATTAGCAGCGGGCACGGCCGGTACTTGGTATCGCCCAAGCCATTCTGCAAAACACGCATGATGTCGAGGCAAACGTCCAGCCCGATGAAATCCGCCAGTGTTAGTGGCCCCATGGGATGTGCCATGCCCAGTTTGAACACCTCATCGACCGCTTCCGGCGTAGCCACTCCTTCCATGACCGCAAACATAGCTTCATTGAGCAGCGGCATCAGCACGCGGTTGGAGACAAATCCAGGAGCGTCGTTGACCTCCACTGGTGTCTTCTCCAGTTTTATCGAAAGGTCCCGCACAGTTGTGAAGGTGTCTTGCGAGGTGGCCAGCCCTCGGATGACCTCCACCAGCTTCATCACCGGAACGGGATTGAAAAAGTGCATGCCGATGACCTTGTCCGAACGCTTGGTGAATGCCGCCAGCTTGGTAATGGAGATGGAAGAGGTATTCGAGGCGAGGATGACCTCTGGTCGCGTCAGCCGGTCAAGGTCGCGGAAGATTTCTGCCTTGATCTCGAATTTCTCCGTGGCTGCTTCAACCACGAAATCACAATCCGCGAGCCTCGCCCGATCGGTAACCGGCTCGATACGCTTTAGCGTCGACTCCTTGTCGGCGACGGTGATTCTGTTCTTCACCACTTCGCGCTCGAGATTCTTGCCGATGGTATCGAGCCCCCGATCGAGGAATCGCTGTTCCATGTCGCACAACACCACGGCATAGCCGCAGCGGGCAAAGACGTGGGCAATTCCGTTACCCATCGTGCCCGCGCCAATGACTCCTACCCGTTCCATTTCCATGAGTCCACCTCGTACAAGCCGAAGCTGCGCCAGTCTGAAAACGTTCGAGTCTAACACCACCGGAGCCGACAGGGAGCAACGATTGGGTGGCGAATAAACCCGCGAGCGGAAGAAAAGTTGCGCATCATGGATATGCGCGGAATCCCTCTAGCGTTATGCGGTTCCATGCGTTTCGCGCTGGGGCATCGCGGCAGCGCACGCCTCGCATCCCACTAGACAAGAGAACCGGGGCTTCCGCGGAAGCTTCGGACAGCGGAGGTGATTATGTTTCGGACGAGAATGTTGCAGGGCTTCAGGCTGGCCGCGCTGGCAGCAGTGGTGTCGCTGGCATTCGGCAGCATGGCGTGGGCGCACGATGACGATGACTACTATTATCGCCACGATGAAGCTCGCGAGCACGGTTATCAGAACGGATACCGAGACGGTATAAACCACGGACGCTACGACCGGATGCAGGGCTATCGCTACAACTACAAGAGCGATCAGTGGGAAGATGCCGATGGCGGTTATCAACATTGGATGGGTTCGCGTGGCCGCTACAAGAATGCCTATCGCGACGGATACGTCAACGGGTACCGGCTGGGTTATGGCATGTACGGCTTCCGCCGCGGCTGGGACGGCGATCGTTATGACTCCTACCGCTGGCATGACCGGGACGATTGGCGCTAACCGTAAGAAGGCAATCCAGCGGCCTGGTTCTGTATACACCGAGCGTCGGATACTTTTAGCTTGAAGCCGCTTAACCGTAGCGATCAGCCTGCAGCCATGGCCACGTACGGAACACCTAGGCGCGGTATCGCTCCTCGGATTGTAGCGCCATGTCAAAGAGGGAGCCCTCCTTCAGCGAGAGTCCTCTCGCCGGTGCTAAAATTATCTGTTGCGTCGTCTATCGAAGATCTGACGTATTTCCTCCACGAGGTACATCATGGCAACCCTTGAAGCTTCCCGTCCGCGCACGATGCCGCGCGAAGGCCGGTTCGTTAATGAGCCATTTTTTGATTTCACCCGCGAAGAAAACGCGCGCAAGATGCGAGCTGCCATCGAGAAAGTCCGCGGCCAGCTGGGCCGCGAATACGACCTGATTATTGGCGGTAAGCGTGTCAAGACGGCAGACAAGATTCGCTCGCTAAATCCAACGCGGCCTTCCGAGATTGTCGGCATCCACCAGAAAGCCGGCAACGAGCACGTTGAGCCTGCGATGAACGCCGCGCTGAAGGCGTTTGAATCCTGGAGCCGCACTTCGGTCAAAGAGCGTGCCGATCTGCTGTTCCGCGTGGGTGACCTGCTGCGCCAGCGCAAGATGGAATACATGGCGTGGCTGGTCTTCGAAGTCAGCAAGAACTGGGCGGAAGCCGACGCGGACATTTCCGAGACCATCGACTTTTCGGAATTCTACGCTGGCGAAGCCCTACGTCTGGCAAAAACCGAGACGCCGGCGCAGATGCCGGGTGAGCACGATTCGCTGACCTACATTCCCTTGGGTGTCGGGGCCGTGATTCCACCGTGGAATTTTCCCTGTGCCATCATGGCCGGCATGACGCTGGCCTCCATCGTTTGCGGAAACACCGTGATCCTCAAGCCTTCGAGCGATTCTCCCACCATCGCCGCAAAATTCGTCGAACTGCTCGAAGAAGTTGGGATGCCAGAAGGGGTGGTGAATTTTTGTCCAGGCTCGGGCGCCAGTTTTGGGGACGCGATCGTTGTTCATCCCAAGACGCGCTACGTGGCGTTCACGGGTTCTCGCGAAGTTGGCCTTCACATCCACAAGAGCGCTGCCGCCCAGGTTCCGGGACAGATCTGGATCAAGCGCACCATCCTCGAAATGGGTGGCAAAGACGCCATTATCGTGGACGCCGACGCCGACATCGACGCTGCCGTCGAGGGTGTGGCGCAGGCTGCTTTCGGCTTCCAGGGGCAGAAGTGCTCAGCCTGTTCTCGCGCCATTGTGGACGAGCGCGTCTACGACAAGTTTCTGGACCAACTCAAATCGCGCGTGGAGAAAATTAAGCTTGGTGATCCTGCGGAAAACGCAACCATGGGCGCGGTCATCAACGAAGGATCGATGAAGACGATCCTCAGCTACATTGAACAGGGCAAGAAAGATGGACGGCTCATCACCGGCGGCGAGCGCGCCAGCGAGGCGGGGGAAGGTTACTTTATCCGGCCCACGGTGATTGCTGACATTCCACCTAAATCGAAACTCGAGCAGGAGGAAATCTTCGGCCCAGTGCTGGCCGTCATCAAATCGAAAAGCTTCGACCACGCGCTGGAGATCGCCAACGATACCGAGTTCGGCCTGACCGGCGCTGTCTATACCAACTCGCGCGACCGGATTGATCGCGCCGTGCGCGAGTTCCACGTCGGCAATTTGTACATCAATCGCAAGTGCACGGGAGCCATGGTGGGCGCGCATCCCTTCGGTGGATTCAATATGTCGGGAACGGATTCCAAGTCTGGCGGCCCCGATTATCTGTATTTGTTCACGCAGGGTAAGTCGGTGGCGGAAAAAGTCAGCTAAGCGTGTGACCGTGGTGCAGAAAACGAGAAAGGCCGGCCGGGTGGCCTTTATTGATGGATCGAAAAGTTCCTACGGCGCGACTCCCGCCGGCGGTTGCGGCACACTCCCCGCGGCTGTGGCTGCGGCAGCCTCGTTCAGTATTCGGTGATGAATAGTGAACAGCGCTAGCTCCAGCCGGTCGGAGACGCCGATCTTGTCATATACATTGCGCAGGTAATTCTTGATGACCTGCTCAGTGGTTCCGAGTTGAGTAGCGATTTCCTTATTCTTGTAGCCCTGCACAATGAGTGCGACGATGCGCAGCTCTTTTGCCGTAAGGCGATCGCGCACGCGCAATCCGACCATATCGTTTTCAGTGAGTTCGCTGGGCACGGCCACGTCCTGCACCCAAGTTTCGCCGCGAGCGACTTTGCGCACGCAGTCCACCAAGGCTGCGCTGGTGACGTTGCGGTAGACCACGCCATGGGCGCCGTTAGCCATGTGCCGCTGCGCACTCTCGCCGGTATCGGCGAGGACGATCACGCGAGTCTTCGCTTTGTTCGCAGCCTGCACGATGGCGGCAAAATCGTTGTGAAATCCCGCCGCCGCGACCAGCACCGCGGCACGGAATTTGTCCAAAGCCATGAACATCTGCTCCGGCGTTTGCGCCTGGGCAACAATACGCATCTCGTCTTCCACCGCCAGCACCTTGGCAATGCCAGCCCGGAAGATTGCCTGGTTATCGGCCAAAATCAGTTTGAGCATTTTGTCATCGCTCCAAAATTTTAGGAGTTCCTCACGAACTCATACGAGTCGATCACGCAGGCCACACCTCGGCCCTCGTTGCCAGCTTCATCCGTGCGCACTACCCGCCCTTTGCACTGGATGGTTACATTCTCTTTGCCTCCGGTAACATCCGGCGGCAGTGTGATTTCAAATTCCACGGGCGAACCCATCTCCAAAGAGGCGTCAGCACGAATGTAAACCCCGGCGGCGCTGAGATTCCCGGTTATTCCCTTGGAGTCGCCGCTGGCGTCGTCCTTATGAATCTTGATGGGTAGTTCCAGCGGAAATCTTTTTCCGGTCCGTGCTTCGGACACAATGCCTCCTCTGCCGTGGCTTGATCCCCGCCCTTCTTTCGACTGGGCCAGTGCCATCGAAACAAGCTCCCAGCGGGCGCACGCCCGCTTTTTGCTTACGCTGGCGTTATATCACGGATGATACCGCTAAGAAAGCCTGATAACTGATTAGTTAAGGGTAGGATCTAGATTCCCCCGAAAGGACAGGGGACAGTGGTTGCGGACAATCCGCGACTCGCCATTGGACTGGCGTTGGCTCAGCCCATTCACGCCAGGGCCTAAGGGCGCGTGTTAGTTTGTTGAGATAATCGCTGACTATCGGAAAGAAGGTTCACATGCCACGTCTATCCATTACCAGCGCATGGCAGATTCGCCTTCAGGTTTGGCCGCTGCTTCTTGTAACGTCTATCGCAATAGCCGGCGCACGGGAACAATCAGCGCCCAATCCCGCAGCCGGGAGTGCGAGTACCAACCAGGCCTCGACGAGAAAGTCACCGGAGAAGAAGGCGACTCAAAACACAGGTGAATCCTCCGCTCAGGCTCCGGACGTTTTGGTGCAGCTGAACGGCGCCTTAGAGGGCTTGGCCGCTAAGGTTTCTTCGGGTGTGGTGGAGATTCTTGTGACCGGTTACGGCCCCGCGCACGAGGAAAACCGTTCACAGACCGCGTTGATCGTACGTCAGCACGCGGTGGGCTCGGGAGTCATCGTAGACCCAGACGGCTACATTGTAACCAATGCCCATGTTATCGAGGGCGCGCAGCGTATCCGCGTTGCTCTGCCGATTCCGGTGGGCGATGCCGCGGGTTTAGTGCCTGTCGGCAAACGTCGGATTCGCGAAGCGCGGTTGCTGGGTTTCCACAAGGAGACGGATCTGGCACTGCTCAAGATCGAGGACAAGGAATTGCCGACGCTGCCATTCGTAAGGCACGAGCGTCCTCATGTCGGACAACTGGTCTTTGCCATCGGGAGTCCCGAAGGTTTGCAGAACTCAGTCACGATGGGGGTGATTAGCGCCGTAGCGCGACAGCCTGATCCCAGCAAACCCATGACTTACATACAGACAGACGCGCCGATCAATCCGGGCAACAGTGGCGGTCCGCTGGTGGATATGAATGGCACTGTGGTCGGAATCAACACCCTCATTTTGTCAGAGGGCGGCGGCAGCGAAGGCCTGGGTTTTGCCATTCCCGCCCCAATCGTGGAGTTTGTCTATCGCAGCCTGCGCAAGTACGGACACGTCCACCGCGTGGAAATAGGCGCCGGCCTGCAGGAGATTACTCCGACGCTGGCGGAGGGTCTCCACCTGCCACAGTCCTGGGGAGTGTTGGTCGGCGACGTCAAGCCCGATGGCCCGGCTGCGGGCGCTGGCCTGCAAATTCAAGATATTGTGCTTTCTGCTGACGACCGGCGTGTCGAGACCCTGCCGTCCATTACCGCCGCGCTCTATCTACACCGGCTGGATCGAGTGTTGAAGCTGGAAGTGTTGCGGGGCCACGAACGAAAGACGCTTTATGTTCCTGCCGTCGAGAACCATGATCCTATGGACCAGCTTCTCGACGCGGTGAGCACTGAACGAAGCCTGATCCCACGTCTGGGCATTCTGGCGATCGACTTCACCACGGACTTGAGCGCGGCAGTCGGCTCTCTACGGATCGCCTCCGGCGTGCTGGTAGTGGGCCGAGCCGCTGATCTCATTAGGCCTGAAACCGGGCTTCAGGCCGGGGACGTGATTCATCAGTTGAACACAACTCCTATCCAATCCATGGAGGCGCTGCGGACCGGGGTGGGGCAACTCAAAGCGGGCGACTCCGTGGTGCTGCAGGTGGAGCGCGATAATGGACTGAGGTACGAGAGCTTCGAGATGGAGTAGGGCTCGAGCCAGGTGGCGCGGACAGTGTCCGGTCCAGAGGCGGGCGCCGGAACAAATCCTTCACTGTGCGCCGGCCCCAATTCCCAAGGCCTTCGGTCGGGCAGCGCTTTCGATTACCGGCCCAAGCCGCGCGCCGAACGCTTCCAGCACCCGAAGATCGTCTTTGGTGAACGCATCCTGACGGGCCCGATAGAGAGCCAGCACCGCAGCGACTCCCGTGGATCCTTCGAGCGGCAGAGCAAGCGCCGAGCGTAATGTGCTGTATTTGGTTGGATCATTGAGGTAGCCGGGCTCGACCGACGGATTCCCATTCAAAATCGGCTTGTGATTCTGCGCCACCCAGCCCGACACTCCTTCGCCGAGCGGAATCCGCAAAGACGAGAACAGTTTCAGGTTCTCTCCGCTCACAAATTCGGGAACCAAAACATTGTTCTTCGATAAATATACGGCCATGGAGTCGTGGGGTACGGAATGTTTCAACCGCACCGCCAGCAAAGAAAGAATGTCTTCCAGTGTGAACGACGCGCCCTGTTCCTGGCAGAGATCACAGAGTGCCTGCGCTTGCTGGCGAGCAGTGGCAACGATTGCGGTATGGTTTTTTACCGGTACCTCAGATGCCGACTCCGCCGATTCCGCAAAACCGGCAGCCGGAGCCCGGCCTCTCTCGACTCGAATGTCAGTCGACAGCTTCGGCGGAGCCTGCAGAGGCTGCTCACGAGCGAGTTTTTCCAGTTCCACATAGCGCCGTTGCAGGATTTCTACTACCCGCGGGTCGAAGCTGGTGCCGGCTTCCGAAGCTACTTTAAGCATGGCCTCATCCAGAGGCAGCGCCTTGCGGTATTGGCGATCCGAAGACAGTGCGTCGAGACAATCGACGGCGGAGAGAATTCGCGCTCCAATTGGAATGGCCTCGCCCTTCAGACCGCTAGGATAGCCGCTGCCATCCCATTTCTCATGGTGCGCGCGAACAATGGGCACCACCGGGTAAGGAAAGTCGACTTGTTCGAGAATCTCCGCCCCAACGATGGGATGGACCTTCATCTTTTCAAACTCTTCTGGGGTAAGTTTTCCAGGCTTCGAGATGATATGTTCCGGGACCGCAAGCTTGCCTATGTCATGCAGAACTGACGCAGCCCGCAAGGCCTCCCTTTGGTCCTCGGTCAAGCCGAGGTCTCTGGCCAGCTCCATGGCATAAACCCGCACCCGCTGCAAATGTTCACCCGTAGTCTGATCCTTGGCCTCGATGGCTAGGGCGAGGGCTTCGATCGTCCGCAGGTGGAGACTGGAAACCTGCTCGGCATGGCGCTTTTCCGTCTCAAGCTTGCCGAGGTAAAGACGATACGACCGGTACATGAGGTAGATCGGAGGCAAAACTAACAGAGAGGATTGCCATCCGATGTGCCCGTTCAGGAAGTGGACCAGGCCGGCGATGGCGGCTCCGACCATGTAATAAGGAAAGGACCAGAGATAGCTTTCGGTCCAGACTTTCGAGACCGGCTTGCTTTCGGTCAACCCGATGATCGCCGACATGGCTGTGCTGTTGAAGGCGAAGTGAGTAATCGCCGCGACCAGCAGAGCGAGAGGTCCGGGACCATGAAGAACGTGAGTTGCGACGAGTTGGTATGCGCCATATGCGGCGGCGCTGGAAACCGTCACCTGCGACACATTGAAGACAAGCTGAATCAACTTGGGGCGGCGTGCGGGCCTCCAATAGAACTGCGCCAGGGTGCTGGCCAGCCCGATCAGCAGCGTCTCGGGCAAACTCAGTTCCAGAATTCCCAACAATGTGAATAGGAAGTTGACCGACAGTGTGCCTTCGATGCTGGGCAAACTAACTTTCAACGATGACGCAAGCAATGCTGCTCCCAGGTAGCAGGCAAACTTGACCGAGTCGCTGGACTGCCAGTGTGTGAGAGCCAGGGCGAAGCAACCGAGAGCTGCCAACGCCATCAGAGCGATGAACACACTTGCGCCAGATTTTCGTTCTTGGAGCATCGAATCCTTAAATTCTTGCTGAAGTGGAGGACAATGTCCGCCCAAAACAATATGGTTTGGTTACCTTCGTGTTTGCCAAGTCTCGGGACGGTTTGTCCCCTGGCCATGCGAATGGGACAAAGTGTCCGGTCGGACACGTCGTGGAATTTCTAAATCATTGATTCCTAAGGCGCAGTTCCTCTCGTCGTGGACCCGTACCTGCTCTAGTGAGGGTGCGATCTCTGGCCCTTAGTTGGTGCCGGGAATCTATGACCGAGGGGGATATGAAAAGACTTCTAGTTTTGTTGTTGATGGCCGCGGTGACGGTTGCCCGCGCCGACGATTCGAAAATATCACCGGAGCTGCGTAATCTGCCTTCCCAGCAGCAGGCGCAGGTAATTGTGCAGTACGCGCCCGGCACGCAGCTCGATTGCAGCGGGTTGTTCGGCCTCATCGGTTGCGCGGTGAACGACGTTCTGCGACTTGGGGGCGCGATCCTGGGGCAGTTGCCGCTGATCAATGGCGTCGTCGCTTTGCTCGACGGCAAAGGCATCGTCAGCCTGTCGAATCAGTCGAATGTCGTATACATCAGCCAAGACCGGCCATTGACACCATCGCTCAACAATGCCGCCTCCGCCGTGAACGCGGAATTCGCTTGGCAGTCGAACTATACTGGTGCCGGTGTTGGCGTTGCGTTGATCGACAGTGGCGTGAGCAGTAACCTGGATCTCAATCAAGGTTTTCTTCCGGTCTCGCGAGTCGTCTATCAACAGTCTTTCGTTCCCGGAAACTCGAGCAGCCGTGACCAGTACGGGCACGGCACTCACATCGCGGGGCTGATCGCGGGCGATGGTCTCAGTTCAACCGGCTTGCTCTTCAGCAAGACTTTCAAGGGAATTGCCCCGGGGGCAAATATCGTCAACCTGCAAGTACTTGACGCGAACGGCGGCGCCACCGACAGCCAGGTGATCGCTGCCCTCCACCAGGCGATTTCTCTGAAATCGCAGTACAACATTCGCGTGATCAATCTTTCGCTTGGCCGCGCTGTATATGAAACCTACAAGCTTGATCCACTGTGTAAGGCGGTCGAGGTGGCCTGGCACAACGGAATTGTGGTGGTAGTGGCGGCGGGAAATAATGGACGTTATCAGCCGACGAGTGGCTATGCCACTGTGACTTCGCCGGGCAATGATCCGTATGTGATCACTGTCGGCGCGATGAAGACCATGGCAACGCCGACGCGCGTCGACGACCTGATTGCCAGCTACAGCTCCAAGGGTCCAACCGTGGTAGACAGGATCGTGAAGCCTGATCTCGTGGCGCCCGGCAATCTTCTGGTATCGCTTGAGGCACCCGGTTCTACGCTTTACAACCAACACCCCGCCAATCGCGTGCCCTACAGTTACTACGTCAATGGAGGGAGCAGTGCCTCGTCCTCGAGCTACTTCACGTTGAGCGGAACCAGTATGGCTACCGGCGTGGTCAGCGGAGTCGTGGCGGACCTGTTGCAGAAGAGTCCCAGGCTTACGCCGGACCAAGTGAAGGCCCGGCTGATGAAGACAGCATGGAAATCGTTCCCAGCCGATAGCAGTGTTACGGATCCCGCCACAGGCATCACTTACACCGATCAGTACGACGTCTTTACCGTTGGCGCGGGGTACGTGGACCTCGAGGCCGCCCTGATCAACACCGACGTAGCCAACGGGAGCGCAATGTCTCCCACTGCTACTTACGATCCGAACACCGGCAAAGTATACATTTCCAACAATCCCTCCGCGGTTTGGAACAGCTCTAGTACGTGGGCATACTCATCCGTGTGGGGATCTGCCGAGTTCATGACTGGCATGCCGGAAGTTTCTGGCAGCAATGCGCTGTGGGGCAGCAATGCATTATGGGGCAGCAATGCATTGTGGGGTAGTAATGCCCTCTGGGGCAGCAACGCATTGTGGGGCAGCAATGCCCTCTGGGGTAGCAACGCATTGTGGGGTAGCAACGCCCTCTGGGGTAGCAATGCTTCGGGCGGAGAGAAATAAGAAACTCTGAACAGGACTGAAGGGGGCCTGCTCGCCCAGCCGGCCCTTTTTTTTAAAATGCGCTTCCGCCACCGCCGCCGAATCCACCGCCAGAGAATCCGCCTCCGCTGAAACCACCTCCACCGCTCCAGCCAGAACCCGACGAACTGGCGCGCGGCGCTGAGACGAAAGTCTGGTGCATGTCGGTGGCCATGCCGTGCATCGCGCTGGAGAACAAGATTGGATTGAAGGCCATGCCAGGGACGTAGCCACCCGGCGCCACGTACCAGCTCGGCGGATCTTTCACGATGCCGGCGAAGGCCTGCGCCCAATGGTGTTCCACGCCGAGAGCCATGGCGTAAGGCAGAAACCTTTCGAAAGTATCTGGCGGCATGATCTTGAGACGGTCGGCATCCACGCGGTTCATGAATTCCTGGAAGCCAAGCACCGCAATCTGGGTACGTGCGCCCTTCGTGGTTTTCGCCGTCATCACTCGCGCAAACAGCCACCAGATTAAAGCTGAAATCAGCACACATCCAATCAGCAGCGAGACTGAACTCAAATAGTCCGCAACATGGAAGAATTGCAGAGCGGCGAAGATCATGAGGATACCGAAAGCCGCGCCGATGCTATAGCCGTTGGCCGACTCCGGATCGAGCATGTATATTCCTTTGCTCTTTAGTACCGACATAATGTCTTCGCGAATCAGTGGGACAGCAGTGTAGAAGCGATTCTTGAGGTTGGAAAGATAGACCTCCGTGGTGTCACCTACGAAGATATTTTCCAGCATCACACGCTCGTGCGGCGCAAGGCCCCGCCAGTCCTGACGCTTCTGGAGCAGATGCAAAACATAATCTTTATGATTGAATACCAGCCCCTTATCCATCTTCTCTTCGATCCTTATAAATCCCCGCACCGCCAAGTCCACGACCGTCGCAGTGATGTCGCGGGGATGAATCGTGTCGGCAAGCAGCGTGCCCGCCTCGGCGGGCGAGATCCCCGCAGGCGGCTCATACATCGGCGCAACCGACTCGCCTGGATCGGGATCGCGCCCCTTGTACCACCACAGCGTGAACATGACGGCCCAGGTGACCAGCGGCAGAAAGACGACTGGATTTCCGCCGCTGAACCATACCAATTTGGTCAGCGCACTGGGTCGTTTGAAAAATCCTTTGGGAATAAAAACATCGATGGTCATCCCACCGCGCATGGGTAGCGGGCTATTGGTCTCGAACTGGGCGTCCGCACCGTTGACTGTCGCCGTGGTATCGTGCCCGGCTGCTCCATATACGCCGGTAAATGCCTGCGCTCGCAGTGAGCCTGCGGCGGTGCCAGGGAAGTGCACCGTGGCGCTGGCGTGATCGATCGGCACTGGCCAGTCGTTGCCGGTTACGTTCCAGTAGAACTCGTCATAGTCATTGAAAAAGCGCGTCCCATTGCGTACGCGGTAGGTAATCTCAACGGTGCGCGTGCCGTCCACGGCGTCGGGAATGTAGATTTTCAGGTCACGGGAGCCACCGGAAGTTGAGGAATCGTACTTGAGCTTGCCGCCCCTGCCGTCGGTGACGCTGTTGACGCTAATGAACAGCTCGTAGTTCGTCCCGTTGGGGCCGGGATATTCGATAGGAATCGTCCGGTGAATGCCGTGCCATTCGCCTTCGAAAACCAGACTGATCCGCTCAGTGACTAGTGCGCTGCCGTCGACGTTTACGGTTATGTTGTCGTTAAAGTCGGCGATTCGCCAGCTCTTGGCCGCGACGGGAGTGGCTAGGACAACAGTGGACGCGAGCAAGCCCACGGCGGCCCGGTAGAGCCGCCTCCTGCCGCCTCTTCCAGACGTCGCAGGCAACGTCTTCACAAAGCTGGTCCGCCCGATCATTGCCTCAGAACTTGGCCTCAGAACTTTACCGCCACCGGCTCGCGGTCTGTGGCCGCGGTTTCGAAGAATTGGCGCGCCTGGAAATTGAACATGCCGGCAAGAATATTGGTTGGGAATGACTGGATTTTCGTATTCAAATCGCGCACGACTGCGTTGTAATAACGGCGCGCGTTCTGGATCGAGTCTTCGGTCTGGCTCAATGAACCCTGCAGTTGTGTAAATTCCTCCGACGCTTTCAGCTCCGGATAATTTTCCGCGACGGCGAACAAACTTTTCAGTGCCCCGGTGAGCTGGTTCTCGGCTGCGGCCTTGTCTTCGGGAGTGGTCGCCTGCATCGCCTGCGAGCGAAACTTCGCAATATTCTCGAAGGTGCCTTTCTCGTGGGCCGCGTAACCCTTCACGGTTTCGACCAGGTTCGGAATCAGATCGTGGCGGCGCTTGAGCTGCACATCAATATCAGACCAGGCTGAGTCGCAGCGAACGCGCAACTGCACCAGCGTGTTGTACATGCCAACCAGAACGGCGGCGATTACGACGAGAATAACCAGAAGGATAATGGCGCTCATCAGCGTCTCCTCATTGGAATGCTGGAATCAATGGGACGGTAGCACAGCGAGGCCCTAGGCGCAATCATGGTGGGCACTCGAAATATGGCGATTTGTTCGCACGCTTGACGCCAACCCAGATGGGGCCTGATCATTTCCTCTGCCGTCCCGGAAAACATATCGGTTTTCGATGAGGCTCCCATGGCTCCTTTGGTCAAAGCGCTGGAAATCCTCGTATCGCTTGTTCTCATCGGCCTTGCGTCTGCGGTTGTGGCCCAAGACGAGGACCTCTCTCATACGATGCGTCCGGTGATCCGCGGTCGACACGCTGCGGTGTCATCCATGAAGGCTGAGGCTACGGAAGCATCCCGTCGAATTCTGGAGGCAGGTGGGAACGCATTCGATGCGGCCGTAGCCGGGCAGGCGGCACTCGCCGTAACGGATTTTACGATGAACGGAGTGGGAAGCGACGCTGTTGTACTCGTCTATGACGCGCGCCAGAAGAAAGTATTTTCCATAAACGCAGAGCCCCGTGCTCCTAAGCTGGCCACCATCGAATGGTATGAGAAAAATAACGGAGGCAAACTTCCTAACAGTGATAGCCTGCTCGCAGGCGGGATTCCCGGCGTCGTGGATGCGTGGTACATCATGCTTGACCGCTGGGGCACGATGAATTTCGAGCAGGTGCTGCAACCGGCGATCGAACTCGCCGAAAACGGATTCCCCCTCAGCGAGCGACTCGCCGCTCTGATCGCTGGCTCCCGGAAGATTCTTAAGTATCCCTCCACAATCAAAATTTATCTGCCTAACGGCCAGCTACCCAAGGCGGGGGATGTGTTCAAAAATCCGGACCTGGCGCAGACGCTGAAGAAACTGGTCGAGGCTGAGAAGGCGAGCAAAGCGAAGGGGCGGCACGAGGCGCTGAAGGCCGTGCGGGACTGCTTTTACAAAGGGGATATCGCCCGCGAGCTGGCGCGCTTTTCGGAAGCAAATGGCGGATTATTTCGTTACGCTGACTTCGCCGAATACACAGCTGAAGTTGAAACGCCGGTCTCGATCGACTACCGCGGCTATCAGATCTATAAAAATCCCTCTGCCAGTCAGGGGCCCACTGAGTTGATCGCTCTCAATTTGCTTGAAGGGTACGACTTGAAGGGCCTCGGCCATAACAGCGCCGACTACATTCATACCAGCGCCGAGGCGGTAAAGCTGGCCATGGCGGATCGCGAGAAGTATCTCGGCGACATGGACTTCATCAAAATCCCCTATGAGAACCTGCTTTCCAAAGACTACGCGCGTGAACGCAGAAAGCTCATCGATCCGAAGAAGGCGTCTCTCGAGTTGCGGCCAGGGTCGCCGGAGAAATCTGTACTCAAGGTGCCGGGTGACCGTCCGCTTCCGATCAATCTTGACGGTGACGCCAGCCATTACGGAGACACTAGCTACATCGCAGTGGTCGACAAAGAACGCAACATGGTGAGCTTCGAGCCGAGCCTGCACAGCATTTTCGGAACGGGAGTCGTCATGGGAGACACAGGTCTGATCTTCAATTGCCGGGGCGATTATTATTCTCTGGTTCCGGGCGAGGCCAACGCGCTGGAACCCGGCAAGCGGCCCCGTAGCACTTTGCAGAGCACGCTGGTTATGAAAGATGGCCAGCCTTACATGATTCTCGGAAGCCCGGGCGGCGACGACCAAGTAATGCGCACCATGCAAACGCTGCTCAATATTCTCGATTTCAGCATGAATGTGCAGCAGGCGATTGAAGCGCCGCGCTGGTCTACGTCAAGCTTCCCGGCGTCACCGTTTCCGCACACCATGCATCCGGGCGACCTGGAAGTGGAGGCGCGAATCCCCGCGATCGTTCAGCGCGAACTTATCGCCCGTGATCACAAACTCCACGTGGCAGAGCCGTGGTCGTTAGGATCCAACGCCGCCATCATGATCGATGCCAAGACTGGAGTGTTGAGCGCGGGCGCTGATCCTCGCGTCGAGGCTTATGCCTGGGCGTGGTGACAACCCTGGATGGTAGTTACGCAATGCAGATTGATATTGATAATGGGAGACGCTGGATTTACTGCTGGGGTGCGAAGTAGCCCTTGCGGGCGCGGACTTGTAGGTCTTTCTTTAACGCCGAAATCTCGATCGAGCGATAGCGGCCATCTGCATCAAAGTTAGCAGGACGGTAGGAAACCACATACTGACTGCGTAGTTCGTCTTCAATCGCCGCGAAGGAATGCGTGATGTCCTTCATCTTGAACGGAAAGAATGCCCGGCCGCCGGTAGCCTCGGCAATCTGCTCGAGAACTTTATCGCCGCGCAGAATCAAGCCACTGTCGTCCGTGGAAATCGCGTAAATGATGACTTCAGCACGCTGCGCCATTTCGATGGCCTGCGCCCTCGTGACTTCACTCTGATTATCTTCGCCGTCGCTGACGATGACAATGGCCTTCCGAACAGGATGATCAGGCCGATCCTTCAAGAACTTTTCGCGACAGGCGCGGTAAACCGCATCATAAAGTGCTGTTCCTCCGCCATCTTTCAGGTTATGCACCCCGGCGGAAAGCAGCTTGACGTTGTCGGTGAAATCCTGTGTCACCTGGCTCCTGGTGTTAAAGCCGACGACAAATGCTTTATCGAAGCCTCGTCGGATTGTGTGTTCCAGAAAACTAGTCGCGGCGGTCTGTTCGAAGTCAAACCGTCCGTGCACGGAACCGCTGGAGTCAATCAGCAGGCCTAGGTCAAGCGGCAGATCGGTTTCGCGGCGGAAATTTACAATCGCTTGCGGAGGCTTGTGGTCATCCAGGATAGAGAAATCAGCCTGGTTTAGATCCCGCACGAACTTGCCATGTTTGTCAGTGGCAATAAAAAGGACGTTAACCTCATCTACCCGTTTACGAATGGTCAGAACGGAGCCCTGAGGATCGTCTGAGGCATCAGACGCAACGGCCGGATAGCCCGCCGCGCTCGACATTCCTGATATATATGAGGCCGACTGACTCAGGGCAGGGATCGCGCATGTTGCCATGACCAGAACCAGCACCAAGAGACAAAGGATGCGCCGCGTGTACTTCATACCTAGGAAGTCCAAATTTTTCACGCCCAAACATGGCGAAACGCACTTCTAAACCATTAGATGCACGCGAAGTGCCGAAGATGACCGCCAGTTCGCCCTTCTACTTCATTCGACTTTAGGGGTGGATCGCTCAAGTGCCAAGTTACAAAAGGAGCACACTGAGGGTCATGCCTCAAAGTCTTTGAGGATCTGAGAAATGCGGCCAGGGCACTACTGCCGCGATTCTTCTACAGCATTTTCACAATGCTTTTAGGGTTTAAGATGTCACATGAATTGCGACCCGGGATATGTTATTTCGCACCTCAGGAGGATTCATGAAAAAGTCGATGGCGTGTTTGTCAGTCCTGCTTTTGCTTACGAGCGGTGCGCTCGCAGCCAATGATGCAAAGGAAGTTGAGCGTGTGAAGGAAGCCGGCGAAGTATTGAAAGAGATCTTGAACATTCCCGACGACATTCCTCAAGACCTGCTGGACAAGGCGGAGTGCTTGGTTGTTCTGCCTTCGGTGAAGAAGGGCGCATTTGGGATCGGTGGAAGCTACGGCCGCGGCGTCATGGTTTGCCGCAGCGGTGAACATTACACCGGGCCTTGGGGAGCGCCCGCACTTTACGCGCTTGAAGGCTTGAGCATTGGTTTTCAGCTTGGCGGTCAAGCCACCGATTTTGTTCTGCTGGTCATGAATCCCAAGGGGGCGCGATCGTTGCTATCCAGCAAAGTAAAGCTGGGGGCTGATGCCTCTGCCGCGGCAGGGCCAAAAGGCCGTACGGCTGAGGGCGCGACCGACATCGTCATGAACGCTGAGATTCTCTCTTATTCGCGCAACAAAGGATTATTCGCCGGAGTCTCACTGGAAGGTTCTACACTGCGTTCTGATGGCAGCGCAAATGAGAAACTCTATGGCAAAAAATTGAGCGCCAAAGAGATCATCCGCGAGGGCAAGGTAGGCGTTCCGGCGGCCGCGAGGGAATTGGATTCGCTGCTGAATAAAAAATCGCCCAAGAACAGGTCGGAGCCAAAGTCTCTGCAATAGATCCGTAGGGGCGAGAAGAGTGTCGGATGGCAGGAAAATCCACAGGCGTGATCCGTTGCGCGTGGGCGCGGAGCGAGCTCTCCATCCGCTATCACGATGAAGAATGGGGGGTGCCGGTTCACGATGACCGCACGCTCTTTGAGTTTCTTATTCTGGAAGGAGCTCAAGCCGGACTGAGCTGGGAAACGATTCTCAACAAGCGCGAGCATTACCGTACTGCCTTCGATGGCTTTGACCCGAGTCTTGTGGTCCGCTACGACCGGCGAAAGGTTCAGCAACTGCTGCGCAATCCGGGTATCGTGCGCAACCGGCTCAAAATTGCCTCAACCGTGCAAAATGCAAAGGCGTTCCTGCGAGTGCAGGAAGAATTCGGCAGTTTCGACCAATACGCCTGGGAATTTGTGGGGGCCAAGCCGCGGGTAAATTCGTGGAAATCGCTAGACCGAATTCCAGCCCGTACCGCAGAGTCCGACGCACTGAGCAAAGATCTCAAGCGCCGCGGCTTCAATTTCGTCGGGTCCACCATTTGTTACGCCTTCATGCAGGCTGTGGGTATGGTCAATGACCACGTCATCGGCTGCTTCCGCCGCCTGGCTGCGAACCCACCGGCGCCGAGTGTTTCAGAAGCATGCGGCGTCCGACTCTAGCGGGATCACGTTTCCGGACGGCAGCCCCGGCAGCCCGACTCGGACGTGCCAAGCATCCGCAGCATCCGGTAAGCTACGCAAGTGCCTCAGAAATCCCCAGAATTGCCGGGATGGCGGAACTGGCAGACGCAGCGGACTCCAAATCCTTTCCAAACTGCGGGGACTGCTGAAGACGTTCGTGACGGAGAAAATCCACACCTTCTTACTCACACGGAGTAGCCGCTATTTTCGTCGTCATCATCATCCCCTTCTTCGATGTCACCTTCGTCTTTCTTTTCCTCTTCGTCTTCCTCCTCCTCCTCCTCCTCTGGTTCGTCTCGAAAGCGGACATCGGCAATTGCCGCCCGATCATAGGGGTGTGCGTCGAGATATTCTGAACGTATTATGCTCATGCTCAATGGTACGCCCCGCGCCATTTCTCCCAAAACGCATCAAGAATGAGCCGAGGGCACGGGGGAGCAGCGAATGTAGAAACGTCATTGATGCCGTCCCGTTTGACCGTTGCCGTGCTTATGTTGGATATTGAGACGGAATGGACACCGAGCAGACCATTGCCGAAATCGAGTGGCTAGAGCGCACTTTCGCGGTGCCGGATACCAGACCGCTGAGTCCGAGCGAACTCGCGGCTGTGAATCGACGGCACGATCAGAGGCAAGCCAACAGCCCATGGTTTCGGCTCTGGCAGCGATATGGGGTTTGCTGCCATTGATACGTTTGACAGCCTAAGCTCCGCCAAAGACTTCCTTCTGACCATAGTTGCAGCCATCTCTGACCGGACATTCGGTGCAACGCGGTTTTGACCGCTTGCACAGTTCTTGACCGTGCTGCCGGAGCAACTGGTGTGCCCGGATCAGAGAATCGTAGTCTCTGGGGAGTTGCCCATGTATCGCATCCAGAACCAAACGGTATGTCGCTGGGTAACTCTTCTGCTCCTCGGCGAAGCCCACTCGACACAGCACTCGCAAGCCATTCGAGTCGAGCGCCATCACTGGATGTGAACGAGTAAGCAAGAGTATCTTTTCCGCGCCCGGATCGCCGATGCTGGGAAATTTCTTCAAAGCTTTCTTCGCTTGAAGCAACGGCTTCTTGAGAACAGAACGCAGGTCGCTGTCGAACTCCTCATACGCAATTTTGGCAATCGCGAGGAGCTTCTCCGCACTTACGTCGGGGAGTATGCCAGCTTTGCCGATAGCAGCTAGAGCGGAGTGCTTGGCAGCGAGAATCTGTTCGGGACGCGTTCCAATCGTTTGTTTTAGCGTGACGAATGCTTCGGCACGACGCTTGTCACTCGCCAGATACGCGACGTTCTCCCAAATGATTAGCTCCAGTGGGTCAGTCGAGGGCGGTGGCGCGGGAGAGCCATAGTGCTGCTGGAGTTTATCGACCAGCTTAGAAAACGTGATGGTCGACTTGCGCCCCATTTCACTTGACTCTGGACTGCGCTCCAGATTGTATGATTTTGTCATGGCGACCAATCACCAAACTGAGACCACGGCGATGCAGATCGGCGAGGTCGCGAAACGCAGTTCGCTACAAACAAGATTTTATAAGCTACAAGAGGAAACGTGCCATGAGCCTAATCGATGAATTTAATGCAGCTACACAAAGTCTTGACAGAATCCTCGAAAAAATGGAAGAAGCCGATCCTGCTGATAAGGAGAGGTTAGAAGCATACGTAAAATCAATGCAGGTAAAAGTGCAGCAAATTCTGAAAGCGATCTTAAGAGTTCATTGAGGTTGGTGCCGGGAACAGGACTCTTGGTCTGCCGCAGGACCGGCGCTTGCCTTCAATCGCACAGTCGATTGAGTCAGCTATGAAGTGCGAAACAAGCGGAGACGTGCGCCGCATCTCCGCTCAATTTTTGAGCGCCGCGTCGGAGTTTTACCAAGTCCCAAACTGTGGCATCCGCGTCCTCGCAGCGCGACCGTTGCGTGTCCGCGAACCCGGGACATTGAAGCTTTTCGGTGACTACGACCCAGAAACCTCTGTGATCCGGGTCTGGATGCGGACGGCGATTCGCAAGGAAGTCACTTCCTTCGGCACGTTCGTGAGCACGCTTTGTCACGAATTCTGCCATCATCTCGATTTCCAGAGGTTCGGATTTCCAGACTCGTGGCACACACGCGGCTTCTATGAACGAGCCGCTGCGCTTTATCATCACGCGAGGGGAACGCCGCTGAAGAAACTCTTCTGGGTGCCAATTATGGGTGGGCGATGGCGCATTGACTGGCAACGGACGAACCGGGGTGCATGATCAGCTAATGACCTTCCCAGCCGAGAGCATCTGCTTCATCCTCTGGACTCGGCGTGCGCGTGTGTCTTCCTTCTTGGCTTCGGAATACCAGACGATGAATTCTTTCTTGTGCGTGAACGACAAGGCACTCAGCTTTTGGGTCAGCTTCTCGCCCAGTGCCCTCTGTAGTGGGATGGGAACCTCGATCTCGCGCTTTTCGGTGTCCGGCTCAAGCATGATAGTCACGGAATCGCCCGCTTTTACGCCTGCGCTTCGGCGTGCCTCGGCATTAACGACGATGTACTGAATCCCTCCCCTGTTTCCGACCGTGCTGCGCCAAGTGTAGCCGTTGATTGTCACCTTGACGGGCACCTTGGCTTTGCCCCAAACGTCCCGCGTGTCGAAAGGCAGCGTGAACGAGGCACTTGCGTCAGTCCTCGACTCATCTCCGTTTAGCTCCGCTTTGAATTTTTTTGGCATTCAGTCATCCAGTTCAATTCGAATACTGAGGAGTTGCGTCCCGAAGAGGCGAACCGCCCGTGCATTGCCCGCTCTGCTTGGCAACTGATTCGCCAGCCAGCGTTGCCGCTCACGCGGATCATCTTCAGGGAGCAGGTGCGCAGTGCCCGCGTGCCAGCGGTACCTTAGCCCCTGACGCAGCTTCAGACGTACGTGGGGATCACGCTCAATGTTGCGGACGTATCCCGCCTTCATGCCATGCTCTGCCATTAACCAGAACTGGTTTCCGATGCGTCCATCGCCCACTGGCGTGCGCCGTGGTTTCCCCGTCTTCCTTCCTTTGGTTTCGAGCAACGCATATCCGGGCAGCGGCAGACCAATCGCAAGCGCGAGTTTGATTGGCGGATTCAGCACGTACTTCTGAAGGGTGTGGACAATCCGGCGTTTCATTTCGTACTTGGATGGCAGTTATTTCCGACCGCTCGTTTATTCGCGGTGGGAGTCACGCCGCCGCAGCAGCCAATTTACGCACTACCAACGAGAACATCACGCGAGTGATGCCGCTGATTATCATGCTCACGCCCACCAGTGTGCCTATCGCCCAGACAGAACTTGAAGGCCATTGCAGGTAGATCAACAGTCCCAACAAGAGTGTGATGATTCCATCGCCCAGCATCCAGCCCGACCCGCGCATTGATCGCATCTGGAAAAACAAAACTATGTTCAAGATGCCTTCGATCAGGAACAGCGAAGCGAGCACCAGAGTAAGCGATGCCGAACCGAGCACCGGATGCATCAGCAGGTACACGCCGAAGAAGAGGTAGGCAAGTCCAACCAGCAGCTTCCAAATCATAGTCGGCGCCTTCTATAGTTTGGCCGGCTTATTTCTACTGACGATGAAAAAATGGTGAGCATCGCAATTCACAATGTCGACCGGCTCGGGAGGGATAAGGCAATTGAAGAAGCTGTACGAGTGTTGCGGCCCGGCGGCAGGCTGATGATCGCTGACTTGTTGGCCACGCGCCAATACCTTGCGCGGCTCAAGGAACTCGGCGTGACGAACGTCGAAAGAATTAACTTGGGACGGAGGATGTGGTGGAAGCCCTTCTTTGGTCACCTGCGGGCTGTGCAGGTGTAGTCTGAACTAATTGACCGCTACATCGGTAAACGCAAATCACAGAGAACGAGAAGCGGCACGCCGCCAAGAATGCCACGCGATTAACCGTGAACTCGCCTTGCTGAAATCAGCGTACAACCACGGCATGGAGCAGACGCCGCCGACAGTACGCTTTGTGCCGCATTTCAATATGCTGAAAGAGAACAACGTCCGGCGTGGTTTCCTCCAAGACGACTGCTACATTCGGTTGTCGAGGGAGTGTGCGGTCGAGGGAGTCTGGCTCGAAGGCCTGTTCGAAATGGACTATGCGTATAGTTGGCGTCTTAACGAACTGCTTGGCCTACGAGTACGGCAACTGGATTTCCTAGCAAGGATCATCGACCTTGGCAAGACCAAGAATGGCGACCAGCGGATGATCACAATGAACGAGCACGTATCCCGTGTCCTTGTGCGCTGTGTGTATGGTAAGAAGCCGGACGATTTCGTTTTCACGAGAGAAGGCGGAAGCCCGGTAAAAGACTTCAGGGGGGATGGTGGAACGCATGTATCCGTGCGGGGCTGGGTCGATTCCAGTGCCGTGGCTGTCAACAGACAGTAACGACCGACCGAAAATGCTCCCAGTGCAACTCGAATAAGAAGGCGAAGTACATTGGCCTTCGCTTCCACGATGTGAGACGAACTGGGATACGGAACATGTCGAGGAAGGGCATTCCCGAAAATGTCGGCATGCTAATAAGCGGGCGCAGAACAAACAGCGTCTACCGCCGCTACAACATTATCGACATGGAAGTCATGAGAGAGGCGACTGCCAAAATCGAAGAACATCAACGTGCGCTGAAACCTGAGAACAACCATAGAACAGCCACAACCAGCGACGAAACTGGCATGGATGACAAAACCGATCCCGTGAATTAAGCTTTAGTCTCAGTCACTTACCATCCCCGCCGGGATGGCGGAACTGGCAGACGCAGCGGACTCAAAAGCGCCACGTCCGGGCGGCGAAAGCCGTAGACGGCATGAAAATCCGCAGGTTTTAAACGGCCCATGAGGGTTCAAATCCCTCCGCCCGCACCACTTTTTGCTCAGGCAGTGACCTGCCCGGCACTCACAGGGGCTCAATCTCGCCTCAAGTCAAATGGAGCCTTTTCAGCGCAATCCGCGCCGGGGCATAGGATTCTGGCACCCAACTGGCCTCCCCAAATGAATCGTGATCGCAGGAAACCCGCGCATTTCGATTGACCGACAGTCAGCCAGGCA
>Ga0207684_10000344_pt1 | contig 64574 bp, 102 predicted proteins | sample KBSK5501metaG_FD_184342 | JGI IMG/M metagenome (GOLD analysis project Ga0207684, IMG submission 184342) | Corn, switchgrass and miscanthus rhizosphere microbial communities from Kellogg Biological Station, Michigan, USA - KBS K5-50-1 metaG... | ecosystem: Host-associated > Plants > Roots >...
CGGCGACTTTCGACATTGGCATCGCGGTCGCGCCGAGTGACACAGGAGTCGAAATTCTTGATCTCGTCCAGTGGGGCGGTGTCTACTACGGTCTCTTCGGAGCCGGTGTCACGCAGCGCATCTACTTCCGCTCGCGCTCTATCCCTGGTACGACGTTAGACGATATCGTTGTCGCCCGTCCTGCTGGCATGGGTGCAGTTGCACGCCAGCCTACGGTGTCCATTGTCTCCGGTACGTGGTCTGCGGTACTTGGTAACGGCTATTACTGGTTTCTCACGACCGAAGTCACGAATCCGGATCAACCCGATGAAGTCGAGGGTACCTACGCGCCGAAGGATGACAAGGGTGTGCAGATCGGTCCAGTCGTCGGCAACGTCACAGACTACACGACTCAGTGTGTGCGCGTCGCACGTCCGTCCATCGTCAACGATGGTAGTGACGGTCGCCTTGCTACGCATTGGCGCATCTACATGTCGCCGAAGCAGACGGATGCCTCCACGACTCCCTCGCTGGCTACATTCCGACTCGTCGCGACAATCCCCATCACAGATACCTCTAAGGACCTGACTGACACGAATAGCAGCCGCACGGGGTTCCCGACCGTGAAATCGGCGGTATCCGGTCGTGACGAGTGGACGCTCCCCAGCAACCTTCTGAACGCATATGACAACATCGCAGCCTTCGGTAATTCGGGCGCGGGCGTCAATGCGTCGATGAACAAGCTCACGACCTTTACCATGAGCGGCTCGGACGGTGACTTCACTGGTAAGACCGTGACTGGTATCCAGGTATCTGTGCGCGCAAAGCTCGGACCCGCGACTGGCGCGGGTAACTACTTTCTGTACCTTCGTAATACCGGCATCACGAAGGATAGCGGTCCTATTCTTGGTGAAGTGCGTACGTTCGACTGGAAAATCAACGTCGTGGGTAGCCAATTCGATACGCTCGGTGTCGCATGGGTAGCAGCAGACTTTACGTCCGCTGGCACGGGCGGTTTCGAAGTCTGGATCGAAAAGGCGGGGTCCAACAGCAATCAGCACATCGCAGTTGACGGTGTCCAGGTCACTGTATTCTTCTCTGGAACCTCAGTCAATCTGAACGGCAAGCCATTCCGCATCGTCACCTATCGGGACCAGATCGGCAATACGCTTGACATCCCGGCCCGAGGGACGCCCCCACTGTCTTCGACGGGAGACCTTTTCCAGGGCAGCATGGTCGTGAATGACCTCTCGAACGAGAACGTCATCGTGTGGTCGCTTCCCGGCGAGCCCGAAGCCTTCCCAGGCGTCGTGGACAAGGGGAAGCCCGGCCCATACGTCATGGCGTTCAACGAGCGGCGACACAACAAAGTGAACTTCATCCGGCGCTGCGGTCAGGTTCTGATTGTCGGCATGAACGATGCCGTTAAGCGGGTGAATTACCTCCCGGCCGAGACTGACACAGACTTCCGTGAGGGCCTTGCTCATGAAGACTTGGCCTCAGATCACGGAATCGTTGGTCCCCTCGCTGGTGCGCTTTTCACGGTACCGGGCGGTGGTGGCCAGCAACTGGCTTACGTCGCACAAAACGGGCTGCATGTCACGGATGGCGTGACAACGCGCTTCCTGAATCTAGACCTTAAGTGGTCCACGCTCGTGGATTCCGCGAACATCAGCAAGTGTATCCTCCGAAACTACCCGAAGGAACAGTGGCTGGTGCTTTACTACGCGCCCTACGGTGGCAATGGTAAGAACAGCCGGGCGATGGTCTTCAACTACTCACAGGACAAGATCAAGGAAGGTGGCATGATTCCCGCCATCGGACCGATCTCCGTGGCCGCACGCTCAGCTATGGTTGCGACGCTTAATGGACAGCACGTACTATTCACTGGCTACCACACTGGGGGTCTAATCTACACGGAAGATAACGGATTCACCATCCCCGCTGGCTACAAGAGCGATGACTCCACCACAGTCATTGGAGCGCCGAGGGCTGTTTCACGTCGATTCTTCCCGAATGGTATCGACCGAAGCGCGCGTGAAGAGCGTATCTACATTCATTTCTCTGCTACCGGCTCGCTCGTTGTCACGACCAATTGTACGTTCACCAAGGGCTCGCCTACAGTGACAATGGCGAGCACAACTGGTCTCGTGAAGGGCATGTTGGTACGTAGTACGAATGTCGTGGGTGACACGATCATCCTTAGCGTGGACAGTGCGACGCAGATTACTATCTCCACGAACGCCTTCGAGGCCGGTACTTTCTCAACCGGATTCGACAGTAGTACGCTCTCGGTCACAGTACGCCGACAAAACATCGGTGAGGCGGCTACGGCATGTGAGACTGTCTACAGTTCCATGCGCGTCGGCTCACTTCTGGTCGTACACCCGGATAATCAGGGACAGGCACTGGAGCTACAGTTCGACAAGGTATTGATGCCCGATGCTTCGCGCGTAGACGCAGGCGTAGACATGCGACTGAACTTCTTCGCTTACGACATGGCAGACGCAGGTAAGGAACAGAACAGGAGCTAACGATGCCAAGTATCGGAACAGGAGTAGTCAAGCGTGAGGGGACGCCGGTCTGGTTGTACAATCTTCTCCGGCGTCTCGTAGACAACCACAATCAAACAACCGCAGCTTTCGGGGCGATTATCCGTAACGAAGCTCCGGATGGTAGTGGCGGTCCACTCATTGATACTACTCCGTTCTTCTTCAAGCCGGGTATCCCCGGCGGCCAGATTGCCTTCGGCTCGAACCAAGCGAACGGGAATCTGTACTTGTCGTCTACGGCTGATGCGGACAAAGGCTTTATCTATCTCGGATACCCGAACATTCGGGTAGCCCTAGATGAAGATCGAGGCTTCTTCGGTATCGGTACGGCAACTCCTGCAAATCCCCTGCATGTTGTGGGAACGGGTGCTGGTGGGGGTACTTTTACGCCGAACAGTGTCGTAGCAGACAACTGGGCGGGACCGTACTCTGGTAGCGGTACTCCCATCGGTGGAACATCAGCAGCGGCGCTTGCTTCGAACGACGGAACTTCGTCGTATATGGCGATCAATACGAGCCTCCCGAATGGGGCCAATCGACAGAAGAACGGCCTTAACGGTTCGATTCTGGCCGGACGGACCTACACAATCAATGCCTCTGTCTTTGCCCTCGGTGGAACCTTCGGGGGCTCGGCCACGATTACGTTTCACCTCGTTGACTCGGCGGGTGTCCGGTACGCCTCAGGGGTCTACAACCTCTCTGGCATCGGCACCACCCCGACCACGATCACGACGACAGTCACGACTAGCGGAAGCGTTGGTACGGGCACCGCGAACTCGATCGAGCTAGATGGTACGGGCGACACCCTCTACCTCTGTGTCTCGTACGTAGAAGTTGTCGCTGTTTCAGCGGACATTGTGCGTTGGGATTCCTCGGGCGGATCACAACTCGGTAAGATCGACGGGGCCGGACATCTTGGCATCGGTACAGGAGCAGCGGTCCTCTCTCCAATGGGGACCCTCACGGCTGATGGCAATAGTGTTGTTCCACTCCAGCTTAATGGTGCCGGAGCGTCACAATCGGCTGATCTTCTTGATGCGATTTCTACCGTATCTGGCGCAGCCACTTTCCTTGTGGATAACAAAGCGATGCTCAAAGCATCGATTCGCTCCGACAGTTCACTTGTGGATGTGACTGATCGGACGAAGAAAGTCACACTCGATCTTTCTGGTATCGACACAGCAACTACCCGTGCAGATGTGCTACCGAATCAGGCGGGTACAATCCAGATCGGTGGCTTTGCGCTAACCACGAGCGATACCTGCGCAAATACGACTAGTGAAACGGATATCAGCAATGCTGGTGGACAGGGTTCAGCTACGATCAATGCGGCCCCAACCGGGCGTTCAATCCGTATCACAGCACACGGTGTCATCGGTAATATCGCAAACGATTCGATTCGATTGCGCTTGAAGCACGGCTCAACCGTCGTACTTGACACCGGAGCATTCACACTCGGATCAACGACTACCGATTGGAGTTTCAGTGTTGTTTTGACGTGGCGCAGCGCGACTACTGTTATCGGTGGCAGCGTTGTTGAGATTCAAGACACAGGAACCGGCGTCGAGTTCTTACTCCCCTTCACGACGGGTAACTCGGCTGTCACTGTAGCAGCAACCGGCGCTATCAGTCTTACAGCCGAATGGGGTGGTGCAGGCGCACCGTCTGCATCTGACACAATCACGACGACGAACTTCGTTGTCGAGACGATCTACTAAGGAGACACCGTGGACCCGATCACACTCGCTCTTGCAGCATTGCAGGGTGGCGGAACACTCATGAGCATCTTCGGTAAGAAGAAGCGCAAGAGCATCGACCCCGAATGGCTGAAGCAGAAGTTCGGAGCCGGAGCCGTCAATGACGAACTCATGGCCCTCTTCAACCGCGCGATCAACAGCACGCAGGGTCAGCAACTCATGACTAACGCGGCCCAGGGCGGGCAGCAATTCCAGACCGACCTCGCACGGGGGGCTGCAAATGCTGGCCTCGGGGCAGCGGGTGGTGCTTCGACTGGTGCCGACATCTTCGCCGCGGCCGGTGCAGGACAGGCAGTCAACAACCTCCAGCGAGGGATGAAGGCTAGCCTCATGGAATCGATGCTACCTGTCGCTCAGCAAATGGTGCAGGGCCGTCTCGCAGCGTTCATGCAGGGTGAAGGGTTGCGGGCGAATGCTCCATACGAAGACTCTCCCATCTCCGACCTTGGTGGCCAGATTTCGAAGTATGCTTCCATCGGAATGGCTGGTAAAGGTATGGGACAAACAGCGCAAGAAGTCCCCACACCGACAGCGATCAACGTTCCGCAGGGACCACTTCCCGGTGGACAGCCCGCAGGACCGAACGCTGCCCTCGGCGCTCCTTCGATGGCCTCCATCCAAGGAAGCAGCGGTGCCCGACCGAGTCGGTTCCTTTCCAAGATGTCTCGTTTCTCTGGTATGTCCGGAGCCGTCCGTCCTGGCCGCTTCGCCGCAGCTTACGCCTAAGGAGATCACATGGCTACGATGAAACCACGGCCGTCGATGCGCAATGTCATCGCGCCGAGTGACACAACCGGCTCTCTCGCGGGGACTATGGTTCCTGCGGCCGAGACTTCTTTCCTCGACCAACCGGCTGCGGCTCCTGCTCCCGGTGCGTACTCACCTGATGATATTGTCGCACAGCGCGCTAATCCGCAAGCTCAGGCACAGGCGAAGGACTACGACGCGATGGACGAACACGAGCCGATGAGTGAAGATGACTGGTATCAGTTGCTCCACAATCTCGGCACCGCGATGCACAAGGCGAATCCTGACATTCAGAAGGTGCTCGGGGAGATGAGCCCTGAGATCGATTACGCTGGGCAGGCGGCTGAACTACGCAAGCGTATCGAGTCCCGTCAGACCGAGAAGATGCCGGGATTGCTCCAGCGTACTTTCGCTCATGCTGGATCACCTGAAAGTGACCGGATGATGACCGAACGCGAAGATGCGATCAAGAAGGCAGAAGCACAGAAGACTGGTGACATGGACAAGCTCCAGGAAAACATCACCATGAGCCATATCGCCGACCTCCAGCGCCGAGGGAAGTTTCAGGAAGCCCTCGCAACCATGCTGCTTCAGAAGGGCATTGGTGAGGCTGGCGCTAAGAATCGTGCGGCCGAGAAGGAGCAGTTGGAGAAGCTCAAAGGCACGAATGCGATCAATACCGCGCGCGAGAAGGCGAGTGCTATCGCTGATAGTTTCCACTTCGACGAGCGTATGAAACTCAAGTTGCTGGGAATCGCTGGTACGATTGCTGCGGCCAAGCTCCAGAAGTACGGTGCGCTCGATCCTGTCATGGGTGGATTCACGGTCAAACCTGAGCAGTATGATCAGTGGCAAACCGAAACGATGATCGAGATCATGAAGCAGGCGCACGATCTTCAGAAGGGTGAAATCCCAGCTACAGGAGCTGGTAAGACACCAGCGGCTGCTAAGCCGAATGATCCCCTCCATCTCAGAGACTAGGAGTTCCAATGGCTGACCTGAATCCTACAGCGCAGCAGAGTGATGATCCTCAAGTCCAGGCAATCATGAAGGGCTTCCGGGCACAGTTTCCGGATTATACCGACATGGCGGACGACGATGTGATTGTCAAGATGCACCAGCGGCATTACTCTGACTTGTCGCCTCAAGATTACATGGACAAGCTGACAAAGAAGTTCGCCCCGGACTACAAACCCGCCCCACCTCCACTTGGGGAGCGAGTTATGGCTGCGGGTAAGGCAGTTGCTGGTATGCCGAGTGCATTTGTTAAGGGCGTGGGCGAGAGCATCGCTTCTCCTGTCACGGCTGTCAAGCACCTTGCAGCAGGACAGCAATTGGAGAAGGTCGCTGCGGGTGTGCCACAGCCTAACATCGCCGAAATGCGGGCGAAAGGATACACTGACGAGCAGATTCACAACGTCGTCAGAGGGTATACGCAGACGCAGGAAAGTCTCATGCAGGATGTTGGTGAGGAAGGACAAGCTGGTGTTCGCTCAACCGGTGAAGCTGCGGCTTTCTACGGCACGCTACCGTTCGGCGGTGGTGGTGCTAAGGCAGCGCACACACTGGCACGCTCTGTCGGAACTGGCGCACTGTTTGGCGCTGCTTATGGTGCCATTGATGAGGGTATTGTCCGTGGTAGCGAGGCAGCGGCGCAGGGTGCGAGTGCTGAAGACATCTTCAATGAAGTGACGCATGGCATCGGTCACGGTGGTGTTACAGGAGCCGCATACGGTGCCGCTGGTGGTGCTGTGTTCCACGGACTTGGCGCTGCCGGGAACAAAGTCGGTCGTGCCCTCGGCGACGGCCTGACCGCGATCCGATCGAAGATCGATCCTGCTTGGGCTGCCCGCCACGCTGCTGCTGAGGCTTCTGCCCTCGGGGCGCGCTCTGTGGCACTCAAGACCTTTGCAAACAAGTTTCAGCCTTCGATGCTACGCGACCGGTTCAAGCCTGATTTCGACGCATGGCAGGCACAGGCTCCGGCCGGTGCTCCCATCGAGAAGCTGGCCGCTGACATCGCATCCAAGCTCTATGGGCAGGACGCCATGTCGGCTGACCCTGCTGCGATTCAAGCTATCACGGCCAAGATCAAGCCGTGGCTGGAGGCTGAAGCTAAGATCAATCCCGCTGTCGCTCTTCCCCAGGAGCCGCTTGCGCCTCTGGGTACTCTACCACCGGGGGCAGACTTGAACGCCCAAGGGGGTCTCGCGCCCGAAGTCGCGCCTCCTTCGGTACAGGGACCGGTTGCCCAGCCGACCGCTCCTCCGTTCACTCCCCCGGTGGAACCTCCCGCTCCGATGGCCGGTCTCGAACAGATGCCGACCCCACAGCAGCTTCCACTTCCTGGTCCGTCAACTGGGTTCACGCCCGAAATGCAGCAGCCTATCGGTGTTGCACCACAGGCTGGTAGCCCGGCAGCGGCCATGCGGTCGCCGCTTGATATCGAGCGTCTTGGTCCGAATCTGCCAGCAGAACACGCTATGCGTCTCCCCGAGGCACCGCTTCCGCCTGCTGGGCCTGCTAGTGTGCAACCGCCCGGCACCGCTTCTCCGCTAGACCTGACGCTGCCACCGCGCAGCGCCGAGGGGACGGGTCCGGCGCTCGGAAATGAGATCACGTTGCCGACGAAAGCTGTTGAGCATGTTATGCGTACGATCCACGAGTCCGGTCCGACCATCGTTAAAGGGGCAACGGTTCACGCTACGCCTTCCGTAGACGGCACGCACATCATCATCAAGAGCATCAAGGGTGCGGAACACGGGGGCAAGGCCAGCACGGAAGCTCTCGCTGCCATCGTTAAGTCGGCTGATGAAGCCGGTGCGCCGATTCAGGTATCCGTCACTGACATGCCCGGCCTCAAGGGAGGCAAGATTCCTGCGGCCAAGATCGCCAAATGGTATGAGAAGCATGGTTTCGTTCGTACTGGTAAGGAAGGCGATACTCCAATCGTTCTTGTTCGTAGTCCCCAGAAAGGGAGTAAGTAATGCCATCGTTCAGTGAGTTCGGCAAGATTCTCGGTGAGACCGGGAAACAGGTGGGGGAAGCTCTGTTCAAGCCAGCCGTCCCTGAACTGGCTGAGCGGGCTCCGAAGCTGATGGAGAAGTTGCGCACGGCTGAACCGCCGATGTCGCGGCGTCCAAACCAGCCCCAGGTTACGTCACAGCCGGCTGTCGAACAGCATCTTGAGATGACGTACGATCCGCACAACTCTCTCGTGGATGGTATCCAATCGCTCAAAACCTTCCTTGGGGGTGCGATCAAGCGTGATCCGAATCTGCCGAAAGACCTTCAGGCACGGTTCCTACGGTCACGGCAGGCGGAAGAGAGTGCAGGGCACATGGCGGACTTCGAGCTTTCGAAGATCGTGGAGCCCATGCAAATCGACTCGCCAAAGCAGACAACGATCTGGGCCAAGCACCTACTGGCCTCAGACGAGTTGGCGCAAGCTAAGCGTGATGGCAGACCTGACATTATGGGCGAGCCCATCGAGAAGTGGGAGCGCGTTGTTAGCGAACTCCAGGCTCAGGTCGATGCCGACCCGCAGATAGCTGAAGCACACAAGCGGTACCGCGCGAAAATGGACGCGCTCTTCGGAGATGCTCAGTCTCGTGGCTGGCTTACACCGGAACGCTATCTCGAAGACTATACTCCGATCCGTAAGCTCCACGCCGTGGCTGATGCTACGACTCAGGCAGCCGGAGAAGACTTCCGTCTCAATCTCCTCTCCATGTTGAAGCACCGAGGGGAGGGTCAGACAGAACGCGAGTCCAATCTTGTCAACATGCTGCGCGAGACAATGGCCCAGTATCACAGACATGTGGCTGAACACGAACTGTGGCTCGATCTCAAGTCCGACAAGTCGATCAACCTGACCGATCAGGTGCCTGCGCACATGGACCCGCCGAAGGGCTTCTCCCGGTTCCTTCCTGGCCCCGGTGACATTGGATACGAACCGAAGACGCCCGAGGAGCAGTTCATCCTCGGCGCGCAGAAAGCACTCCCTCCCGCGAACCAGGGACACATCTTCCCGACACCTATCGTAGAAGCTCTGAAGAGCTACAAGCGGTCAATGCACACCGCGCGCGAGCAGCAGTTGTACAAGGCGGGCAACATGATCGCCCGGCAGTTCACCATCTACAATCCCGGTAATACGAACGTCAACCGTGGCTCTGACCTCATGGTTGCTATGACTCGTGGTCCTGAGTTGGGCGTAAGTCCGCTTGGCATCCTGAAGTGGTATGGCACCGCGAACAAAGTCGCCTTCCGTGGTATCTTCGGAAAGGGAAGCACAATCGTTGAGATCAACGGACAGCCGGTGGACGTATGGGAAATGGCAGTAGAGCAGGGCCTGCCCGCCAGCACGATCATGCACGACGTTGGTGGTTCCAGTATCCCGCAGCATCTTCTCAAGAACCTGCCGGAAGCACAGAAGAACTATGACAACTGGTGGCAGACGATGCAGGTCAAATTCGCAGCACCGTTCCAGGTACTCGCAGCGGAACGGCAAGCTGTCGAGTTGGCTCCGCGTATCGCGGCCGGTATGGAAGCCTTTGCCCAGTCGAACAACCCCGCTGAGTTCGGTCGTGTCGGCCGTGAGATTACGTTCCATTACGGGGCCGGTGCTCCGAAGTGGGCGACCTTTCCGGCGATGCGTCTCATCGCACCGTTCATCCAGTTCCAGGGTCTGGCTACAGAATGGGTCCTGAACACGATGAATCTCGCACAGAACGCCCCAGGCAAGGTGAAAGCCCTGACGGCTATGGTTGCTGTCCCCACGGCCACGATGCTTTGGAATACTCAGAACCCCGAGTATCAGCAAGTTGAAGACGCGCTGCACGAACGTGAGCGTGGCCAAATTCACATCATTGTCCCGGACCCGATGGACCCGGCACATGTACGCCGTGACATCAATGGTGCTCCCGTTGTACTCCGATTCCGCTGGTGGGTCCCCGAACAGGTGGCCCAGGTCGCGGGGCTTGGCAACACTCCGTCACGCCTTCAGCGGGTAATCAGCGGCAAGGATACGCCAGTTCAGTTCGCACAGGATGCCGGAGCACAAGCAGCCGAGAACTTCACGGGGATGCTCCTGACGCCCGAAGTGGTCAAGGAACTCATGTCCGGTAAGACTGACACAGGACGCGAGATGTCACTGAAGGAACGTCTCGGGCGCATCTCTCCCCTCGCCCGCATCGGTATCGAGGGGGCGCAGACGGCCGCAGACTACGGACCCGCCGAGGGAGCCAAGGTAGCGGCTGAGCGTTGGCTCGGTCTCTCCTTCGCGCCGACTGCTCGACGTGGTACGCAGCTACAGAACGCGACCCTGGTCGAGGCCAAGGCGAAGCTGGCCCAGGCCAAGACACAGTGGAAGACGGCCATTCGCAACGGCACGCCGACACAGGTGTCCGATGCGTGGCGGAAGCTTAAGGAAGCACAAGAAGAGATCAAACGAGCCGCACCCATTGCCAAGGCCGCGAGGGAAGAAGCACCGCCCCGTCCGGAGGGAAGTGAGAAGCGGAAGCAGTCGATCCTGGAAAAGTTGGAAGCCGCTCGCGCGGAGAGGGAGCAGCAATGACTCACAATGCACTAAGCCGCAGCATGGAGCAAGTTCCGATGTGGCTGATCCAGGTTATCATCGGTCTTATCCTCTCCAGTACCGTCGCCTGGGCTACATGGTCAAGCGTCTCATCGTGGAAACAGGATGCCCGTCTTGCAGTAGTCGAGACTAAAGTTGAGACTGTACGTGATGACATTACTGAGATTAAAGACGGACAGAAAGAAATGAATCACAAGTTGGACCGACTTCTTGAACGGAGGGAACGCTAATGGCACGTAAGAGCCCGATTCAGAATATGGTGGACCGCACGAAGAATGTGATACTCGGAGAAGCGACTATGCCCAAGCACGAGGCTCCCCCGATGAAGTTGACGAAGAATAGCGGTTACGCAGGGAAGAAAATCAAGGGAGGTAAGTAATGAGCAAAGCACTCAAAGGCGTCATTCTGTTTACTGCTATTGAAATCGTCGCCCTAGTGGCGTGGCTGATCCTCGCGGGTCTTCCATTTAACGGCGGTTACGGTGCAGTTGCTGTACTCGCAGTTGGCCTCTTTCTCGAACACTATGTCAGTGTCAACGTCGGTGCAGGACGTAAGCCGCTTGGACCGCTACCGAAAGATAAGAGGTAACGATGCCATTTCCTCTTCTTGACCTCCTCGGCTTCGGTACGAAGATTCTCGACAAGGTCATCCCCGATCCCAAGGCTAAGGCTGAAGCGATTCAGAAACTCGCTGAACTTGAGCAGAGTGGTGACCTCGCGGTCATCGCCGGGCAGAACAAGATCAACGAGATCGAGGCAGCGAATCCGAACATCTTTGTGTCTGGATGGAGGCCGTTTATCGGTTGGGTCTGCGGTTCGGCTCTGGCTATCCAGATGGTTCTAGGTCCCCTCGTCGTGTGGGGTTCTGAGATGACTGCGCACCCAGTCAAGATGGTCATGCTGGACGTGAGTCTCCTGACTACACTACTCGTTGGAATGCTCGGCCTCGGTGGTATGCGCACGGTCGAGAAGCTCCAGGGAGTTGCATCGAAATAGCTCACCCACGTCGTGGGAGGAGTCCTGAGCCCGTCCAGTCACCTGGGCGAGTTCATCCGTAACAACACAAATGCCCCGGCCGCCTAGTGATAGGCAGTCGGGGCTTCGTGTTTGTTGGGTTGACACTCTACTCTTCCTCCGAACTGCCCTAGCACCGTAATGCTATGCGACAGTCGGTCTCGCGAACCGGTACCAGCCCGTAGAGCCTCGCGGCAAGGCCCGATTCACGGGCGTAGTCAACCCAAACTCAAGGCCACTGGACAGGGAAGAACAGTGGCATGACGAACTCGATGAAGAGGAACGCGCAGACGAGTCCTACGACAATTGCAACTGCACAACCCATGAGTTACCTCCTAGGTAGTTTTGTTCTCAAGTGCGCCAACTGTGAACATATCACGGAGTGCGACCAGGAGTTTCGCTGTAAGCGTCGCGTCTTCGAGTGCGTTATGCTCCTCACCCTCACGACCCACGATATCGAAGTGCTTGATCAGTGTGTCCAGCTTCACGTTCGCTACCGGCAACCGGCCCGCCCACTTCAACAGCAGAGCAGCCGACATGGTATCGAGCACATGATAATCGAACGACATCCGCGCGCCAGCCAGACGATACAGACGCCGGATGAAGCCCATATCGAATCCCGCGATGTTGTGTCCAGCAAGAGTCGGCCGCGAGGGAAGGCTATTGCGCCGTATGAACTCAGTAAACAACGTCACCGTCATCCGAGGCGACAAGCCCTGCTCACGGAGTCGTTCGATGGTCAAACCATTGACCTTCAGCGCACCCTCGTTGGCGTTGATTTCCTCTTCCTGGATCAGCGTGTGGAACGAGTCAACGATGGTACCGTCGTCGTCCAGTACTACCGCGCCGAGGGAAAGGATCGAGTCAGTAGTGGAATCGAAGCCACCCGTTTCTACGTCTAGGACGATAATTCTCATGTGTTCCTCCGCTGCCGCAGCACAAGTTTACTGATCGTTGGTTGAGCAACGCCGTATTTTCCGGTGAGCATTCTTTGAGTACAGTTTCCTGTCGCGTACTTCTGTGCAATCGTTCTGGCCATCGTTACCTCACATGAAGAACGGTTGTGCCGCCAGACATCAGTGGGATCATCTTGGCGTAAATCTCCGAATCGTCTAGGAACAGCGTGATGCCCAACTTCTCACACAGCGCGCCCTTCCGCATCCCAAGATCACGCAACCGGTATTCCAGCCCGTAATGCTCATCCGCAGCGTACAGACAGTGGAACACTGCTGTCGCAGGATGACCAGGACCAGGAACCGGAGAGATAGATTCCCGATACGGGATGTTCAGACGAGCAAGCTTCTCCCGCTTAGCCTGTGGCCCCTGCCAAGAGTCTGATTCGTCAAAAGTACCCGTGATGATGTGGACTTCGACACCGGCCGAGAGTAACGTACGAAGGAGCGTAGCCAGTACGGGTCTGTCCAGTACTCCGTCCAGATCGAATCCTACCTTCACGGCGTTTCCCCTTTCAAAATCATGTGCCGAAGACGGTCAGCCCGTGCTCCGACTTGCTTAGCCCACACTGAATCCATCATCTCAACAGCGGCGGTGGTCCAATCACGACGGTCTACAGCAGCGAGAAATTTCTTGAATCCACGTAGGCGATTCCCGAGATTAAATGCCATGTTGACAAGCGCACGCTCGCGCTCCTCCATAAACTCGGTTGCACTGACCTGCCAAATAGAAGGAACAAGGGTAGAGACGAGGTCGATAGCTTCATCAATGTCACTATTGAGAAGTGCTTCCGCTTCAGCTTGCGTAATCTTCTCCATCCTCATCGACGTACCGAGAAGATGCCCGACACCGATGGTCCAGTAACCCATCGTGTCCTTGTACGCATCGAGAAGGCAACCTTCATCCCGAATAAGTTCAGCCCTGAGCAGTTGCCTGTCCATGCGTCGGCTCCTCTACGGTGATTGTAACAAGGATGTTTGTCCCGATCGGGAGTTGCTCAGGAAGAAGAGAACCGAGACTACCAAGGATAAGAGTCTCAAATTGTGCGCCCACCTTAGCACAGTAAAATTTATCGTTAACAACAACCGCCCCATCCCAGCCCGAGATCGGCCCCATATTCTTACCTGCAATTGTCACTCGCATGTCTGTCTTCCCTCGCGCGCTGCTCAACAGCAGCGATCAATGAGTGTAGTTCACTACGCGACCGGATTCCACCCCCTTGGGGGCGGTGATCGGTCGTATTTTTTCTGCGCGTCCAGTTGGGTCTGGGATCGTCCGTCCAAACTAACTTGATCAAGTCCCACGCTGGAATCGGTTCGCTGCCACCTGTGATAATCAGATATCGCCCGAGAAGCATCGAGACGAATTTGTCGATCCTCCACCGGAACCATTTGTATCGCAGCAAGTTACGCTCGCGCGCAAGAACCAGGACGTAGTGCCGGAAGCAGCGCGTACCGATTGTTGCAGGCTCCTTGCACTGGTTACACTTGCGGAGTGGCCGGTCCACGCTTACGCTCTCTCACGTATTCGACACCATTGATATTAAAGAAGACGGCAGCAGCATGATCTTCGTCTGTGTCACCTCTAAGCCACTGGAAGAAGTGACGAATAGCAGAGGCACGGAATCGTTGCTCCTCTTCGTCAGTTGCTGCGAGCATCCAGTTTCGAGCCGAATACTTCTCCGCGCCCTTTGTCAGGTGGGCTGCGTACCGCTCGATCATGGGACCGTCGAAGACAAGCTCATATAGTACCTTGCCTGCTTGTGTGTCGCGCTGCATACCAGTGGAGAATTTTTGTCGTTGTCCACTATCCTTGATTTCAAACTCCATCGTTACCTCTCCTCTCCGGTGAAAATTTAGTGAGCACGGCCAGCAGTTCTTCTTCATTCAAGCAGACGGCATCGGCGAAATTCGGCATGATATCATACCGGTCTGGGTCGGCCCCGTCAAGAAAGATGACTGTCTTTTTCCCTCGCCCCTTTGCGTAGCCAAGCTCAAGCATCGCTGATTTACCGGCGGGCATAACAAGGACGACAATGTCTGAGATATCCAAGTACGATCGGTCGAAGAGAAAAATATTCGTAGCCGCCCGTCCCCGCAGAGCTTCCACGAAAGTGAGCCCACGCCTACGTGAGTATTCCTGCCAGTTTGAGTCAGCAAATTCTCCGGGCGTGAACCACTCATCCATGACATCGTAATTTGCAGCCCGAAGAAGATTCCCCACGTCTGGAATGCGTTGATTTTTAAGTGCCCCGATAAGGTAAATGAAAGTCTTGCTGATATCGCGGTCCAGGTAGGCCATCAGTCGCCTAAGTGTGGCCGGATTATCTCGCAACTGCCCAAGAGCCAAGTTACATGGCGGGCAAAGAAGCCCGCGAATTCTTCCGGTCTCATGGTCATGATCCAAATGTGCTGATCTATCAATTGGGAGAAGGCATCCAGCACAGGATCGCTGTTGTCGGATAAGCTGATTTTCAACGTCTAACGCGGTCCAGCCATGCCGGTATTTACGCACCGCAGCCGTGTTACTACCCGGGTTATCGTCTCTGTACTTCTTAGCTGCCTGCCGACCGCGAGCACGAGATACTTCAATGTCTACCCGGTATCTGGCTGCCTGCTTTTCTCGTACCTTCTTCCTGTGTTTTTGGTAACTTTTACGCGCAGCAGCACGCTGCTTCTCCGGGTCTCGACTCATGCTTCATCCCCCATGTCGACAAAGATTGACGGAGCTTCCTTCTTCAGTGTGTCCAGTACAAGTGTAGCCAGTGCTCTGATCTCGACATCCGCTGCCGGATGCTTGCGCTTCTGGATGAACTCCCGCCACGCTCGCGCGTTACCCGTGACCGTGATCTTAGTCTCGGTCGCGTTCGGCAGCACGGAGCGTGCGGCTTGTCGAACAGCCTTACGAACTTCGACATCAGATGCCTCTGGGTTCTGTGCTCTGAAGCGCGTCTCCAGATAGCCAACCAGATGCTTGTAAAGATGCTGCGTCGTCTCGAAAGCTTCTTTCGCCGCAGACTCGGCCATGAGATCACCCTTGACTAGCTCAGGCATGACCATCTCAGCATTGCTCTCGTCAACGTACCGTTGCGACAACTGGCTAAAGCTGAAGTGCCGATGTCGAACCAGTTCGTGCGTGAGCGACCGCGAGACTCCCGTGAAGATGAATGTCCAATTAGCATGCTCAAGCACCGAGAAGTGGCCAACGTCAACGATGTGCTCAATGAATGCCTTCGTAGTCTTGCGCCCTTTGCCGTAGCTCATGTAACATAGACGCCCGGCAATCTCTGCCAGCATCTCTCCATCGCTAGAAGGTTCTACGTGGTAGCCAGCCTCCTTCGGTAATCCTTCATCCGCAAGGAATCGGTTGTACTCGATAAAGTCCAGCGTCGGTCTACTGATCAGATACACGCGCATCATGCCGCCACCTTATACGCCTTCACAGCACCCCACGACTCGCCGGGACCAGCAGCCTCGAACTCAACCGGGATGCTAAAGCCCTCCTTCACGCAATCGAACGGCCGCTCCATGATCCTCCGCATCTCACTCGCCATCGTAGCCACATGCTGCTTCGGCACCTGGACAAGGACCGAGTCATGTACGGTCAGCGTGAAACGGCCCCCGAGGGAACGTGCCACCTCGTCTACCTCCATCAACACACACCAAAGGATGTCAGCAACCGTGCTCTGCGGGATGAAGTCTACGGCAGCAGGACCACGACCGTCATAGAAGAAACGGACACGTCCAAAGGGGTTGCGTACGTAACCCTGTCCACCCTCGTCTGGTGGCTGGGCACACTGAACCAGATATTGTTTGTACGCAGCCACGTCACTATGTGCTGTTGCGATACCATGCAGAATCCCCTTACAGACAGACGGCTCGATGAACGTATGATCCTGCTTCAGGATCATCTCAGACACCTTCGCGGCACCGGCAAGGTACTGGCCAGCAAGGAACACGTTCTTACACGACTTCCTGGTCAATCCCTTGTAACCCATACCAGACAGACGCTCAAGCAACCGCTGGTAAAGATCACCTGAGTTCAAGTCCGCGATCATGTTCTTGTCGTTCGCCATGTACGCCATGACGTACGGTTCAGCGCGCGTGTAGTCAGCCTGGAGGAAGCACATGTCATCTGCATCCGGTACGTACATCCAGCGAGCCCGCTTCGGCTGATTCTGGATATTCGGATTAGACGACGCAAGCCGCCCTGTAGATGTATTACCCTTGCTGCCTTCCAGCCCGTCCCGCTCAGTGCGATTCGGTGCGGGTAGGTACGACGGATATACACGAGTCTGTCCGCTCTCTGCAACTGGCTGAGCGTAGGTTCCCAACTGTTTCGACACGTTACGAATCGCCAGCAGCAAGTCGAATACACGCGGATGGAAGCGGGGGTCCGTTCGCCATCCCTCGCGCGCTGTGCTAGGCGAGGTAGCGTACATCTTCGTGTACTCTCGTAGACGCATGCACGCTAGTTCATCCGTACTGATGCCCTCCGCGAGAGTCTTCTGGATCGGGAGGTTCCACTCCTTGTAGAATAGTTCGCGCAGTTCTTTCGTGCTAGATGGGCGATACGTCGGGAAAGTCTTGTTCCACAGCTTCAGTAGGCGTAGCAACTGCCGACGTAGCCTGTGGCACCACAGTTCAGCCGCGCCACGGTCGATCCGAATGCCCTCGCGCGTCACGCGCGTAAGGGTAGGAATGGTTGCCATCTGCCCTGGCCCAGGATGTCCACCTTGACCCATGAACAGATTCCACGTACCCAGGTCTTTCATGATCTGGATTAGATTAATGGCAAGGCGTGCCGTGACAAAAGCATCCTTGGCAGAGTAGAACTCTGGATCAGCGGCAGACAGTAGACGCCACTTCCACGGAGTCGTGTCGAGGTAGACAGTCGTCATCTTGCCAAGACCCTTGAGAAGGTCCGGCTGAATGACCACGCCCGCGAGCATCGTGTCGAAGACCTGATATCGCAGCGTGTGATCTGGGATAATGACCCCAGCCTGGACGAGCCGAGGGAGGTCGAACTGTGAGTTATGCAGCGCAAAGATGTGACCGGGCAGCGCAAACAGCCGGGTCAGAAACTCCCGAACCGGGATAGACCACTTGAGCGTAGCTGACATATCGCCGTCTGAGATGGAGACACAATCGAGGACTTCATTGTCCACACCATGCGTCTCGATGTCAACGGCGATCACAGTACCCCAGTCGTGCGACTGGAGTGTGTGCGTAAGAGTGGTCTCGTAAACGAATACCGTGTCGATCAGATCGAGGTTCCCCTCGTACGCTCGGCGAGCCCTATCTAGGTCCGCATTCACAGCAGCAGAGGCAGCGAAGCCCTCCATGCGAATCTGGTCAAGCTGGAACATCGGAATGACGTGTCCAGTGAAATTCGCTCCGAGAAGACCGTCCGCCGTGACTTCCTTCCACGCCATCTTCGCGTCACCCTTCTTCGCACCAGTAGCCTTGCTGGCAGCCTTGTATGTGCCGATCTGGATGAACTCGTCATGGACAGCGTTGCGGAAAAAGTCCTTCGTGATCAGGTACCCACGACTGTCCGCGATGTGCTGCCGGATACCCGTCAGCGCATATAGTGCATCTGACCCGAGGGGCACGACGACGCGAGGGTTGGAATCGCGGACCTCGGCCTGAAACCGGTTCCACGAGCCACGAGTCTGTTCCTTAACCGGCTTACCGTGGCCACCCTTAGGTGGACCGTCCAACATGTAGATGAAGCGACAATCAAGCTTATCGATACCGCAGTCAAGAAGCTTCTGAAGGAACCATGCGTTCATGCCTTCAGATGGTTTATGGCTGAAGACGAAGAGGAAGGGAGCATCGACTCGACCCTCTGCATAGTCTGGTTCACGAATTGCCATCGAGTCTCCTATCCGTAGATTCAGTGCCCGCAGTCCGGTGTAATCTACCACCTTCACCTGGGCTAGTATTCAGCCACCACAGAAGGCGCGGGGCGAAATTTGTTGTGTACCACCACGTCATGTAACGAAGAACTTCGACATCCGTGAACTGTGCATGCCCGCGCTTCCGATTGCAGGAAGAACAAAGTGGGCGCGTGTTCGCAAGTGTCGAAGGTCCGTTAGGCTGAATATGATCGGCCGTCATGCGTCGATTCATTCTCTCGCCACCTTGTGGCCAGAACTTCAAGAGACGGAGAAAATAGAGCGGGATGCCACAAATCTGACACCGTGTATTACGGTGCATGAGCGTCGCAGCAAGGACAAGAGAGTCAGGCCGACTGTAATCATGCTGACTACGAAGGCTCGTCGCTACTCCCGCTATCGTCCCCTTGAATCGGCGGTTCCTCTCCTTGTGCTTCTCTGTCTGCCAAGAGCCAGCTAGCGTCCGTGTTCTGGTCGTCTGTTTCGTGCATTGTCTGCACCAACTGTGCCGACCCGTCTTCTGCGTCACGTCCTTGTGGAACGCTGTCAGTGGTAGAGACTGGAGACACTGTGGACACACCTTCTCTGCTGCTGGATCGTTCATTCGTCATTGCTCCTGGCGTAGCTGCCGCCGCTGCATCACGAAGAGACTGCGCTGCTTTGTCAGCCATCTCCTGGGGAACTCCAATTTCAACCAGAGCCGAGGCAACCTGCACCACCATATTGTCCAGCACAATATGGAGGGCGAATTTCTTCATGTCTTTTACGTCTTCATCCGGAATTGGGAACTCGATCCCGTCCACGATAGCAACGCCACGCTCCAGATTGAATCCCTGAATCTTCCGGAAGTCGGGCATACCCTTGGACACGAACATCCCTCGGGCCTCGTGCATAGGACGCCCCGAGGGAAGGTCTACTCCACCCATCCGTTCCTGCGCAGGATTTCCTGGTGCGGAGGCAGGACTAGAACGAAATCGGGACGGAAGCATGGCTTCCAGTTCCTCCTCGCTCGGACCACCGCTCGTATCCGTGTTCTGACCACGCATGCCCGGAGGCAGCAAGTCATGCTCGTCCATTCCACCGACACCCAGATGGGCAGCGGTAGCATTCGCGTTCGAAATCTCGTCCGGAGACAGCGGCGGCGGCACGAAGTCCAGGCGTGCAGCAGCCTGCGGACTAAGCGACCGCACTCGACTCGCGGGGATGGCTGAGACAAAATGCTCGGCCGCCTGCGTCAATGCACGACCAGCGGGCTTACCCTCACTGGCGTTGATCTCTGAGATGCGGTTAATCAGGCGAGTAAACAAATTATCTTTTACAAACGCCTGTGTCTGAGGTCCGTTCGTATGCTACCTACCCTTTCGATTCAGCTTCCGCATATGGCGATAGGCCGTCATTTGTCTGCGCTTAGAAGCTGCCGCCTTCTTACGTTGTGCGGTACCCTTACCACCACCACCGACTCGCGCGCGGTCTTCCGCAAAACTGATTGCCAGAACCGCCTGTCGATGCTTTGTTCGTAGAAAAGGTAGAACTTGACGAAGAACAGCAGCCGCGACCTGCGTACTGTTGTCCCAAACGTAAGAGTCCTTCCACTTTGTTCCTGGTCGTCGTACTCTTTGTATCGCACCACCACCGGTTAGTTTACGTAAAGCTAATATCGTGACCTTGTGCGTCATAGCTACTTTGAGTCGTAGATGGAATGTAGATGCACTATGGTGTCTTGGATGTAGATAGATACATCCCTCACCATCGATGATCCCCGCAACCCAACCACGCTCAGCTAACGTCATGTGTACTCCTAAAGTTGGTGGAGCAGCCTAACCCCTCCTGCCCCGTGTCTCGCCCCCGGTTATAGTCTTCAGACTTGGCGAGAATTCCCGACAACTGATTACTTCGCTTCCGTCACTCCGACAGCCTTCGCAGACAGGAAGACCTCAGCAACCTCCTGAAGCTCACGCTGCCCGCCCTCGTTGGGCGACTGGCAAATCTTGACGGTAACCTGCGTACCACTCAGCGAACTCGACTGGCCCTTCGACGGGAACAGCGCACCCAGCAGCGCCGGGTTCAGTTCACCGCTGGCAGGCATCTTGCCCGCCACCTCAAGAAGCGAGATGAGCGACGCGAGATTCCGCTCCGTCATGCCCTCGTAGCTCTTGCGCACGGCATCGCTGACGGCCTGACCCGAGGCAATACCAGGATGGAACATAAGACGGAACCAGCCCAGCTTGTTCTGATTCGGCTCGCCCGGACGGAACCGCACAGCGACCACGAACACGGCCAGCTTTGGCTTGTTGCCCTCACCCTTCGTCGTCTCCGACCACACCTGATCGATAACACCCGACTCAGTCCAGCGCCGGTAGACCTTACCGTTCTTGTCCGTCGTGGACTTCGCGTCCTTCGGAGCGTACAGATTCGGATCGAGCGATGCCTTCGCACGGGCAGACGAGGCCGCAGAAACACCAAACGTTACAGGAACCTTGACATCAGACATTGCTGTTCTCCTCGGTTTGCACCGTCTTAGGTGCGTAGATTGCATCATATTTCTGCCAGAAATTGATCGGATTCCGATCCAGGATCACTCGTGCGAGCGGACTCTTTTCCGATTCATCCTTCGTCCTTGTCTTCGCAATGAACTGCCCGTCGTTCTCCGTAACGGCGATAACAACATTCTCAACATGGAACTCCGGCTCCGGAATCTCTACCGTATCACGGATCAGCCGGATCACCGTACTGAACCGCGCAGGCAGTTCCTTCAGCATACGCCGCCCAGGATGAGCCGGACCGCCACCGACACAGACATCCTCGATATACTTCAGCGTCTCATGGCAGCCGAAGATGATGTGGAAGTCGCGCTGTTTGTCGAAGAGCGTATCGAGGAAGCCCATCGAAAGGCTGTCGTTACCTCGGTAATCGCCACGGTTCGGGATCGTGATGCCGCCCTCACCCTTCGGATCGCCGACCTTGAAGTGCTTCTCCGCACCAGCCAGTCCCTGCTCTGCCGTTGCCTGAAGCGTCCGCTCGACCACGGTCGTGTACGTATCAACCACGATAGTGTCGATCTTGGGGAACACGCGGCCGTCCGCGAGTACCGTACCTTCCATGCCCTTCCAATCGGTCTCACAGAACGACTGGAAGTTCACGATATCGTCGTCGCCGCCCGGCTTGATCACGAAGACACGGCCCATCTTGTCTTCGCTAATCGAGTCCAGGAACTCCGAGTTATCGTCTGCTGCGTAATACAGAATGTTGCCGAACCGGGGCGTCAGCGAAAGCATAAGCCGGGACTTGCCCAGCCCAGGATCACTGTAAATGATGATCCGCTCACGCTTCGTTGACTGGTCCTGCGCGTTGAACAGCGTCAGTGCCACTGATGCCTCCTACGTTAGGGGGTTGAGGGAGGAACTGTATCAGATTCCTCGGCCAAAGTCAAGTCCTTAAAGGCTGTATCGAGGGCGTGCTGGACATCTTCCGGTGTTAATTCTTTATCCGGTCCGTGTTTCTGATTTGCGTACTCGATAGCCTCGCGCACCGCTTCCCTGGTCAGCCCTCGCTCCGCGAGACAGCGCGCCGTGTGCCACATCGTTTCGTGCCGCCCTGGGTCGAGCTTACCCCGCGTCAGATAGTTCTGCGCCTTGACAGTCAGATGGACGAATACATCCTGCCAGACCGCCCCAGGAGCCAGCGAGGGGACAGGTTCGATCCTGAACTTGTCATTGGGAACGAGACTTACTACGAGTCGTGCTAGGTCCGTGTACACATGATCAGCGTCGTTTACAAACGCCGCATATTTCCCGGTCTTAACATTAACTGTTCCCGGACATCTCATTGGCCTGGGAAGATCGGAGCAAGTGGTGTCGATTCGGCACCCATTACGTTCGCCGAGTCGAGCATCCAACTTCTCCAACCAGTAGCGCATGGTAAGACGAGCAACACGACGGTCGAATGATGGAATACCGTCGATCTGTTCTCGCCATACTGCATCTATGTGTTCTGGACGGAGTGTTCCATCACAAGTTGTGAGCACATGATCCGGAAGACGAATCCAAGACTGTAACCCTCGCCCGCTGTCGATGATGATCGGTCTACGTCCCTGAGCCGTCACAAGGTCCTTGCCCCACCAGCCACTCAGTAGCGTGAGTGCCTCTTCCATGAGCGGCCGTGGATCGAAGTCAGTTTTCACCACGGGGTCCACATCCAAAAGAAAGTAAGACCAACATCCTACGTCCTTCGTACTATGCCGTATACCAGATCGTGATGTCGCTGGGTTTGGGCAGACGTAGAAATTCATGGCCGGACAATGAATCGCTGCGTTAATCAGTTCGTCGGCTGTATCTACAAATCCGCCCCACTTAGTGGTCCCGTCTAATGATTTAGCGAACCACCGAACGGTCATCCCCGGAGGATGAGGAAGAATATACCAGAGACGGCGTATGGCGACTTTATCAAACACGTTTCATCTCCCTAAGTTTATCCGCTGCCCGTTCCATCCACTGGTATTCTTTCTTTGTGTAACCGCGACCACCAGAACCATGCTGCTGTTGCCTAGATAAGATGCGGAGCGCCAATTCCATCTGAGCGCGTTTCCCCGTTGAGAAAGGACGGAGTATGCGAAGTACTTGTCCGGCTCGCTGACTCCTGAGTGCGACAAAATACATTCTACCATTCTTGTATATTCGGAGTGAAAATATTCGAGCGAACCGGGCTACATCACGGCGAGTAGTCATTCCAATACGAAGCATGACTGCAAAAGCACTCTTCTCACCCCATCTTCGATATGCTCCTACAGTGCCCTCGCCATCAAAAAGCCCGGCCGCCCGTGCAATCTCCGTTTTCTTCATTACCAAGCCGTGTTTCCAACCGCCCGAGAGATCGCCTTACGCGCACCGCTACGGGACGTGAAGAACCGAATGTCACCGCGATTGCTGCGCAGATAGCCAGCGAAGACCTTGTTCTCAGAAATCTCAACGAAGAAGAAGAAGGCGTAACCATTCGTCGTGATCGTGTACGTAATCGTCTTGCGTCCAACCTTCAGCGTGGTACCCATGTTACGCCTCCTCGGTTACTGCGTAAGTGCTTTCGCGGTTTTTGAAATACTGATCATCTGACAACTCGATCTCTCCTGTCAAAACACGATAGTAGGGATCGACGCTGTTGCCGTAAGGTCCACCATGAATCGATTCGTTCGGCGGTGGAACTACTCCGTCTTCCCTGTACCGTCTTTCCGTTTCCTGCATAGCATGGATATGCTGGAGCAACGACTTCATTACATGCTCGTGTAACGATGACTTCAAGTCAATTGTCATCGGATGCTGCCAGAACAATTCGGAGATCGGGTGCAGGATATCACCGGGTTCCCCAGCAGCAACCTGCTTAACAGTAGCCTTCTTCCGGTACTTAAGCTTGCGATACAGATTATAGAAGGTACCACCAAGCTCGTACTGTGGATATTTCTGTGCCAACCATGCACCGTACAGATGCTCATGGTAACTACGTTTCTGTAACTCTAAGTACAGAGGAAAGTTCACGCCCGACGCGAGGGAACGATTCTGTACATGGTAAACACGGCCCTGGTGAACCCCGGCTCGGTCAGGACGACCTCGCATGATGATCTTAGCGTCCATAGGGTGTGGCATGGTAAAGGCTGCTTCAGCCTCCAACACGGGAATTTCAAACGGGTAACGGTCCTTCCACAGCAGCATTGGCTCCCAGATTTGTTCCAGATCAGCGAGCGCATCACGGGCAACAGACCAGTCAGGCGTATCAGGTTGCGTCAAGGCCGCTAACGTCTGCCACTCAGACCGAGACAACGCAAGAGCATCCTGCATCGACATTCCCTCAGCCTGATGCCGCTCGTAGACCTTATGCAACAGCTTTCCGAACCGTAGCGGTCGAGCATCATCTGCTGGAACACGATTCTCAACCCAGGCGCAAACCCACCTAAACGGGCATTTCATGTATGCTTGTACGCTGCTAACATTCACATAATACAAATCAGGCATCCGGCGTCTCCGTCGCAGCCTCACCAGCATCCTGTGACTGCTGCTCAGCCGCCCAAGCCTGGGCCGTCTCGTTCATCCGCTGAAGCTCCTCGTCCTTGACAGCCGCGACTTCCGTTTCCTTCTTGACAGCGTCAGGCCACGGCAGAGGGCGCTTGATGTTGCGCTCCAGGATAGCGACACCCATACCGGTTCCGTTGGGAATGACGGCAGAAAGACGCCAACCGTGGTTCGCGATTGACATGATGCCTTCAGGTCCATTCGTGATCTCCTGAATCTGATCGTCCAGTCGCATCAGGACGTTACCCTTGTTTCTCTTCCCTCGCTCGCCGCCGTAGTTGCCGCCGATGATGAGGTATTGGTGCTCAGGCGTCACCCACGTAGGCACATCATCCACGTCTTCGACACGGCCACGACGGTAGAGATGCTCAAGAGCCGGGTCGAACTCGAAGTCGTCCAGATTCGGCCCAGCCACAGCCTCAGAACCAGAAGCGGTCGCGCCCTGCTCGGACTTGAACGCCTCCAGATTACGCTCCAACTGCGCCAGCACCTCGGGATCGATCTCACGCGGCAGCGCCGGTTCAGAGACTTCGGCCTCGGGGTTCTCGGACAGTCCCGACTCGATCTCCGGTACCTGGATTTCCTCCGCCGGGGTATTCACAGGATTGCCATTCGCGTCAACGAGAGCCATTACTTTTCCTCCGGTTCAATGATCGAGACCATGAGTGGTCCGATTCGGTAACTCGTGAAGTGGTCACCTTGTTCAACGATCTCGTCAAGGTTTAACTTCTTGATGATTGCCATCGCCTGTTCCGTACTCGTGGCGAAGATGTTCAGCACCGAGGGCTCAGACCATGTGTCTGCCTCGGTTACTTCGACTGCCCAGCGTGAGTCGTGCGGCAACAGGTCCAGCACTTGGATGGCTGCTTCGAGCGAGGCGCGTTGGTTGGGGTAGTAATGAAGAGCCATTATCCCTCCTTGGAGGGGTCAACGATCAGAGGCTTCGGTGCCTCTGGTGCGAGAAAGAACTTCGGCGGCCAATCGTGGATCAGTTCCGCCGTCTTGGTAGTAACGAAATGCGATTCGAATCCCTTCGACTTTGCGATTGAGATAGCGACCTCGTCATCTGGTCGCAGGTACAGCCAGACTGATAGACCCTGAGATGCCCAGGCGATGAACTCCATGATCTCACCCAGGTGCTTCTCCTGGCCCTCGACACACGCGAGGGACGCCATCATGCGCTCTTCGTCTTGGTACATCTTGACCAACGCAATGGGTTCGCCTGCGACGAAGAAGGCCCAACACCAGTCATTCGGCCCGTTAAGTTCTCGTTCCTTAGCCGCCGGAAGAAGAGTACTGATCTTCTCCGAAAGAAGAAGCAAGTTGAATCCGTATTTCAACATTATGGCCGGACGAACAAGGTGAGGATACAACGTCCAGATGGGTCGTGTCAAGGTCCAAACGCGATCAGCCCAATAGACTTCCTCGTAGGCATCCAGGTTCGTCTTGATCCAGGCTTGGTCACCCGCGTATTCGCGCGTGAAGTAGCCTAACTTCTCCTTGACGTTCGGGACCACGAGACAGTGACCATCGAGCAGAGCATCCGGTGTAGCGTTCTGCCACAGCAGTCCCAGATTCGGAGTCTTTACGCGGCCCAGAAACGGGACACCAGGGAAACGCGTTGCGATACGGCGAATCTCATCGAAGGCGCGAGGGGCGAAGATATCGTCATCATCCTGGTAGATCAGGAGATCACCCTTCACCTTCTTGACACCGTAGTTCAACTGATCGTGGCCCCAGGTCCGGGTTACCTGAGTAGCCTCGTAATGAAAGGGCTCGCCAAAAGCCTCCACCAAGTCGGCTGTTGGTTGATGATGGCCGTCCCCCACCACGAGAACGTCATCGCCCGGTTCGAGCCCTTGATATGCAATACTTTGTAGTGTACGGTAGAGAGAGCGCCGTCCTGGTGTAGCGATCACAACGCCGATAGAAGGTCTTTTCATGCGGGCCTAAAGTTGGGCTTCCCGTCCCAGTCGCTTGGCGGTTCCCCAGCACCGCCGAGATCACGCCACACCCGCCAACGTTCCTTACGGAGTCGATTACCGGGCGTATCAGGAAGCATCCACAATGGTTGAGGTGTGTACTTCGGAACAGCGTATCGTGCACCAACGTGAGTTATAAGATCAGTTCTCGAAGGACGGATAATACTCCATGCAAAGTCATGCCATACAGGAGAGCCCAATCGATCTACATATGCCATGAACGTATGGTAGTCTTCACCCCCAGGAACCGCCCGCGTGTGCTTCGGCGCATTCTCGATCCGAGGATACAGGTACATTGAACCGCCGATGTTACCCTCAACCAGACCGAGGTCTTCGAATCCCATCTCCCAGCGCTCATCAATCTCGCGAGCAAGATGACTGCGCCACTGGTCTTCCTCACCGTATCGCATACGAAAGATATGGAGGCGCGAGAGATGACGACTGATGGCTATCCGGGCCTCTGAAAGTGCGTAATACGTAAAAATATCATCGTCATCGATAGTCAGAATATGTGTCCCCTCGGCGGCTGCGAACCCGATGTCCTTCTCCTCACCGCCGCACTTCGATCCCTGCTTACCGTGGAGTGCTCCTGGTGCAGCGGTCTTGCTACTGTTGTCAGGATGACAGCCGCCGTTATCATACTGGATGAACCGGACGTTCTGTGTCGACCATTGTGGTCCGATCTCGGGGTACCGTGGACCGACAATAATGATTTCGTCTTCGCGGAATAGTTGTGACATCAGACCGTTTACTGTATTTTCCAGCGTCGAACGCCCACACGAGGGGATTACGATTGAGAGCGACATTCATCCTCCACGAAGGCACGGAGAGCGGCCTTCACATCCTCTTCGAACATTACATATCCTTCCGTGTTCTGGACATCGTACGTTACCTTGGGTCCGGACAGATATGATGCCCACGGGAACAGTTCGTCAAGGAGCCACTGGACGGAAATCGGAGGTGTGACAACGTTAACCTCAGTCCGATCCTCGTCCCGGTAGAACTGGATATCATCCCACAGACGCGCGAGGGGATACCACTGGTACGTTGAGTCCGGATTGAGTGATGGTACACGATCGCCCATCTTCTTCCACTGGAGTAGATCGAACAGGATGTTCTTCTTCAGCCCCTTACCGAACAGCGCGGGAAGGCGAATGATGCGGACCTTCGGGAACTGGGTCTTGACCCACCTCTCGAACAATTCTCTATTGTATCCGTAATTCGAGTAAGCAGTCCTTGGATGAGCATCGATTGTGCTAATCAAGATGAACTCGTCAGTCGTAACCTTCTCCAGCATCGACCGGAGACGGTTTAGCATTTCCATATCCTGTTCAAAGTGGAGATTCGCCCACCACTTCGTTCCCTTCAGCGCTGTGCAGATGATCTGATCGTAGTGACCCGGTACCAGAGGAGTCGTGCTGTTTGAGTAATCAGTAAAACGCCCAGGAGCAACAAGACTACTACCGACAAAACCGGTGTTTCCAACAAGAGCACGACGGCCCACGCGCATGACCCCAGTTTTTGCACTAGCTCGATTCCACTCTCCGCGATTAATCTCATCAATAGCGTCATATACAGAATTAAACTTGCTCCCAAGCAGCGAAATGATTCGGGGAGATTCCTGTGCGTACTCCCAAAGGATCGGACGGCCATCATCTTCCTCATTCTGTGCGAGTACAACGCGCGTTGTCCAAAGTGACCGCTTGTATTCAGCGTACTGCATGTCGGGGATGAATCGGGCTGCATCTGCCTGCATCTTCTCGAAGTTAGACTTTCTTACGTGCATGATCGCGGGATACGGTGCCGGTCCATTACCGAACCACTCAAAGTGAGGCGTATGCTTGACATGCGTCAATGCATGATCACCCGTAGGCGGGTAACGCATAAGAGACCAGTACAGCCCGTCCATGATCGTCACATCTGTGTCTTCGAGCACAATCGGAGCCGAACAGATTGCGACTTCTGTCCATTCCTTCTTCAGTTGTGTCCGAAGATTCACGATTCGATCAAGCTGTGCGTAAGTGCAGTTAAAGACGTAATCAGCATCAAGAGATACGACATCTCCGTCGATATCTACATCCACAATCACATTAGTGTCCGTCACGTCGTATATTTTACCCCAACCTCCGTAGTGACGAATACCTGCCATCCGCAACTGTTCTCGCAGCATGACTCTGATCTTGTTAATGTCGAAACTAACTTCTTGTACCGCATAGACTTGATCGACCATGTTGCGAGCGAAGAACTTCGGCGTACAGACACGCTCAATCGGCGCACCGATCTCTCCAGCCACATACTCGAACTCCTCGGGCGTCGTTTTGCTGTCTTTCGCGATGGCGTACAGATGCCGCCTGTTCGGCACGATCACCGACGCATGATCCATGATGAACCGACGATAGTGCTTCGCAGCCGAGAGTGCGGTCTGGAAGAATCGGGGATAGTGCAAGCCACTGTGAACCCTCGCTTGGTTAACTGTCGTCGCCTGGGAGAGAAGCTCATGTGGCTCTACGATGGCGACGCTCAGGCCCAGATTATGCAAGGCGAGGGCTACTTTGACACCGTAAAACCCGCCGCCCAACACCACCGCATCGTACTTTGTCATGTCCGCTTCCCCATATTGTGAACAAGCATCACCGCAATAACTTCCGGATGAAACTCTGGTTGGCACTTGTACTTGTCAAGCGTAGCCATCAAGTACGCATGATCATTAGTTTCCGACAGATCAGCCGTCCACCGCGCCAGCATCTTTGGATCATTCGGCACCACGATTTGATGCGCCCCGACTTCGCAACGCCGAATGCTGTTCCGCAAGATGCGCTTCTGAGGCCGATGGTCCATTGCGAAGATGTGTGGCCACTTCTTCCCTCGCACGCCCTCACGCACAATGTCGGCGGCCCGAGGGACGAGAACATCATCATCCGTGAAGAACATGAGGAACTCGCCCGTTGCTACCATTGAGCCGAAGTCGTACTGGAAGCAGCCCCACTTGTGCGTCGGTGGAGTCTCCAGATACCTAAGCCGGTAGTCCGAGTACGTAGACGTGATACGACGAGCAATCTGAGACGGACCGTCTCCGATGACGAGCAACTCGTCGTGCGTGCCCATAGCGGCTAGAGCACTGTTGATCGCTCGATCAAGCGTCTCACGACCACAGGTAGGAATCAGGATTGAAATCTTAGGCCGCATCGATATTACGCCAGAAATTAATGTAACCACCAAAGAACACCAACTGGAAAGCGACGCCGAGATCATTCCCATTCACAGTTACACTTGCATTGACTGCCCAAAAAGGATCGTAATAGACACCGGCATGCCCGTTCTTCCCATCCCAGCGCACCCAATGTGGTTGCTTTAGCCACTTGATCATCATTGAACTCCTTGATAGTAGAAACGCACTACGTTCTCCGCGTCTGTTCTGTACGCAATAGCCGCACGTCGGTACACATGTAACCGATGGCTGGTCGGTGCGGGTTCGGCCAAGTAGTAATGGGGGACATGAAGGCTAGTAACGTTAGCACAGTCAGGGACGAAAAGAACCGGAGGAACTTCCCGATAGTGCATCTCTCTCCCATCCCAAGGACCACCGACGAATAGAACCGAGAGCATTACTTTACTACCGGCACTGTTGTCGGCTTGATCATGACTGCTAGCACGTCGTCAGCGTCCACAAGCTGGAACTCCTCGCGCTCCCCGGCGTCATTCTTGAGCGTGATCGGAGCACCAGAGTACTTAGCCAGGATGACAAGGTCACCCTCGCGCACGCCGATAGGAATGACAACCCCATTCGGCATCCGCTTGCCAGGACCAACACCAGCCACCAGAGCGTAGTGCCCCGGCTCACGGTCGTTTTGTACGATAATGATTGAGGATGACTTCAATCCCGGCTCTTCGAGACGCTTGATCAGAACACGATTTCCGCAGACCTGGAATCTCATGCATCCTCCCCATCGTCGTCCTGCTCAGCATCTGCCTCTTCCTCAGGCACCGAGGGAAGCGCAGTCGCATCCGGCCGCAGGAACTTGCCCAGAACCTCCATCCACGACATGACACGCTGCATGCGCTCCTCGTGGACCGGGGCATTGTTCGTGAACTTCGACAACTCCAACGACACAGCGCCAAGCTCAGACAGAGCAAGCTCCATCGCCTGGGTCATCTCCAGTGCATAGACGTTCGAGAACTTGAACAACTTCGCATTCGGCCGCATCTGTCCCCACTGATACGCCAGGGACTTCAGCATGTCCACGTTCTGATCGACCAGTTCCTCAAGCTGCTGAGTGTAAGCCTCACGCTCAGTCCGCTTCTCGCTAACGAACGCGAACCGCTGCCCAGTCAGTTCCATCCGGACCCGATTGATTTCCTTACGCTGATCCGGCGAGGCATCAGCCACCGGGACAGTCTGCTTCGACTTCGGATCAGTCGTCGTCGCGGGCAGCGTAAGAAGATGCTCTTCCACCTTCATACAACCCTTACAGATGCGTTCCATGTAACCGCGCCAGTCGCCACAACGCGGACACCACGGGGTATTTGCAGGCATTAGTCCCTCCGGAGACGAAGGTAGACATCAGCTTTGTCAACCTTCCAAGTAGGATACAACAGTGTAAAGTACACCTCAGCCTCGCGCGCACCGATAGACTTCACAGTATCGATCACTCGATTATCTGCGGACATCAAAATATAGGTTACGTCCGGTTCGATCTCAGCAATCTCACCCTCAGTGAGTGGCACGAACTCGAACTTACCCGGCTCATTTTCGATCAACTTCCCCAATGTACCATCTTGCCGCCGCATCATGAACTGAACTCCCTCGGTCTATACTTCGTCAATGCTTCCTTCGAATAGACTGCGACGACAAGTGCATCTTCCGTCGAGTCCGCAACTCGTGCTGCCGATGATAACTGCATAAAGAGCATTGCGCTCTGGGGATTACCTGTCCACGCTAGCGTCCCCTCGCCGTCTGTCGTCCAGTACTCCATTGAGTCCACATCGCTCGTCTTCATAACGACGAACCAAGGAGACAGGTGTGTAGGGAAACTCATTTGGGACCTCGATTCCTTTTCTCCCATTCGCGCAGTCGGTGGCAATTCGCACAAAGCACGACGCATTTCTTCAATTCTTCCTCTATCCGCCTCCGTCCGCCCTTCAATTGGCCGATGGTTAGCTTCTTCTCTTCTACGTGATGGAATTCCATACAGGCCGTATGGTATCGTTGTCCACAGTCCAGGCATGGTACCTCCTTTAACGGCTGCAACCAAGCGGATAATTTCTCGTGCGCTTTCCGATTGTTTTGTTTGACTAAATCCGGATTTGCTCGAAGACGCTTGCGCTGATTTTCCTTGGCCCGTTCCTTATTTTCTCGGTACCAACGGCGGGCCTTTTCGCGCTGTTTTTCTGTCGTTTTCACTTATGGTCACGCCCCCGATGGAAAATCGGTGTGCCACCCAGCACCCGACCACTGAAACTCGGCGGCGGCACTCGCTTCGATTGCTGCTCGCACGTTGGGCATACGGCTGTCTCGCCCTCCTTGATAGACTTGATGTCTTCGAAGCGGTGTCCTTCGGGGCACTCGTAAGTGTAAATGGGGCTCACTGTTCCCGCTCCTTCTCCTTGGGTGGCCTGCGTTTCTTCTCTTGTCTAAGTCGCTCGATCTCGTCCTGGTCGAACTCCTCGTCATCAAGGTCTTCCAGGTCTGACCACTTATGCTTCAGGTTTAACTTGGGCACTTTGCACCTTGGCGTAAAGAGGATGATAGTTGAGTAGGAATCGGAGAGCCATCGCACCAGTCTGGGCAGCCTCCTTGATCAGACTCTCTTCCATTCGTTCGAGCCGGTTATATTGGAGAGTGACCTCGTACGCTGTGTTCCGGCGCGAGGGGTCCGCAACTGCTTCCTCAGCTTCGATTATGTTCAATGCTGCCTGAAGAACCTCACCAGCCTCTTCAGCTAAGATCGCTACCTGACGGAGCCGGTCTGTCGGCCAGTGGGGATGCTTCACTTCCGCTCGCACTAGCTCCGCTTTGATCAGGTTCAACGCTGTTACTGAGTCCACCGTCTACCTCCGTAAATGCCAGTTTATACTGCGCTGGTCTACCACCTGCTCCACGCACAGCCTGAACGATCTTAGCATCCGGTAGGCGTGTGTATGTGAACAGCGTATTGTCGATGAACTTCTTGAGCTTCTTGATGTCGTCAAACTCCGTCGAGTGAGCGGCGAGGAGCACCTGAGCAAAGTCGCTCTTCGTCGTCGGCTTATTATCTCGTTTCTTCAGTACCTCGATCATCTCCGCAATCAGGATTTCTGTCCCCTGATCCGGTTGCACATTGTCGTGATAGTCTAGAGAAGCCGCACCTTCCTGATGTACGTCAAGCAAGAAGTTGAAAGTCGGAGGCGTGATGCCGCGCATCTTCTTCGTCTTGAACTCGATCAGTCCCTTGTTCTTCGCCGTGAGGTGGAAGTGGCAGTCGAGCGAAGCAATCTGCGCACTCCCACCTCGCCACTCTTCTCCGGTGCGGAACTCTGACGGCTGCGTGTTGTGATGCAGGACGAGCACCGTTGCGCCAGTACTCTCAGCGAGAAGTCGGATCATCTCGAAGCACGCATCCCGCTCTGTATTGCTGTTCTCTGAACTCTTCGTCATCTTCGACAGGGTGTCCAGAACGATCAGACCGAAGTGACTCTGTGTTGCATCGACAATCGTACGGTTCCCGTCGTCATCTTCTGTGATCTCATACTGCACATCACCCATGACTTCCTGCGAAGTCTTGATCAGCCGAATGACTTGATTCACATCGTCCAAATTGAAGTCCGACTGAATCAGAAAGTGCGCGTGGCTATCGAATGGATTCAGATCACGTAGACCCTTCAGCCGGTCTTCCTCGTAGCCATCGAACTCGTCCTTCGTAAGCCGCCGCCACTGTTGCGCGTAATCGTGATACGATGCGTCATTACCGACAAACAGTACCGGCGCACGCTTGACTGGATACTTACCCAGAAATGGCGTTCCCGTAGCCACAGCCCGCATCATCTCCAGCGCCGTCCAGGTCTTGCCCGTACCCGGATACCCCGTCAGGCCAACCGCCGAATAGAGCGGGATGATGCCTTCGACCAGAAACTCCACGGGCGGTGCTGCGTAGAGATCAGCAGTCGAACGGACTTCGAAGCTACTTGCTCCTTGTACGAGTTCTTGAACCCACTCCTTCATAGCCCCTCTTTCGACGGTGAACCATCCTCCACCAGCAGCCCATGACTAAGAGGAAGAGGATGACACGTAAGACCAGTTACCATCTCCACGAGATAGCGAAGAACCACACACGCAACCACCATGCATCTACGGAATACTTCGGGGGCCGGTTACGTACGAAATCAACGGTAAAAGGCCAGTTAGAAAGACGCAATCCCAGCGGCCCTAGGTTAAGCCAAATAGTCATGCTAAAACGGAATCGATTCACACTCCCCCCTTGTGCTTCTCGTCGTTCTCGACCGTGTCCCGACCGCGCTTATTCAGCGCACGCAACTGAAGTGCGTACTTCATCTTATCTACGTGCCCCCGAGGGAGGTCTAAGATACGGAGAGCCAATCCTGCCTGCGGACGCTTCAAAAACAAATATTGTCCTACGTACTTGATCACTTTTCGGACATCCTCACCCGACCAGACAACTTCGTATTGCTTCTTCCACGGAATCTGCCGGGTCCGTTCATGCACTGTTCCACCAAGTGTTTGGTGTAGCCGGTTAATCACACGTTCATCAGTCATACAGATACGAAGTTGCACACTCACGTAACTACGACCAGTTCCAGCCGGAAAGATTGACCCCTCGCCGTCGATAATACCAGCGATCCAAGCCGCATCCTGATTCAAATTAACCTGCTGTAGTTGAGCGATAAGCCCGAGATTCTCTGCTCGCGATTGCTCAAGTGCGCTGATCAGATCGTCCCAGTCAGCCTCCGTACGAGCAGCCTTCTCAGCTTTGCGATTCGGGTCTGACATCCGGTTCCTCCTTCGGGACGTAGTGCTTGATCAAGATCAGGGCTTTCTTCGATCCGTCATATGCAGCATGAGCGATAGCAAGTTCTAATGCTCTTCTAGCGTCTGGCTCACCGCACCAATCCGTAAGCTGGACTTCGACATGCAACGGAACAGTGATCACGGCCTCGCGCTCTAACTCAATGCGCAAGTGCCCGTTTATTGCCACTTGAATATTGTCAACCATTGCGTACCATGAGAGCGATAAGAAGACTGATGAGAGCCACAAGACCAAAAGTAAACGACACGATGTTACTCCTCGCGGATCGTTGGTATTTGTTCATCTCTTCCTCCTCGGCCGCTGCAGCGCGCCGGTTTGATAATAGCGTTGACGAAGACGATCCGCAATCGTTCGCCCTGCGAACTCATGGGTCAAGTTGACTAAGACCAAACAGAACAATTGTCTATGTCCGCCACCTGTCGCAGCGTGGGCCATCTCATGCAGGATCGTATGAAGAGAGCGGCCGTGCGGATTGTCTGGAAGATCGATACCACGAGGTCCACCCCAGGCGACCGTCCGGCCCTTAGGGAGAAAGGTGAGCTTGAACTTTTTGATCTTGAACCGCTTCCACATCCGGTTCCAGAATGGGTATTTCTGCACCAGGGCTACGAACTCCTTGACTTCTGCTCGTGTACGGAAGACTGGTTCAGGGGGCATCCCGTATTGTTCGGCGTTGTACACCTGAACAGTCCGGTCAATCTCCTTCTTGCCATATCCCAACCCGTACAACCACCGCTCTGTTTGCTTGCGTTTGGTTGCTGTCATGCCTAGCCTCATCTGATCACCACGATTCGATGACTCTCCGTATCGCCTTCACGGCGCAAGAAGTAAACTCCAGGCTTCAGGGGCGGGACAATCACACGACCGGCCACATCGTAGTACTTATACGGTCGAGCCTTCCCAGGCGGGACACTCAACGGTGCGTTGATCGTGAACATGTTCGAGTTACACGACCAGGGACTCCACAACCGTCTCGTCTGTGCCCAGACCGTGGCTGGCTGCGTAGTTGGGATGTCAACTGAAAAGACTGTCCCTTCCAGCCCGTGTACTTGACCAGCAAAAGCGGTCAATTGACCTATCTCTCCGGTCACTTGATAGAGTACCCGGCATGAGTCAAGGTCTGACATCAGCATGCCCACGTCAACGCAAGGGTTAGGACCAGCAAGATGTGCCGGCAACGTGAACTGAACAACGACAGCGAGAGCAACGGCGAAGGGGTTCACACACGCTCTGTCTGGGGGGAAGAGGTAATACTACACCAAGGGCGACAGCGTTGCAAGTCAACGATGTGTTAAGAGATATACCAGTCTCCAGGCTCCCGTGAGAAGGACCCAACCGAAGAAGGTCAAGCCGATCATGCACATAACGTAGCCGAACCAGAAGCAGATTCGGCCTAGGGTCACGTTTTCGCGTGGACCGAATCCGGGTCCGCTCCGTTCACGATGTATGGTACAGCAAGGATCGCGCCGCGAGGGATCACGATGTAGGGATGGTTGCCCGTCGAATCCGGGAATGGATTGCCCAGCCAGTAGCCACCAACCGGGTACTGATGCCACTCGATATGCGTTGGCTGTGGATCAGGTGCAACGATCGTACCGTCACGTACTGTCTTGTGCCAGGGCCATGCGTTGGAAGGAGGAGCAGTAAGAAGCCCAATCTCCCCAATAATGACCATGATGAGACCAATACCGATTAGAATTACTGGTGATAGTCGTCGTATCACTTCTTCCCCCTCGCTGCTCTCGCTTTCGCCAGTGCCTCGATTGCCTTAGCCTTACGCTCCGGTGACATCGGTGCCCGAGTCTTCTTCACTGGGCGTGCTTCCACCTCGGCGCGTTTCTGTGCCTGAATCTTGTGTGCGTTCGGGCAGTTCGTCGCCCGGTGTCCAGGCTCACGGCACAGACTGCATGCCCGTTTCCCTGGTACGAACGGAAGATCGAACGCGGCTGAGCCAGCCTTCCCGGTTACAGTGTTGACATATGAGACATTCTTCTTCGTCACCTGCGTCCCCGCACTCACCTCGTCAGCCGCAGCCAGGGCCAGTTCATCTCCGGCACCGATAAGCAAGTTGACGACTTGCCGTACACGCGGGGCAATGGACTGGAGCAGATCATGAAGCTCCTGCGCAGCCGTGAGTAGAGCCTTGCGTTCCTCATGTGAGGTCATTGCGTTCTCCGAAGTTATCTTACGCATCCTTCTGCACCTCGTACATCTGGATTGGGCAGGACTTGCGTCCGCACGGCGGGGTCACAAGCAATTGCTTACGCGGCTTCGCTTCATCCTCGCGGGCGAGGGTAGTCACGCGCGTGGTCTTCTTGTCACCGTGCTTGCACAGTGGCGGCGTCTGATCCCAGATGTTATGTTTCATCGGACTTGGCCGCCTCCATAGAGAGGAACGGGACGACAACGTCATACCCCACTAGTGACCGCTTCATTCTGCGCGACCTCCATAGGCAGAGGCACCCAAGCACGGGACCACTCATTGAACTCGAACACATCTCCGTTGGTATCGACTGCGACGATGGACCGGATGAACGTCGTAGGATTCACAGCCACAGCAACCTGCTTCACATTCAACAACTTTCTCATGATCTCCTCTTGTTTGCGGGGATCACCCCGATTGGTTCACCTTCGACAAAGGGCTTCAGTGTTCCTGCTGCCCGCTCAAGTTCCGTCTCGACCAGGATGTTGTGAACAGCCGCATCGATCCAACGACGCTGGAAATCTCCCGGTGCATGTGGCGAAACCGGTGACTGCTCGTTGCGTGTCGTCAACGTGATGGGAGAGACAAAGATATGCTCACCCTCTGGATCATACACCACGTAGGTTGGGTAGTTCAAGCGGATAGTAGCGAGACAGTCTAACTTGTTGTGGGCCAGTATCTTATCGATGATCAAGCCATCGTCAAATACGTCCGCGATGGTTCGCCCCATGCTATCGATGCTCAACTTGACGTGCTTGTCATTCATGATGGCAGGCTGTCTTTCTCGAAGCTGCTGGGTCCGAGCACGGCGACGTAGAACCAGGATCGGGCAGGGACTTCGATTGTAGGGAGGACACCCTCGTACTGCGCTTTCGAGACAAGGTCAAGCGCATCAGCTTTCGAGACAGCAACGCCGACGACGCGGTTAGCAACGTCAGACTCGCGCACACCATACACATGAACATAGCCTCCTTTGCGTTCAATGTCCTTCGTGTTGTCGATACCAGTCATGCGGATTGATTCGAACTTACCACCGCCGAAGCCGAACATCAGCGCAACCCGGAATCGTCGTCGGGTGTATCACACTTCGGAAACGCTTCACGAAACTTCTGCCCAAACAGTTTCGTAATCGCTGCGCGGAAAACATCGTCATCTTCTTCGTCCATGATTCCACGCTCGATAAGTAGACGCGTCAACCGACCGGTAAGATAACCACAACCATCCGCAGCGTGTACTTCACCACTGATTGTCGCGTGCATGAGAACGTCCACCGCAGCTTCGATCAGAACGTCTGAACTGATCATGATCTCTTTCACCCAGTACCTCCATGACATTTCTTGTACTTCTTGCCTGAGCCGCAGTAACAAAGCGAATTCCTCCCTCGGTGCGTCGCTTTGACAGGCATGTTGATATCAGCGAGCCGAGGGTCACGTCCCGTCACTTGCAGCAGGAAGTGCAGGAACTTCTTCAGCTTCTTCGTCTTCGGTACTGGTACGAATACCCAGAAGTCACCGTCGCGGCGTCCCGTGGCTTCGTACGTGTAACCGTACTGCGTGATGGTCGAAGTTTCAACCTTGAACTCACGCGTCTGTCCATTCAGTGCCCCACGATAGAACTTGACGCGGAAGACTGGATTACTCGAAGTGCTCTCCGTGCTGCTCTCGGACATCTGTGTACTCCCTTGAAATGGCCGTGAGTTCAATGCAATACGGAGCACGAGCGCGTCGGCCTAAGTTGTAGTGGTCTACCACGTTACGGAGTTCTTCAATCGTGAGGCGCACAGCAGCATACGTGTGACAGCCAGCGGCACAGGTCTTCAGGTCACCGTACCGAAGGACCAGGGCCGTAACGACAGCGTTCATGAAGCGTGGATCGTGGTCCTTTGCTGCCTTGACGGTGTCGTCCCAGAACTTCTCCTTGTCTTCTGGGGTCATTGTCCATACCGTGCGGCGATAAGGCGACAGGCTTCGCACTTCGGCGTACCTCGTCGGGGAGTATCACCGGGAACACGCACTCCACAGACAGCAATTTTTGTCCAGATGTTAATGAAATGCTGCACGCGGGGTCCCTTCCCGTCGATGATCTCCTGCGGCGTGACTTCAGTTACGGTGTCGGTACTCACGACAGATTCTCCTCGCGAATATAGTCATCGACACGCATGACAACACGGGCCAGAGATTCGTCCGTCGCAAAACCATGATCGATTAGCCCGAGGATATGTCCCTCGTGTTTCGATCCGAGAGCACTGATGTCAGCGGCGATCAGGCTAAGAACGTCATCTTGGAACTTGTCACATGGACGATTGTCGGGGAGCATGGACTCCGTCACTCCTGGTGGATAGTTGGAAAGCACGTTACTCTCCTCTCAATGCGCGTTGTGCTGCTCGCCGTGCTCGCAACCGCTGCATCGACTGTTCCCATCGTTCTCTCCATCCTTGCCGAGTGACAGAGAATCGGGGACGGTAGTGCTCAATCAGTTTACGCTCTTCCCGTTTACGAATAGAGGGAGAAACGAGTGTCCAGACAACCCGACACTGTTTGAACCGGCGACGCTGCTGCGTAATACGAGCACCGAGTCTACTAGACTCACCGATGTATAAGATGGTCTCTCCTCGGAGGATAGCGTAAATTCCAGACGCAGATGGTGCCGGACCAGTTCTCCAAATTGGTTGTTCGAGTTTAAGCATCCCCACCTACCTTTGCCTTCCGGTTGACCACACGGATGTACAGCTTATTGGGGACCTTAGTAATTCCGAGGATACTAGTGATTCCACCTTCACATAGATTGATTATTGATCCACCATCGATACTCCAACCGAAAGTATCGCGGGACAGACACATACCGTTCTTTAATGGCTTGTCTGACACACGGACACTCTTCCCTGGGGTCAGTCCCCTTCGGGATGAGATGTACTACGCGATTCATTGGTACGTATCCTTTCTGTAGAGTGTGATGAGAAGCGGACCGAGAGCAAGACAATAGAACCAATCGGCACGCTTGTCAAGCAGCCCGAAGCCAAACCACATGGGCCAGAGCAACCAGTCTAGTTCCCAGCGGCTGATGTCGAACGTCACTTTGTTGTCTTCTTTGCCGACTCCTTCGGAGCTTCGTTCCGCTTGCCCCACGTTCCGGTCGGACCAGCCGCGACCTCAACAATACGCGGAGAAGTCATCGGCTTCCGATTGAACATCTGCGGTTGACCATGCCTTGACGCACGAACACGCTGGACCCGCTCGACAAGGGACTGCTTGATACCACGCTTCAGGTTCTTATGCGATTCACGGCTCATCGATTCCTCCAAAGGTCACGGACAGCATCACAGGCAGCCACAACAGACATGTATAGAATAAGTGCGACAGGGGAAAGACGAGAATTAATCTGATGATTCGGCTCATTTCGGCGTCTCCTGGGAGAGCGACAGGGCGTAGACGGCCTCGGCGTGTGCGACAATCTCAGCGTTTCGTCCTATGGGGTGCTCGGCTGCGTACCTACGGGCCATAGGCAGCACCCAACCCAATGCCTCCCGCATCTCCTCTGCTCCCTGCTCGCGGGCTGCGGCAATAGTAGCCTTCAGGATGGTTCCGAACTCGCGTTCGCTGAGTCCGTGGAACTGTTCCTTGCTCGACCCGTCAGCCCAGAACTGGTGCGAACGGTATGAAAGCCCTTGAGGGATCAACCACCGAAACTCGAACTCCTCGCCGCCCTCGGACATAGCTTTGATTGCAAGCTCCAGATCATCGGCCAGAACCCGATCCCTCTCCTCCGTCACGCTCACTTGCCCTCCGCACCGAATCGGTCCAGGGCGGCGCGGGCGGTTTCCACACACAGCTGAAAGAATCGCGTCGCCTCAAGGCAGCAATGGCAAATCTCGTCCTCCGGGCAGTCGTGCAGCGACCACGTTTCGTAGGAGTCCACGAATCCGGTCAGCGCCGCCCTGAGCAGGTCGCGCTCGACCCGCTCTCGACGCTCAAACTCGGCGGAAGCTGCGTTGTTGACGGCTGCCCATTCGTGCTCGGCCCGGTCCGCACGGTCCCGCTCGGCGGCCCATGCGTCTCGCAGGCGCTCGTGAGAGGCACATAGCTCAATGATGATGTCATGCTCGCCCGTGAAGTTAAGCCAGTCGCCATTATTCAGGGCGTTCACAATCTCTGGCTTCAGAGGCATGGGCGCGCTCCGGTCGTCAGCGGGAGGAGATACAGGCTTCGGGGTTCTCTTCTTGGGATCGGCCGCGTAACAAATGTGGTGGATCGTGGCGACCCACTTGAAGCAACGCGGGCATTCCACTAGGTCGTCAGCGGGCATCGGGAGTCTCCGTAATAGTTAGTTGATCAGCGATCAGAGTTACGTGTACAGCCATCCCTCGGGCGCTGCACTTGTCGTAGAGGGTGCCAGCACGGTAAAGCATTGCGCGACAACGTGATACCAACGCATCGGCCTGCGCCTCAGCTTCGATTGCGTCATGTGCAGCCTGTTTCTCTTCCGGTGTCAAGGTGTTCCTCCTATCTGCGAGGGGCTAGACGGGCCATCGTAGCGCGTCACAGAGCGTCCCAGCGAGGGATGCCAAACCCTGGGAGAGAGCAACCAGGATTAGCACCCAGAAAGCGAAGAAGAGGGATGTCAGAGACATGACAACTACACCACTGACCATCATCAATTTCTTGAGAGACATGACACCCCCTTTTCGTGGGTTTTTGATTGCTTCTTTTAAGAGTAAAACCAAGTCAGCACACCCCTATTCGTGTGCATGCTGCACACTAGGGGGTGCATACTATGGTTTGTACTACTTGGGGGGTTCCTCGTCCCCAGGTTCAGAGGCGCGGCGGTCCAGCTTGAGCCTTGCTGTTTCTTGCTCAATCCAGTCTGCCGCGTCACGTAATCCCTTGACATGTCCTGGACGAATCAGGATACGACTGGCTCCTCGGAATGAACCGGTCTGAAGTTGTACTCCGATGGGCTTGTCTGGACCGTTGTCAAAGATGGCGATATGGAACGGAGCGATGACAGTCTGCGCGACCGGTGCGTTACCCTTGGGCATTTTTCCCGTACCTGTTGAGTGCCTGTTCGATGGAGGGCGAGCGAAGGATGCGGTTTAGCAAGGTCGGTCGATCCTTGGGCTTCTTCTTCATGATGGCGTCAGTTAACGGCAGAACTGAAGCCGACGCGCCGAAGTGCCGATCGAGTGCCCAGTCGAGGGCGTCGGTTCGGTATAGCGGAGAGAGGCGCAGCGTGAGTGCCTTGCGTGCGACTGTGGTAGGATTGACACGGCGAGAGCCGAAGACTTTCTTGAATCTGGGCCGCCAATATTCGCAGACATCGTTAGCAGAGACGAGCTTGTTGGTGTTCATCAGTTGTTCCTTTCAGTGCAGAGTACGAGATACGTGAACATCAGGGCCGAGAGAGTGAGAAGCGCGATGCCGAACCAGCACCACCAGCTTGAGATGGATGTGTACATTATGGCGTGTGGAAGGGGCCGGAATCGAGGGGGAACTGTCCGAGAGGAGAGAGGTGCGCGTCACAGTTGAACAAATACATGGCCGCCCAGGTCCAGTACTCTTTGATACCCCGGTCAGGGTACAGTACATCGAGAGCTTGGAATGCTCTCATTGCGTGATAGACATGGTGCCAGGACTTGGGTGGGTTTGCCCCGCTATTACCCGTATAGCGAGCACGGACAAAGTCAGGACTGTTCACGAGTGCGCCGTTTAGTTCAAACTCAAAACCGTCACTGATGGCGGGACGGAGCTTTGTCAAATCGACTACATGATAGCGGATGACAGCGGTACAGATTGCCTTAACGATGGTTACATCATCGTCAGGACCACGAAGAGCAGTTGCGATGTCGTAGTGCGCGGGATTGCTGATGTCGAGAAGCATTGGTTCCTCCGGTTGAGTGTTAATCCTTTACCCACTGGTTGCGCTGTCCGTAGTCGAAAACTGCGATAGTGCCATCGGGATAGTGTACATGACTCTTGTTCCACATGTCATGGTAATCTCGAACAGGGCAGTCCGCAGGGCAGACTCTCCATTCAAGATTCCTGTCAACGGCAGCCTGAAGTTGCCAGTCTGGACCCTCCGCGAGAATGGGGAGAAGATGATGCCGGATGTCGTCCGGTGCTGTCAAGTAGTTTGTGGATTCGAGCATTCCGAGCGCGTCAGGGCCGAACGTACAGCTTAGCTTGACAACGAATGGACAGTTGTCATGCATGTAGCACCGTTTGAATGAGCCGTTGCTGACCATGTAGAAACCGAGGGCTTCAAGCAGTAGCTTTCGCTCGGTGTAGTCGGTGAAGTCCAGCAAGGTCAAGGCCATTTGCTCAACGTCGGGAGCCTCCGCGTTACTTCTTGCGCCAGCGGTTGGGGAGTGTGAGTAGCATGATGACGATGACTGCGGGGAGAGAGGTTATCATGCCCAGGATGATGCGGAGACGGTGCATGTTACTTCCGCGAATCCATCTCGCCACAGTAGGCGAGGAGTAGGTAGGCCGCGAGGAGCAGGATGCCAGCCATGTCATTCTCCATACTTGTTCAGCAACGCCACGATGCGATGCGTCAGGGTGTCGGCTTCGGACGGCGCGAGGGTAGCGTTACCAGAAAGTGGGTGTTCGCAGCGGTGGATTGTGACAAGCATGATTCCGTTGCGTGTGATACAGCGGCCCGGTTGGACTGCCCATAGCCTGCTTTTCCTCAGTACTGGTGGAGTGTTTGCGCGCGCTTCGCATTCCGCACGAGCCTGTAGGACACTCGCGGTATCGCCCGCAACGTCTAGAACGTGATGGAGTCCGAAAGTCTCGGCGTAGCGGTGGATTGGCGCAGCAACATCGGCGAGTGATTCCGAGACTTCACGCCACAAGTCACGAGCGCGCTTGAGTCGAGAAACGTAATCGTAATATTCCCCTACCATGAAAGAGAGGTTGCGCTTGTGGTCCACTTTGGGAACCTTGCCCCATGCGCCTTCGCTGTGCCTTCCGCCGCTAACGCCGAGTGACGGCACATGGAATACGGCATATCCCCATGCCCGGTTCGCGCGTGACTTGTGTTGCGCCGTTGTCACGCTGTGGGACTCGGATGTTATCAGCATGACGCGCTGCGTCGGATTGGCCTTGCTCCACACAATGCGCGCAATCGGCGTGTGATACGAATAAAGCGTGTCACCCTCAAAGTGCATGGAGTTTGAACGCCCGTGCGCTTGAGTTTGCTGCGCAAACACATGCACTAGCATGTCGTTCGTGAATACGGTACGCATGGTGCCTCCGGGGTTACTTAGTGGCTTCGGGCGTGAACGGATGATCGGTCGGCCCATAGCGGTGGACTGAACCGTACATGCTTGACTCGCGATTGTGCGTGGTTTCTTCTCCGCACACAGTACAGCGAATGATCGGTTCCATTGTCTCTCCGGGGTTAAACATGCGATGCGATTGCCGCTTGCACATGCTTGGGAAGCCTGAGTCGCAGCGATTCCGCGACTAGAGAAAGCCGCGTCCAGTCGGGCGTGTCGAACGCATCGTGCATTCGCTTGACTGCGCGAGCGTAACGGTATGCTTGGCGCGGTGTCATTTGCTCCCCCGTTCCAGAATTACGTGTAAGACTGTCTCATGTGTGCCGGGCGTGCGTCAAGTGGTTTCTTTCGGTGTGCCCGGTTCGTGTGTCTGCCGGACTGTAGTGCATGTGTCGTGCCAGCACGCCGGGGTGGGATTCTTGACCTGTGTCGCACGCGCGTGTTCGTCTATCCCGTTGGCACGCATAGGGTTAGCGAATAGTGTCCGATAATGGGATTCGTCGTAAGTGCGTTCGCACACACAAGTTACGTTGCAGAATCGCGTTGCGGGCATTGCGCGGGCGCACGACTCGTGAGTTATCACACGGAGTGCTGTCAACCCTCGCGGCCCGCTCATGTCACGCACACGGCCGAGGGTAGGCTGCACGTTGGCACGTTTTGTGCATAGTGCATGTCGCGTGCCAGCATGGGGTTATGTGTGTTGTCGTACGCTTGACATGGACATAACGTGGGCTTGACAACGGCGCTTGCACGCTGGTGCGTGTTGTGCTATGCTTTAAACGTTGGCTCGAAGCATGAATCAGGCCACCCCGGGGAGGCTCCCCACGAAATGGGACCCGATATAAAGAGTTGAGATGGCCCGACTTACGAAAGGATTTTCTGGATGGCAATTGATACCAGACAGCGTGCCAAGGAGTATTTGCTCGCCAACCCTACGGCAACGAATAAGGACGCAGCCGCGTCAGTCGGAGTTTCCCTCCGAACCATCGGCTATGCCAGGGCCGAACTGGTCAACGCGGGCCTCATTCCCCCAGCCTGGGGTGACCACAAATCGAAGGTCACGAAGGGCAAATCCGCCAGGGTAAAAGCGAGTGTTCTAACACGGACTGCCTCGGCGGCCGAGGGGACGCCATTTGACACAGACACGACATCTGACCTGAACGCGCGAGTTGCGGAACAGTCACTGTCGGATGACATCGATGATGAAGAAATCGAGATCAGCAAGCTGAAGCGCATTCTCTGGCGCATCGCTCGGACTGACTCGGACAATCGAATCCGGACCTCGGCCATCTGGACCCTGACTCGTATCCAGCAGGACATGGATGAGCGGCCCTTAGGTCCTGGGGTTCCCCGGAACAAGGCGGACAGCATCGCGCGGCTCCTGGACATCTTCGATGGCTGCGGTGCGGCTATCGTCATTGAAGCGATGCAAGCATTCCTCGACCGAAGAAAGGGAAATGACAGTGCGCGGAAACTATCCCCTGACACGGGCGCGACTGCACTCAGTTCTGCTGGAGTTGCTGAATCACCCGGAAGTATCCCTGTCGTTCGGCCTGATGACGGCCCAGCAGGGCCTGTCCAATTGGCATTGCATTTTACCTCCGACGAACATAGTGATCAAGGTTGACGCGAACCAGCAAACGGGCGCGATGGATCATATCGGTACGGTTGTTCACGAACTCCTCCACGTCGTCTTTATCAACATGTTCATTGGCTGGTTGACGGAAGATATGGAAGAGATCGCGATTCTTGCGTATGACGCAGACATGCTGGCATACATACGGAAATCCCCCAAGCGCCTTCATACTTGGGAAGAGGCCATCAACAGGAAGCTCCGCGAGACCGAGGCCAAGCATGAGGCATCCGGATGATGATGAGCGCATGGAAGCTCATCTCATGAATGAAACGGGACATCTCACTGACATTCGGTGTTGGTGTGAGCCTATTTACTACTGGATCACCGATGAAGACGGCCAGCCCGTCCTGGTGGTCGAGCACGACGATGACGACGAAGAGCTATCGCACAGAGCGGTGCTCGATAAACGAGAAGTTGAACAAGACTGGATCACCCGTCTTTTCAACACCTTATGAAAGGAAGTTCCAATGTTCGGTGCTAAGAGACGCATTCGCCAGTATCTCGACGTGATTCGCCCCTGGGCGGCGGGCGTCGATAATCGTGGTTGGCTCTGGGAGGATTTCCATCCAGAGAAAGCGCGCAAGGATCGGCTGGAGCCCACGGCCGTGATCTTCCCCATCGCTTACGCTCCGCTTCAATCGTTCGATGCCCTGTTTCTGAACAAGAAACAGTACGAGGCATACCTTGCGCTGCGGCAGCACATCCTCAAGTTCAACTCGACCCTCGCGGTGCTGAACTCGGTCCGACGTGATCTTCAGGACACGTACTACGGTCTGATCTGTCTTCTGCACGCAGGTGTAATTGGGACCAAGGGTAGCGGCGGCCTGCACGATGCGGTTGCCCGGATGGAGGAGGTTCTCCAGTAATGGCGGGTCTTCAACCAAGTTTTGTCCGTGATACTTCTTCCGGTCAGTTCACTCTTTCCGCCACAAAATTGTGCGCTAGGTGCGGAGTGAATCCACGAGCAAGTAATTGTTACTGTCACGCATGTAATCGTGCTCGATACGACTGGGCGACAAAAGGACGGAACAATCGGTATCGGACACAGTACGGGATCACATTGGAAGAGTACGAGATACTACTCACACAGCAAGATGGGAAATGTGCTATCTGTAGAATGGCAGCAGGGCGTAAGCGACTGTCTGTCGATCATGATCATAAAACGGGTGCTATCCGGGGCCTGTTGTGTTTCCCTTGTAACTCAGCGTTGGGTCGGTTCAAAGACGATCCCAACTTGCTAGATGCTGCGAAACGGTATCTAGGGAAGGAGGGGTTATCCTAACCTCATTTTGCCGCCATTGTGGCGGGAACAAGCAGCAGTCTGAGTGGTCCAACAACTTCTGTGGTCCCTGCCAGAAGCTGATCGATGAGACACGCGCGACTGTCGAGGCTGAAAACACGAAGCGGCTCGCCGTCGAAGAGGCCAATCGCAAGATCATCGTGGAGAAGTCGGCAGAACTGAATGCGGGCCTGCTCAGTGCCGAGGCTGCGGGTCTCAAGCCCGTCGAGCCCCTGATCGACCTCTCCAAGGCCATCAAGGAAGCTCTGCTCCAGCGGGCGCATACGACGAACAGCGGTCACACGGACCCGAGGGAAGTCTTCAATCCCGGGCTCGCGTCGGCCAGCTACAATAACCTCGGTATGGGGGCGAAAGTGTCTTCCTCGGCGATTATCAGCCCTGGCGCACCTCCCACAGAAATTCCTCCGGGTGCAGGCCGCTAATGCCCTACAGTAATCCGGAAGACCAGAAGAAGCAACGGACACGATGGCGAGATAAGAACAGGGAGAAGAATCGTGAAGTAACACGACTTAGCGCACAGAAAGTAAAAGCACGTAATCGAGGGGTAATCGAAGAGGCGAAAGATCGCCCGTGTGCAGATTGCCATCAGTCATTCCCGCCCTATATAATGGACTTTGATCATCTTCGGGATAAACGATACACGATTTCGCGTCGTGGGGCCAAATTTTCACTCGAAGCACTCCGGGCAGAGATCGCGAAGTGTGATGTCGTCTGTGCTAATTGCCATAGACGGAGAACTTGGGAGAGGAGTCAGCGGAATGAGAGTATCGTACACGACTGACGGTCGCCCATTCTGCCTAGGTTGCTGGCGTTCATTTCACGATCTCCAGATCATGGAAGCGCATGACTGGAAAGGACAGGCAGTATGCGCAAAGTGTGCTTGCCATCTTGAAGGGATGACACATGAAGTGGAACCAGGAAGCCGAACGTGACATCTGGACGGCAATTTGCGCTCCAGGTCGCTGGCATGATGAGAACGGCGAGACGGCGACTCACCCCGAGTCCCTCTACTGGTTTGTACGGAAGTGCTGGGGAACTGACGCCTATTTCGCCAAGCGTCCCGGCAAGTCCCAGTGGTTCCAGGACCGGTTCCACAAGAAATTCATCTCCTGGCTCCAGCATCACCTCCTAGAATGGACTAAACAGCGGCGCGAGGGATCAACAGATCGCTATTACATCGCGGTCATCCTCCCTCGTGGCTTTGGCAAGACCGTCATTACGTCCAAGTCGGCCATGCTTTGGCTGCACCTGGACGATCCCGACATGTCCACGCTGTTCATGTCTGGCACGCATCCGTTCTCCAAGGACATTCTGGCCTCGATCCAGAAGGTCATCTCGGGGCAGGATCGCGACTCCTGGTTTACGTGGCTCTACGGTAACTGGAGAGAGCCCACGCGCAAATGGAACGACGAGTTCCTTCACCACGGCTATCGCCAGTCTACTAACCTCTCTGAGCCGTCGTTCGATACGACGGGTGTTGAGATCGGTATGACGGGCTATCACCATGACGTTCACGATGTAGACGATCCGATTCTAGCGACGAAAATCCGCGACGGACGTGAAGCCTACATGCGGAACGTCCATACATCCGTGGACTCGTGCTATAACGCGCTTAGTCCGAACGGTCTGCTCATGCTTACACTCACGCGCTACGGCGACGATGACGTGGCAGGGCGACATCTCAAGCGCGAAGGTATCGCATCCTGGTCTGGGATGCCAATTCCTAATATGGCGCTCTTCGAGGAAGTCGAACTCGGACAGGGTCCCTGGCACGTATTCTTCTGGCAGACTGAAGACATGGCCATCGAGTGTCCTGGCTATCCTGGCCACGGTACGCCTACGCTGCCTGAAGTCTACAACATCAAGAAGATCATCGAGCATAAGCGGCGCGATCCGGAAGATTACGCTTGCCAGCAGCAGAACAACCCAGGCGCGGGCGAACACACGCCCCTTCTAGAATGGCAGCTTCGGGACTGCTTCACTGACTTCTCGGACCTGAACTTCCTTGTGCCAGCCATGACGGCGTCGATCCACATCGATTGTGCCTTCAAGAAGAAGGAAAGTATCGGCAAGGGCGACTACTCGACTATCGTAGTCTGGCTCCATGACGAGCGTCCGAACGGTTTCATCTATCTGGAAACGGACCTCCTGCGCGGCTCGAATGAGTGGCGTGCGGACACGTTCCACGATGAACTGATCAAGGTCTGCGTGTCCCTGCGTAAGCGGGGCATCATGATCAAGGGCATCACGGATGACGCCGAGACCGGTGGTCACCAGGGTGTCTATCCGGACCAGATCAAAGCCGTCCTGCGTGGTGCAGGTTTCAACATTCCGTACTACGCGCTGAACCGGCAGGGAACGAAGAAGCGGCAGCGAATTCGTACTGGAGCAGGTTACTGGGCCGAAGGCTTCGTCCGCGTATTCCTTCATCGCCCCTCATGCGATTGCGCACAAGGCATGCCGAAACGTCTGTGCAAGCATTGGTACATTCCAAAGCCTGCGATGACGATGTTCAACCAGATGCTCCGCATCGACGCAGTAGACCACGATGACTACGCAGATGCAGGTGTTGATGTCTTCGTTGAGCGACTTCCCGGTAAGACCACGGGACTCTGGCGCAAGCCAGTCTACGGCATGGGCAATGTCGCGGCCGACGAGGGATCAGTCCCGATGGGGCCGGAGTCGGCTTTCATTAAGGATGATGAGCGTATCTTCGGACACGCACTGGCAACGCAGATTAGCGACACCGATCGTGAGTATGCCGCACAGATGGGGCCAGGACATGGTCCTAGTGATGAGTGGCTTCCTCCATTCCAACCTGTATAGACGGGAATACGATGAACACAGTCACGAAGGCCCGGATTTCTATCTCAGTTACTCGGGTAAACGGTCGTATCGACAACATTGGTTGTATCCAAGGTGGCGAGTGGTACGAGATGATTATCCCTCGCATCAAACTGTGGTTCGCCAATCGGCGTACCAGACGAGGTAAGTAATATGGCTCCGCGCACTGAGTATCAGAAGAAATGGCGCGAAGCTCGACCCGGCTACGCCAACGAGACAAGGAAGCGCCGATTACGTGAGACATTATCTCATTACGGAGGTGTCTGCGTGTGCTGTGGTGAGTCTGATCCAACATTCTTGACATTCGATCATATCGCGGGCGATGGAGCAGAGCACCGCAGAAAGATCGGAAAAGGGACAAACCTCGCGAGTTGGATTCATTCGCACGGTTTCCCTGATACTTTCCAGATTCTCTGCTTCAACTGTAACTTTGGGAAGCATCTCCATGGTGAGTGCCCCCACAAACTTCACATGAACCAACTATTAGAGAGGACAGAACAATGGCCAACGGCGCCGTGGTAACCACAGTAGGTAAGGGTTTGATCGCTGCGGTGATGCTCGCGGGCAGTGTGGCGAAGTACATCGCGCATGGTACGGGTACGACTACGCCCGGTGTCAGTGATACCACCCTCGTGGCGGCGTCTGACCTGAACTCTGGTTCTGCCTGGGCGGGTACGGAAGCGGTCAACTCTTCGGTCAAGTATCGGGTGACAAAGACGATGGCAGTCGGAAGTTCGCAGACGATTACGGAGGTCGGTCTCTTCAAAGAGGCGGCCATGACGAATATGCTTTACCGTGAAGTGTTCACGGGCATCGTCGTCGTTTCGGGAGATACGGTCAGCTATACTATCGACATCACTGTCGGCTAAGAGGTTCCAATGGCTACTGTCAAACCAGCCAGCCCAGAACTCGGTGATGATGCCATTGGTACGTGGACGGCACATGGTGCGTCTGAGATTTTTGACTGTCTCGACAACTACGATGATGCAAAGTATGCGACCGCTGCTGCGGCCGTCACGGACCGAACGTCGTGGACCGCCTCGGGTTCTATCGATCCTAACGTAAATCCAACTGGCCTTTACGTGAATTTGCGGATGCGTCGTTCTGCGACAGCCCCGAATACTGGGTCGATCATGGCCGTCCGAATTTTTGCGGATAACGGTCGATCTGCTGTTATTGCGAATATTGATGCGAATGCGCTAACGACATCGTTTGTCGATTTCAGCGTACATTGTACGGGTGATTATGCCAACGTTGGAAGTGGCACGGGATCACCGAAGATGTGGCTTATCTTTGTCCCACAGCCGGGAAATGCTGGAACAGTAGATGTTTCTTACTTTAGCTTTGGTACTGCTGAATCTGCCTCTACTGATTATCCGCGGGCTGGTGGTGCTTCAGTTACGATGTCCGGTGACTCAACGCATCCGAAGGCCACAGCCAAAGCTGGTGGTGCTGCGACTACCATGTCTGGTAGTGCAACACATCCGAAAGCAACAGCTAAGTCCGGTGGCGCAAGTGTCACAATGACGGGGTCTGGTACTGAAGTACAACCCGTGGCTATGATTACGGTATCAGTAACGGGTCCTGGGGTAGTTTCCCCCTCAACGACAGATGTCTTGATTGGGCATAATCAAGCTTTCACAATTACGCCTAACTCAGGTTGTACTCTTCGTGAGGTACTTATCGATGGTGTCTCCGTCGGGCCAGTAACTTCATATACATTTACGAACGTACAGGTACCACACACGCTTTCTGCTATCTTTACTCCACCGACTTTCACCGCGTATGACTTCAACATGGTCAATCCTGGTTCAGCCGGTATCGCGTTTAGTTCTCTCGCCACGGAAGAGCGCGATGCTCGGTGGCGTTTCCCAGATGAAGTTCGTCCCTCGCCGGCTCCGGCAGTCAAGAAGCCAGGAGATAAAGAAGACGAATAGAAAGGCGCATTATGCGCATTGTCATCTTCGACCTGGAGACACGACTTCATGCAAGCCAATTGTCACCGGATCGAGACTACGGATGGATGCGTCTGCGGAATGGGGACGGAGGTATTTCAGCGATCTGCGTGTACGACCTCTCGGAAGACTGGTTGTACATGTACGATGACAATCCTCTATCGCTCAAAGCAGCGGTTGCACATCTGGAAGGCGCTGATGTTGTCATCGGCTATAACACTCTCCGCTTTGATATCCCGTGTATTGAAGGCGTATGGGGACGGCGGCTCAAGTTACGCGAGCACATTGATCTCTATACTCTCATCGCGCGCACGAACGCACAAAAGGGGATCGTTGGTAAACGTGGGGAATTCAAACTCGACCGGGTGTGCAGACGGGCTTTCGGCCGAGGTAAAAGCGGCTCTGGGGCGCATGCGCCGGACCTAGTAAAAGATGGCCGCTTCGCGGAATTATTTCTCTACTGTGCCCATGACGTACGGCTAACTCGGGACCTTTTCATTCATATCTGTAAAACAGGTAGTGTGATGAACAATACCGGCAGCCTTCTTAGACTGGAGATTCCTCAATGGATACGCAATGCTGTACTCGATGCAACCAGGAACGGTCACTGAGTGATTTCACTTTTGACCGGCGTCGGCCTAGAGGGCGTACCAGTGTGTGTAAACAGTGTGAAACAAAGCGCGTAAAGCAGTACGCGGAACGGAATCGGGAAAAGGTTCGAACTTGGTACCGCCGATATCAGATTGCGCGCTATGGATTAACTTCTGAACAGTACGATGTTTTGTGGGAAAGGCAACGCGGACTTTGCGGTATCTGTGAAGACCAGTTAAAACCCGGACGGACAACGCACATTGACCATGATCATCAAACAGGGCATGTCCGAGGGTTACTCTGTCAACGGTGTAACCAAGCACTAGGACTCATGCGGGATAAAGCATCCCTGCTAATTGGTGCGGCCATGTATTTACGTGGTCAGGAGGCGTAAGTGCTCGGTGGTAATTTTTTGATCACACGTGAAATCGGCGATGAGCAGCAGAAACTGCAAGTCATCGACATGGTGGTCTCGCGCAAGAAACTATCAGAGAATCATCACATGGGGATACGCCAAAGTCTACCGAGACGGTATGACTTGTGGCGAGGCACATGGACAGGTAGGTTTCATCCTCACAAAAATAATGTTCATATCCCGTTAATCTATTCCGCCATCTGGGCGGACGCGGCTCGCAAGGCTTCGACTTCCCTGAACATGTGGCCCATCGTGTCGTTCCTCGGTTACGGCCCGGACGACATGCCCACCGCGCGCAAGCGCGAGGCCCTCATCTCAGCGCAGATGAAGGATGACGACATGTTCCTCAAGCAGGTTCACAACTTCGTCTCCGCTGATCTCTACGGTGTCTCCGTGTCCCAGGTCGGCTGGAAGCGCAAGCGTGAAGACCGCATGATCGAGACTCTCGACCGGTTGCCTCTCTCAGGCAAGGTCGTGAAGATGATCAAGAAGGGTCCCGTCACGATGTTCGACGGCCCCACGGTCGAGAATGTCGATCTCCTCGACTTCTTCCCCTGCCCCAACAAGAACAACATCCGCGAGATGCCGTGGATGATCCGGCGATACTTCCTCGACCTTGATGATATCCGCTATCTCTCCACAGGCGAAGACGCAATCTTCGACAAGGCTGAAGTGGCTAGGATGGAGCGCGAGGGTGGAGTAGGCTGGGACCATTTTACGGACGAAGCCTCTGTTCGGCGTTTCGCAACACGCACAGGTATGGACGATTCGACTGTCCGGTTCATGGACAAGTACTCACGCCCAGTCGAAATTCTGGAGATGTGGGGCTACGTGCCCAGCGAACTGATTCCAGCGAAGTACAAGTCCGGCTCTGGTCGCCCAGGTATGTTTGTCATCACAGTGGCGAATGGCCGCTATCTATTCCGGTTCCGTCCCAACCCCTTCTGGCACGGTCTGGCACCTTTCACCGCATTCTCGCCAACGCCCGATCCGCACTACTTCTATGCTCCCGGCAAGGCCGAGGTCATGGAGAAGATTCAGATCACGGGCAATCGGTACATCAACCAGTCACTCGATGCTGCTGATCTTGTGATCGACCCGATGTGGTTCTATGACCGTTCAGCAAATCTCAACACTCGAAACCTGTATGCTCGACCCGGTCGATTCATCCCTGTCGATGGAAACCCCGGTGCGGTCGTCGCTCCGCTTCAGGCTAACCTTAACGGCATGCTCACCGCAACCGAAAAGATCGCCCAGATGCGCGAGTTTGCCGAAATGGGCTCCGGTATCGGGGAAGACACAGTTCAGGGTCTAGGTGGTCAGGATCGTCAGACGGCGCGCGAATTCATCGGGCGGCGTGAGGCTTCTGGCAACCGGCTCCTGCTCGAATCACGCATCTACGAGGAGATGTACCTCGAACCGCTGGCGAACATGATGGTCGCCCTAGATAAGCAGTTCCTGGACACTCCCGTCGAAGTTCTCATTCTCGGCGACTCTGCCGTCATCGATCCCGTCACTGGCATGCCAATCAGCGCCACGAGGGAACATCTCGATGAATACGACATGGTTCCGAACTACGCGGCTCGTGCGTGTGGTTCTTCGGCAGCCCTGTCGAAGGGAATGAAGCAGCAGACGCTGGTCCAGTTGCTCCAGGCAATGTCTGGTTTCCCGCAAATCTGGGGCCAGATCAACGTTATCAACTTCTGGCGAGGCATCTTCCGTGAGTTCGAGGTTCCGAACATCAATGAAATCTTCATGCAGCCTGCGATGCAGGGCATGGTGAATCCAGCGATGGGCGGTATCCCGCTCAACATGGTGCCAACTTCTGGCCAGATCGTCAACGGGCAGCTTGGTGCTCCCAGTTCGCAGAGTGCGATGGGCGCTCCCCTCGGGCGGCTCCCTGGCGGTGGGCAGAACAGCAACATGGGCTTCGCAGGCATGATGTCCAACGTCGCCTAGAAAGGGCCACATGGAACAGTTGTTTGATGTAAACAAGATGACGGACCGGGACCGAGGTGACTTTGAGTTCATTGTCAACAGTCCATCGTATCTTCGCGTCTTCCGTCCGTATTTGACAAAGATGCAGCACTCAGTTCAGACCATGATGCTCGACCGGAGTACGGCTCGTAAGGAGACATACCCGGACGACTTCCTCGCAGGACAGGCCGCAGCACTCATCGGGTTCGTCGCGTTTCTCGATGGACTCAAGAACAACACGAACATGGAGCGGATGAACAAGTCCGTACAACTCACGACAGAAGAGATGTACGCCGATCTCCGCAACCGTGGAGCCATCTCACATTCGGGCCAGCACATCAGCGCCGAAGACCTGGAGATGTCCGAGGATTACTAACATGGCAAGAAAAGCACCATCTGATCGCGCGAAAGTGCGTGGATCAGAAAAGGTATCGAAAGTAATGCACGAGTATAAGGAGGGAGAACTCCACTCGGGCAGCAAGACAGGTCCGAAGGTGACCAGCAGAAAGCAGGCCATCGCGATTGGACTCGACGAGCAGCGTAGGAAAGAGGCTCGGAGCAAGTAACACCCCTAGGCGTACGGGGACGACCCCCGAGACGCAGCGTGGACTACCCACGCGGAAGGATGCACAATGGAGTTCAAGCGCCCAGAAAATGAAATGGAACTGAACCGCCAGCTTGCCGATACTATCGGCGCGTCCGTCGAGCAGTTGATGGGCAATGCTGGATGGTCCGAAGCGAACAACCTCCTTATCGACCAGCAGGCCAGAGGCGGACAACCCGCTCCTGAAGGTGCTGGTGGTGGAGAGCCCCCGGCAGCGGCCCCGGCTAACGAACCACTCGTTACGCCTCCGGCTCAGGTTGCCCCGGCAAGTCTGACACCAGAAATTGCAACTCAACTGCTCGGGTTTAACCCGGAGGAGTATAAGGGAGCCGATGGTAAGTACCTCGGTAAGTACAACTCCCTTGGTGAGTTTGTTAAGGGTGTCGGTCATGCTATGAACATGACGAAAGCCACTCTCGTGGAGAACGACCGTTTGTCGAAGCTCCTGGAAGAGGCCCGTCGAACGCCCGTAGCTCCGCAGGTTACGGCTCCCCAAGTGCTTACTCCGGAAGCCCCCACGCGAGGGGACGCTCCGAAGTACAGTGCCAAGCTGACAGAGGTGCTCAGCAGCTTGCAAGATGGAAATATTGACGGGGAGAGACTGGTGCAATTGGTTGATGCGATCAGCGAGCATACGACCAGTGCTGCACGTCAGGCTGCGCGTGAAGAGCAGGATGCCAGGGAATCGGTTGCCCAGGCCAACAAGGAGCGTTGGGACAAGGTCGATGAGTTCATGTCTCAGAAGTATCCTGAGTCCATGAATTTCACGTCCGAGATGGGGCTCTTCACTAAGACCAATCCTGAGATTGCTCAGGTGGTCTCTGCGCTTATCGAGAAGGACTTGCATGAACAGGCGATGGTGTTCGCGTGGCGGGAATTCTCGTCCGTCCACGGGATCAAGAGTGCTCCGGCACCCGCGCCCTTTGTGCCAGCCCCTGCGACGCCAGAGAATGTCGTCAAGGAGATTCAACTGACGGCCGCAGATCAAGTCCGGCGAGAAGCTCGGGAGGCAGCCCTCAAGGATGCGGGCATCCTCGCAAGTACAGCCGGAGGCGTTCATGGTGTCCACGAGAACGCTAACGTCGGTCCGACACAGGGCGAATACGACTCTGCTGCGGACCTCATGCGCCAGGGACACGGCGAGAAGTGGCGTAGTCTCGTTTTCAAGGACATTCTCAATCACCCAATCTTCGGTAGCTAACCGAAGAACCACCACCACATCAAGGAGTAACACACCATGCCCGGTTCGAGCACATTCGACTTTGGTGCATATCTTTTCGGTGTGAGCCCCGGTGTAGGCGTCAACAAGGAAGACTTGCTCGACCAGATCACCAACGTATCCCCCTAGATAATCCTGGGGCATAGCGGAGCGATCCGCTAATGAACAAGTAGCTATATGCGAGAACACCCTAGAGCGTTCGTACTCGGCCAGTGGCCAGTGAAAATCGACCGCAGCGGGCAACCCGCAGGAAAGGACATTATGTCATCCTCAGAGACTAGCACGCTACTCCCTCGTAAAATCAATCGAACAGACATCGCTTATGCTGCTGGTATCTTCGACGGCGAAGGCCATGTCGGTGGAACAGTCCATAGCCACGAAAAATATCCGGAACTCCGAATCGGAGTGACGAATACCAATCGGACACTTATCCGCTGGTTTGAAGAAACCTTCGGAGGATGGACTCAGGAACGATCCAGGCCCGGTAATCGGACCTGTTATGAATGGCATCCAACCGGTGAAACAACCGATTGGTTCCTGAAATTGATCGTCCCCTTCTTAAAAGTGAAGCAGCAGCAAGCCAGACTGGCTCTTGTCTATCGGACATTAACCAGACGGCAGAGTGCCAGGGAACGGCGGCTGCGGATCATAGAGAAGATTCAACGATTGAACCGAGGTGATGATACAGTCCAACTACGTAAGTAGCAGGGGATACGCCCTGGACGAGTCAGGCTCCGAAGGTTCCTTGTCAGCACGTTTACCACCAGTGGCTCACGGACACCCTCTTCACTGGCCTCGACGATACCGGTATCGGTACCTCGGGCGCTGTGGAAGGTGCCGACTGGTCTCTGGACGGTACGACCGTCCCTGACCGCGTGTTCAACGTGACCATGATTCTGCGTCAGGACATCGGCGTCTCCGAGACCCAGCGGGCCATCGCGGCTGCGGGCTTCAAGGATGTCTATGCCTACCAGATTCAGAAGGCTGTCAAGCGGCTCGCCATCAAGCTCGAACGAATCGTGTTCGGTGCTCTGACGACCGCGACCGGCGCTTCTGGCACGGCTCGCGTTCTGCGTGGCTTCCAGTCCTTCATCACCACCAATACGGCGTATGTCACTGGTGGCGGGGCTAGCAACGACGGTGTCCTGTCTTCGCAGGACTTCAACGACATGCTCAACACCATCTATAGCTCGGGCGGTAATCCTGAGCAGGTGTACGTGTCGCCGAAGGTCAAGCGTCAGGTCAGCGCGTTCACGCTACCGCAACAGAATCGGAACATCGCTTCTGTGGACAAGCGGCTCATCTCGGGTATCGACTTCTACGACTCGGACTTCGGTCTGATCCAGATCGTGCTCGACCGTTGGGTTCCCGAGTCCAGCAATACCTCGACTGCAACTGCTTCTGCCACCAATACGGGTGGTCAGATGTTCTTCTTGCAGCGGAGCATCAATCGTTTGGCATGGCTGCGTCCTATGCAGCATAACCTCATTGGTCGCCGGGGTGACTCGGTTGCCGGTGTCGTTGTGGGCGAAGTGACGCTGGAAGTGCTGAATGAGAAGGCCAATGGTAGACTGCTCGCGGTCAATAACAAGAGCGCGGTCACGTAAACTGTTGTGCTGCTTCAACTTACGAGTTTCTCGTAAGACACATCTGGAAGGGGTGGGTGCTAGCCCACCCACTCCTTCTCAGATTCTCATGGAGGCTAGTCTATGAGCGTAACAGAAAGAGCATGGGCCGCAGGTTTCTTCGATGGAGAAGGTTGTACAAGTGTTTCACATCGTAAGGCTTACCGTGGCCGAGTCGCTCGCACACAACTTTTCCTTGTTGTCACTCAGTGTGGACCTGAAGCTCCCTTCCATCTTAACCGATTTCGGAATGCTGTCGGTCAACTCGGTTGGGTCGCGGCTCCGATCAAACCTTCTACTGGTACGCTTGATCAATACCGTTGGCAAATTGGGTCTAGTAGCGACGCACTACAAGTAATGCGCCATCTTTGGCCTTATCTTGGGCCGACAAAGAAACGGCAATTCATCAAGGCACTTCGCGAATCTGTTCGCGATTTCCGCCATCGGAGAGCAAATGGCTCGACAAGATTACGGCTTCCCCACCAAGCGCCCCGATCAACCGGGCGGTGGTGTCACTCCGCAGGTATCGGACGAGAATGCTCCCGATAACCTCCGGCGTCCCATGATTCCTCAGTTGGAGCCCGCAATTCGCGGTATCGCTGAGAACGCGGGGTTTCCAGCCGAGACTCTCGAAGGTGAGGCTCTCCTGGCTGACACCCTCGGGGGCGCGAAGAACGTCGGCGCATTGCGCGACGGCGACAACAGCAAGTCACTCGGCGATCAGCCCGACTATCCGGTCGATCTGATGGGTCAATTCGCTAATGGGAAAGACCTACGCAATCATGGGTAATTCTGCTGCATACTACCGTGCCTATCGGGCAAAACACAGAGAGAAATTAAATCAACAAGCCCGGGAAAGTGAGCAGCGGCGGTATGTAAGGGCCCTCATTCCGATTGACGAACTGAAGAAGCGACCCTGTATGGACTGTGGAGGTGTCTTTCCACCTGAGTGCATGGACTTTGATCATGTGCGTGGAGAGAAACTTTTCCGGATAAGTAGAGGTGTCCTGAAACGTACAGAAGAAGAAATGCAGACTGAGATCGCTAAGTGTGAACTGGTCTGTTCTAACTGTCACCGTATCCGCACGCGGAAACGGAAGAAGGAGAAACGCATGAACATGAAGCCATCTCACGACATTTTCCACAAGCCTGGGCAGGAAGGTTCTGCTGAGGGTGTGGACCGCAACGTTGATGGGTGCAGCGACGCTGTCCCCTCGCCGTCGCACGATCAGATTCAGAAGCCGGGCAGCGAGGGCTCCTCGCGCCTGTCGCAGAACGACCCTGGCTACATGCAGGGCTATCAGTCTCCGGGCACCGATCAGGCGGCTCCGGGTTACGTTGGTCAGGGCGGCCCGAGGGTTGACAAGACCCACGTCGAGGCCAAGTCTGGTTCGAATCCCGTTCTGGATATGCCGGGCGCAGGTAAGTAACATGGCCGCCCCGCGCAAGAGCCCGATGGAAGTCAAACGGGCTCCACATGAGGAAAAGCTGTCAGATATGCACGATGCTCTCTACACGCTCGGCGACCATGCTCGTGAGCATAGCGGACTCGGGGGTAACGGAGCCAAGCTCCTGCCAGCCGAAGTCGTTCCCGAGAAACCTGAAGCCAAGGCCGCGAAGTTACACATCGACCGGCTGCACAAGATGTTCAAGTCCCTCAAGAAGGGCAAGGAGAAGTAATGGCTCGCAAGTCTCCAATCGCACGGGTAGGTAACTACTCAGCACCCGCCGAGAAGACGGGTGACGAAGCAATGGACGAAACCCTTGGATTTCGCGGTAAGGCTAAGGGGATGGACAAGACCGAGAAGGCTTACGTTGCGGGACGCGGTGGGGCTGCGTCGGCGACTGAAGCCGTACGTAAGGCACGTAAGGCGAATAAGAAACCACCACTGGACGAGTAACCTGGGAGGTGTCGCGTGAGCGACGTTAAGATCAATCGAATCCGCCGTAGCAACGCGCACCTCTTCAGCGTTCTAGAGTCGGCGCTACTGAGTGACGATCTCGAATTGCGGTCGCCAGACATGCGAAAGAAGATGGCTGGCGTACGTGAGCGACAAGACATCGTTCAGTCAATGGATAAGCTGACGAAGTTTACGAAGGCGGGCGGTTTTGATCCGACCCGCCAGTTCCAGTTGGTCGCGAACAACGTAGACCCAGCGATCTGGAAGGTCATTCTCGATACTTTCGCTCGAATTGATCCTGTCACGGGCGAGCCGATGGATGACGGACTTCTGTATATGACTGACACAACGGATGGCGTAGTCAAGTTGAACAAGGATTTCTTTTACGCACTCCTTGCTGGGCCACTCAAGAAGTGGGATACCCGAGGCAAGATCATCGTCTAGAAAGGCCGCGATGGCACGTAATCGTATAGCTTACCAACGCATGTGGCGAGCAAAGAATCGAGATCGCATCCGGGAAGCGCGACGAGGAGATGGGAATCGAGATTACCATCTTAGACACAAGTACGGGATAACGCTTGCTGATCTAGATCAAATGGAACAGGACCAAGACGGTCGTTGTGCTGTCTGTGGCGAACGGCCCGAGCGGAAACATCTCTCCGTTGATCATAATCATAAAACGGGGAAGGTACGTGGTCTTCTCTGTGAATCGTGTAATTTAGCTATCGGGCATCTCCAGGACTCACCCGAATTGCTACGAAAAGCCGCCGAGTATCTGGAGAAAGATTAGATATGTATCTCTGGGCAAACAATCGCATCGCGAACCGGGGAGCCTGTCATTACTATCGGATTCAGATTCCCCTCACTTGGATGGGTAAGCTCGGCTACATGAAGTGTTACGATGACCGTGGCACTGGTGGTCAGAACGATTACATGGCTATGTTCTCGGCCGACATCGATCTCTACTATGGTGTTGCTGGCGCGGACACTCTCCACCAGATCACAACTCTCGGCGAGATGAAAGCTGCGAAGCGACCTGACGGTGAACTACATTATCCCCCGACCACGATCTGGGACTGTGATGATAATCCCGATTACGTCCATCCCTTCAACCAGACCTTCTCGGTCAACGGCGTGCGGCACTATCCGTCCGGCGAATTCCTTGAGCCGGGCGAGACTCTTGAGTACGAGACAGCGAAAGGTGAGCGTGTCACGCTCTGGGAAGACGGTGCCTCTACGGCCCTAGCCGGTCAGGCCCCATTCGATATCCCACGTAATCTTCAGACCATGAAAACTCGCTGGGAAGTTATCCGGGCCGCGACTGGCGTTACGGTCCCTAGCCCCAGCCTCGCGTCCTACTTCAGAGATGTGATCAAGCAGCCGAACGTCTACGTATTCCCGAACACTGTAGTGCCCGAAGACTACGAGGAATTCCCCCTCCAGCCAGCCCCCGAGGGCGAAGTTCGCATCCTCTGGCAGGGCGGTATGTCGCACTACATTGATTGGTATCCCCTGCGCGAAGCGATCAGGGAAACCGTGCAGAAGTACCCCCAGGCTAAGATGGTCATCTGGGGCGAGAAGTTCGACTGGATTACGGACATCATTCCGGAGGCACAGCTTGAGTTCCACGGCTGGACTCCGTACGAAGCATTCAAGATCAAGCGTGGTCTACTCCGCGCTGACATCAACCTGTGCCCACTGGCAGATAACGCCTTCAACTGGGGCAAGTCGGCCATCAAGTTCTACGAAGGCTCCGTGTGGAGCAAGCCGGAAGCTACCCTCGCCGCGAGGGTTGGCCCCTATCGTGAGATCATCGACGGTGTCAACGGTCTCACGTATACGTCACCTGCGGACTTTGCTTTCAAGTTGGGTCGGCTCATTGAGGATGCGACATTGCGCAAGACCCTAGGCGCGAAGGCCCGTGAATGGGTGCTTGCGAATCGCACGCCCCAGGTCACGATCCCTGCTCTCTTCGAATTCTATCAGGACTGTCGCGCCCGCACAAAGGGCAACCAGATTATCCGTCCAGGTTCTACGAACCTGAAGCGACTCAAGTCGCTAGTTTAGGAGCGGACATGACGACCAAAAAGAATTACTATTGGAAGAACCCAGAACTGTTCCGTGCCCGAGGACGAGCTTTATACAGGAAACATCGTGCGAGATGGCAAGCTGAGCGGTATGGAATGACTCTTGATGATCTCAGAATGATCCAAGATATAGTACAGGATGGTCTCTGCCCTGTTTGTCGCCTGAAACTGGAAGATGATACTCTTGTCGTAGATCATGACCATACGACTGGTGAAGTACGCGGCCTGCTGCATAAGGGATGTAATTCAGCACTCGGGGTGCTTAAAGACTCTCCTGAGTTGCTTGATAATGGCGCAGCGTATCTGCGAGGAGAACTACCTTGAGCATGACAAGAGCAAATGCCCGCATCTATATTGCAAGAGCCGTCGGCGGTGCTAATGCTAGCTCAATCTTGAGTATGGCAGATGAGGCGATTCATCGTTCATTCGAAGACTGGCAAGCCGCCAAGAATTGGTTTTACATGCTTAAAGATACAGACAATGGTTTTACTATTGCCAGTGTCGTGACTGTAAGTGGTAACGTCTCAGTCTCCGCTCCCTCGTCGGGGGCTTTCGACGGACTGAACATCGGCGTCGCTGTCTCGGGATCGAATATCCAGGCTGGCACGACGGTAGCGACGATCACTCGGGCTACGGATGGTACCATCGCGTCAATTACGCTCTCGCTCGCGCCGACTAGTTCAACAACGATCACGCTTACGGTGGCAGGTAACATTCCGATGAATGCTGGACAGCAGGAGTACAACCTGTATCCAGACTTCCTTGCTCCATATCACGCTCGCATGACGGAGAAGCGACTTCCGCTCGACTATATTCAGTACCGGTACTGGAACACGAAGATCATCGATCACACGATCCAGGGTCTTCCGGTTGCTTACACGGTGTACAATCCCGTGAGTGCGGAGTCCCAGAACTACGGTACGTACCGTGTGCGTGTATTCCGCATTCCACAGGGAGTTGTCGGAGCACACTACGATACGCTGTTCATGCAGTATTACCGCAAGTTTAACCACGATTCGGACCCGCTGGACATTCCGGATCGGTATCTCTATAAGTTCCTCGACTACGCTCAGTGGAAGCTCCTGGAGAAGAAGGACGCCACGAGTGATCGACTCCCGGCCGTGATGGCCAGTGCCCAGGCGGCACTTCAGTCGGCCATGACGGACGACGAGGAAGTTTGCGAGGAAGAGGAACAGACACGGTTGATTTCTCAGATGGAAGGCGGCTTGCTGCCGAGGCCCTTGTGGTCGAATTCGAGCTTTAGTCTGTATTACGGGGAAATGGGGTAATGGCACACAAGAATAAGGCCGACGCTGCTGCGTATAACAAACGCTATCGAACGGAACACAAAGAAGAGCAACGTGAGTATTTCCGGAAACGGTACGCAACGCACGGAGATGAACATACTCCAGCAGCGAAGAGACGACAAGTAGAAAGTACTCTTTCACGATACCACAGACTTAGACATCAAGCAGTTGATCTCTACGGTGGAAAATGCACTTGTTGTGGTGAGATGGAGTACGATTTCCTCCAATTCGACCATGTCAATGATGATGGGAAGCATGATCGTAAGAAAACAGGCATGGGTCCCGCATTTATTCGTCATCTACTGAATAACCAGCCGCTAGACATTCAACTTCTTTGTGCTAACTGTCACCTAGTGAAAACTAAGGGACTCATCTGTCCCCACAAGAGGAATAGCTGATGCCACTCGTGTCCGAATTTTTGAACGGCGGTCTCGTCACCGCGCGGGACCCAGCCCTCCTCATCGAGGGTGAGGTCCAGGCTGCTGACGAGTGTGTGTACCGTGCGCATGATCCGGGCCTGTTCCGGGCACCGGGTCGCACGCAGTACAATAGCACCACGATCAAGGATTCCTCGGGGGCAACGTGTCCTGTCAAGGGCATGGCGTGGGCTCCCTTTCCGGCACAACTGACTCAGCAGTTCATTGCGCTCGGGGGCAATGACAATAGCAGGGGCACTCTCTGGACCGGCAACTTCTCCGTCATCGATGGTACCGCCACTTTCACCAAGATTACTGGTCCTGGTCAGGTCACTGATGCTGCTACGACCAATACTAGTGCGGTTATCACGTCGGCCAGCGGTGGATTCGCCAATATGGTTCTGGGTGCCCGCATCTCTGGTGCAGGCATCCCCACTAACAGTGTCGTGATCACACTCACGAGCGCAACCTCGATCACGATCTCTAAACCAGCTACCGCAACAGCCACCATCACGGCGACTTTCGACATGGGCATCGCGGTCGCGCCGAGTGACACAGGAGTCGAAATTCTTGATCTCGTCCAGTGGGGCGGTGTCTACTACGGTCTCTTCGGAGCCGGTGTCACGCAGCGCATCTACTTCCGCTCGCGCTCTCTCCCTGGT
>Ga0207684_10000345_pt1 | contig 64212 bp, 52 predicted proteins | sample KBSK5501metaG_FD_184342 | JGI IMG/M metagenome (GOLD analysis project Ga0207684, IMG submission 184342) | Corn, switchgrass and miscanthus rhizosphere microbial communities from Kellogg Biological Station, Michigan, USA - KBS K5-50-1 metaG... | ecosystem: Host-associated > Plants > Roots >...
GTTGGCGGGTGTTGGCGGGTGTTGGCGGGTGTTGGCGGGTGTTGGCGCTGCTCCCCGAGACCCGCGCCGTCTTGGGCTGTCCGGCGCAACCGCCCGTTGTCCGTGTCCCCGCTCCACCCCACGAGCGGCGCGAGCAACGCTGCCAGCGCCCTCAGCGTGAAACCGACCTCTGGCGGCGCAGGCGTGAGCAGGTGGGGCCGCCCGCCTCCGCAGGCCTCCTGGTACACCTCCTGGTACACCTCCTGGTACAGGTGGGTGATCGTGGCGCCGATCTGCGCTCCTGGTTTGGGCCGTGTCGCTTACCCCAGACACCCTTCGTGCTCAGCGCCGCGCAGAATCGCCGTGTGGACGCCAACGAGGAAGCCATGGCCCCTGTGCGAGCGTGGGTGCGCGCGTGGCCGAGCCAGGCTCAGCGCCCCTTTGCGGCGCCGGCGACACCCCGGCGACACCCCCGGCAGACCGTCCTCCAGCTTGGCTTTGGGCCGCTCACCTTGCTCCCTCCCTGCTCCCTCCCTGGAACGATCCCCCTGGAAGCCCTGAGCCGCTGCCGGTCTGGGCGGTGCGGGGGTGGGAAACCGCTCCCCCTGCCGGGGAAGAAGCCCTGGCAGGGATCTTGCTGACCTCGCTGGAGACCTCGCTGGAGACCTCGACATGCGCCCACGCCTGGCAGCGCGTGGACGCGTGGACTGCTCTCGCTGCCGCTGGATCGTGGAAGCGGATCCTCAGGGCCGCACAACCGGCTGCCGCATCGAGGCACGGCAGGTCTACACCGCTGAGCGCTTGATCCGCTTGATCCGCTGGCTGGGGCTGTTGTCGCCGATGGCGGTGCGCTTGTTGCAAGTGCGTGATGTGGCCCGTCGCGCGCCAGCGTCGGCTGCTGTCGGCTGCTGTCGCGCAGCGTGGCCCGTCGCGCGCCGGTAGACGTCGCGCGCGTCGCCGCGCGCGCAGACCAGGCGGCGCGGCACTGCCGCCTGAGTCCCTCTGAGTCCCTGACCGTCGCGGTGTTCTGGCGGGAAGTGGCGCGCCTGGGCGGCTATCTGGCCCGCACGCGTGAGGGTCCTCCTGGGTGGCGGACCCGCTGGCAAGGCTGGCGGTATCTGCAGACCGTGCTGCAGGGGGGTCATCTCGCCGCTCACCTCCAGTTGTCACTTGTGGGGAAGGATCAGGCGTTCAAGCGGGGGATGCATGGCCCGTCCGGCTTGACAACACGCCTGCTTTAAGCCACACTCACTACATGCGTAAGACGTTCAAGTACCGCCTGTACCCGAACAAGCGGCAGCAGCGTCTCCTCGATCAGCAGCTCGAGGAGTGCCGCTGGCTGTATAACCACCTGCTGGCCGCGCGCCGCGACGCTTGGGAGCACTCCCAGCAATCGTTGCGTTTGTACGATCAGCAGGCGACGTTGCCTGCGCTCAAGACCGAGCGTCCCGCGCTGGCGCAGGTGCAGTCGCAGGTCTTGCAAAACGTCGCCGTCCGCATTGATCTCGCTTTCCAGGCGTTCTTCCGCCGCGAGAAGGCAGGCGAGAAAGAACCCGGCTACCCGCGCTTTCGCGGCCAAGGGCGCTACGATAGCATCACCTTCCCCCAGGTGCCGGTCGGCTGCCACTTGGAGGACAAGGATCTGCGCGTGGCCAACGTCGGACACGTCAAGGTGCTCTTGCACAGGCCTCTTGAAGGCGCGCCCAAGACAGCCACGATTCGGCGCAGCAGCACCGGCAAGTGGTACGTCAGCTTCTCGTGCGAATGTGCCGAGCCGGCGCCGCTGCCGCCCACCGGCCAGCAGGTCGGCATTGATGTTGGCTTGAAGTCGTTTGCGACGCTGACCCAGGGCGAGCCGATTGCCAATCCGCGCTTTTTCCGAGCCGAGGAGCGCGCGCTGGCCAAGGCCCAGCAGCGGCTGTCCAAAGCGGAGAAGGGGACGCCGGAGCGGGCCGAGCGCCGCAAGGTAGTAGCGCGGGTGCATGAGCGTGTCGGCTGGCGGCGCAGCGATTTTGCGCACCAGCACAGCCGGCGTATTGTTGATCGCTTCGATGTGATTGCGGTTGAAGACCTCGCGGTCAATCGGATGGCGCATATCCATTGTCTCGCCAAGAGCATCCATGATGCGGCGTGGACCCAGTTCGCAGACCTCCTTTCGTACAAGGCAGCATGGGCCGGTCGAAAGTATGTCGCCGTGAACCCCGCGTACACAACACAGGATTGCTCTGGGTGTGGGCATCGGCAGACGCTCTCCCTCGCTGACCGCAACTACACCTGCCCCTGCTGCGGCTTGGCGCTCGACCGCGATCTCAACGCCGCCAGAAACATTTTGAGCGTGGGGCAACACGCTGTGGCTTCGGCCTAGAAGCCCCCAGATTTATCTGGGAGAGTTGTCACGTCTCAGACACTGGCGATGAAGAAGCGCCAGATCCAGACGAGCAGCAGTAGCAATGTGCCGGCGAGCGTAAGCACCTGTGCCAGCAGGGCGCTCTGGCTCGACTGTCGCGCTGGGCTGGGAGTCGCGCTCAACGCGGCCTTCTCCAGCGCCTGGCGCGTCGTCTCGCTCCCTGGGGCGCTGACGCTGAAGCGTTGAAACTCCGCCGTCGCCTGGTCGAGGTATGCGAGGAAACGCCCGTCGCCGCGCAGATATGTCAGCACGCCCGGCTGCGTGACGTACCAGAGCGCGTAATGTGGCGCAACCTCGTAAGCGCCCTCCAGCAGATCGAAGCCACGATCACGCGCCTGTGGCGTATCGGCGAGGCCATCAATCTCTTCCATGACGCCCATCGCCTGCAAGATGGGATTGGCCCCGGCGGCGCGCCGCAGGTCGCCGAGGATGGCTCTCACCTCATCCTGCTCGCCTAACGCGCGTTGCGCGCGGCAGAGGATCGCGAGGCACAGCACATGGTGCTCTGGCTTGACGAGCGGTATTAACGCCTTCACGTCAGTCAACCCGGCGCGCGCCAGCGCCTCAGCCTCGGCAGGCATGCCGCGATGTAGTTTCACCGCAGCCAGCACAGCGTGCGCCACCACCGAACGCTCGCGCGTTAGATCCATGACCTGCCGGGCTACCTGGTGCGCCTCATCCAAGCGGTTGAGCCGCAGCAACGTGAGGGCGCAGTTCCCCAGCGTCTCGGAGTCCGGTGATTCGGCCAGGGCGTCGAGGGCAGCCTGGAGCGCCTCGTCCGCGCGTCCGAGTCCCAGCAGCGCCACCGTCCGCCGATTGAGCCAGATCAACCGGCGTGAGCCGATCCAGGCGGAGGAGCCGGTGAGCGCCAGCGCGCGGTCGCAGCGGGCGAGCGCCTGAGCGTACTTCCCGCGTCGCATCAGCGCGTCGACGTGGGCGGCAGGGGAGACCCGCCGCGCCACGCGTAGCAAGATGAACCAGGCGACAACACCAAGAAGAGAGAGACCGCCTACCGGCTGGTTGAGTGTCACTGCTAGCACGATGGGCGCGGCGACCAGCAGCGACCATGTGGCGATAAGCCCTATCGTAAAGATACGGCTGCGGTCCCCCACCATGCTGTATGACCCTACCCCTGATCGACCAGCGCCGACTCCACACGCTCGCGCGTTGGCGCGGCCTCGGCGCGTTCGGAGGACCGAAGCGCTGCCTCGATGCGCTGCGAGGTGAGGCTCAGAGCCGGCGAGACCCGCCGCGGACCGATGATCGCGCGTACCGTGACATAAAGCAACAACAGGTTGCGCACGGCGAGCACCGGCATAAACTCCGGCGTGTAGGGCACGGTCCAGATCGGGTGGCGCATCTGGTAGATGATCGGGTAGTTCAGTGTCGTCAGCACACAGATGGCGAGCCAGATCAGATCAAACCCTTCGACAGCGGCGACGACTGGAAGTAGCCAGATCAGATACTGCGGACTGAAGATCTTGTTGGTGGCGAGCACCGCACACAGACACGCGACGAACGCCTGCCCGACCGTCAGCCGACCCTGAGCCTGACGCCAGTATACCAGAAGACAGAGCGCGAGCAACGCTATTGCTGAGAGCGGCTTCAGGATGATATCCAGCGGGCCGACGTAGTTGAGCGAGACGAAGGAGTAGTCCGGGTGCGCCGGGACGCCCAGTAGCGTCCCCAGCCACAGCAGCGTCGCGGGAGTCGACTCGATCTGGAGCGGGCGCGCGCTGGCATAGGTGAAGCCGGAGAACGCGCCTGCCGGACTGATGGCCAGCGCCACCCAGAAGCCGAGCGTGACGATACCAGCGCATAATCCCACGCCAGCCGCCAGTCGCGGCGTGGCTGGCTGCGCCCAGAGACGGCGGGCGACGACCGCCGGGCGATCCCACCACCAGCGCCCGACCAGCTTCTCGGTGGGTAGGCGTCCTTCGATGCGTGCGCGGGCCGTCGCGGCGCGCCACTGCGCGATCACGACGATCGGCAGCAGAAAGGCAGGGTAGAGCTTGGTGAGGATACCGAGGGCGATGAGCACATACGCCCAGCCAAAGCGCCGCCGCTGCGTGGCCCAGAGCGCGGCGAGCGTCAGCAGCGCGGGAATCAGGTCGAAGCGCGCCAACAGCGTTCCCGCTGCGCCGACGATGAGATAGACGGCGTAGACGATCGCGCGACGGCGTGTTGAGTAGATGAGGAAGCCGACGTAACCCAGCGCCGCGACGCCCAGCATCCAGATGGCGTAATTAGTGAAAAAGTCGAAGAACGGTGGCAGTAGCGTCAGCGTGAAGGGAAGCAGCGCCAGTGGGGGATACTCCAGTGGCAGCGCATGAAAGCCGCGCGTCCAGAAGGTCAGCGCGTAGTCACGATAGAGCTTCACGTCGCCATTGGGGAGTTCCCAGATATAGATCGAGATCAGGCGCGTCGTGTAGAGCGCCGCGATCAGCAAGCCAAACTCGGCTGCGGTGAGCGCCGCTGTGCGCAATCCCCGTGTGTCCATACGCCGCTGGACACCAGACAGGATCGCTCGTGGTCCGCGCACGATCAGCACCTCCATCAAGGCTGGACGCCAGGGCCGCTGGTAGAAAGACGAGACGCTCGCCTGGCCAGTTCCCTCAGGTCCATGACGCTTCGAAGCCGCGCGACTGACGCGAGACGGCTGACACGACGCGCCCATCGTACCACGCGAAACGGCGCGCAGAAACGGACGACCGCCGATTCTCGCGACGCTGCAAGAGAGGAGCGGGGCCAGGCTCCTTCGCCAGCCCGGTGGGATTATCCGCACGGGATCAGCTACCGCGTAGAGTATAGCGCGAGGCCGCCACGCTGAGGCTCGTCCACAACACACTACGCACCGAGACGCCTTTGTCTCTCATGCGCCGGGACTATCTAGCGTAGCGGGCGTCGCTTGAGGCGATGCTTGACGCGATCGCGCGCGCCTACGTATCCTGTGCGCATGCGTATCAGCTTCTCCACCGGTACATTTTACCATCGCCCGCTCGCCTACAGCCTGCGACTGGCCCGCGCGCTTGGCTATGATGGTGTGGAGTATGTGGTCGGGCCAGATTATTTCCTCTCCGGCATCGAACCGCTCCGTCGGGCGACCAGCGAGTATGAAACGCCGGTTCTGAGCATCCATCCGCCCTTTCATTTGCTGACGACTCTGCCCCTGACCAACTGGCCGCGCCGGGGTGGCTGGGCGTGGCCGCGTACGACCGCGCTGGGTCGCGAGCTTGGGGCGACCCTGGCCGTCACGCATACCGTCTTTCTCGCCGGGCCGCATACGCCGCGCATGGCGCGCTACCAGGCCGCGCTGCGTATGGGACGGGAGGCGGGCGGCGGTCTGACGCTCACCATCGAGAGCAATCAGTACAACCGGCGTAGCAAGCGCTATCTGCTCGACGACCTGCAACGGCTCGTCGATTTCGCGCAGGAGCAGGAGTGTGGCGTCACTCTTGATACCTGCCACGTCGGCGCTAATGGCGAGGACCTGCTGGAATGCTACGAGATCGCGCGCCCGGCCTTGCGCAACGTCCACCTGAGCGATGTCATCTGGCGCGCTGGTCGGCCGCGCACGCACGTTCTGCCAGGCGAGGGTGTGTTGCCGCTGCGCGAGTTTCTCACACGCCTTGCCGCCGATGGCTACGACGGCCTGATGACACTGGAGATCCACCCGCGCCATACAGGGCTGGTGAGTTCGGCGCGCGCCGAGCGGTGGATGGGCCAGGCGCTCGCGTTTGTCCGCGCGGCTATCGTCAGCGGGACGACGCCAGCGGCCAAGGCGCGTCGCGAAGGTTAGCGCGCCACGCGCATGAGCGCGACGTTTTCCGGCGCTTGTCAGCGAATGCGCTCGGCGTGCGTGTAGACGTTCATCGTCTCGCCGCGCAGGAAGCCGACCAGTGTCAGGCCGCCCGCCGCGCACATCTCCACCGCCAGGCTGGAGGGCGCCGAGACCGCCACGACAATGGGGATGCCCGCCGCCAGCGCCTTCAGCGCGATCTCGTATGACATGCGCCCGCTTACCAGGAGGATTCGGTCGTTCAGTGGCAGCGCCCCGTCCAGCGCGGCGCGCCCGATGAGTTTATCCACCGCGTTATGCCGGCCCACGTCCTCGCGTAACGCCAGGAGACGCCCGGAGAAGTCGAAGAGCGCCGCCGCATGCAGACCGCCAGTGGCGGAGAAGACACGCTGCTGGGCGCGCAGCCGCTCCGGCAGGCGATAGAGGGTTGTCGGCGCGACCACACCTGGACCAACTGCGAGAACTGGTAGCGCGGCGCAGGCCGCCGCGACGCTGTTCTTGCCACAGACGCCACAACTCGCGTTGACGGCGAAGGCGCGCGAGTAGCCTCCCGCCAGAACCCGTTGCGCCAGAGTGGAGGTCGCGCTTGGGGTGATGTCGAGGATATTGGGCGATGGCAGGCCGTCAGCATCCAGCCCCGGCGCGACCGAATCGATCTCCCCCCGGTCGCGCAGAAGCCCCTCCGTGTAGAGAAATCCGGCCACCAGCTCGCCATCATGGCCCGGCGTGCGCATGATCACCGCGACGGTACTCGGCTTTTCCTGGCCGTCGCACAGGCGGATCTCCAGGGGCTCCTCGGCGACCAGTTCGTCGCTCGCTGTCACGGCGTCGACGCCATGCCAACGTGTAACCTGCGCCGTCACCTGCCGCAGCGGGTCGCTCCTCGAGCGGCTCGCCAGATCGCCGGATCGCGACGCTCTTCCTGCCATAGCGGACCCTCCCATAGAGGCCCATCGCGTGCTGCGTTCGCCTTTCGGTGCGCGCCCTCCAGTATAGCGCGGATAAAGCGTGGATGCAGTCGCCAGACGTGTTTGATGTCAAGCGGGGCTATGGGAGGCGGAGCATCGGATATGCGGCGCTGGCGTCGCGCAGCAGCCTGCCATCGGCGACCATCGCGGCGATGACAGCTTCCAGCCGTTTACGCGGAAGACTGCTGAGCGCCCCATAGTGCGGGGATCGCATACCCGCTGGACCAACATCAATGGATCCACGCAGGATCTTGACAAGCCCACCGACACCCACCTGATACGGGAGGTCGCGCAGGCTGGCGAGAACGATGTCGCGCCACGACGCCTCATCGTAGCTGGATGGCGCATGCGCATTTCCAGCAGCGCGGGGCGGTCGAGCTGCTGTGCGAGCGCGGGGCTGGCAATGATCGCACAGGCCGCACTTCCCGCCGGGAATGGTCTCGCCGAAGTAGCGCGCAACAATCTGCTGGCGGCAGAGATACGTTGGGGCGCTCACGTACGCTTTGAGCGCGTCAATCTGCCGCGTGCGGCGCACAGCGAGGTCGTCGAGCAAGGTGGGCAGCGCCGTCTTGGCGTCGGCGGGAGGCGCGCAGAGCTCCAGCAGCAGATCGCGCATGCCGGCGCGGTACTCGAGCCAGCCGGCGTCACGCCACGTCAGGAGACGCTCCTCAAGTTCCACCGGACGCAGACGTACCTCAGCCGCCGCCGCGACGAGGTCAATGTCCTGATACTGCTGCGGGCGCAGGCGCGCCGCCTGAACAAATCGCTGGAAGGCGTCATGCTCGATGTGGCCTGCGGGTGGAGACATAATGACATACACCGATGGCGCGCGTGGCGCGTCGGGATGGCGGCGCAGGAAGCCGGCGCGCTCCAGCAGGCTCACCGCCACACGCGCCTGCGCCTCACCAAACGTCACTTCATCCTGGCTCGCCAGCGCATCGTTGATGTCTCGCTCAAGGTCGGCGCCAGCGACGGGGCCAATGGCCGAGCCAGACGGCGCGCTGTGCCGAATCAGATTGCGGACCACGCGATAGACCGCTCGCAGGTCTTCGATTTGTGGCTGGTCCTGGTTCAGATGCCGCGTCAGGCTGGAGAAATCGCTTGAGGAGGTGAAGAGGACGCAGCGTGACTGATTGCCATCGCGTCCGGCGCGGCCAGATTCCTGGGCGTAAGCTTCGAGCGAGTTCGAGAGTTGATAGTGGACGATGAAGCGAATATCAGGCTTGTCGATGCCCATGCCAAAGGCGATGGTGGCGACGATGACGCGCGTGGCTCCAGACATGAATGCGTTGTGCGCCTGCTCGCGCGCGGCGCGATCCATGCCAGCGTGGTAGTGCGCGGCGGAGATATGTGAGCGGTCGCGCAGGAAGCTCGCCACCTTCTCGGCGTTCTCACGCGAGCGGACATAGACAATGCCGGCGCCGGGCGTCTCGCGCACGATCTCGTCCAGCGCGCGCAGCCGCTCATCCATGTTCTTGACCTGGATGACCTCATACGCCAGGTTGGGACGGAAGACGCCGTGATTGACGACGCGAAAGGGACGCGCAAGCGTGGTGGTGATGCTCTCGCGCACCTCGGGCGTGGCGGTGGCGGTGAGCGCGAGCAGCGTCGGCGCCGCGCCATCATGGCTTAATTGTTCGAGCGCGCTGGCGATAAAGAGATAGTCGGGGCGGAAGTCATGTCCCCACAGGCTGACACAGTGCGCCTTGTCCACCGCGAAGAGACTCACCCCTGCGCGCCGCAGCGCATGAAGAAACGTTTGCTGTCGCAGGCGTTCAGGAGCCGCGTAGACCAGCTTGTAGCGTCCACGCGCGATTCCGTCCAGGCGTCGCTCGATCTCGTCGCGCTCGACCAGACTGTTGATGACGGTCGCGCGACCACGTAGCGCTGGCGGCAGATGCTCTAACTGATCCTTCATCAGGGCGATGAGTGGCGAGATGAGGACGGTCAGGCCGGGCAGCAGGAGCGACGGCAGTTGATAGCATAGCGACTTTCCCGCGCCGGTGGGCAGTATCGCCAGCACATCCTCGCCACGCAGCACGGTCTCGATGATCGTCGCCTGCCCCGGCAGGAAGCTGGTATGCCCGAAGGACGTCTGCAGCGTCTCGAGTAGCTCCGGCGACGGCTGATCATCGTTATGGAGTGGTGTAGTCAATCTCGGCCTCGTAGTCTGGAATCGTGTGCACACCAACCACCAGCGGCCAGCGCCGCCCATGCAACTCGCGCGTGAGGCCGAGCGCCAGCCAGATCTCGCGCTCGCCGCCACCTAGCGCCTGGCGTAGGTCCTGATTCGTGAGCGAGAGCGTCTGGATCTGCTGGTCGGTTGATAACACGCTACCTCTGGCGAGCAAGGCTCGTCCGAACGCGCGCCACTTCAGATCGGTGCAGGGAAGGGACGGCATTGCGGCTGGCCGTCCGCCAAACGCGAGGCGCGCTACATCCTTTCCCGCATATTCGTCGTGCGAGAAGCTGGCGCTGAGATCGTCCGCCGCGCAGGCGCCGAGTGAGCGATCGTGACCGGACCAGAGCGCCTCTGGCGTCGCCGAGGCCGCCTGTAGGAGTGATAGCCGTTCGGCTTCCGGTAGCGTTCCCAGCAGTCTTGGGCGGTGGCGAGAAAAATCGCACGACCAATCTTCGACAAAGGGTGGCTCCGGGCGCGGGGCGTCGAGGGTGAGTTCGACGATGTCGAACGGGCGCATGACGCGCCGCTCTCCTGCCTGACCGGGATAGGTGATGTCGCCAGACGCCACCGCGCCAAACTCGCGCACCGGACGCACCCACGTGGCTGGCGCATCCCGCCGCACGCCGGCGATGCAGACGCCCGTGCGCATCGCGGTGACCGCCAGGATGACCAGCGTGGTCTTCATCCGTCGCCTCCCGCGTCGCGAGCGCGGTGGGCGCGTTTCGCCAGACGCCCCTCGCCGGACTCCTCCAGCGTCAGGTGCTCTATTCCCAGGCCTGGTTGCAGGCGCGCGAACGCCTCGGCCACCAGCCGCCGATGGCAGTGGTCGGGCGTTGGCTCGGCGCAGAGCAGACACGGGCGCTTGAACCGCTCCTCAGTTCCGCGCAGGATGTCGCGCAGCGGTCGTTTGGCCAGCAGCCCCTCGAACTCGGTGACGTACTCTGCCCAGGGTAGGCCCGCGTGGTAGCGCTTGAGCAGGTCGGGCGTCGGGGCAAGGCGCTTCTCCTCCAGGTACCCGATGCCCTGCGTCTCCAGGATAAAGGCGAGGTCGTCACGCTTGGCGAATCCGGCGAGCTGCGACGTGTTGCTCTGGCGAATATCCACCACGCCATCCACGCGCGCGTCGCGCAGCAACATGACGAACTGACGCAACGACTTCTGCGTGAAGCCGATGGTATAGATCGTTGTCCCTACATCCCGACGGTTTGCTACCATAAGCTGGCCTGCGCCTCCTGCTGGATGGCCCCATCGGTCAGGACATGGCGCACCTGCCAGCCCTCCGCTCGCAACGTGCGCGCGACCAGCCGCTCGCGATGGCACTGGGCCGGATCACCCTCGCTGCACATGAAGGCGGTGCGCCGTTCGCGTGCGAGATTGGCAAGGCGCGCTATGCCATCTTGGTAGAGCGGCGTGGCGGCGATCGCGTCGTAGTCGGGCAGGCCATGTGGTCCGCGCAGGGCAGGATCGTCCGGCTTTCCACCTAGCTCACGGCCAAGAAAGAGATAGGCGACGCCATCCGCTTGCGCGCTGCGCGCCAGGGCGTCGCGCGAGAACTGTGGCCAGTGGCGGCTATACGGCGCCGTGCGCACATCTACGAGCAATGCAATCTCGTGCGCGCGCAGCAGTTCCAGGAATCGCTCGATGGACATGTTGCTGTGCCCGATCGTCCAGATAACGCGGGGCGAGTCGTGGGCGTCCTGCGCTGATGGCTCCACGTGGCGAACTCCTGCTGGCGCCTCAATAAGTCGCTCGTGACTGCGTGCGCTTGCACTATAACCAGCGCGCGGAACAAACGCAAGGGCGAGTAGCCGCCAATTCACGCCAATTCACGCCAATACCTCATTCCGTAGGCAGGGCGTAGTGGTGGACAGTCACGCGCGTTGGCTTAGTATCATGCGGCCAGATGCGCTCACAGACACTTGGCGCGTCGCGCCAGCCCCTCTCTGCCGCCGACTTGGCGAAAGCGAGTGAGACGCGCCGCCCCGGCTCCGCCAGCCAGAACGCGCCGCCGGGCGCCAGCAGGCGTGGAATCAGGTCGAGCAGCGGCGCGACATCCTCCGGCTCATAGAGCACGTCGGCGGCGAGGACGAGCGCGAACGGCCCTGCTGTGACACACGCCGCCTGTCCCGCTATTCCTCGCCAGTCGAGCAGCAGCGGACGTGGTCGCTGGCCGGTGTTGCGCAGTGTGTTGTAGCGGCAGAACGCCAGCGCCTCGGCGAAACAGTCCGCCGTCCAGAGCGCGACGCCCGCATGGAGCGCGGCCACCGCCGTCACACCCAGCCCGCAGCCCAGCTCCAGCGTTTGTCCCTCTCTAGCGACCTCCGGCGCCGTCAGCAGCGCCTCGGCAAGCGCCATTCCGCTGGGCCAGAGTAGCGCCCAATAGGGCATGTGCGCGCCGGAGAGCACCGCGCGCTTGGCGTCTCGCGCCGCGCCGTCGCCGGTCACGACACGACCAAGGGCGCCCGCCTGAGTCGCGGCCATCTGATCGAGCGGCCCGTCCGGATCGGCGGGCAGCGTGATGAGCGCCGGCTCCGCAATTCCGGCCAGCGGCACAGAAAGCTCATGCAGTGGGTATCGTCGTTGGAGTTGGCGTCGCAGACGTTGAAGGGCAGGAGAGAGCGCCAGATCGGTGTGATCCGCGCCTGGATTCATCGTTTCGCTTTCCTTCGGAGGCGCGTCCTGCGCAGGAGGCTCAGGAGACAGGACGGGCAAGCGCAGGCAGCGCGAGGGCGAAGACGCTGCCATGCCCAGGATCGCTTTCCTGCAGCCAGACGTCGCCGCCCATCGCGCGGACGAGTTGGCGGCAGATGTAGAGACCGAGGCCCGCGCCACGCGCCTGACTGAGGCGCGCCGCGTCCAGCCGCGAGAAGCGCCCGAAGAGCCGCGACTGCTCATGCTCTGGCACGCCGATACCCTGATCGCTGACCGTCAGCATGATGTAGGGGCGGGTCTCCGCGACCTCCAGCAGCGTGCGCGCCGGCCGGCAGGCGCCGCGCGAGGGGTCGAGCGTGGTCTCTTCGTCGTCGGTAATCACGATGGGGAGCGCTACGGTTGGGCCGTCCACAAACCGCTCAGGCGCGTCCACCAGCGTCTCGCCGGTGAGGTCGTGCAGCAGCGCATCGAGTGGCGCGCGGCTGGCGAGACCGAAGGGAGCGGGGGTGCAGCGCACGGCGATCTCGCTGCCCGCCGGGCTGTACTTGATCGCGTTGCTGACAAGATTATCGAGCGCTTCTTTCAGCCGACCGAGGTCCGCATGCGCGACGACACCACTGGGAACCTCGTTGAGCAGGATGTGGTGATTCCCCTGCGCTTGCTGAAGGTCGCCAAATGAGCGCAGCACGCGCTCCACCACCGGAGCCAGCCGAACAGGACCAACGCGTAGTTCCAGGCGTCCCGTATCGAGGCGCGCCGTCTGCAGTAGTCGCTCGGCGATCTCGGCCAGCTCTTCTGCGGAATCCGCCGCGCGTCCAGCGAACTCCTGCACGAGTGGATCCGCTTGCGCCGCGGGAAGGTCGAGTAGCAACTCCAGGAAGCCCTGCACCCCCGTCAGCGGCGTCCGCAGTTCATGAGAGGCGGTGGCGATGAAGTCGTCCTTGAGCCGGTCGAGGTCGCGCTGTTTGCGGTAGGCGCGTTCGAGTTCGACATAGGTGCGCGCGTTCTCGGCGGCCTGCGCGGCCTGCGCCGCGAAGAGTTCCAGCAGGCGCAAGTCCTCCTCGGTGAAGGCGCGCCGCTCGCCGTCGTCGAGCACGTCGAGTACGCCGATCACACGCCCGTGCGCGATCAGCGGCGCCGCCATGATCGCCGTGAATGGCTCGTTATCGTAGATCGCTGCGCGGAGTGGATAGGCGCGGTAATCGTCGACAATCACGCCGCGGCCCGTGTGCGCCACCTGCCCGGCGATGCCCGCTCCAACTGGGATGCGGTTGCCAGTGTAGTCGCCACGCAACCCTTGACACACGCTGACTTCGAGGGTGTCATGAGCGGCGTCAAGCACGTAGATGGACCCCGCGCGCGCGGCGAGCAACTCGATGGAGTGGCGCAACAGGTCGGTCAGCAACTCGCGTGGGTCGGCGCCGAGCTGGCTGGCGACGGCGAGCGATGTGGTGTGCAGCGCTGTCATCTGGCGCACCCGCTCCCGCGCCACATCCGCCGATTCCTGCGCGCGCTGACGCGCCTGCACCTGCCGTGTCACTTCCACCGCCGCGACGAGCGCGCCCCCCACCGCTCCCGCGCCGACCAGCGGCGAGGTTGTGACATTCCAGTAGGTCATGCGTCCGGCGCGGTGCATAGGCAGCTCGATCATCGCCTGTGGCTCGTCGCCCGCGTAGGCGGCGTCCAGGCGCAGCGTTGTGGCGATGGCGGCGGCGCGGTCGCCAACGACCTCGGCCAGCCCTTTACCGGCGAGCGGCGCGTCACTCTCGACGCCCAACAGGTCGGCGAAGGCCGGATTCGCCAGCGTCAGCAGGTGCTCGCGTCCGGTGATGAGCGCCATCGCCACCGGAGTGTGCCGCACCACGGTCTGCGCGAGCGCATCCTGGCTGCGCGAGTACGCGAGCAGGCGGTCGCGGTCGGCGGAGAGGGCGGCGAGATCGCAGAGTTCGACGATGATGGCGAGCTGGCGCGCATTCAGGCGAGTCGCCGTCCCAACCGCCAGCACTCCCAGAAATTGCCCGCGCGCTCGCAATGGGTATGCAACAAGCGTGGCAAGCGGGATCGAGGAATGCGAGAAGGGGGGTATCCAGTCGCGCGCCAGCGACTGCTCCTGTGGCGCATGCGTGATGATGTGCTGGCGTGTCGTCACGACCTCCTCGATCAGGGGGTCCAGTGAGACACCGTGGCTCGGTTCACCCTCGAGCGAGTCATGGAGTTCCGTTGGAAAAGCAGCCTGCGCGCGTAGGCGCAACAAGGGCGAAAGCTCTATACCACCGACGCGGCTGGCGTTGCCGGTCCAGGAGGTCGGCTGGACGATCCAAAGGCGTACGAGGGCGGGCGCCAATACGAGGGCGAGCGTCTCGACCAGTCCCTGTCCGGCGCTCTCCAGTGTGCCATCCAGCAGCGCCTTGCGAATTGTGGGCGCCGCGAGCAGGAGCGCATCTGGAAGGGCGAAGAGCGTCTGGCGCTCCGGTAGCGACTGCGCCCGGTCGGTCAACCCAAGGACTCCGCTCTCACGCCGCCGCGCCCCGCTCGAGGTCCGCCGCGCACGCGCGGGCTGTGGCGTTGCCGGATCGGCCTGCCCCTCGACCTCCCTCGTTTTCCGTGCGGCGGTCGTCGCAGGGGAGGGACGCTTCCGGCGTACGGGGGGCGTGACGATCGCCGCCGGTTCTGGGGCCGGCGCGGCGTCGCCTCCCACGGGAGGAATCTCGGCGGCTGGCGGACGCGCGCGAGGCTTGCGTGCGCGGTGTGGCGCGCTACTGACGCTCTCCGGCGCGACAGGTGGAGCGAGCGCCACTGCGTTCACATCCGTGGTCATTGCCGCTCCCATCTCCCGTCTCTCCTGGCCATATATGGTTCGCCAGGAGGTTGGCGCCGTTCAGTGTATTGTACCCGCCCGTCGAGCGCTGCGCTCGATAATGTGTCCCATGTCAGCAGCGACGTTTGACAAGGCGGAGGGGTCACGATCCTCTCCACCTGCCCACGTGCGGCCCACATGGTCGTGAGGTTGCCGGATGCGATAGAATAGACTCTTGGCGATAGCCGACACCACCAGCGCCCGCGCCGAGGAATTGATGCGGCGCGCGGCGCATTCGCCAGCATTCGCATAGCGCTACGCCTCCAGGAAAGGGAGCGACCTCATGGCCGACGCCGTCTCAGAGCGCGCGACATCGCAGAAGAAACATGGCAGCGCGCCGGCGCCATCCGCCACCGATCTCTACAATATCGAGAGCCTCCTGAGCGAGGACGAGCGCCTGGTGCGCGACACCGTCCGCACATTTGTGCGTGAGCGCGTGCTGCCGATCATCGCTGAGCACTTCGAGGCCGGGACGTATCCCCGCGAACTGATCCCCGAGATCGCCGAGCTTGGCCTGCTGGGGATGCATCTGGAGGGCTATGGCTGCGCAGGTCTGAACGCCGTCTCCTATGGTCTCGCCTGCCAGGAGCTGGAGTATGGCGACAGTGGCGTGCGCTCCTTCGTCTCGGTGCAAGGCTCGCTGGCGATGTTCCCAATCCACGCCTTCGGCTCGGAGGAGCAGAAGCAGCGCTGGCTTCCGAAGATGGCGAAAGGCGAGGTCATCGGGTGTTTCGGGCTGACGGAGCCGGACTTCGGTAGCAACCCGAATGGCATGCTGACCAACGCGAAAAAGGATGGCGAGAGCTACATCCTCAACGGCACGAAGATGTGGATCACCAACGGTGGCATCGCCGATCTGGCGGTGGTCTGGGCGAAGGCGGAGGACGAGATTCGCGGCTTTCTGGTGGAGCGGGGGACGCCGGGCTTCACGACCAGCAATGTCGAGCACAAACTCTCGCTGCGCGCGTCGGTGACGTCCGAGCTGCACTTCGCCGATTGCCGCATCCCCGCGACCAATATGCTGCCAGGCGTGCGTGGGTTGCGTGGGCCGCTTTCCTGCTTGGACGAGGCGCGCTTTGGCATCGCCTGGGGCGCGAACGGCGCGGCGCGAGCCTGCTACGAGGCGGCGCTAGAGTACGCAAAGTCGCGCGTGCAGTTTGATCGTCCCATCGGCGGTTTCCAGCTCATCCAACAGAAGCTGGCGAACATGGCGACCGAGCTGGTGAAGGCGGAGTTGGTCGCGCTGCAACTGGGGCGGCTCAAGGATCAGGGCATGGCGCATTCGGTGCAGGTCTCCCTGGCCAAGCGCAACAACGTGCGCGAGGCGCTGCACACCGCGCGTGAGGCGCGCAGCGTGCTGGGGGCGAACGGCATCACGCTGGAGTATCCCATCAGCCGCCACATGAACAATCTGGAGTCGGTCTTCACCTATGAGGGCACCGACGAGATCCACACGCTGATCCTCGGCCAGGCGATCACAGGATTGAGCGCGTTCGGCGGCTGAGAGCCGGGCGGGTTTCGCGTAAGAGAAACGGGCCGCCTCCTATGAGCGGCCCGTTAGAAATCATATGCGTGTGTTGCGATCATGGCGATCCGTCCTCATCAATGTGAAGGGACGGGATCGCGCTCATCCTCATGATGAGGGCATAGAAGCGCGAGCGCCAGCCCGCGGAGGGCTGGATCCTCGACGAACTTCTCCGGCTCGGCGTAGACCTGATCGAGCCAGACGAGGATCGCTTCCCCGCTCAGCCCAATCGCCGCGAGGCGACTTCCCGCATCATACGCCAGCGCTAACAGCCGGCCCTCGGGCCAACCTAATGACTTCACCAGTGTTCGTTCCAACAAGTGGTCCCTCGTTTCCGGGCAAAAGAAAAGCGCGGTTGTCATGTGCGTGACATCCGCGCCTGCCTGAGGGAGCGACGTTGCTCAACTCACAGGGAACCGCATCCAGAGCGGCCTGCAGGCGCGGGAAGTGAGGGTGTATCCCTCGCAGCGAACGCTGCTCATCCGTCTACCTCCTTACCGAATTCTGTGCGCGCCAGTTCATTCTGGTAATCACGGCGCGACCAGATAGATTCTATCACAGCGCAGGGATCAACCGCAATGAGATAGCAAGGGTACCTGACAGGTGCCAAATTTGATGTATTATCCTTTGGTAGCTTCAGCACTTGATAGGGGCGAGAGATCCTGATGGCAAAACAGGGACAGAAACTCTTGCGGGTAGGGACAGCAGCCCATGAACTCGGTTTGTATCCCATGACCGTGCGGCGCTGGATCAAAGCCGGACGCCTCCCGGACGTACAGGTCGGCCGCGAGGCGCGCATTCCGCGCTCAGAGATCGAGCGGATGGGCGGAAGTATAGATGAGCGGTTCCTTGTCTTGTAGGGGCGGGTGAGCGGGCAGGGGCAAAGGGACGACCTGGCGATGCAACTTGAGCGCCTCCAAATCTGGGCGGCCACGGAGTGCAAAGGGATGGAAACCCTGGTGCTTTCCAACATGGGTTCAGGACTCAAGGCCTCGTGCCGCTAGCTCACGCGGCTCCTCAAGCTGGTCTGTGAGGACAAAGTGGGAGAAATCGCCATTACCTATGAGGATCGGCTCACCCGGTTCGGCCAGGACTATTTGCAGACCTTGTTCGCCTGCTTTGGCGTCACGCTGACGGCGCTCGATCCAGGGGCGGAGCGAACACCGGAGCAAGAACTCACGAGGATTTGCTCTCCCTCATCGCGTCGTTCTTTGGCCGCCTCTATGGGATGCGCTCGCACAAACAACAAGCACTCGTGGCCTGCGCCAGGCAAGTCATGGCAGACGAGGTGCGCTGACGATGGCCAAGACGCACAAGACGCAAACGCTCTCATTTCCCATCCGCTTGCCGGATACGATGCAGGCTGTGGCGCTCCAGCTCCTCGACGCCTCGATCGCGGCGATCAACCAGATGATCACCGAGTTATGGCCTCAGCTCGATCTCTTTGCCAGTGATCGAACAGGGCCAGGCTGGAAGCAGGTGGAGCGCCATCTCGTCACGCGATCGGGTCATGGCAGCCGACAAGAGCGCTGCGAGATGGAGCAGGCGGGCCGCATCCTGCGCGCCCAGGCCAGCCGCAAACAGGTGTTTGCCACGATTGTGCCCCTGCTCTCCGAGGAGCTTATCGAACCTGCCGAGGGGAAACGCGCAGCAAGGAAAGTTCATTGGCAGGTCAAAGAGCGGGTCCGCACCTTACGCGCCCAGATGCAAGACGCCGGGGAAGATGCCGAGGCATTCATGGCGATGACCAATCTCCTGGAGCAAGCCTGCAATGTGTACCTGCGTAGTGGCGCGTTCCCGGGCACCTATGAACAGCTTCAGCCTCCTCCTGTGCTCACCGTCGGACACCTCACATTTGCGGGTGACGACGGCATGGACAAGGGCCAGACCTACCGGTTGCGCATCGAAACCACTGCCTTTTGCGATCTGGAGACGAGGCAGGAGCATGACCAGGCGAGGATGTTCCTCAAGCTACGCACGCCAGACAGCCTGGGACAATGGGCCTGGGGGACCTGGAGCGAGCCGATCCCCTTGCCCCCCACCGTCTGCAGGTATCTCGCGCCCAATGCGACGACGCAGGCTCCAACCTTGCGCGAAATCACGGGCGATGATGGCCGTCGTGTCGCCGTGCTTGATCTCATCCTCGAAGTGCCAGCCAAAGATGTCTCAGAGCTTTCGCACGAGCGCCGCGTGTTGGGGTTCGATTGGGGCGTCCGGTCGCTGATTACCGTGTCCATTCTCGAACGGCCGGAAGGCGATGCTGGCGCGGACGGCGATGCGCCCTACCGTCAGGTGAGCCGCCCACTGTTCCTGGCGACGGGCGGCATTGATGGCCGGCAAGCGCGGTTGCGCCGAGAGATTGATCGGCTCAAAGCGCGCCGTGATCGTTATGCACACCACATCACGCAGGCGCTCGCCGCACAAGTGGAGCGTGACATCCCGCTGCCGACGCATTTTGCGAGTTGGCAACAGCACGTCATGGAGTACGAGGCGCGCATCACGCAGTGTTGGAAAACCTACGAACGTCGGAACCGCGAACTTGCCCACTTGGCCGCGAATCTACTGATCCTGCTAGCGCTCGTGTCTGAGTGTCGGCTCATCTGTGGAGAAAACCTGACGACACTCAAGACCGAAGGTCGGGGCCGTGGCGTGCGCGGGCGGTTTCGCAACTGGAGAAACACCACCACCGTACGAGGCGAGTTGTGGCGTGTCCTGCAGTATAAATGCCATCTCGTGGGCATTCGCACCCGCCAGGTACATGCCCAGCATACCTCGCATACCTGCCCCCACTGTCATCAGCCAGCGTCAACCTATGCCTCCTCTGCTCCACAGGATCGCACCAAAGCCATTGCTGGGGGGCCGTGGTTGTGCTGCTCAAATCCCGCGTGTCTCTGGAATGGCGCGCGGGACTACGCAGCCTCGCTGAATATCGCCCGGCTTGGTATGGCGTTCCTGCTCACCTATCAAACAACACAGCGGTATGTGCCGTACCGCATGGCGGATTCGTCCGTCAAGCCCTGTTTGTACAGCAGGCAGGGCGCGACGCTGCTGTTGCCGTCGCAGGGGATCACACCCCGCCCATCTGAGGGCAAATACATCTACTATGCCGGATGGTCCTATGCCATCGCTGTACGCGCCTCACGTCCACAAAGCGCGGTTGCCCTCCTTTCCACGTCTCAACTGAGAAAGTCTGTGCTCCGCCGCGCGTGAACTGCGTCAGGTTGGGATAGTGGTGTGTTTTTGCAACGGTACCAGAGACTCTCCCGTGATCACTATCAGTTTTCTGCTCGGGTCAGGATGCTCCTTGGCCAGGGTGGCTAGAATGGCGTCACGCAGATTGGCTTGCGCGGCGTCGCGAACAGTTGGGTCAGCCGGGGGAGCCAGGCTGGATCAGAGATCTCGGCCAGCCCGTACAGGTAGAGGCTTTCCAGGTCGACGGCGCCCATTAGCAGCGCGGAGAATTCGGCGATGTCCATACTCAGCGCCACATCATGCTGATCCTCTTCGGCGACGCGCGGCTTTCCGTCCGCGAACGCCACGGTGACCGGCTGATCGTTGGCAGGGCGGAAGCTGTCGTGCGCGTGGAGGCGCAGCTTGTAGGTCTCACCGCCAAAGTCTACGCCCGCCAGCGCTTCCCACGCCGCGCGTGTGTCCACCACGCGATACATGATCCCGACACCCTGGGTGTTCGTCTGGTGGTAGACATGCGGAAAGAGGAGCCCGGAGTCGTCGCGAGGATCGGCGAAGAGGTGATGCAACGCCTCGTCCTGCGTCTCGACGATGACGCGGGCGATCTGGTCCGCCTGTGAGTGGATGAATGCCAGCAGCGCCGCGAGCGCCTCGCGTGTCTCGTAGATCAGTTCACGCACGCGCAGGTTGTTGACGACGAAGTTGCCCTTGGGGTCAGTCTCGAAGCCGAAGGCCATGTAGCCGCTGAGCGCGCCGTCACGCTCGTAGCCGATCACGCGCGCGTCGCCACCCTCCAGATACCGGTCAAGCTCCCTTGGCAGTTTCTCCATCATCCCATGTGTGCGCCGCTGGACGCGCGCATAGCTGGCGCCAATCGCCTCCTTATCCGCGCTCCCCAGGAAACGCAGCCCGCCGCGGTCGCCAAGGGCTGGGAAGGTGTCGGGGCGAAGGCGATACTGGCTCGATTTCGTTCCATAGCCGAAGCCCATGCGCTTGTAGAAATCCGGACGGAAAGGGTAGAGGGCGGCGAAGGGCGCAGCGCGCTCGCCACACCAGTCCAGGAACGTGACGATGAGATCGCGCGCCACCTTTTCCTTTTTATGCAGCAGATCCACGGCGACCATCCCGACGCCGCCGGTGGGCAGCGTGACGCCGCGTACGTTCATGCGAAAGTCGATCAGGCGCATGCCGCCGACGAGCGCGCCATCGCGAAACGCGCCGTAGAGTGCGTCTGTCGGGGGATCCATCCTGGCGCGTAGGCGCTCCTCGAACATGCGCAGGTCATCCTCGGTCGCGAGACGCATAGCGGGATATGCGTTCGCCGCGATGCGCGCGAAGGGCGCGATTTCTTCGTTGGCGAGTGGCCGGACAGTGGTCACGATGGCGGGCCTTTCTCTGATTTCCTGCGTCACGCAGATGCGTGGCAAGGGGTATGGGGGTAGTGTATAACGATGGAGTCTCGCAGAGTGCGACAGGTATCTCTTCTGATTGTTTACCACCGCAAAGGAATCGTCACCGATGACACGAGCGCTGAATAGGTCGCGGCACAGTCCGGATGGCGCGTGGCGCCGGCTCGCGCCCGTCGCCGCAAGCGCCCTGATCCTGGCTTTCGCGCTCGTCATTGTGGCGTGCGCCTCCAATCAACGAGTCGTGCAGAGTTTTGGCGAGCATACCAGCGGGCAGCGTGTCTATGACCGCGTGGGCGTCCTGGCGCCGGCGGAGATCGCCGACCTGGAGACGCGCGCGGCGGCAGTCGCGCGCGCTGGCGCGCCAACGGTGGTGTATCTGCAAACACGCGACGCCTCGCGTGACGAGACGATCCAGGACGGGCGCGACCTGATGCAATCCTGGGGTGTGGAGTCGGCTGCGGGCGCGCATGACGGCGTCGTGATCTTCGTGAATCTTCAGCCGAACAACCACCGTCATGGCGAGGCAGCGATCATCGCAGGGCAGAAGTGGAATGACATGGGCGTGCTGACCGACCGCGAGAACCAGCGCATCTACGACGAGGTCATGGCGCCATTGCTACGCAGTGAGAAGACAGCCGCGGGCATCGCGGCGGGTCTCAACGCCATCGCCCACGACCTGGCGGCAGGCCCACCTCCGCCCAGCGCCACACAGCGGGTTACCGCTTTCCTGGCAGGCTGGCCGCTGATCACGCTGGCGGGGCTGCTGATTCTGGCGCTCGTCGCGTTGATCGTCCGCAGCCGCCGCTGGCGCAGGAAGCCTCCCGAACCTCCCGATTCCGCCGACCTCGCGCCGCCGGATGATCTCGCTCCGGCGCTGGCGGGCGCGCTGACTGTGGGGCGAGTCAAGGATACGCAACTCGAAGCGACGCTGCTCGACCTGGCGCGACGTGGCGTGACCGCGATGGAGCCAGATGGTAAACACTTGCTCCAGATACGCATTCTCCAGGCCACGCGCAGCCTGAGTGGATATGAAGAACAGCTCTTCGCCACGATACGAGAGGTCGCCAGCCCAGAAGGCGTCATTCCAGCGATTCGCATTCCCAGGTTGCGCGCTGAGTTCAACCCGACGCGCCAGGCGCTGCGCGATGATCTGGTCGCGCGCGGCTGGTTCGCGCAAGACGCCGGTTCACGCCGCCGTCCGCTCTTCATCCTGGCGACCATCTCCGTGATCGTCGCCGCGATTGGCTTAACTCTCGCGGCGATTGCCCAGTCCCCAGTGGGAATCGGCGCACCCATCGCACTCTTCGCCGTGGCGATGGCTGGCTATGGTGTTGGCGCGTCGGTTCCCGATACGACAGAGGCGGGCGAGATGGCCGCTGGGCCCTGGCGCGCGTATCAGACCAGATTGTATGAGGCGGTGAAGCGCAAGGATTCGACATTCGCCACGCCAGACTGGCTGGACCGCCTCATGCCGCTCGTCGTCGCGCTTGGGCTTGGGCAGGCGTTCAATCCGCGGCTCAAGGCGGCGAGCGCGACGGGCTACGCGCCAGCGTGGTTGGGCTGGCCCGCGGGCGCCAATTCAGCAGCCTTCTTCCCCTACTGGGCGGCGTTCCATACCTCGACCTCTGGCAGCGCAGGAAGCGGAGGTGGTGGAGCGGGAGCATCGGCAGGCAGCAGCGCGGGTGGTGGTGGCTTCTAAATCAGGCGCCGCACATAGCCTCCAGGCAAAGTCCACCGGGATCGGGTTGAAGGAAGCTCCTACGGCCAACCAACGCCTGGTACGCTGACCTCAACGGTGAGTACCTGACCAGTGCGTGTCCCCGCCATACTGGCCGCAGTCGAGAACTCGGCTGCCATCATGAATAACGTTCGCCTCTCCGCGCCGCCGAGCGCGCAAGCGAAGCAGCCGCGGTCCAGCTCGATGGTCTGCAACGTCTCGCCCCCTTCTTGTACGCGCACACAGCGTTTGGCGGGGACATCGGCGTACCAGATGGCGTTCTCGGCGTCCAGGCAGAGGCCATCTGGATGCGCGCCGGGGAGACTGGCCCACACACGCTGGTTCGACAGGCTGCCGTCAACCGCGATGTCGAAGGCCGTGAGTCGCTCCCCGTAGGATTCAGCGATGATCAGCGTCGCGTTGTCGGGCGTCACGACCAGGCCATTGGGGAAAGCCAATCCATCGGCGACCTGGCGCGCCGAGCCATCGGGAGTCACCAGCGCGAGGCTTCCCGGCGCGAACGCGGCTCCGGTTCCGAAGTCAAAGCCGAGTTCGCCGAGGTAGGCGTCGCCTCGACCGTCCACGACCATGTCCCCCCAGGGATAGCGTGAGAGGCCGCTCAGATCCGCGTGGGTCACCAACGACCCGTCGGGCTCCCGGCGCAGGAGGAGTCCGTCGCGCATCGAGACGATGAGCAGGCGTCCATCGGGCAGGAAGCCGATGCCCGATACCCCTGTGGACACCTGGGCGACAAGCTCGCTCTTGCCATTGAGATCAACGGCGATGACCTCTCCCGCGCCCATGTCGGAGAGCCACAGGCGGTCATCATGCCAGCGCGGCGACTCGCCAAACACGAGGCCGGTCATCAGGATGTGCGGTTCAGGCGTGCGCATCGGTACCTCCTCAGGAAGAATCAGGAGCCTCAACTCGCCGACTGCTGGGAGTAGAGCAGCGAGCCGGGTGTCGTGAGCGACTCGCCAGTCTCCAGCAGTGTCTTCAGGCCGGAGAGCACCTGTGGCCAGCCGCCGTAGACCTCCTCGCTGGCGCCCTCGCGTAGCTGGTCGTGGATGACGGTCAACTTGCAGGAATCGCCGATCGGCTCGATCTCCCAGGTCACTCGCGAGGTTCCCTCGCGTAAGGCGTCCTCGCTCCACTGCGCCGTGAAGCTCTGCACCAACCGGCGCGGCGGATCCACCTCCAGGTTCTCGCCCGCGTAGATCGCCATGGCCCCCAGCGGGTGAGTAGCTTCGTAACGTGAGCCGGGCGTCCAGTCCGAGGTGACGCCAACACCGAACCAGTATTTGCGCCGCAGCGCGTCGCTGGTGATCGCCTCCCAGAGGCGCTCCGGCGTCGTCTTGATGTAGATCTCGAACACCTTCTCCATGCTGTTCTCCTCCGCTCGCGCCTCGAGGCTCTGTTTGAGCGTGCTGAGCGCCGCCGCCCATGGCGCGGCGAACTTGCTCACCCAGCGGTCATGGATGAGCCGGATCGGGACGGGGTTGAGGAAGTGCAGCTTCTCGCGGCCACGCCGCCGGGTGGTCACCAGCCCTGCCGCTTCCAGCACGCGCAGGTGCTTCATGACGCCAAAGCGTGTCATCGGCAACCGCTGCTCCAGCGCGGTGAGCGTCTGCCCATCCTCCAGGTACAGCGCATCGAGCACGCGCCGTCGCGTTGGGTCGGCGAGCGCCTTGAACACGCCGTCCGTCGCGTCAACTGCTGTATCCGTCTCGTCCATGCGGCGCAGTATACGTGACCACTTAGTCACATGTCAAGTCAGTGTGATCGACAGGAAAGGCGCCGAAGACAGCAAAGAGCGGCGGCCCCATCGCTGGAACCGCCGCCCGTTGTCTGTACCGTGATTACCGCAGGTCGTTCAGTCTGCGCTCCGCCTCGTCGAGCGCGATCGCGCCACTGCGCAACTGCTCCAGGATGCTGCGGCGCTGCGCCTCGCGGTCAGCTCCGCTGGCAGGCGCGCTATACGCCGAGGCCTCCGGCTGCGTGTCGTCCTGCTCGATGCGCACACGTTGCGCGCTCGGCCGGTCGCTCTTGGGCGTTGAACCACCCTGGCCGCCCTCCCAGCCGTTACGGACACGTCCGAAGGCGTCCTCAAGCTCGGACATCGCACGCGAGAGAGCCGTGCGCACCTCGCGGCCTACGCCTTCCCAATCCGTCTCGCGCACCTTGTTCGCGGCCTGCTGCGCATAGCCTTGCGCCTGCTCGGCGGCCTGGCGGGCAAGCTTCTCGGCCTTGGCGCCAAGCTCGCGCAGCTGCTCATCGTACTCGCCGTACGTGCGGGCGCCCCGGCCGCGCTCCCACTCGAAGTCGAACGCCTTGCCGGCGCCGGCGTCGGCGGCCTCGTCCACCGGCCCCTCGAAATGGACATGCGTCTTATCCGGACCGCGGTCGACGTTCACGCGGAACTTCTTGCCGCCGAAGACGCCCTCCCACTTGTGGGCTCCCGGTCCGGTAGATCCCGCATTCTCCCCAGTGTACGTGTCACGCTCGTCACTCATCGTAAAACCTCCCGACATGCTATCCGCGGCGATGATCATGATATCGCCGCCACTCCTCAGGGTCACCGAGGCTTCACCGCGCCCCAACGACCCGACCAGATTGCGCCGCCGACCGCGCTCGACGCTCAGCGGCAGCTGCGTCCGAATCTCGCCACCTGCGCTCTGCGCCACAAACCGCGCGCTCACGTCGCCACGCGCGCGCAGCGTGATGTCGCCACCGGCGCTGATGGTATATTCGGCCTCTTTGCCAAGCTCGGCGTCAAGCTCGGCGTCGCCGCCAACGCGCGAGACCGCGATGCCACGCGGCGCGTGTCTGGCCACGAGGTCGCCACCCACGGTAGCGATGCGCGCCACGCCGCCGACATCCGTTAAGTCTGCGTCGCCACCAACCGTGTTGATCTCGATGTCGCCCGAGACCCGCTGCGCGCTGAGATCGCCACCGACGACTTCGATGTGTACGCTCGCCACCTCCTCGAGGTCGGCGTCACCGCCGACGACATTCGCCTGCGCGCGTCCGGCGCAACGCTCGATATTCAAGTCGCCGCCGACGCTGCCAAGTGTCACGGCGCCACTCAGCGTGATCTCGGCGTCACCGCCGACACGGCTGGCGCGCACCGGTCCCGCGCACTGCTCGACGGTGAGATCGCCGCCGACGCCCGCATCGAAGGAGACTGGCCCACAATGCTCGACCGAGACATCGCCGCCGATTGGCCCTTCGACCGTCAGCTCGGCGACATCGCGCGCCTCCAGCTCGCCGCCGGTACGCCCGGCGAGCCGCGCCTGGCGGAAGCTGGCGATCTCGGCGTCGCCGCCGACGTCGCGTATCTCTGCCTCGCCGCCGTCGCGCAGGCTCAAGTCGCCCTTCACGGTTCCCAGCCGGACCATCGCGACGCCACGAATCTCGACGTCCTGGCGCGCCTTGATTGCCTCGAGCGCGCCGTCCAGGTCCTCGACCTCCAGGTCACCGTTGATGTCGCGTACGAGAACCGCCGCGCCGTGGGGAACAGATAGCTCCGCTCCATCAGGCAGCGTCTCGAAGTATAGTACGCCGTTGCGATCAGCGCCGGAGATGTCGTCGTGATCGGCACGGAGCGTGACCTGTGTCGCGCCGCCGGTAATGCGGAGGTCGCCCTCGGCCTCACCGATCTCGACGCGAATGGTTGGCTCATGATGTTGCTCGTCGTGGCCCACGGCGTCTGGGGGGGCGGCTGGTTGATCAGCGCTTCCCGCTCGCGCCGCGTAGCCGGCGTCTCCAGTCGGCTCAGTTGGCTCAGTTGGCTCAGTTGGCTCAGTTGGCTCCATGTGTCGGGCGCCTCCATTCCCTACGATGGCTACAGATTCCCGATCGTTACAGATCGCCGCGCTCCAGCGCGTCCTGCGCGCGCAGACGCAGATGCGCCTCTTCCACCGAGATGCGTCCGCTAGAGAGATCGGCGAGGATCTCACGCCTCATCTCGCGCTCGCCGGCGGCCGGCAGATCGTCTTCGGCCTCGAAACCCAGGGTGTCGAGCACGTTGGCCAGGCGCGTCTTCACCGTCGGATAGGAGATGCCGAGCATGTCTTCGACGTTCTTGATGACACCACGACAGCGCAGGAAGACCTCGACGAACTGCAACTGCGCCGCATCCAGCCGCGCCAGCCGACCGAACCGTTCCGCGCCAGCCGAGGCCGGAGCGGCGCCGATCTCGCTGAGCGCGAACGCGCCCTCGAGCGCGCTGCCACAGGAGGCGCAGCTCAGGCGGGTCACGACCATCGTCTCGCCACAGACGGGACAGATTCCCGAAACGCGCCGCCGCTGACTCATGCCCTGACTCCTTGCCCTCGGCCCCGTCGAAGATTGCCGATGTTCATTTTGTAGCATGGCGAATGAAGAAAGTCAATAGTGAGATCAATTTTCTTAATATCGGTGAGATTGCGCTCCGTTGCGCGCCTATGCGACAATCGTCTGCGATGTGGGCAGGCGCTCTCGGCGCGTTCTTGGCCTTGACATCGCCACTCACGATCAGAAAGGACTCCCGCAGATGGATCCGCGTATCGAACGCTGGGCGAAGACGCTCGTCACGTATTGTCTCCAGGTCCAGCCTGGCCAGATGGCGCTGCTGATCGCGTCGCCTGTCGCGGAGCCGCTGCTCGCCGAGGTCTATCGCGAGACGCTGTGCGCCGGTGGACATCCTGTCACCCAACTGCATCTGTCCGCGCTCGACGAGGTCCGGCTGCGCGAGGCGAACGACGAGCAGCTACAGTGGTCGAACCCGGTCAACACACTGCTCGCCGAGCGGGTTGACGCGCGGCTGGCCATCCAGAGCGAGACCAATACGCGTCAGCTCGCTGGAAGCGATCCCAGCCGCGAGGCGCTGGGTCGCCAGAGCATGCGCGAGACGCGCGCGATCACGGGAAGGCGCTCGCTCGCGGGCGAGTTGCGCTGGTGCCTGACGCTCTTCCCCACCGAGGCGTACGCGCAGGACGCTGGGATGTCGCTCAATGACTTTACGGAGTTCGTCTATGAGGCATGCTTCCTCAACAGCGAGGACCCGGCGGAGCGCTGGCGCGACGTAGGGCGACAGCAGCAATTCTACGTGGACTGGCTGCGCGGCAAGGAGCAGGTCCACATCGTCGGCCCCGACACCGACCTGCGCCTTGCGATCACTGGGCGGACGTTTCGCAACAGCGATGGACAGCGCAACTTCCCCAGCGGCGAGTTCTTCACCAGCCCCATCGAGGATTCCGCCGAGGGGACGATCCGCTACACGATCCCCAGCGCCGTCAACGGCCATTTCGTGAGCGACATCCGCCTGCGCTTCGAGCATGGGCGCGTGGTGGAGGCCAGCGCGGAGCAGGGCGGTGAGTACCTGCGCGAGATGCTGGCGATGGACGAGGGCGCCAGCCGGCTGGGCGAGTTCGCCTTCGGCAACAACTTCGGCATCCAGCGTCCGACGCGCAACATCCTCTTCGACGAGAAGATCGGCGGGACGGTTCACCTGGCGCTCGGCGCGAGTTACCCGGAGTGCGGCGGCAAGAATGAGTCGGCGCTGCACTGGGACATGATCTGCGACCTGCGCGAGGCGGCGGGCGGCGGCGAGGTCTACGTGGACGACACACTCTTCCTCAAAGATGGCAAGCTGATGCTCCAGGCGCCGAAGGACTAGCGATGTCTAATTTTGCGCAGTCGTACCAGGGCCAACTTCGCGCGCTCGTCGGGAATCGGCGGCTCATCACGCCGGCGGCATGGACGATTGTCCGCGACGACGAATGGCGTCTCCTGCTGACCCGCCGCAGTGACAATGGGCGGTGGGACATTCCGGCTGGCGCGCTGGAGCTGGGTGAGTCTGTAACCGATTGCCTACAGCGGGAGGTACGTGAGGAGACTGGGCTGGTGGTCGTCGAGGCAACGCTGATGGCGATCTACTCTGAACCGCGTTTCTGGTTCACCAACGCCTTCGGCGGTGAGCAGCAAAGGCTCGCGTTCGTCTTCCTGGTGACCGAGTGGTCCGGTACGCTGCTGACCGCGACAGATGAGACAACAGACGCACGCTTCTTTGACCTCGACCACTTGCCCGACCTGGATGACCTCTACTGCGAGACGCTCGACGATCTGCGCAACTTCAACGGCGCGGTCATCCTCAAGTGAGCGATATTCGGCGCTGACCACTGCCAGTTCAAGCGCCGCTCTCCTCGTTCTCCCAGAGAAACGGAAGCGCCGCCATGAGGACGACATGCTGCGGGCGCCGCCTCCGCTTCTTCCGCGAAGCCTGATTCATCCTCCTGACGCAGCATGTCGCGCAACGACTTCAGTCCTTGCGGACGATGAGCAAGGTACGATGCTCGTTCGTCTCGATGCCGCGCTCCGTGCTGTATGCGCTGATGATCGCGTCCACCTGCCCCCAGTGGCGATCAATGGAGAAGTTCTCTGGCAATGGGAGCGCCTGCAACCAGAATAGCAGCGACTCGACATCGAGAAACCAGAGGCGCACGTCGTATTCACCTGTACTGACGATGCGGCAGCCAGCGTCAAGAAACGCAGCTTGCAGCGCTTCAGGCGTCTGAGTTGGGTCACTGGTATACCTCCCGCCGGGCGTACACCCAACAGTCGCGCACATGTTCGCGGTATTGCGCGCGCCGACCTGTTGCGTCACAAAGACGCCACCTGGACGCAGCACGCGCGCGACCTCGGCAGCGTCAATCGGCGCATGGCGGTTGAGGACGGCATCAAACGTGGCGGGGGCGAAGGCCAGGCGCTGGGCTGGCATGACGACGAAGGTTATCTTATCGACGAGCGTTGCTGTCAGGTTGGCCCGCGCCGTGGCGATCATCTCTGCGCTGGCATCGGACCCTATGCCTGAGCGAAAGGCGTCTGACAGGGCAAGAAAACGCTCTCCGCCGCCCGTGCCGATGTCGAGTACGTGGCTGTCCAGTCTCAAATGCTTCCGCGCCACGTCGGCATAATCCCAAGGCGCCGGTTCACGCTCCTCGTGGACGCGCGAGAAGTCCCATCCACGACGAAGAGCGACATTTACGGCGATGCGACGTAGCTCATCTTCGGTCATCTACCTACACCCCCTCACTTGGCAGATTCGATGACCTCAGATCAGCCAACCGACGCTGTCTCACGCGCCGCGAGAAAACTCGCGCGGTTGGCGGTCTCGATGCTGCGGCGCACGTCCTCGTCGGCGAAGATGCCGTGGTCGAGCAGTAACTGATATTCCTTGACGAGGTTCGTCACCAGCATCTCCGGGCCGTCGGTGTTGATGGTGAACCGCACGCCGCGTTCTTTCAGCGTCGTGATGATGTAATGCAACTCCTCAATGTCGCGGATGGCCTTCGTGCGCAGGTTCGAGGTCGGGCAGATCTCCAGCGTGACGCCATCACGCGCCACACGCTCCACCAAGGCGTCGTCGTAGACGCAGAGGATGCCATGGCCGATGCGTTCTGGGCGCAGATGCTCGACCACCTCCCACATATCGTCGACGCGCCCCTCCTCGCCGGTGTGGATCGTAACGCCCAGTCCTGCCTCGCGCGCACGCTCGATCAGCGCCTGATGTTCGCGGTAGGAGAAGTCGGGGTTGGGCGGGCCGGCGATGTCGACGCCGATAACGCCGCGATTCTGGTAGCGCAACGCCTTCTCGATCACGATGGCGTTGACCTCTGGCGTAAAGGTGCGATCCATCATCAGGATAAGGCCAGCGCGCACCAATGGGTATTCGAGTAATGCGCGATCCTGCCCGCGAATGGCGGCGGAGATGATGTGATCCAGGTCGCGCTCGCCGCCGCGATTGCGCTTGAGCGGATTGAAGCGTAGCTCCAACGTGGTGATGTTGCAGCGACGATAGGCCCCGCCGATGATCTCGTAGACCGAACGCTCGATGGCCATCGGGCTAGACTGAATCAGTTCGGTCCAGCGGAAGATGAGGTCGTACTCGGCGAGGTTGTTGACCTTGTCGGGATGGCTGACGCTGATGAGTTCGACAAACTGCCAGTAGTCCTTGCTGGGGAGCCGGATGCCCGCCTGGTGCGCGATGCTCCACATGATCGCCGGGTCCACCGCGCCGCCCACGTGCGAGTGCAGTTCGGTCAGTTCAGGTCGCTCGTCGAGGATGCTTGCCACACGCGCCGTCGCCACGCCACTCCTCCTACGTTCGTCTCGCAGATTTTCCAGAGATTGTAACATGCCTCTGTCCTGATCGAGCGGGCGCTGGGACGCGCGCTGCTCCGCTTCTGCTGGCCTTCACGGGAATACAATACTATCGAGCGCCACATGAGACGTTGATGTGAGAAGCGGAAGAGAGAGACTCTTGGCTATACAGCAATCGCATAGTGTTAGTGAGTCGCTCGCGGCGTATGTAGATAGTATCTGGATCTATGATGGGATAGCGCCCGCGCATGCGATTGAGCGTCGCCTGCCCGATGGCATGCTGTCGCTGATTATCAATCTGCGCGATGATGAGATTCGCCTGCATGCGCCACACGATCCGGCGCAGGTCCAGACGTACCTCGGCGCGCTCATTGCCGGAGCGCGTTCATCCTTCGCGCTGCTGGATACCGCCACCACTACGTCGGTCATTGGGGTTCAGTTCAGGCCTGGTGGGACCGCGCCATTCCTCCCCTGGCCCGCCGAGGAGATCCAGGATAAGGAGCTGTCGCTCGACCTGGTGTGGGGATCCAAGGCGCTGGCCCTGTGTGAGCGGTTATGCGCTGAGACTTCGCACTCCCGGCGATTTCGGCTCGTTGAGCGCTTCCTGCTGGCTCATCTTGATCCAAACCGTGCGCCCCATCCAGCGGTGACGTTTGCGGTTGGCCAGTTGCAGGCGGCGCATCGCCTCAGTATCGCCGCGGTCAGCGATCAACTGGCGCTGAGTCGCACTCGCTTTAATCAGGTGTTTCGCGCGACGGTGGGACTGACGCCGAAGCAGTACCAGCGGGTGCGGCGCTTTCAAGTAGTCCTCCGCCTGCTCGAACGCGATGTCGAACGCCAGCGCTCAGTCTCCTGGAGTGAACTCGCCGTCGCGTGTGGCTTCTACGACCAGGCGCACCTCACGCATGAGTTTCACCTCTGCGCTGGCATGACCCCCGGCGCGTACCTCCACCAGCGCGGCGAGCAGCGCAATCATGTTCCGGTCTCTTCCTGAAAGTGTCAGTTTTTCCAATACACGCCCTTCGCCTCAAGCATATGCTGTCCTCAGCGGAGATGAGCCGCGAATCACATGGCTACAGGAGGACCAGCAGATGCGCGCATCCTACGTTCGGCACGGTCTTGGAGCAGTTCGTCCGTATCTCTATGGTCAGCCAGACCTCGTTGACTTTGTTACGCAGGTGTTTGGCGCGACGATCGTGGAGCAAGTCGGAGACATGACCGACGCGCACATTGAAGCGCAGATTGGCGACTCGATGATCGTATTGGAAATCGGTGGGGAGGTTACGTCGCCAACGTACTCGTCGGTGTATGTGTATGTCGAGGATGTTGACGCAACGTATAAGCGCGCTCTGCAAGCCGGTGCGACTTCTCTCGCCGAGCCGAAAGACAAGCCGTATCAGGATCGCAACGCCGGCGTCAAAGACACATTCGGCAACACCTGGTGGATAGGGACGTATCTTGGCAAGCGCTGAGTCAGGCCCTCCCGAATCGTTCCGTATCCGGAGCGAGCAGCCGCGCCGGGTCGCCTGGGCGGATCGTTCCCTCGCGGAGTATGCGCGCGTAGACGCGGCTTTCGCCGGGATGCAGCTTCTGCGAGATGCGCACGAACTCCTGGTCGACGAAGGACTTGCTGCTCGTCTTGCAGGGTGTCGCGTAGTCGGTCAGTTCGATCACAACCTCATCGCCGAGCGCGAGCCGCGCGCCCGGCGTCATCCCGCTCCAGTCCACGCCCGCAAGCGTGATGTTCTCGCCGGTCGTCCCTGGCGCGATGGGATGTCCCTCCGCCTGCAAGCGCTCGATCACCTCCAGGCTGTAGAGGCAGAGCGCCGCCAGCGGACCCCCGTGGTTCTCGGTGTCGTCATGTCCATCGCCGACGATGCCCAGCCGGGTGACGCCGGCCACGTCCACCGGCAGCTTGGGCACGCCGCCCGCTGAGATGTTGATCTGGTGAATCACGCCGCTGTTCCCGGTCTCTTGCCTCACATCGCGCTCCATCTTCACTCGTCCTTCATGGCGCGCACATCATACGGCACGCCCGGCCCGTTCGCCAGCGCCTGCGGTAAAATCCTTCTAGCGCCCAGAGAAACGCCATCTGGCGAGCGAGAAAGGATAGTTCCGCATGGAGCAAGGATGGTCTCCTGCGACTGAGACGCTCGCGGAAGCGCAAGAGGCCCTAGCCGCATGGAAGCTCAAAGACGGCGCGTGGCGGGTCGTGGGCGCGGTTCCGGGCAGTCGTGGCGCGATTGTGCGCCCTGTCGTCGAAATTGGAGACACGCGCTATGTTCTGCGCCGGCAGCCGCCTAACCTGACACTCGCCGATGCGCGCTTCCGCCACGCCTTCATGGCGCATCTCACGACGGCGGGATTGCCCGTTTCATCGTTGCTGCCTGCGGCTGACGGTCACACCTGGGCGCTCGTCGGCGATGGCGTCTACGAGTTGCAAACCTATCGCGACGGCCATCCCTTCCTCTCGCCTGGACCCGCCAGCGGCGCGCGGCTGGAGGCTGCAGCGGCCACGCTTGGCCGGCTACATCAGGCGTCGGCGGACTTTGCGTGGCAGCCGCACGCCTGGCCGGAGGAGCGCTCCGCCGCCAGTGTAGCTAGTTCCTACATCAATCTGATCGCCGACGCGGCGGAGCATGATGCGCTCTCGCCAGCGATCCGGCACGGGCTGGAGCGCGTGGCGCAGGGCTGCGCCACGAGGGTCGAGCAGGCCGAGGCAGCGCTCCTACTGGTCGAGGCGCCGCAACTGCACATTCATGGCGACTACCAGCCACACCACCTCGCATTCGCGGAGCCAGACATTAGCGCGATCTACGACTTCGACGCCGCGCGCTGGGAACTGCGGCTGATCGAGCTGGCGTACAGCCTGCTCTACTTCACTGGCCTGCGCTGGGACGAACGCGACGGCCCCACGCCGCCGCTGGTGGATGATGGGCTGGACATCCTCGCGGCGCACCGCTACCTGCGCGCCTATGGGAGCGAGGCGCCGCCTGCGCCAGGCGAGGCTGCGCGCCTGGCCGACGCGCTGGCGCTGGTCTTCCCAATCGCCTTCGCCAACGGGGCCGCCGAGGATCTCGTCTTTGCCGATGACTTCGAGTCTGCGCCTGAGGAAGAGGATGCGTTGCCGCGCCTCCAATGGGCCGACGCCTTCTGGCTCTGGCTGGATCGCTCCGCCGGGACGCTCGCCCAGGCATGGGAGTCAGGCGTATGACGACGATGTCCGGTAGTCCCATGTCGCGAGCGCTGGCTTGCTATCGTGGCGCGCCGCAGCGTATCGTGTCCATGTGTCTGATGAGTCGCGCAAGACACGGGGAAGGGAATCTCAATGGACAGCGCGCAGATACAGAAGGCGCTGACGAGCGTTGGACTCGCACGCGTGGCGAGCGAGCTGGCGTCGCTGGCGCAGCCATCCATTCGCCTGACAACGACGCCGGTGGATGAGGCAAAGCTGGCGCCGGGCGCCTCAAAGTTTGGTGGGCTGCCCGACATGCCGAATGGGACGGCATGGCCAATCCTGAACGGCGTCGCCATGTCGTTCGTCGCGCAGATTCGGCTGGAGGACGCGCGACCAGTCGACGTGAACCGCCAGCTTCCGCCAGCCGGCTTGCTCGCCTTCTTCTACGACGCGCAGCAGCAAACCTATGGCGACGACCCCAAGGACCGTGGCGGTTGGCAGGTGTATTACTTCGCCGACGTGACTCACTTGCAGCGAACTGACACGCCAGTTGTGTTACCTGTTAGCGCGCGCTTCAAGCCGTGCGCCCTCACCTTTTCTACAGAGCCGACTATGCCGCTTGAGCCGCATCTCGAACGCCCGGACCTGACGCTTTCCGCCGACGAGCAAAAAGCGTATGAGACATTTCTCTCCAGCTTTCCAACGCCGCAGGGCAGCCGTGGTGTGCGCAACCGCATGCTCGGCTACGCCGACACCATCCAGGACGACATGCGCTTGCAGGCTCAACTCGTCTCGCATGGCCTCACCGACAGCAACGACCCCAAAGCGAAGGCGCTGCTGCCCGGCGCGGTGGACTGGGTCTTGCTACTCCAGGTCGATTCCGACCCCAATTCGGGCATGCGCTGGGCAAGTGATGGCCGGCTCTACTTCTGGATCGAGCGCGAGGCGCTGGCGGCGGCGCGGTTCGACAACGTCTGGGTCGCGCTGCAATCGGACTAATGTGCGTCGCTTCGTCCGTCGCCGCACTGGGTGGCTGAACTCTCACATGTGAAGGCAGGTTCTCGGATATGGTCGCAGGATGGAGTCGCAGCGCCGCGCTGGCGCGCATGGTCGCGGTGGGCGTTTGTCTGGTTGCGGTGATGGCGGCCTGTGGGACGGAGTTCAACCCTGACACAGGTGGATCGACGACCGGAGCCTATCAGTTTGGCGTGCAGACGAAGACCTCCGGCTGCGTCGCCTCCGGTGGCCTGCCTGACCACGCCTGCACCCCCGGCGATATCTTCGCCAACGCGACGAAAGACGAGATCTGCGTTCCGGGCTATGCCAGCTCTGTGCGCGACGTGCCACAGAGCGTGAAGGAAGCCGTCTACGCCGCCTACGGAATCGCGAGCCGGAATCCTGGCGAGTACGAGGTCGATCACCTGGTGAACCTCTCCATCGGCGGCTCGAACGACATCTCGAACCTCTGGCCAGAGGCAGCCAACCCGACGCCCGGCTTCCATCAGAAGGATCAGGTCGAGGTCTACCTACAGGATCAGGTCTGCTCCGGCAAGATGGATTTAAGAACGGCGCAGATTCAGATCGCGACGAACTGGTTGCAGGTGTACAACACGATCAAGTAGCTCTGGAACGAGGCGAGCATGGGCGCTTTCCCCGACGCCGACTTACCCGAACCGATCGCCAGCGCGCCGCGCATGTTCGGTGGGACGCTGGAGCCACAGCGATTACCATGGCGCTGGGCGACCGCGCGCCTCAGATCCGCCCGCACGTACTGGATCGCGACGACGCGCCCGGATGGACGGCCTCACGCGCGCCCGGTCTGGGGCGTCTGGCTCGACAACTCTTTTTACCTCAGCACAGGTTCGCTCGCCGTGCGCAATCTTGCCGCCCAGCCTGCCATCACCGTGCACCTGGAAAGCGGCACGGATGTTGTGATCGTCGAGGGCGTCGCCAGGCGGCTTGACGACCATGCGCTCCTCCAGCGGGTTGTCACGATCTACAATGAGAAGTACCAGTGGGACCTCGACGCCGGCGCGATGACCGATCCGTTCTTTGTCGTGCGTCCAGAGGTCGCGTTCGGGTGGGTCGAGGATTCGGCGGGGCTGGACGGCGGAGCCGCCTTCCACAGCACTGCGACTCGCTGGCAATTTGAGCGCCAGGAATAATACATGCGAGATGCGACACGTGTCGTGCGGGCGGGGCTGCCTCCTGCGGCGCAAGGAGAACCTTTCCTGCCTGGCCCAGCCTTTGCAGGTGTGTATCACGCCGCTGGAGACCCTGCGCAAGCGCCCTACACCTATGGCCGCTTCCACAATCCAACCTGGACGTATTTCGAGAACGCGCTCAGCGAACTCGAGGGCGGTCCGTCTGTGGTCTTCGCCTCTGGCATGGCGGCGACTGCGGCGATCTTCGGCGTGACGTTGCGCCCCGGCGATGTGGTCGCGTTGCCAGCGGATAGCTACTACACAATCCGCCTGCTCGCTCATGGATACTTTGCCCAGATGGGGATCCAGACGCGGCTTGCGCAAACTGCGCAGAACGCGCAGATCCAGGCGCTCGATGGCGTAAAACTGCTCTGGCTTGAGTCACCCAGCAATCCAAACCTCGATGTCTGCGCTATTGCCGCGCTGGCCGCGGCTGCGCATGAGCGAGGCGCGCTAGTGGCAGTGGATAACACGACGCCAACCGCGCTCGGTCAACAACCGTTGGCGCTCGGTGCAGATTTTGTTGTGGCCTCGGATACGAAAGCGCTGACCGGACACGCCGACCTGATTCTGGGACACGTGGCGGCGCGCGAGGACACCTGGGCGGAACGCCTGCGCGCCTGGCGTACACAGATGGGCGCCGCGCCCGGACCGATGGAGGTCTGGCTGGCGCACCGGTCGCTCGCGACGCTTGAGGTGCGTCTGGAACGACAATGCCAGACAGCGCTGCGCGTGGCGGAGTATCTTACTGGGCGCTCCGATGTGCTGGCTGTGCGCTATCCCGGTTTAGCAACCGACCCAGCCCATGAGATTGCCAGACAGCAGATGCGGCGCTTCGGCTCCGTCGTCGGTTTCACGCTCGCGACACGCAGCGCAGTGGAAGATTTCCTGGGCGCATGCACGCTCGTCTACGAGGCGACCAGCTTCGGTGGAGTACATACGACAGCCGAGCGGCGAGCGCGGTGGGGAGGCGACGCCATTCCTGAAGGATTCATTCGTCTGAGCGTTGGGTGCGAGGATGCCGACGATATCCTGGCCGATCTCGCTCAGGCGCTCGACAAGAGTTGGCCCAATGAGGCATAGGAGAAGATGGGAAGCAGCAATCCACTCTCCGACGGCCACGACAGTCGGTATTAATCGCCTGGTTCATGCCACACAGCGAAATAAGCGAGAGTGAGCCTATTCCTGCGCGGCGCTCTCAGTTTGTGAGGTCGCCAGCCGTTTGCGCAGACGCCGCCAGAGCCAGTAACCAATCGCCGCCACTGCCATGGTGCCGATAATCCACATGCTGAGGCTACTCCAACGCCCTTCCATCGCGCGATAGGAGCGCCCGACGAGAGCGCCAAGGATGGTCCAGCCCGCGATCCAGAGCAGCGAGCCAGCGGTGGTGGCGAGCAGGAACACAGCAAAGGGCATGCGCGCCGCGCCAGCGGGATAGCTGATAAAGCTGCGCACGACGGGAACCAGACGGCCAAGGAAGACGCTCCAGGCGCCGCGCCGGGCGAAGAACGCCTCGGTCCGCCGCGCCATTTTCTCCGTTGGCCGCGCATAGTAAAGCCAGCGCCCAGGCCCCGAATCAGGCCGTTCCGACGGGCGCTTGATGCGCTCCAGGTCGAACTGTCTGCCGACCCAGTAGGCGAGGCATGACGCGGCGACTTTGCCGACCAGGGCGACAACGATGACCGCGACAAGCGAGAGATGGCCTAACGTCGAGAGATAGCCAGCCAGCAGCAGGATCGGCTCGTCGGAGATGGGAAACCCGACGCTCTCGACGAAGAGCCAGGCGAAGATGAACAGGTATAGCGGCTCGGCTGGTAGCCCAGTGAGCCAGTGCTCCAGGGCCCTCATGCCGCCGCGTCGTGATCGTAGCTGGCGATGACCTCCGCGTAGACGGCAAGCAGTTGATCCATCACAATCTTCCAGGCGCGCGTGGCTGCGAAGGCCTGCGCCTGCGCGCCTAAGTCGGCCCTCAAGTGGTCAGAGCATAGCAGGGAGCGCAGCGCCTCAGCAAAAGCCGCGGTCGTTTGCGCTTGCGCCAGCAATCCCGTCACGCCAGTGGTGACGAGATCGCGCACGCCTTCGGCGTCGAAGCCGACGACAGGCAGCCCGCTGGCCATCGCCTCCTGGACCACCTGCCCAAAGGTCTCGGTAAGCGAGGGGAACGCGAAGACATCCGCGGAGGCGTATGCCACCGCCAGCGCCTCGCCCGTCAGATAGCCTGTGAAGGTGACAGCGCGCCCGGCCAGCGAGCGCTCCAGTCCCTCGCGCGCCGGGCCGTCGCCGACAAGCACGAGATGAGTCTCTGGTTCGTCGAGCGCTTTGAAGGCGTCTACCAGTACACCAAGGTTTTTCTCATACGAGAGCCGGCCTGCGTAGAGCACGATCTTCTTCGCGCCAGGCGCGATCTGCCGCCGCCAGGCCTCCGAGCGTTTGCCGGGATTGAAGAGGCTGGCGTCGACACCGCGCGGCCAGACGGCGACACGTTCGAACCCACGTCGCTCGACCACGCGCGCGGTTGATGGCGAGGGACAGAGCGTGGCGCCGCACTGGTTGTGCAGCAGTTTGCGGTAGAACCAGGACGGCTCCTGGAGGAACGGAAACCCGTAGTGCGCACAGTAGGCGGCGAGGTTGGTGTGGTACGACGAGACGATGGGCACGCCAACGCGCCGCGCCCAGCCGATTCCCGCCGCGCCGAGCAGCACAGGGTCGGCGACATGCAGCACGTCGGGTCTGAACCAGGAAAGGCGCTGGCCGAACTCTGGCGGTGGCGCCAGCGCACGCAGTTCAGGATAAAAAGGCAGTGGCAGCCCACGCGCGCCGAACACACGGAAGCCAGCGTAGCGCCGTGGCGATCCTTCGGGTCCGATCAGGATAGCCTGGTGGCCGCGCCGCCGCAGATGCTCTAGCAGCATGGCGAGGGTGCGGGTGACGCCATCCAGTTTGGGCAGAAAGTTCTCGGTGACGACCGCGACACGCATGGCGAACCTCCTGTTCATCCATGGGGTAGCATATGACAGGACTGTTAAGGTTCACCGCACTCTTCATTAAGCGCACATGATTGACATGTTAAGGCTGGCTTTCATGGCTGCCACACTGGAGCGGGACGGCTATGCTTCCTCGTCCGACTCGGCCATATACACCAGATTGGTAAAGTAGGTCTTGGCCGCCTGGCACACGTGGTTGTGGGTCGTCCAGCAGCGGGCGGATCAGCGGCGCGGCTTCTGCGTCGCTAAGCTCGTCCAACTCGTCCACTTCGGTCTCACGCACGATGTAACGCTCATCACGCAGCGCTACATACAGAATCGGCTTCGCTTCCTCCGGAAAGAGCCGCCTCAGGTAGCGATGCACAGCGCCGACGACATACTGCGATGGATGGGCAAGGTGCGCAAGAACGCGGTCATGCGCCTCGGTGACCTCAAGAAATGACAGGCCATCTATGGCTCTCATCAAGATGAGTTCGCGCGCGTCGCCAAGATAGGACAGATAGATCTGCGTTGCGATGGGATGGTGAGGGGGCGCGATCTCAAGGGCGCCAAGCACTGCCGCGAGGCGTATCTCGTCATCGCGCGCGCTCAAGCTCTTCCAAGAGGAACGCTTGACCTTTCGTATGATGCTGAAACCAGATCTGGTGAGCGACTTCACTGTAATATGTCTCCTCGTAACCTTCGTGCCCGATCGCAGGCCCACGAAAGCGCGCGATCAGTTCATCGAGGCTCAGGTTGTCCAGTTCGGGAAGATTGCTCATGATGCGCCTCTTGCCTGCCCAGCGTGTAGAGAATATCTAGCGCAGCAGCGGGATCACCTCGGTCTGCAGTGGGACGCCGGTCACCTCGACCCCACCTTCCAACAGCAGCACGTCCACCTCGGTGCGCAGGCCCAGCCCTTCCTCGGGCAAATAGATCCCCGGCTCGACGCTCGTACAGGTGTTGGCGAGGAGTGGGCGCGTATCGTGTGTCTCGAAGTTATCCAGATGCGCGCCGTTGCCATGCACCTGTGTCCCGATGTTGTGGCCCGTCCGATGGACGAAGGCGTCGCCATAGCCCGCCGCCTGGACCACCGCGCGCACGACGTCGTCAACCTCCCATCCCTCAACACGCCGCCCGACCTCGAACCGCTCGCGCAGCAGGGCGATCCCGGCGTCGCGCGCGTCGCGGATGATCGCGAAGAGGCTCGTCACCCGCTCCGGGACCTCCGCGCCGAGCCAGGTCATCCAGGTATAGTCGGCGACGACGCTCTCATCACCGGGCATGCGCGCGCTGAAGTCCAGCAGGAGCAGGCCGCCTTCGCGCACGGGGCTGTGCCGCTCGGCGGTCGGGCTGTAGTGGGGATTGCCGGCATTGCCGTTCACGGCGCAGAGCGGATCCTCCCCTGGGTCAAGATGCAGCCCCTCACCGCGCATCAGCCGCGCGAACTCCTGCTGCACACCGTACTCGGTCAATTCGGCGCCACCGGAAAGCCGCTCGCGCAGCCAGTCGAAGACGCTATCGCGCGCCCGCAGCAGCGCCCGGCCTGCCACGCGGTGCGACTCGATCTGCGCTGGCGTCAGCACAGCCTCGAAGCGCTGTGCGAAGTCGGCGGATGAGACAACCTCCGGACCCAGCGCGCGCACCAGCTCGACCGTTCCGGCGTCCACCAGCGAGACATACGGGATGGCGTTGTCGGGCACATACTCCATCGCCACGCGCTTCGCCCCACGCAGTGTCTCGCCAAGGAGCGCCTGGTACTCGCGCCAGGTGCGATAGACGAGCCGCTCGCCAGGGAGTATGTCCAGTACATGCGCCTCGACCGCGCTCACCAGCCGGGTCGGCGCGCCCTGCGCGGGAATGTAGTAGAGCCAGCGCCGCGAGAAGAAGGCGTGTGGCGGCAGGCCCAGCACGCTATGCGCGATGGCGTTGGAGCGGCGAAAATCGAAGAGCAGCCAGCCATCCAGCCTCTCGGCGGCGATGACCTCTTGAAGGCGTGCGATGTCTGGCATGATGCGGCCTCTCTTCGTTGTTACCAAAAGCGCATAGAGCGGACACAAATAATTGAAGGGCGAACGGTTCTCGACGTTGGCATGCTCGACGTTGGCATGGTAGCACAGGAACCGCGCTGGGCGTTTCGGCGTCAGTAAAAACACCCGCCTATGCGCGTCATGGGGATATTGGTTCCGCCACTTTGATGCGTCAGTTTGACGCGCTTGGCGGGATTTGCCACAATATCCTGCAGAAGTGTGCGACACTTCCACGAGAAGGTCACATCTTCTACCCGCCGTGACGAGCAGCGCAGTAGGGCCTGCGTGTAACCGGACACCGAAGTTTAGCAGCGAAGTGCAGAAAGGAGCGCGGCGCCCGCCTGACCCGCCAGAGAAGATGGCAGTTCGGGCACTGAACGCGGCGCGCCGCAAGCGGCAGTGAGAGTAGATGATCGCCAGGGGCTCTCGATAGATACGATTCGCGAGTTGACGCAGCGTGTCAGTGATAATGTCGAGCGTGTCATCGTCGGCAAGCACGACGCCGTGCGTCTCGCGCTCATCGCCGTGCTCTGCCGTGGACACATTCTGATCGAGGATGTGCCTGGCGTTGGCAAGACCGTCCTGACGAAATCGATCGCGCGTTCTATCGGGTGCACATTCAAACGCATCCAGTTCACGCCGGATCTCCTGCCGACCGACATCACTGGCGTCTCGATGTATAACCAGAGCACCCGTGAGTTCGAGTTCCGCGCCGGGCCGATCATGAGCCAGTTCGTCCTGGCCGACGAGATCAACCGCGCGACCCCCAAGACGCAGTCCGCGCTGCTGGAAGCGATGGAGGAGCAGCAGGTCACCGTGGACGGCATCACTCACCGTCTTCCTGACCCCTTCCTGGTCATGGCCACACAGAATCCCATCGAGTACGAGGGCACCTTCCCCTTGCCGGAGGCGCAACTGGATCGTTTCATGCTGAATATCAGTCTCGGGTATCCCGCGCCCGCCGATGAAGTACAGATCCTCGGCAGCCAGCAGCGATCACACCCGATCGAGTCGCTAGGCCAGATCCTGGAGGCCGATGATCTCATGCAGATGCAGCGACAGGTGCGTGAGGTCGAGGTGCATAAAGAGGTCAAGGAGTACATCGTCGCGCTGGTGACCGCCACCCGCCAGCACCAGCACGTCTATCTCGGCGCCAGCCCACGAGGCTCCCTCGCCCTCTTCCACGCCTCTCAGGCGCTGGCGGCGCTCAATGGGCTGTCAAGCGTGCTGCCGGATCATGTCAAGCTGTTGCTCAAGCCCGCGCTCAGCCACCGGCTGATCATCGCGCCCGCCGCGCGTGTGCGTGGCATCACCGCCAGCGCCGTCCTGGACGAGGTCATCGCGATGGTGCCTGTGCCTGGCGGTCCAGCCTCATTCAACGGTCGCCGCTAACCCACGCGACAGGAAGGCGACGTCCGATGCGCCCGATTCAACTCTCACTGCTGGCGCTGCTCACCGCGATTCTGGGGATCGGAACGGGCTGGAAGCCCTTCTTCATCCTCACCTACATGTTGATCGCCGCGTTGGTCTTTTCGACCGCATGGCAGGCCATGGCGATCCGCGGGCTGACGTTCAATCGCTCGGCGCTCGGCGGGCGGGCCCAGGTCGGCGAACGCATCGAGGAACGGCTCGCGCTCGAAAACCACTCGCTCTTCCCCAAACTCTGGGTGCAGGTCCACGATGGCTCCACGCTGCCAGGCCACCACGCAGGCTATGTCTCCAGCATTGGCCCACGCCAGCGCATTGCCTGGCGCGCACGGACGTTGTGCCGCGCGCGTGGCCGCTACACGATTGGCCCCGTCACGGCGACGACTGGCGATCCGCTGGGCCTCTACCGGCGCGAGGTGACGCTGGCGCCGGAGAATGAACTGCTCGTCCTGCCGCCGGTGCTGCCGCTCACGCGCTTCGAGATGTATCCAGGGTCTATGCCTGGGCGTGGCCGGGGCTCGCAGCGATCGCTGCAGACGACGACGAATGTCGTGACCGTGCGCAACTACATCGCCGGCGATCCGCTCACACGCATTCACTGGCCCAGCACTGCGCGCCTTGGCCAGTTTATGGTCAAGGAGTTCGACCTCGATCCCACGATTGACGTGGTCTTGCTGCTCGACCTGGACCGCGAGGCGCAGGCGGGAACAGGCGACAGCTCGACGGAAGAGTACGGCGTGACCATAGCGGCGAGCATCGCGGGGTATCTCCTGCGCCAGGAGGAGCTTGCCGTCGGACTAGCTGTCAGCGGCGCCGCCGATATCGCGCTGCCGCTGGATCGCGGCGAGCGGCAGATGGACCGCGTCCTGGAGATGCTTGCGGTGGCGCACGCCACGCGCGATGTTAGGTTGGTGGAGGCGCTGGCGGACGAGGGCACGCGCTTGCAGCGAAACACAGTGCTCGTGATCATCACGCCCTCTACCGCGCTGGACTGGCCACAAGGCGTACATCATCTCCAGCGGCGTGGTGTGCGCCCATTTGTGATCCTGCTGGACCCGCATACCTTCGACGATGAGCGCCCCGACACCCAGCGCGTGCATGATGCGCTCGTGGCTGCGGGCGTTCCGGTGATTGGTGTGCGCCGTGGTGATCCATTGGTGCATATTCTGGAGCAGGGACCACAGTAGTAGCTACCAAGTTCCCGGCGGCTCGGGCCTGGCCCGGCGGCGCCAATTGCAGATAAGCGGAGCGTGCGATGAGCGCCGTCATGACAGATTCCACAGCGCCAGAAGCCCGGGAGCGCGAGCCATTTACGCTACGCGCGCTGCGCGCGCTCGCAAAGATGCTCGCGCCTGAAGATGGGTGGCTGACTGTAGCGCTGCTGGCCGTGGTGGTCTATATCACTGTCGCGAGCATTCAGTCGGCGAACCCGCCCTGGGTGCCGGGCAAGATGTATGTCCTGACCTATCTGGCGTTCGCTGGCATGCTGTTGGGCTATGTCGTTGTCAATCTGCGCCGTATTCCAGAAAGCCTTACGCACCCTCTCGCGATAGCGTTGGGCGTGGCGCTGGCCTACCAGCAGACGGCGGTGGCCGAATATCCGCAGAGTGGGCCCGCCACCCTCCTGGTCAGCCTCAAGATCTGGTTCACCCATGCCCTCGTGGATGGGGAGAGTAACAATGATCCAGCAGTCTTCCTCTTCCTGCTCGCGCTGCTGACCTTCTTGCTCGCCTACATTAGCTTCTGGCTCACTCTGCGCGCCCGGCGGCCCTGGCTTGCCATCCTGGCCAATTGCACGGTCCTGCTCATCAATATTGGCTGGGCGGGCGACGACATGCTGCTGTTCCTCGTCTTCTTCCTGCTATTGGCGTTGCTGCTCCTTGTCCGTTTCAACTACGCCGAGAACCTGCGCTCGTGGCGCGTGCGACGGCTCCGCTTCTCACCTGATCTCGGCTGGGACTTCATGCAGACCGGCGCGATCTTCGCGGTCGTGGTGCTCTTGCTCGCCTACCTCATGCCCGCGGGAACCGCCAACGCGCAGGCGCTTGGGTATCTGAACGATCCACAGGGAGCATGGCAGCAGATCCAGGATCGCTTTGTACGTGTCTTCGGCGGCGTCAATGGCGCGAAAGGCCCGGGAGGCTTCAGCACGAACGGTGGGCTGTTCGGCGACAGCCTCCGCCTGGTGGGAACGGTAAATCTGAGCGAGAACCCGGTCCTGCACTATGCTCCCGGCGCGCAGACTGACGGCGGCGAGTATCTGGTGGCGCAGACCTTCGATAAGTATGACGGCATGTCGCAGTGGACCTCGACCATCGGGAGCTTGAACGAGTTTGGCGCGGACGCGAGCATTCCAGCGAGCGGCTCCGCGACCAGAACGGTGACCTACACCATCACGTACGACTCGATCGGTGGCGCTGGCCAGAAGTCGTTGCTCGCGCCCGGAGCGGAGGCGGCGCTGTTCAGCGTTCCCTCGCTGGTGACGGTGAGCCAGACGGGCAATGTCACCACTGCCTGGCGGGCGCAATCCGCCAGGCCGAACGGGCAGAGCTATCTCGCCAAGGGCTATGTCACCCAGGGCGCGGTACAGCAGCTCCGCACCGTCCCTTTCCCGAGCGATGCGACGGGCGCTGGTGAACTCCAGTTTACTCCAGCGATTATCAATCAGTACGTGCAGCCCGGTTCGCCCGTGATTGCCGCTGAGGTGCGTCAGGCGGCGGTCGAGGCTGCCAAGGGCACGCGCAATATGTACGACGCCGCTTCGGCGCTGGAGGATTACCTGCGAACGTTCAAATATAGCACCAAGAATGACGATCCACCCGCCGGCCAGGACGCGATGGTCTGGTTCCTGCAGCGGCAGGTGGGATTCTGCACCTTCTTTGCCTCCGCGATGGCGTTGATGGCGCGTTCGCTCGGTATGCCGGCGCGTGTCGCGACCGGCTATACCGCTGGCGTCTATGACTCGAAGACCGGCGCGTATGTCGTCAAAGAGAGCGCGGCGCACGCCTGGACGCAGATCTACTTCGCCAAGTACGGCTGGGTCAACTTCGAGCCAACCTCGTCGTTCAGCCTCTTCCCGCGTCCGGTTCCCGCAAATGCGGCCAGCCCGACGCCTGGCGCTGGCGCTGGCGGCGCGGGTGTGACGCCCACTCCGAACCCGAAAGATAAGGGCGACCTGAATCCCGACCTTGGTACATCGACTGGACCGACATCCTCTCCAGTCTTCATCACCTCGGCCATCTCGCTGAGTGTCGTCCTGTTGCTCCTCCTGCTGATCGCGCTGGTCGGCCTCATCTGGTGGCGCTCGCTCTATCGTGGCCTGCCGCGCTCCGCCGCCCTCTTCGGGCGTGTCACACGATTGGGCGCCTGGGCGGGCGCGCCACCAGAGGTCGCGCAGACGCCGAGCGAGTACGCCGCCCAGCTCGGGGGTCTGATTCCGGAGAAGCAGGAAGACATCACCAAGTTGAGCGAGGCCTATTCGTTCGACCGCTGGGGGAATGGAGCGCCAGCCGAGCTTGCCAACGACCTGCCGGACATGTATCATCGCGTACAGAGCGCGCTCACGCGCGAGATCACACAGCGCGTCTGGCGCCGTCCATGGCGGCTGCTCTCCATCTCATGGTGGCGCAGGAGACGCGGCGCGCGCTCGGATGATACGCAGGAAGATCTGTAACGCGCCTAGCGTCCGGCGAGGAAGAGAGCGGAGGCGGCCTGGATGGCTTCGACTGGTTTGCGCTGCGCGTATTGTGGCTGGCAAAATGAGCCAAGCGCGCGCATGTGTGGGGGTTGTGGCCGCCCGCTCACATCGAGCGGAATGAAAGCCGCCATGAGCACTGGTGGTGTCCCGCTCGACGAGGCGATCACCGATCCGGAGCTGCAAACCGTCGCTGCGCCGCGCGGGCGCGCGACGCCGGTTGCGCCTCCCCTCCCCTCTGGACGCCGCGTCAATCCCGTCGCGCGCGTCTTCCTCATCCTTGGGGTAATCGCGCTGCTCATCGCGTGCATCTGCGCTGGCGCGTGGGGGCTTGTCATCCGCCCATCACTGCATAATCAGGTGGATACCTCCGTGCGCGCGCAGATGAATAACCTGGCGGATCAGGCTAACCTGGCGCTCAAGGGATATATTCCGCTAATTCGGGCCAACGGTGGCAGTTACGACGGCCTAGTTCTGGCATCCAAACTCAATGACGATATCAAGGCGAGCGAGTCGCCGCAGAATCCGGCGAGCAACACCCACGTGAGCTTCGCCGAAGGCCAGCTCAAGATCACCTTCGACTCCAACAACCAGCAGAACAGCATCTCGACGACCCTGGTGACCGCCTCTGGGCGCCTCGTCGCCAGAAACACGACGGTGACTGGCTTGATCGCCATCATCGAGAGCGGCCCGGAGCTTGAGGCGGCGATCAACGACGCGCTCAGCAGGTTAGCGACTGATCCGCAAATCAAAAGCGTCACGCTGGCCGACGATGTGCTCTCCTTTACCCTCACTGTGAAGAGGCCAGTCACTCCAGCCGGGTAATGGCGCCACGCCTCCCGGAGTTCCGGGTGGGATGTTGAATAGTTTCCTGAGCAACGTAGTCAGATTGGCTATCATTCAGTTAGGAAGCTCATCCAGTGTGCCCGACGGGCGGGCTTGAATTATAGGGCAGTATAGCGTTGGCGGCGGCCCAGAGATCTTGATACTTACTAATCCCGCCAACAACGTGGTGATTGTGCGAGACTCAACGCAAGAAACTTTCGTGCCGAATCCATACCACCCACTAAGAATTGACAGGGGCAGAGGAAATGGAGGTGGAGCATGCAACTCGTTGAGCAGCAGCGCATTGACTGCCGTGTCCCGCGCTGGCAGGCGATTGACGCCGCCGCCTTCGCTTCCAAGAACCTCTACAACGCGGCGCTCTATCTCACCCGACAGGCGTTCATCCACTATCATTGCGTCATCCCCTATGAGGATCTGGCGCGCGAACTGAAGGCGACTGACGAGTATCGCGCCTTGCCAGCCAAGGTGGCGCAATGGGTGCTCAAACAAGTGGCCCTCGCCTGGAAGAGTAATTTCGCCGCCTGCGCCGCCTGGGAGGCCGATCCCTCCCGCTTCCTGGGCCATCCCAAACTGCCGAAATACCTCGACAAACTGGGGCGCAACCTGCTCACCTACACCGAGCAGGCGATCAGCCGCGCGCCCCACAATCGCGGGTACGTTGTCCCCTCTGGGCTGGAGATCCACGTGGAAACCCAGAGGACAGCTATCGACCAGGTGCGGATCGTGCCACACGCCTCTCACTATACCGTGGAGGTCATCTATGAGCGCCTTGTGACTCCTGCTGACGTGGACCCTGCGCACGTGGCAGCGATTGACATCGGGTTGAACACTCTGGCGGCGGTAACTACCAACCAGCCTGGCGTCACGCCGTTTCTGGTTCAGGGCCGACCGCTGAAGGCGCTCAATCAGTGGTACAACAAGCGCCGCGCACGCTTGCAGGCCAAACTCCCTCAGGGCGTCTTCGTCTCGCGCCAGCTCGATATCCTCGCCGACAAACGAGGGCGGCAGATCAACCACTACCTGCATGTCGCCAGTCGCCAGATCGTCGACTGGCTAGTCGAGCAGCGCAGCGGCACGCTGATCATCGGCAAGAACGATGGCTGGAAACAAGCGATTCACCTTGGTCGGCGTACCAATCAGAACTTTGTCTTCGTCCCCCATGCCCGCTTCATCCAGATGCTCCAGTACAAGGCGGAACTGGTGGGTATCCAGGCGCCCGTCAGCGAGGAAAGTTACACCTCCAAATGCAGCTTTCTTGATCTGGAACCCATCGGCAAGCATGAGGTGTATGCTGGCAAGCGGATCAAACGCGGGCTGTTTCGCGCTCGTGACGGACGCTGCCTGAACGCGGACATCAACGGCGCGTACAACATCCTACGCAAAGTAGTCCCAGACGCCTTTGGCAATGGGATAGCGGGTGTGGTAGTTCACCCCGTCAGGATCGCCCTGATGAATGGGCCGCATGGCAGCAATGTCCATGGCGCCTGGAACTATGCTAAGGAAGAATAGCTCACTCGTCCCCACCACCGAGAGGAGTAGCGGCCATCTCCTGCGCATGATCTACGCAGGAGGCAGAAACGCCGCGAGCCAATGAGCCAGCCAACTCAACCCCAGACCCCCTCGCCAAACGGCGCCAGCGATCCCGCCGCCAGCCCAACACTGGTGGTGCTGGACGGCCATGCGCTCTTTCATCGCTCGTTTCACGCCTTCCCCGAGGAGATGAGCACCGGCGCTGGCGTCCCGGTCAACGCGGTCTACGGATTCGCGCGCATGCTGCTGGATGTCTACCGCATCATCCGCCCCGACTATCTGGTGATGACCTTCGACCGCCCGACGCCGACCTTCCGCCACAAGGCGTACGTTCCTTACAAGGCGCATCGGCCCTCGCTGCCCGACGGTATGCGCGCGCAGTTCAAGTCGGTGCGTGAGGTCGTCGCGGCGTTTGACATGCCCATCTTTGAGGTGGATGGCTACGAGGCCGACGACCTGATCGGCACGCTCGCGCGCCAGGCGACCGCGAAGCGCGTGCGCACCGTCATCGCGACGGGCGATCTCGACACGCTGCAATTGGTGGACGACTGGGTGCGCGTGACCTTCGCGCGCACGCCGCGCCGGGGTGAGTTCGAGTACTTCGACGTCCCCGCCATCATCGCGCGCTACGGCTTCGGGCCAGAGCATATCGTCGATTACAAGGCGCTGGTCGGCGACACCTCCGACAATATTCCCGGCGTGCCGGGTGTGGGCGCCAAGACAGCGACCAAGTTGATCCAGGAGTACGGCTCCTTGGAGGAGATCCTGGCTCATCTCGCGGACCTGCCAGCGCGTACACGGTCATTGCTCGAGGAGCATCGCGAGCAGGCGATCCAGTCGAAATACCTTGCCACTATCGTTACCGACGCGCCTATCACGCTTGATCTGGAGGCGGCGCGCGCGCTGCGCTACGACCCCGACCGTGTGATGAAAATCTTCCATCGGTTCGAGTTTTACAGTCTCGTGGAGAAGCTGCCCCGCCGCGCGGATGTGCCAGCTGTCGCGGAAACGGCTAGTGCGACTCCCGCGCCACACGCCCAACCCGCGTCGCCTGCTGACGACGCAGGAACAGGGCAACTGAGCCTCTTTGCCGAAGATGAGTTGCAGGCGCTGACCGAGGAGGGCGTGAGTCTCTCGCCGGGCGCCAGTACGCCACGCGCGTTTCCAGCCGCGCCGACGACGACCAACACGCTCGTCATCGACACGCCCGAGGCGCTGGATGTGCTGGCGCGCGCGCTGGCCTCCGCTCCGCTCTTCGCCTTCGACACCGAGACCGACACGACCGATGAGATGACGGCCAATCTGGTGGGCCTCTCCTTCGCTATCGGGGCAGGCGAGGCGTACTACATCCCCGTCGGGCATACGGCGACGCCTGAGGGCGACGAGCCAGCGCGGCAGCTCGCGCTCAAAGACGTGATAGAGCGACTGCGCCCCACGTTCACCGATCCGAAGGTGGGCAAGACCGCGCACAACGCCAAGTTCGACATGATGGCGCTGGCGCGGCAGGGCGTCTGGGTCGAGGGGCTACGGGGCGACACAATGGTCGCGGCGTACCTGCTCAACCCCGGCAGGCGCGGCCTGGGGCTGAAGGAGCTGGCGTTCGAGAATCTGGGCGTGATCATGACGCCGATCACCGACCTCATCGGAACGGGCAAGAAGCAGATCACCATGGCGCAGGTTCCCGTGCGTGTCGCCGCCGACTACGCCGGAGCCGACGCCGATATGTCGCTGCGGCTGCATCTCAAGTTGGATCCGCAACTGGCCGGGCGTGGCGTCGAGCGCCTCTACCGCGAGATCGAGCTGCCCCTGATCCCAGTGCTCGCGCGCATGGAGCTAACGGGCATGCTGATCGACCCACCGTTCCTGCGGCAGATGGCGACGCAGCTCGACGAGCAGCTCAACGCGCTCAGCGCCGCGATCTATGCCGCCGTCGGCCATGAGTTCAACCTGAACTCGCCCAAGCAGCTCGGTGACGTCCTCTTCAATGAGCTAAAGCTGCCCTCTGGGCGCAAGACCAAGACTGGCTACTCCGTGGACGCCGCGATTGTCGAGGGGCTGCGCGGCATGCACGAGGCGGTGGACTCGCTGCTGGAGTACCGACAGCTCAGCAAGCTCAAGTCTACCTATGTGGATGGTCTGCTGGAACTCGTCAACCCGACCGATCAGCGCGTCCATACCTCATTCAACCAGACTATCGCCGCAACCGGCCGGCTGAGTTCGTCGAACCCGAATCTGCAGAACATCCCTATCCGCACGGAGGTGGGGCGGCGCATCCGTCGCGCCTTCCTGGCGGACCCCGGCATGTATATGCTCACCGCCGACTACTCGCAGATCGAGCTACGCATCCTCGCGCACATCACCCATGAGCCGGCCCTGATGGAGGCGTTCCTCGCCGATGAGGACATTCACGCCGCGACCGCCGCCCAGCTCTTCAAGATTCCCCTCGCCGAGGTGCGCCCGGAGCAACGGCGGCTCGCCAAGACCGTCAACTTCGCGGTCCTCTACGGACAGTCCGCGTTCGGGCTGGCGAACGTCACCGGGATGACGAACGCCGAGGCGGTGGAGTTCATCCGCACGTATGAGAAGACCTTCCCGAAGGTGCGTGAATACGTCGAGATGACACTGCATCAGGCGCGCACACAGGGCTTCGTGCAGACCCTGCTGGGACGTCGCCGCTACGTGCCGGAGATGTCTGGCCTGCCGCTGGTCCAGCGCCAGGCAGTGGAGCGCGAGGCGATCAACATGCCGATTCAAGGCACGAACGCGGACATGATCAAGATCGCGATGGTGCGGCTGGATGCGCGCATCCGCGAGCGGCGGCTTGGCTCGCGGATGATCTTACAGGTGCACGACGAGTTGGTGCTGGAGGCGGCGGACGCCGAGGTGGAGGCGGTCGGACCACTGGTGGTCGAGACGATGGCGAACGCGCTGCCGCTCGATGTGCCGGTGAAGGTCGAACTCAAGCTGGGGCGCAACTGGTACGACGTGCAGCCACTTCAGATTTCTGCAAGCGCACGTTCGTAGACGTTCCGCGAGACAGGCGCTCTTTTACGCGAAACGGTGGGGTAGTTGCTATGGGCGCCTGGGGCAATGGAGTCTGGCAAGACGATGTGGCCCACGACATGCTCCTCATGTTCGACGACCTGCTTGAAACTGGCGCGACCCCTGCAGAAGCAATACCCCTCGTCATCCTCGACCCGCCCTATGGATGGGGAGACGACGATGGGCCTGTTCAGATTTTAGCCCTGGCCGCCTTGGCATTGAAATATGGAATACTTACGTCCGTAATACGCAGTTAGGCAATTGCCGCTATTGACTCTGGCGCTCCCATGGGAACACGGACGGAATCTGCTCCAGAGGATATCGCTGCGCGCAAGCAGATACTTGAGCAGTTGAAGGCGCTGCTCCTACGCGGCACAGCCACACCTGAAGAACTTGAGAGCGTCACGGGACCCCAAAGAGTTTAGCCTCTGGTGATCCTCGGCTCAAGCAGAGTGTGAGCGCTCAACAGGATAGAATGCCAGCTAGTCCTCGACACGACCGGCGGCGCGCGCCTCGCGGTCGTGCTTGATGTGGCGGTAGACGTAGAGGCCAACAGCGATGGCGAGCAGCACGATGATGACGACATCCAGGCCATGGAAGATGCTGCCGAGTTTGGCTGGCAGTTCATCGGGATTGGCGCCAATCGTCGGGCCGAGCAGATAGCCAACCCAGGCCAACGCGAACGACCAGATCAGCGAGCCAAGGAAGGTGAAGAGCGCAAACGTCGAAAAGTTCATGCGCGAGATACCGGCGGGAAACGAGATATAGGTCCGTATCACCGGCATCAGCCGCGAGAAGAACGCGACAGGGTTGCCATACTTCTCGAACCAGCGGTCCGCACGGTCGGCGTCGGCCTTGGAGATCAGGACATACCTGCCATATTTGAGCAGCAGCGGTCGCCCACCCGTCGCGCCGATCCAGTAGGCGATGGCTGAGCCAATTAGGCAGCCGACCGCGCCCGCCAGCGCGACGCCCGGGAGCGAGAAGCGCTCAGGATACGCGAAGACGAAGTAGCCCGCAAGCGGCATTACGATCTCGCTGGGCAGGGGAATGCCGCAGCTTTCGAGCGTCATGGCGAGGACAATGCCGAAATAGCCAGTCGTCAGATACCAATTCTGAATGAGGTGGACGAGCGCCTCCTCTAGCCCTGTCAGCACGATCATCCCCCTCATGCGGCGCACGTGTATCGTCCGACCTGCGTAGTGTAGCAGGTCAGGGGGAGGGTACCATACGCCTGAGGCGGACGCAAGCGCGCAAGGACCACAAGGTGAAGGGATGTGAGCGCAGGTGCGCTACCTGCTCCAGGAGCGGTAGACGGACAGCACCCGACCCTGGATCTTCCATTCACGATCCCACTCGCGCGCCTTGATGTAGAGCGGCTCCATTGTGGAGTTGGCAGGCTGGAGCCGGATGCGGTCTTTCTCGCGGTAGAAACGTTTAAGGGTCGCGGCGCCAAGTTCGCCGGAGCCGGTTATATGCGTCGCGACGATGATATCCCCGTCATGCGCCTCGTCCGTCTGCTTGATGACGACGTAATCACCATCGGTAATGTGATCCTCGATCATCGAATCGCCACGCACGAGCAGGACATACTCGTCGCTAGGCGGGTCGGACACATAAGGGCTAAAATCGAGCGTCTCCTGGTCGGCGTCCTCATAAATGCCGAGCGGCTGGCCAGCGGCGATCGTGCCGCGGATTGGCAGGCCAGGGCGCAGCAATGGGCGCAGCACACGGATGCTGCGGCTCTTCTTGGCCTCGCGCGCGATGTACCCACGCTGTTCCAGCACGGTAAGGTGGTGATCGACATGTCCTGTCGAGAGGATGCCGAACTCCTGGCCGATCTCACGGTTCGTCGGCGGGCGACGGTTCTTGCGGATATACTCCTCGATGAACCTCATGATGTCCATTTGTCTCACGCTTAGATCGTCCGCCATACGCGCCTCCCGCCCGTCTGTTTGCATAGAACTCGTGTTCTATAGTGTACCAGCACAATAATCGCCTGTCAATCCCCATCCTTTCTGACCATTACCAAACACGCTCATTCATGAATACGAGCGAACGGCGCGACCACGAAGACCTCCTCCCCGGCGCCTCCGCTACACCGCGCGACTCTGCTTGTTTTCTAGTGCGAGCGCCTGTCAACAATGGGCCTGATGATTTGCGTCACCGCGCGGCTTGGGTGTACAATGCCCCTAAGCGGCTGGCGGGCTCCGGCCAGCGCAGGTACCGCGAGGAGGAAATCGTCGATGGTGGAGATGACGGTCGAGAGTGTGCGCATCAATCTCGCCAACAATCAGCGAGTGGTGATCCTCAAGGATGCGAAGTCGGACCGCTATCTGTTTATTTGGATCGCCAACCCTGAGGCATACTCCATCGCCATGGAGCTGCAAGGCGCTAGCTCGCCGCGCCCGATCACCCATGACCTGCTCAAATCCGTGATTCTCGAGCTGGGAGCCACCCTCACCAGTGTCATCATTCATAAGCTCAGCGACGACATCTATTACGCCAGTCTCGTTCTGGACGCCGATGGGCGTCACGTCGAGGTGGACTCACGTCCCAGCGACGCAATCGCCCTGGCGGTGCGGATGAAGGTGCCGATCTATGTCACCGAAGGTATCCTCGATCAGGCTGGTGTCAGCTTACAGGATATCGAGGATCATGAGCCGCTGCGCCGCGAGCGCAAGAATACCGAGGACAACCTGGAGGTCTACCGCGAGTTCATCAACAGCTTGCAGGCCCTCGACGATTTTGGCGAGCCAGACTGAGCCATTGGCCGTCTCAAACGCATGTAGCGCGAGAGGCCAAGAGCGACGAACCGGGGCGGAGCGCCCCGGTTTTTTTGTGTGCTCCATCAATCTGTGATCAGCGGCGCTCTAACAGAAATCCCATGGATTGTTGGGATCATCGTGGTAGACGATGCAGGGGACGACAGTTGGTCCGCTGTTGCCGATATTGGGAGGTGGCAGCGGCCCGGCAAGGAACCAGTCGCTGGAGGTCACGCCGTTTGAGGTGTACGTCGCCTTCTGCATGCCCGAAGGTGTGGGGAACGCGCGCTTGGGCAGTTTCTGCTCGGCGTAGAGCAGGCTGCGATACCAGGTTGGCGCCGCGCCGGTGATGCCGTCGATACGGACCATGGGCGTATGGTCGTTGTTCCCCGCCCAGACGCCCATGGTGTAATCCATCGTGTAGCCCAGCGTCCAGTCGTCGCGGAAGTCCTGCCCGGTGCCGGTCTTGGCGGCGGCCGGCCAGGCGTTGGGCGAGTCGCCGTTATGGGCGAAGCAGTCGTCGCGGCTGGGGTCCAGGTAGAGCGGACTGCACGTGCCGAAGTCGCCAGCGCGCGAGGGGTTGTCGCTGAGCACGCTCGTCACCATGTAGGCGACCTGCGGGCTGAGCACCTGCACCGGTAAGACCTCGCGATGCTGGAAGAGCACGCTGCTCGCCCCATCGGTGATGTGGTCGATGGAATACATGGGGATGTACTTGCCCTCGTTGGCGAAGACCGTATAGGCCTGCGTCATGTCATAGAGCGTCACGTCCAGCGAGCCGAGCACCGAGGAAAGGCCCCACTGGCCCTCCCATTTGCGGATGCCCATGCGCATGGCGTTGCGCTGCACATCCTCGACGCCGGCGTACTGCATGACTTTGACGGCAGGGATGTTGAGCGACCATTGCAGCGCCTTGCGCAGGGTGATGTTGCCCTCGAACTGGTGATTGTTGAAGTTGAGCGGCTTATAGACCCTGTTCTGTCCCTCATCCCAGAAGACCGTCGGCATATCAGAGACGGTCATCGCCGGAAACCAGCCCTTGGAGAACGCGGTGGCGTAGACAATGGGCTTGAATGAGGAGCCAGGGCCACGATACCCCTGCGTCGCGACGTTGAACTGGCCGTCAATCTTGTCACTGTAGTAATCCACGCTTCCCAGCATGACCTTGATCGCGCCGGTGTGGTGATCGGCGATGATGGCGGCGCTGTTGGTCAGATGGTCGTCACGAATGAAGCGGTGGCCGACGTAGTCGTCGCGGTCATCGCCGTAGAGATGCTGTTTGATCGCGTCCTGCACGTGATTCTGCAGGTCCAGGTCCAACGTCGTGTAGACATTCAGCCCGGAGCGCGAGAGGTTGCGGAGCTGGCCCGACTCTACCATCTGTTCCAGCTGATCGCGCACGAAGTTGACGAAGTGTGGCGCAAGGTTCTTCGGAGCGGGCTGCGGCTTGAAAAAGCCGGGCTTGAGCGATTCCGCCGCCGCCGTGTCAGCCTGGGACTGCGTGGTGTAGCCCAGCTCGACCATGTTGCGCAGCACCTCCACTTGCCGGTCATGGGCGTGCTGTGGATACAGCAGTGGATTGTTCAGATTCGGATTCTGCGGTATCCCGGCCAGCATCGCCGCCTGCGCGAGATCAAGACGTTGCGCAGCCGATACCCCTGTGTCGGTGTCGTCCGTGTAGCCAAAGTACGCGCGCGCCGCCGCGTCGACCCCATAGGCTTCTTGCCCGTAGGGGATCGAGTTCAGATACATCTCGATGATCTGCCGCTTCGAGAAGACGCCCTGTGTCGTCATGCCAAACGCCAGGATCGCCTCCTTGATCTTGCGCTCGAAGGATTCGTTGCTGTTGAGCACGTTCTGCTTGATGAGCTGTTGCGTGATCGTGCTGCCACCCTGGCTGATGCGATGCTGCACGACATTGGTGTAGGCGGCGCGGACGATTGAGTTGAAATCAACGCCCTGGTTGTCCCAGAAGGAGTGATCTTCAATCGCTATCGTCGCGTTGATGACCGCCACAGGGATCTTCGCGAGGGGCACGCTGTGCTGCACGCCGGAGTCCGCGAACTCATAGAGGAGGATGCCATTCGCGTCATACACACGCACGCTGTCCTTCGCCGCGACTGTGCGGTTGAGCGCGGCGATATCCGCGGCGCGCACCTGATAATATCCTGCCCCCGCGCTCACCGCTCCGCTCGTCACGACCGCGACCAGCGCCGCGATGGCGACGACTATCGCCATCACCGCGCGCGCCAGCCCCAGCGACCGCGCCGCCTGCCGCGCGCGCGCGCTGCGCCGCACATAGAGCAAGTAACGGCGACGGCGGCGATGGAAGTTGGCGCGTGTCCCCACCGGCGCGTAGCCTGGCCCGCCCAGCGGGATGGTGACGTCGGCCCCCGCGCCAAACCCTGCCTGCACTGTCTGATACCCAGGCGATCCGCGCGCGTGCCCATTGCTCAGGCCGTCGCTGGCGGGGGGCGGCTCGGCGGGAGAAGCGCGCCGGGCCTTCGTTGGCGCCGTCTCTCCATTCCCTTGCTCGCGTCCTCCCGGACGTGGCGGCGGAGCCTCCGGCAGCGCGACCGCATCGGCAGCTGGCTCGACCGGTGGCATAGCGGGCAGGTCACGTGTCACGCGCGGTGTGCCTGGCGCGCGGCGCGGCGTGGTGTTCGCCGGCGTTTGTGGCGTTGGCGGCGCGGTCTCTGAACCGGAGGCGGCGATATCCTCCAGTGTCATCTCACTCGTCGGCTGATCCCGCTGCTGATCCCGCACCGGTGGAGTGGCAGGCTTAGCGGCGCGTGGACGTGAACTCCGGCGGCGCTCTTGTACCGGCGGCTTCTCGGTCGCATCGTCTCCTACGCCTGGAGTCGGCGCGCCATCGTCTGGCGAGGGCCCCTGCGCTGTGAGATCAGATTGGGCGGGGATGGCGTCAGGATCTGGAGTCTCCACAGGCTTCTCCACTAGTGGCGGTCATGTCACCATGAGGTGTCGGGGGATCGAAGCGGGAGTGGCCGGTCGCGCCACTGCCCACGACATGGCTGCTTGACAGGCGCGGGCAGACCTGGCTAGACTGCCAGCGGCTTCCTTCCTCAACGGGCTATCGCCCGATGGGAAGATCGGCCAGAGGCGTCGTGGCGAGAGGTTCGTCTGCTCTACTGGTCATGAGCATTATACAATCAGCCTGTTCGCTAGCGGTTCCTACACTTTGGGCCACGCTGCAGCGACGAGAGATAGGTTATCATGGCGAAACATGAGGAAAATCCGCTCCTCACTGGGGCGGAGACGATGCGCGCGGCGCGTGTGCGCTTTGCGCCTAGCCCGACCGGGCTACAACATATTGGCGGATTTCGCACCGCTCTTTTCAGCTGGCTCCTCGCCCGGCATACTGGCGGCCAGTTCCTCATACGCATCGAGGATACGGATACGGCGCGCACGATTCCTGGCGCGATTGACGCCCTGCTCGGTGGCTTCGAATGGCTTGGCATGCACTGGGACGAAGGTCCTATCGTGGGCGGCCCATTTGGACCCTATATTCAGACACAGCGCCAGGCGCTCTACGCGTTCTATGCGTCGAACCTCATCAACGACGAGTCCGCCTACCGCTGTTTCTGCTCCGCCGAGCGTCTGCAAGAGGTGCGCGAAGCCCAACTGCGGGCTGGCTTACCGCCTCGCTATGACCGGCTCTGCCGCGCGCTGTCACCGGAGATTGCGTCGGCGCGCGCTAACGCGGGTGAGACGTTCGTCGTGCGGCTGGCCACACCCTTGGACGGGCAAACGGTGGTCAGCGACGAGCTGCGTGGCGCGGTCATCTTCGAGAACGCCAACCTGGACGACCCGGTGCTGCTCAAGTCCAACGGGCTGCCGACGTATCACCTCGCCCACATCGTGGACGACCATCTCATGGGTATTACCCACGTCCTCCGGGCCGAGGAGTGGATCTCGAGCGCGCCACTGCACGTCATTCTCTACCACGCGCTCGGCTGGCCGGTTCCGCACCTCGTTCACGTACCGGATGTGCTGGGGCGCGAGGGTGGCAAGAAACTGAGCAAGCGCTTCGGCGCGATACCGATCCTCGAGTATCGTGACCGTGGCTATCTCCCTGAGGCTGTGCTGAACTACATGGCTCTGCTCGGCTGGTCGTATGATGGCGAGACAGATATGCTGGGCAGAGACGAGTTGATCGCGGCGTTCAGCCTGGATCGCGTCGGGACCGCTCCCGCGCGCTACGACGAGGAGCGCTTGCTCTGGCTCAACGGCGTCTACATCCGCCGCCTCTCGCTCGAGGGTCTCACCGCACGCGCGCTGCCCTTCCTGGAGCGACCGGCGGCGGCGGGCGGTCTGCCCGATTCGGTCGCGCGCCCGCTGGACCGGGCGTATGCCACGCGCGTGCTGGCGCTGGAGCAGGAGCGATTGAAGACGCTGGACCAGGCGCCAGACCTGACGGCGTTCTTCTTCACGAAGAGGCCTACCTATGACGCCAGCGACCTGCTTGCGAAGCGCATGACACGCGAACAGACCCTGGAGGGGCTACGCCGCGCGCATGACCTGCTGGAGCGGCTGCCGGACTGGAGCGCGGCGGCGCTGGAGCCGCCCCTGCGCGCGCTTGTAGAGGAGCTGGGACTCAAACCGATCCAGCTTTTCACCGCCATCCGTGTCGCAGTGACCGGACGTACGATCTCGCCGCCGCTCTTCGAGACGATGGAGGCGCTGGGCCGCCAGACCGCGCTCGCGCGCCTGAGCGACGCCATTGATCGCCTGACGAGCGATCTCCTGCGCACCGCGCCGGATGGGACCGCGCCGGATGGGACCGCGCCGGATGGGACCGCAGAGTAGTGGTCAATGTCGATTTGGAGTCTGTGGGTTGCGAGAATCGCGCGAGGGCTATAGAATCATGCCTGTGCGATCGGCTGTGTGGTCGCATCAATCCATGATATGATTCGACACACTGGGCGGGTGGTTGTTGGGAGGACGGTATTGAAGGCACTTGTCACGGGAGGGGCCGGCTTCATCGGCTCACACCTCTGCGCGCGACTGTTGCGCGACGGCCACGAGGTGATCTGCGCGGATAACCTGCTCACCGGTCGCGACCGTAATATCGAGCCATTGCGCGACAATCCACATTTCGTGTTTCTTCGCCATGATGTGACCGAGCCTCTGGATATCGCGGTCGAGGCGATTTTTCATCTGGCCAGTCCGGCGAGTCCCGTTGGCTACTGGACCTATCCCTTTGAGACCATCCGCGTCAATTCCGAGGGCACAACGCGGATGCTGGAACTGGCCGAGCGCAATGGCGCGCGCTTCCTGTTCGCCTCGACCTCGGAGGCGTATGGTGACCCCCTCGTCCACCCGCAGCGCGAGGACTACTGGGGCAATGTCAATTCCCTTGGTGAACGCGCCTGCTACGACGAGAGCAAGCGGCTGGGCGAGACGATCACCATGGAGTTTGTGCGCCGGCGCAACGTGGACGGGCGCATTGTGCGTATCTTCAACACCTATGGGCCACACAACCAGATTGACGATGGCCGCATGATTCCCAATTTCATCACGCAGGCGCTCAGGCAGGAGCCGCTGGTGGCGCATGGAACTGGCAAGCAGACGCGCAGCATCTGCTATGTCGAGGATATGGTCGAGGGGTTGATCCGCGCGCTCTTCACTGCGGGAACGACCGGCGAGGTTTTCAATCTCGGCAATCCCGACGAGCGCACGGTGCTGGAGTGGGCGGAGACGATCATCACGCTCTGCGATTCCTCCTCGATTATCGAGTACGCCGACAAGCGCGAGGATGATCCTGAGCGCCGTCAGCCCAACATTGACAAAGCGCGCGCGCGGTTAGGATGGGAACCGACGATCACGCCGGAGGATGGTCTGCGGCGCACGATCGCATGGTACCGCGCTGAATTGGAACGGCTGGATTCGTGTCTACCCTCACCAGCGATCTAACAGCTTCCCGGCGTCCAGGACCAGACTGGCGCACAATCACCCTCGCGTCAATCATCGCCGCTGTGTCGGTAATCATGGCGGTGGTGTGGCCAGGGACCGGCGCGCCGCTCGCGCTGGACCTGGCTGTGGCGCTCGTGGCGCTGCTGTGGCCGACCCTCGCGCTCTACCTGCTACCTGGAGCGGTCGCATTCGGTTCGGTCGCCGCTATCAGTATCGCTAGCGCACGCGTCGGACCGACGGACGCGCTAGTCGGCGGGCTGACACTCGCCTGGCTCTACGCCCTGCTCCGCGAGCGGCGCGATCTGCAGCTTTCCGGGCTGGGCGAGAAGCTCCGCGAGACCTGGCGCGCGGCGCCAGAGCAGATCCTGCTCTTCGGCTCTCTGATACTCTACCTGCTGGTGGTAGTCGCATCCGGGTACGGAGCGCTGAGCCGCATCGCGACCGCGAAAGAGATCGTCAAGTGGACAGAAGTCCTGCTGGTCGCCGGCGCTGCGTTCTGGTTCCTGCGCTCAATCCGGCAGCTGCTGACGCTTGCCTGGGCCGCGATCGCCGCAGGCGTGCTCGAAGCGATTCTGGGCTGTCTGCAATACGCGACAGTCACTGGGGACAGTGTGGATCGTGTCACGGGAACGTTCGACCAGCCGAACCCCTACGGCGCGTATCTGAATCTGGCCCTACCGCTGGCGCTCTGCCTGCTCCTGTTCGCGAAGGACTGGCGCGCACGCTGGCTGGCTGGTGGCGCCGTGGTAGTAATCGGACTGGCCGCGTATTTCGCACGCTCGCGTGGCGCGCTGCTGGGACTGGCGGTCGCCATAGTCGTCGTCGCGCTGATGCGTCTCCGGCTCGACCGCATCGCCGCGCTCGTCGGAGGGGCCGCAGCGCTCGTCTTCGGCGTCGCCTGGTATACGCGTCTGCTACCACAGAGCATCCAGACGCGCGTCAGTGGACTGGTGGCGATTGACACCGCCTCCCTCTGCCGGCCCCTCGTCTCGGCCAATTTCTCGGTGCTGGCGCGGCTTGCGCAGTGGGCGGCGGGAATCAACATGTTCTTCGCGCATCCCATCCTTGGCGTCGGCGCCGGCAACTACTCGGAAGCCTATCCACAGTACGCGGTGATCTGCTGGCCGGACTCACTGGGCCACGCGCACAACTACTACATCACCGCCGCGGCGGAGACGGGCGTTCTCGGTCTTCTCGCCTTCCTCGCGTTGACCTGCGCCATGGTCTTTGTGGGGTGGCGCAGCGTCCGATCCGCGCTGCGCCGCGATCCAAGCGGCTTCGGCGTCGCACTCGCCCTCGGCTTTTTCGCATGCATCGTCACGGTCGTCGTCCACAATCTCACCGACGATGTCTTTGTGCATGCGATGGAATTGCAGGTCGCCATCAGCCTCGCCGCGCTGCTGCGTCTGAGGGTTCTGGCCGCGCGCCGTGACCAGGATGGCCAGGTGTGTTATCCTGTTCACGTTCAAGCCAGCAGTCCTGCGCGAAGGAAATGAAGGCGCCCATATCCCCTGAGGCGCTGTATAAATGGAGTTGGGTCGACACCTATGCGCGTCGCGATCAATGCGCTTGGTCTTCACGAGCGTTCCACAGGCGCCGGTCGCTATACCTATCACCTGCTGGCTGCGCTGGGCCGTGTAGATGGCGTGAACGAGTATCTGGCGCTCAGTCCCTATGAGGAGAAGGAGTTGCCTGACGCGCCCAGCACCTTCGCGTTCGAACGCGCGCCAGTCGGCGCGCTGGGGAAGGGAAACGAGCATCTCGCGCGCGCGCTCTTCGAACAGCGCATCTTCCCGGCCACCGCGAAGCGCGCCGGCGCCAAGCTGATCCACATCCCATACTTCGCGCCACCCCTGCGCGCGGCTGGTATCCCCACCATCGTAACGATCTCCGACGTATTGCCATTGCGCTGGCCACAATACCGCGGCGCTCCCGCCGCGCAGGCTTATTCGCTACTGACCGCGCGGGCGGCCAGACACGCCGCCGCGGTCATCGCGTTCTCCGAGCACGCCCGCAGTGAGATCAGCGCGCTGCTGGATATTCCCAGCGAGCGCGTGCACGTCATTCCACCGGCCACCGAGCCACGCTTTCGCCCAGCGAGTTCCGCAGCGCAGGCGGCGGCGCGCGAGAAGTATGGCCTGAGCGAGCGATTCATCTTGCATGTCGGCGGCCTTGACATGCGCCAGAACCTGGAACTCCTGATCGGGGCCTTCGCCTCGATCTATAACGAGATCGGCGATCCAGATCTTTCCCTCTTCATCGCAGGCGACCCACAGCGACTCGGTTCCAGCGCGCTCTACCCCGACTGGCGACCGCTCGCGGCGACCTTTGGCGTGCTGGATCGCGTCCAGTGCGCATGGATCGCCGAACAGGACATGCCTGCGGTCTACAGCGCCTGCTCCTGTTTCGCCTTTCCCTCGCTGTACGAGGGCTTCGGGCTGACGCCATTGGAGGCGATGGCGTGTGGTGCGCCGGTGGTGTGCTCGAACCTGGGCGCAATCGCCGAGGCGGTCGGCATCGCCGGGTTACAGGTAGATCCGAGCGATGTAGACCGGCTGAGCAGCGCCGTCGTGCGTGTGCTCACCTCGCGCGAACTTGCCAGTGACCTGCGCCAGCGTGGCCTGGCGCATGTGCGCCGCTTCGACTGGGATGTCGCGGCGGCGAAGACCAGCGCGCTCTACGCCGAGGTGACCGGCACAAGACGCGATTGAGCGGAAGGAAAAGGAGAGGCGGGGCGATGCGAATCGCGTTGATTTCCAAGACATTCGTGGCCGACGCCGCCCAGCGGCAACTCGAATTTCTCGCTCAGCAGCCTGGCGTCGAGTTGACGCTGATCACGCCGCGCGCATGGCGGATGGACGATGGCCGTACCTCGACATTCACGCCCACATACACACGCGGCTACCAGGCACGCCCGCTGGAGCTACGCTTCAATGGGCACTTTCATCACTACGCCTATATTGGACTCGAACGCCTTATCAACGAGCTACGACCCGACCTTCTCCATATCGACGAGGAGCCATACAACTACGCTGGGTTCCAGGCCCAGCGTATCGCTACAGCGCAACGCGCTCCCACGATCTTTGTCGCGCTCCAGAGCATCTACCGTCGCTACCCGCCTCCCTACTCGCTCTTCGAGCAGTATAACTACCGGCGCACAGCGCATATCATCTCGGTCAACTCCGATGTCGAGACCGTTATCCGGCGCAAAGGGTATCGTGGGCGTAGCTCCATCTTTTACGTCTATGGGGTCGATCCTGAGATCGTCTATCCGCGACCACGTGAGCCGCATACAGGAGATCAGTTTGTCGTCGGCTACGTGGGCCGGCTCCTCTTCGACAAGGGACTAGGCGTGCTGATCGAGGCCATCGCGAGCCTGTCATCGTCATACCGGCTGCGGCTGGTTGGCAGCGGACCGGACCGCGAGGCGCTGGAACAGCTTGCCGCGAGCAAGGGCGTCGGCGATCGTGTGGAGTTCGCGGGGGCCGTCTCTTCGCAGGACATACCCGAGGTATTCGCCACCATAGACGCGATGGCGCTGCCGTCGCTGACGCGTAAGAACTGGAAAGAGCAATTCGGGCGTGTGCTGATCGAGGCGATGGCCTGCGAAACGCCAGTGATCGGCTCAGACTCTGGTGAGATCCCCAACGTCATCGGCGACGCGGGCCTGGTGACGCCCGAAGCAAACGCCCCTGCGCTCGCGGCGGCGATCCAGCGTCTCAGTTCCGATCCGGCGCTTCGCGCGGAGCTGGCGCGGCGTGGGCGAGAGCGT